>ERZ773083.707-NODE-707-length-25583-cov-24.713569_pt1 | contig 25583 bp, 22 predicted proteins | sample MGYA00511465_ERZ773083 | MGnify/ENA primary metagenome ERZ773083 (study PRJEB29015, sample SAMEA2738001) | human oral metagenome | biome: human oral; feature: human-associated habitat; material: dental | place: China | collected 2060 ... | reverse complement strand
AAGTACAATACGTTACAAAAAAATAGTTACGTTTTGTGCCTCGGTTGGATGTTTACGAGTCTTGCTCCCCAACTGTCTTAGGTCAGTTTTTTTCAAACCTCATATAGGATACCATGACCTGAATCAGACGTCAAGAGAAAAATACAACTTTTTTTGGATTTTTTCTCTATCTTTTTTTGAACACCATAAAACCTCTCAAAATCCAAAGATTTCAAGAGGTCTTTTCTAATCATATCTCAGTGCTTCGATAGGATCGAGTTTCGAAGCTTTATTAGCTAGTAGGAGGCCAAAAATGATTCCTACGCCTGCTGAGAAGGCTATGCTTCCCATAGCTACGCCAAGAGAGACCTTAGCTTTAAGATCCATTGCACTCCCAATTGGTCCAACTACAAGGGTCGCAAAACCTAGACCAATCAGACCACCCAGGATGGTAATGATCATCGATTCAATCAAAAACAAGTCAAGATTTTACGACATGTGGCGCCTAAAACGTTACGAAGACCAATCTCTCGTGTCCACTCAGTTACTGAAACCAGATGATATTCATAATACCAATTCCACCAACTAATAATGAAATCCCAGCAATAGCACCGACAACAGTGGTAATGGTTCCAAAGATTGTGTTCACCTGATCTAAGGCTGAACTCATATCTGCTGCCTTGTACTCTCCATTGTCATCTTAGGATAAGTGGATCAAGCGTTTAGCGGCATCCTTAGCGACTCTGCTACTATTTTTCACATCGGTCACATGGAAAAAATCTGACCAATAGGATTAGTATTATTCTCAGCTGCTAACTAGATATTGGCCACAAGAGCTGTCCCAATTTCACCATAAGCACCAATTGCCGTGTCTTTATTCCTATAAACACCAATCACACGATAATCATTGTTCCCAATAGTAATCACTTGATTAAGGGCATCCTCATTGGTCTCAAAGAATTTTTTTAACTACCATCTGATCAATGACAATGACACGCGAAAAGTTTTTGTAATCATTGTCTTGCAAGGAACGTCCTGCCAGCATCTCTAACTTTTTAGCTTTAAAGTAGTCCTGACTGGCACCTGTAATATTAACATTCTTCACAGTTTTTTAGAGGGAGATAAAGGACGTGACGTTAGGTTGTTGGTCACAAAATAACTATCGATACCTGGCGTCTGCTTGGCCACTTGCTCTAACCAAACTTCTTTAACCGGTTTGGTAGTTTTTGCCAAATCTGCATAAGACGGCATCATTATAATCTTGCAAAGTTTGGTAATTACTCGCCTCAGTTTGCTGACGCTGTTTAGTGCTAACTGTAGCCGTTGAATCATCTTCATCCGAATCACTATTTATTTGCGTTGAAGTCGAAGGAGCTGTTCCATACTGTTGGGAATAATTACGGTCACGAACTGCCTTATTGTAGACACCACTAGCCGTATCATAGGTTACTTGGGCTGAGGTGCTGTCGTATTGGACAAATTGCTGACCAACACTAATTTCCTCACCAACATAAACTGTCACAGATTCATTTCGTCCAATAGTATTGTCAAAATAAACGTACTGTTCCGATTCGGCCTTCATCATACCAGTTAAAAAAGCGGACGAGGCCAGTTGTTCCTTTGTTTACTTCAATAATCCAAACTCTTTTTTGATTTTTAAATAACTTTGGACTGATTTTCTTTCACATAAGTCTCTCTTTCTGGTTGTGTTGTATAGATATAGAAATTTTGATGTTTTTAATATTCCGTGTCAATGAGTTCCATCACACCATAGTGCAACTTTTGATTGGGACGAACCTGACGTTCAAAACCAAGTTCCTCAAAAACAGGGTCACGAAAATGTGCCTTGATGATAATTTTTTCTCGTGCGACACGTTTAGCCTCATAAAGCCATTCTCGCGTTAGGCGACTGCCATTGGCCAGAGGTTTGATAGCATGTAGATTTTCTGATTCCTTTATGGTCTCTGAAAACATAGGATCAGCATAGATGATATCAAAAGAATGATCAGCCTGAGATTTTAAAAAGGTTAAACTATTACTCTTAACAACCTTAATAGATCGCATGGCCTTTTCAAGCTGCTTGTCATCTGTCTGGTAGGTTGCCAGGCCACGAGAGACCACCTGAAAAATCACTTCTTGACTCTCAAGGGCTGTCACACTATTTCCCACTGCTGTCATCACTAGACTATCTGAAGCCAACCCCATGGTCGTGTCAAGAATAGACTTGGGAGACTGCCCCAAAAGACTAATTAAAGCATCATGTGGAGCCTTAATTCGAAGAACCGCAGTATCTGGATGAAAGGTCAATTCACTGGCATCTGCATTGACAAAAGACAACCTGTCTTTATATAGAAGATAAAAAGGGCCAAATCGTTCCAGACATTTGGATAAAGACAACTTGCGGCGTGGATGATAGTCAGCTCCCAGTTCGGTGGCTAATTCTTGGGCACGCGCAATTAAGGACTCGTTTTCACGTAAAGAAGTCGTAATAATCATGTTTCTAGTATAGCAGAATCTTAGGAAACAAAACCATAGTCTAAGCTTTCATTTTTAACTTTCTAACTTACATTCATATAAGAAAAAAGCCCCAGCAAGGCTGAGACTCAATATCATATTTAAATAGCTTCTGTTGTAAAGCTACGGCTTTCAAGCACACGGACCATGGCATCTGCTGTATCAAGGGCTGTGAAGAGTGGAATTCCTGCTTCAATAGCTGAACTACGGATAGTTGCTCCATCTTCGTCATAAGTACGTTTGTTACCAACTGTATTGACAATAGCTTGAGCTTTACCTGTACGAACGAGGGCTGGGATATCATTATCATCATTTTCACCCAACTTGTTAACAAGCGTTGCGTGAACCCCATGCTCATTCAAGAACTTAGCTGTTCCTTCAGTTGCGTAGATACCATAACCAATTGCATCGAAACGACGAGCCAAACCTAAAGCTTCTTCTTTAGTATCATCATGAATAGTAAAGATGACGTTACCAAAGGTTGGTAAGTGGAGGTAAGATGCTTCAAAGGCTTTATAGAGCGCTTTTTCAAGAGTCGCATCTGTACCCATAACTTCACCAGTTGATTTCATTTCAGGTCCAAGAAGGCTATCTACCTTAGCCAATTTTGTAAATGAGAAGACTGGTGCTTTGACATGAACATGGCTACTTTCTGGATAAAGACCATCTTTATAACCTTGTTCAGCCAATGATTTACCAAGAATCAAGTTTGTAGCAACTTGAGCCATTGGGATATCAGTCACCTTAGACAAGAATGGTACCGTACGGCTGGCACGTGGGTTAACCTCAATAACATAGACCGTTTCGTCCTTGATAACGAACTGGATATTCATCATACCGATACAGTTAAGACCGATAGCCAAACGTTTCGTGTAATCAGCGATAGTCTCTTGAATTTTCTTAGAAAGAGTTTGTGGTGGGTAAACCGCCATTGAGTCCCCTGAGTGAACCCCTGCACGTTCGATGTGTTCCATGATACCTGGAATCAAGACATCCTTACCATCAGAGATGGCATCCACTTCACACTCACGTCCGATGATATAGCTATCAACAAGGACTGGGTGGTCTGGACTTGCCTTAACGGCTGTGCGCATGTAAGAACGAAGGTCATCTTCATTTTCAACGATTTCCATGGCACGTCCACCCAAAACGTATGACGGACGAACAAGAACTGGGAAGCCAATCTTACGAGCTGCTTCAACCGCTTCTTCTTCATTTGTCGCTGTTTGTCCTGGTGGTTGTGGGATATCAAGATCTTTAAGGGCTTGTTCAAAGAGGTCACGGTCTTCGGCGCGGTCAAGGTCAGCAACCTGTGTACCCAAGATTTTCACACCAGCTTTAGACAATGGCTCTGCCAAGTTGATGGCTGTTTGACCACCAAACTGCACCACCACACCCTTAGGTTGTTCCAATTCAATGACGTTCATCACGTCTTCGAAGGTCAATGGTTCAAAATAGAGTTTGTCTGAGACTGAGAAGTCTGTTGAAACTGTCTCAGGGTTAGAGTTCATGATGATGGCTTCGTAGCCAGCAGCTTGGATAGCTTTTACAGAGTGAACTGTCGCATAGTCGAACTCAACCCCTTGTCCGATACGGATAGGACCTGAACCAAGAACGATGACTGATTCTTTATCAGATTTGATTGACTCATTTTCCCACTCGTAAGTTGAGTAGAAATATGGTGTTGATGACTCAAACTCAGCCGCACAAGTGTCAACCATCTTGTAAACAGGAACGATATTATTTTCCAAACGTGTTGCACGTACTTGGTCAGCTGTTTGATTCCAAAGATCAGCAATCTTACGATCAGAGAAACCGTTACGCTTAGCTTCTTTCAGAACATCAACATCGCCTACGTGAGTAGCCAATTCTTGTTCTAATTCAAAGATATGGAGCAATTTGTCAAGGAAGAAGATATCAATCTTAGTCAACTCTGACAATTCTTCAATAGTGTAACCACGACGGATGGCTTCAGAAAGGTAGAAGAGACGGTCGTCTTGAGCTTTGACAATCTTTTCAACCAAAGCATCGTCTGTGACGTCCGCAAGTTCAGACATCTCATTGTGGTAAACACCGATTTCAAGTGAACGGCAGGCTTTAAGAAGTGACTCTTCGATGTTACGACCGATAGCCATAACTTCACCAGTTGCTTTCATCTGAGTACCAAGACGACGTTCACCGTGTTCAAATTTATCAAATGGGAAACGTGGAATCTTAGCAACCACATAGTCAAGAGCTGGTTCAAACATGGCATAGGTTGTACCAGTGACTGGGTTAATCATTTCATCAAGTGTCAGACCAACAGCAATCTTGGCTGCCAATTTGGCAATTGGATAACCAGTTGCTTTTGAGGCAAGGGCTGATGAACGTGATACACGAGGGTTTACTTCGATAACATAGTACTTGAAGCTATTAGGGTCAAGCGCCAACTGTACGTTACAACCACCCTCAATTTTAAGGGCACGGATAATCTTCAAGCTAGCATCACGAAGCATTTGGTTTTCAATATCTGACAAGGTTTGCGTTGGAGCAAATACGATTGAATCCCCTGTGTGGATACCAACTGGGTCAAAGTTTTCCATGTTACATACCACAAGAGCGTTGTCTGCGGCATCACGCATCACTTCGTATTCGATTTCTTTGAAACCAGCGATAGAACGCTCAATCAAACATTGTGTTACTGGTGATAACTTCAATCCATTTTCAGCGATTTCGCGAAGTTCTTCTTCGTTGGCACACATACCACCACCAGTACCACCAAGGGTAAAGGCTGGACGAACGATAACTGGGTAGCCAATCTCTGTCGCAAAGGCAACTGCTTCTTCAACCGTATTTACAATTTCTGATTCTGGAATTGGTTGTTCCAAATCTTCCATCAATTGTTTGAAAAGGTCACGGTCTTCGGCTTGGTCAATGGCAGACAATTTTGTTCCCAAAAGCTCTACTCCAAGCTCTTCAAGAATACCAGCTTTTGACAATTCCATTGCCATGTTCAAACCAGTTTGTCCACCAAGTGTTGGCAAGAGGGCATCAGGACGCTCTTTACGAAGAATACGTGTGACAAATTCAAGCGTAATTGGTTCAATGTAAACCTTATCTGCGATTTCTTTATCAGTCATGATTGTCGCAGGATTAGAGTTAACAAGGACAACACTGTAACCTTCTTCTTTCAAAGCCAAGCAAGCTTGCGTACCAGCGTAGTCGAACTCAGCAGCCTGACCAATAATGATAGGACCAGACCCGATAACCATGATTTTTTTAATATCAGAACGTTTAGGCATAATTTATGATACAAAGCCCGTTAAGGACCCAGTGAAAATAGGAAACGTGACGACGACGCCTAAGCGTCTAGTCACCGTTTATCTTTTTTACACAGTCCTTAGGGCGTGTTCACTTCCGTGAACCTGTATCTTCTCCTTTCTATTTGACAACTCTCCGGTTGTCATTAAATAAGGTAGTAGACTGGGGCGAACAAGAGTCACACCCCACTATAGTCACTAGACAGTTGCAATTAACGACGTGATTTTTCAGCTTGGAAAGCATCAATCAATTCCAAGAACTCATCGAAGAGATAGCTAGCATCGTGTGGACCAGGTGCTGCATCTGGGTGGAATTGCACTGAAAAAGCAGGGAAGTCACGGTGACGAACACCTTCGACTGATTTATCATTAATTTCTTCGTGCGTTACCATGAGGCACTCTGGAAGAGTGTCACGGTCAATGGCATAACCATGGTTTTGGCTGGTGAAATCAACACGACCAGTCGCAATTTCACGAACCGCATGGTTAAACCCACGGTGACCAAACTTCATCTTGTAGGCCTTGGCACCATTAGCCAAACTAAACAACTGGTGACCCATACAAATACCAAAGATTGGAATTTTACCTTGGATGCCACGAATCATATCAAGTGCATGTGGCACATCTTCAGGATTACCTGGACCGTTAGATAACATCACACCATCTGGATTAAGATGGAGAATTTCTTCCGCAGTGACATCATGTGGCACAACAGTCACGTTACAGTCACGTTTTGAAAACTCACGCAAGATAGAGTGCTTGAGACCAAAGTCAACCAAAACGATATTTTTACCAACACCAGGTGCTGGGTAGGCTGTCTTAGTCGATACCTGCTCAATATTGTTGGTTGGCAAAACAGTGGCACGCAATTGATCTTGCAAGTGCCCAATGCTATCTCCAGGATTAGCCAAAGTCGCCTTCATGGTACCATGTTGACGGATAATCTTAGTCAAAGCACGTGTATCAATACCAGAAACACCCGGGATGTTTTTAGCTTTCAAAAACTCATCCAAGGTCATTTGGTTACGCCAATTGCTAGCACGACGGCTAGCCTCTGACACAACGACACCCTTGGTCGTTGGCTTAATTGACTCATAGTCGTCACGGTTAACGCCGTAGTTACCAACAAGTGGATAAGTAAAAGTCAAAATTTGACCATTGTAAGACTGGTCTGTGATAGATTCTTGATAACCTGTCATACCAGTATTAAAGACGATTTCACCCGTCACATCCACATCAGCACCGAAGGCCTGACCTTCAAAAATAGTGCCGTCTTCCAAAATAAGTAAACGTTTTGCCATTATAGTAAATTGTTCCTTTCACTAAGATACAAAGGGCGTTAAACATCTGAATGAAAATCAAATCTAACAAAGAAGCTCTAGCCTCTAGGAAGATTTGTCTCTTTTCAAAGATTTAGCCCATGTTCTTTTTCGTCTGATTCTCTCAGGAATCGGTTAACGTAGTTTACGCTTTGCCATTTAAAATAGCTTCAATAATTGCCATACGGACAAAGACCCCGTTTTGCATCTGAGCAACGATACGAGCCTTAGGCGCCTCAACCAGGCTATCAGCAATCTCCACATCACGATTAACCGGAGCAGGGTGCATGATAATCGCCTGATCAGATAACTTGGCATAACGTTCTTCAGTCAAACCATAGAGAGCATGGTAGTCTTCTTTTGAAAATCCTTTATCATCCCCATGACGTTCGTGCTGAACACGAAGCAACATGAGTACATCCAAGTCCTCAATGACGTCGTCAATAGCCACATGATGACCATAGACATCGAACTCATTCGAATACCACTCTGCAGGACCAGCAAAATAAAGCTGAGCACCCAAACGCTTGAGAATCTGCATATTGGACTTAGCGACACGCGAATGCGTAATATCACCTGCAATACAAATCTTAAGATTTTTAAAGGCTCCGAATTCTTCATAAATTGTCATCAAGTCAAGCAAACACTGACTTGGGTGTTGCCCTGAACCATCACCGCCATTAACAATAGAGGTCTGAATAGTCCTACTATCAATCAACTGCTTGTAGTAATCGACTTCCGAGTGGCGAACCACACAGATGTCAACACCCAAGGCAGACATGGTCAAAATGGTATCATAGAGGGTTTCACCCTTATTTACTGAGCTAGTCCCAGCATCGAACTCAATCACGTCCAATCCAAGTTTTTTCTCAGCCACTTCGAAGGACTTATGCGTTCGTGTTGAATTTTCAAAAAAGAGATTGGCAGCGAAATACTGTCGATCCAGCTGGAAATCAGCTCTGCCGTTTTTAAAATCTCCACCTCGACGAATCAGGCCCAAAACCTCTTCATTCGTGAGGGTTTCCATAGTCACCAAATGTTTTAGTGACACTTTTCCATCCGCAATCGCCATAGTTTTTCCTTTTTTAATGATTGATTAGTCCTTGCTACCTTTGTTAGGATCTGGCAAGATTTGGTAAAGCAATATTCCAAGAATGGTTGAGCTTGCCACACCCGTGATTTGGAGACCACCAAGGTCAATCATCAAACCACCGATACCAGATACCAAGATAACACTAGCAATCAAGAGATTCTTTTTATTATCAAAATCAATCTTATGTTCAACTAAAATTTTCAAACCGCTAGCAGCGATAACCCCAAAGAGGGCAATTGAAATTCCACCCAAAACAGCTGTTGGTATTGAACTCAAGAGAGCAGACACCTTACCGATAAAACTCATCAAGACCGCAATCACCGCTGCACCCGCAATAACGTAAACTGAGTATACCTTACTAAGGGCCATAACCCCAATATTTTCACCATAAGAAGTTACTGGTGGAGCTCCAAAGAAACCAGCGATAATCTGTGCCAAACCATCACCAGTTAGAGTACGATCAAGACCTGGATCTTTAAAGTAATCACGTCCAGTTAAACTATTCAAAACCATAACATGCCCAAAGTGTTCAGTCATTGTCACAAAGGCAATCGGAGCCATGGTCAAAATCGCACTTGGATAGAGTTTGAAGTCATAATTCACAAACGGAATGTCAAAACTTGGAACTTGGAACCAATGAGCAGCCGCAACTTTTGAAAATTGAACAAACTCATGTCCCGTCAACCAACCAAGAACCACTGAGAAAATGTAACCCACGATTAAACCAAGTAAAATTGGGATAACACCGATGATTTTCTTACCATACATGTTAAAGAGGATGACAGAAAAGAGAGTTACCATAGAAATCACAAGACTAAAGATACTATAGGTATCATTAACCATTGTCGCATCCTTGACAGCATTAGCCGCAAGACTCAAACCGATGACGATGATAATTGGACCAACCACAATTGGCGGTAGGACTCTATCAATCCAAGCATTTCCCGCATACTTAACAACCAAGGCAACAATCAAGTAGACCAAACCTCCAGCCATGGCACCTTGAGCCACCGCTGCGATACCGTCAGTCTTCATAAGCATCTGCATAGCCGCAATATAGGCAAAACTAGACCCCATGTAAGCTGGAATCTTGTACTTAGTCACCGTCAAGTGAGCCAAAGTTCCCAAACCAGATGAGAAAAGAGCAATAGCGGGATCAATCCCTACCAAAATCGGTACAAGAACCGTCGCACCAAACATTGCAAACAAGTGCTGGAATGACAAACCCACCAATAAACCAGCTTTAGGCATATCATTCACATCATATTTTACGTTATTCACGATATCAAAGTACTCCTTAAAAACAAGATACAAAGGGCGTATAAAGAGCAAAGTAAAATTAGGAAATCTGACACAGAAGCTTTAGCTTCTAGGAAGATTTATCTATTTTACACAGCTCTTAGACCGTGTTCAATTAAATAAGATACAAAGGGACGTTTTGGCTAAGCCAAACATTTCTGTAGAAAAATAGAAAGTCGACAACGCACTCCAAATTGTGCTAGGAGACTTATCTTTTTTCCTAAGAAATGAGTCCCGTGTTTATTTAAAACAACATCTCAACTCTCCCACCACAGAGAAAGAATCATTATAGGATCGTAAACTCACCTATCTAAATACTAAAATCTAGTTTGGATCAATAATGTTGACACTATCCTTACCATCAACTTCTGTCACCAAGACTTCAATTTCTTCTGACTCACTTGTTGGGATATTTTTACCAACATAGTCCGCACGGATTGGCAATTCACGGTGACCACGGTCAACCAAGACAGCCAAGCCGACACGCGCTGGACGCCCATGACTAACGATATTATCAATCGCAGCACGGATAGTACGACCTGTGTAGAGCACATCATCTACAAGGATAACATCCGTACCATCAATTTCGATAGGAATAAGGGATGTGTCCTGTTCAGATTTAACATCATCACGGTAGGCCTTAGTATCAAGCTCAATCAATGGTACATCAAGGTTTTCCAATTGTTTCAAGCGCTCTTGAATACGCTGAGCAATATAAACACCACGTGTCTTAATACCAGCCAAGACAATCTTGTCGAGATTCTTGTTTCGCTCAATAATCTCATAAGTGATACGTGTAATGGCACGTTTCATGGTTACGTCATCGACGATTTCTTTTTTCTTCATAAAAAGAACCTTTCTAAATACAAAAAATCCCCTTGAAACAAGGAGATACACAAAAAACATGGCACAGTACACCCGCGCACTCTCATGGCTCCTTGCCTGCCTCTCTGGACAGTGATTAAAGGATTTATTTAATTAGGTAAATTATAGCAAATTTCAGACTCTTTTACAAGAAAAAAACGGACACTCTCTCACAAGAAAGAACATCCGTTGGATGACTATTAAGCTTTCCTCAATTTCTCCAAGGTTTCCTTGAAAATAATGGGTTCTTCTGCGGTAAATTCGACCAATTTGCCTGTCGTAGGATGCGTGAAACCAAGAGTCTTGGCATGTAGAAATTGTCCATGGCCCTTGAGGGTCTTGCGTGGCCCATAAAGAGGATCTCCCGCCACCGGATGACCAATATAAGCCATGTGCACACGAATCTGGTGGGTACGACCTGTTTCCAGCTGCAACTCTACCAACGTATAGTTGCCAAAACGTTCAAGAACGGTGAAGCGTGTTACTGCAGGTTTTCCTTTAGCTGTTACTGCCTGTTTCTTACGGTCTTTGTCCGAACGCCCAATCGGAGCCTCAATCACGCCTCTATCGTTAGGTAGATTGCCATGCACGATAGCCACATACTTGCGAAGTGACTTCTTATCCTTAAGCTCAGCTGCCAAAGCATTGTGGGCCTTATCATTCTTAGCAATCATAAGAAGGCCAGACGTATCCTTGTCGATACGGTGAACAATCCCAGGACGAACCACACCATTGATAGACGAAAGGTCCTTGACATGATACATAAGAGCATTGACCAAGGTTCCAGACGTGTGGCCAGCTGAGGGATGGACCACCATACCTTGAGGTTTGTTGACCACTGCCACATCCGCATCTTCATAGATAATATCCAAAGGAATATCTTCAGCCTTGTATTCCAAGATCTCTTCTTCTGGCAATTCATAGGTGATGACATCACCCTCTTTAACCGCATACTTGGCCTTTGCCGACTTACCATTAACCAAGACTGTCCCAGCCTTGATTGCTTCATTGGCCTGACTACGTGACAATTCTGTCAAATCTGCCAAAGACTTGTCCAGACGGTTTCCCGCCTCTTTAATGATGACTTCCATTTTCCTCTTTCCATAAGATTAAAATCAAGAGCAGCACGCCCACCGTTAGATAGGAGTCTGCCACGTTAAATATTGCAAAATCGATAAAATCAAGCTGAACCATATCAACCACGTAACCCAAGTGCAAACGGTCGATAAAGTTGCCAATACCACCTGAGATAATCAAAATCAAAGATAGAACCAACCAAAGACTCTTCTGGTAATTCTTAACCAGATAGACCAAAGCAGCACCGATCACTAGAACCGTCAAAATCACAAAGAAATATTTCTGATCCTGTAAAATCGAAAAGGCAGCACCGCGGTTCTGTAGATAGGTCAAGCTGAAAAGCCCAGGAATAGCCTTGATAACTTGGTTAAGGGCAATATTTGCCACAACCCAATGCTTGACCCACTGATCCAAACCAATCAGAGCTAGAATAGCCAAAGGAATCACAACCTTACGCATAAGTCCTCCTATGGTTTGTAAGTATCAAAGTAGTCAAACATAACATTGACAAACTTGAGAGCACAAGATGATAAGTTAATCCCCTTACGACGGACATAAACCATCTTGTTATCCAAATTATCCTCAAGTGGAATAACTGTAATACCGTTTACACTTTGAGCATCTAGGAAACCAGAACCCGTCGCATAAGCATCCGTACGCTCCAAGATACCGTTCAAAGTCGCACGGTCTGTCACGTTAAACATAAGAGACGAATCTGATGTATCCACAAAGTTTTCAGAGTAGTACAAGTACTCGTCCTTCTCCTGAGTAAAACGTACGGTAGGTAGGTGCGCCAAATCCTCCATGACTAAACTCTCTTTATGAGCTAGTGGATGGCCCTTGCGAAGATAAATATGAGTCTTAAATGGAATCAAATCAATAGCCTCAAGCCCAAGCTTGTCCATATTTTGTTGGATGCCCTTACTATTTTGACGATTCAAATAGATAATTCCAATCTCACTATGCCCCTTGGCTACCTCATCCAAAATTTGAATGGTCGTAGACTCAAAGATACGGAAATCCTTGTAATCAGGGTAGCGTTCTGAAAAAGTCGTAATTAAAGGCGGCAAAAAGTCATAGTGCTGACTGGCAATAGAAAACTGGTTGCCCTTCTCAGAAGCATTGAGATAGCGATTTTCAAAACTATCAAAACTTCGCACCACCTCAAGCGCGCGTTCATAAAAGGTCATGCCCTGACTGGTCAAGACAGTCCCCGTCGTTGTACGAGTGAAAATTTTAAAATTTAACTCCTGCTCCAAATCCTTGATAGCCACTGAAAGACTAGGCTGACTCACAAAGAGCTTGCTGGCCGCCTCGCGGAAAGTTCCACTGTTGGCAATGGCTACGACATAACGTAGTTGTTGTATGTTCATATGTGACACTTCTTTCTTGAAAAATCAATCGATTCTATTATACCAGATTTTATCCTCTTTTGTTGATAGTAAAAAGCCCAGGCAACCCTGAGCTTGAATTACTAAAAAATAGTCTTATTCGTCTGATTTGTCTGTCAAGAAGTACTCGTTTTCACGTTTATCATAGTCAAACGTTAAGTGAACTGTCTTAAGTTTACCACTGTCTGGACTATAATCGTAGAAGCTAAGTGATACTTTTTGTGTGAGGTCTCCCTCATCAGTCTGAGTCAGCTCATGCGTACTAAAGCTGGCCTCAGAGTGGTTTGAGACAACATCTGAAAGACGTGTTCCCTTAAGCAAGTCTGCTTGCGTACCCACCGTTAGCTTATCATAATCCTCTTTTGTCCAGTTGCTTTGATAGTCACTAACTTCCTTAACTTTATCATAGCCAAAATCTGCGGAAGCATGCTCTAGGATGTAAGTACCATCTTTAGACTTAAAGGTCAAATGGACAAAGTTGTCACTACCTGTTCCCTCTTTTGAATAAGTAAGATCTAGCGTCAGTGTCTCACCCTCATTACGCCACTCGGCATCCGTAGCCTTACCGTGAGCATCTAGGACCTCACCCAAAGTCAAAGAGTCAACCTTCAACTCCTTAAACTGGTCCTCTGTCCAGTCAAATTGATAATCTTTATCAATGTATTTATTTGCTCTGTAACGAAGATCAGCCTCAAACTGATCGGCATGGTTCATGACATATTTCACCGCTTGATAACCTGCTCCAGCAAGCGAAGTCATGAAGAAGATAATTGACATGACTAGGGCAATAATAGATAGTGCCTTGCGTGTCGATTTCAGACTCAAAACCAAAGTCACAATCGCCAAAATGATAAGGAAGAAAGCAAGGAAGGTAAAGACAAAACCGATAGGAAGTGTCCAAGACAAAATGACAAATAGAATCCCCAAAACTAGAATAATGATTGGCAAAGCAATATTAACAAAAGCATTGTTCTTGGTTACTTTTGGCTTGTAATAAGGGTTTTCCAAAGGTATCTGACTTGTCTTTGGAGTTTCTTTTTCTTGCTCTTTCTCCAGATTCAACTCAGGCATTTGCTTAGGAGCTTCGTCTGATTGCGTATCTGCTACTGAATCCGCCGACACCTCTTCAGTAGCTTCAGAACTACCCACACGCTGAGCTTCAACCTGTTCAGACACCTGGTCAGTTGGTACCTCAGAAGCGATGACAAAGCCTTCTTTCTTAGCCTCCATAAACTCCTCAGGACTTGGTTTACGACCATTGACGTCCTCAAAGTGACGCACCCATTCTTCTTTAGTTGCCATAGCTGACTCCTTTATCTCTTTTTCTTTATTTTATCATACTTTAATCTGGTCTTATGAAAATAAAGTCGGATAAAGTGATATTTTTTAAAACTGCTTGAGACGCTTAAGTGACAACCTATCTCGTGAAAATTGACGAAAGACGAAAAACTGCACCCAAAAGTTAGATTTTTCTGTCTAACTGTTTGTGGTGCAGGTCAAATAATGGATTATTTATTCCTCAGCAATGCCTTTATATGACTCGTTTGTATTACTACGGAATTCCATATTTACCTCACAATCACCCTCATATAAATATAGATAAGCACCTAAGTTTTTAAGATTTTCTAAAAGAGTATCCATTTTTATTAAATCCTCTAAATCTAAATAATCATATCCTAATAAAACTTTTCCCTTTTGAATCCTATTCTTTTATTTCACCAATTGGTAGACTAATAAAGCTTCTTACCAATTTACAAGCTTCAAAAATATTATTTGACATTTTTACTTTTGAATAGATTACTGACACAACTTCATCCTTTAAAAATCTTGCACATATATATGGTGTTAGTAAGACTAGTTTTTTATATTTATAGTTAAGCAACTAATCCTTCTTGATTCCGAAACTAAGCTTACAAAATCTATAAAGGCTATAAGAAATTACAATAATTAAAGCGTACTTTTTTAAAGTCTATATTTACATAAACTTTTATACTACGACATTAACTTCTGTCTGTAAAGATAGCGAGTAAGACTACCATGTAAAAGTAGGTGCAAAATTTCAATAACTTTCTCCTTTTATCACGAAAAAACAGGAAGTTTTCCCCTCCTGTTCCTTATTTAGTCATCTCCCAAACCTGATTTATAAGCTAGGTAGAAGGTATCTTCACCTTCTTTGGTATCAAATGACAAGTAAACGCTCTTAAGTTTTCCTTCTTCTGCATCAAAGTCACTATAAGAGAGAGTCATTTCTTTCTTGAACTCATCTTCACGAGATGTTGAGATAGTGTAATCAGCGTTTGAAGCTTTAGGGTGATCTTTAATGACATCCTTTAGTTTCGTACCATTAGATGGGTCACTATAGTCTCCTTCAGCAAGTGCCTCGTACTGCTCTTTCGTCCAGTCAGACTTGTAAGAGTTGTCAACTTCTACCTTATCTTGAGGGAAGCTACCTGAAGCATATGACAAGATAAAAGTACCATCATATTGTTTCTTAAAGTTTAGGTAGACACTTTCGACATAGTCTTTACCAGAGTATGTCAACTTCAACTCGTCACCTGACATCTCGGCATTTGACGCCTTGCCGTATGTCTTAATGATTGATTTAACAGAGTCTTTACCTGCTTTCAACTTTTTGAACTTAGATTCATTCCAGTCAAATTTAGCATTTTTGTCAATATAATCGTTGACGTCAGTGCTGTCACCTTTTGAGTCAGATTTTGAATCGCTGTCATCATCTTTATCAGCAACTTTTGATGCCTTGCTTGAGCTTGTACTATCACTAGAGTTTTGAGACATTTGAAAAATAAAACCACCGATAGACACAAAGAGCATAAGACCAGCAACACCTGTTGCGATGATCGAGAGCAATTTCTTGCTTGATTTAAGGCTGAAGATAAGTGAAACCACTGCTACAGCAACTACAAGCACTGTCAAAATAATGAAGAGCCAAGCAGGACTGACAATCCATGCCAAGATGGCAAAGATTACTGCAAGAGTAATCGTAACGATTGGCAAGATAAGGTTGAAGAGAAGTTTATCCGCTGAGCTATCTACGGGATTAGGTACAGTTCCAAATCCTTTAGCTGTAGGGATAGATGCTTTTTCAAACATGCTTGAATCAAATTGTGGTGTCGGTTGTTGAGCAGGTACTTCTGAGAAGGCTGCATCTCCAAATGGTGATTCACTGCTTACTTGTTCTGCTGGCACTTCTTCAGCGACAGGTTCATTAGCTGCTTCTTGCACAGATGCTACTTGAGCAATCAAAGTGCTAGTATCAAAGTCAGCTGCTTTAGCGTCCAAAAATTCTTGGGGGCTAGGTTTACGCCCATGTACCGACTCAAAGAGTTCAGCCCATTCTGCTTTAGTTGACATAAAAATCTCCTTTATCAAGAAATCTAAACAAGAACCCCCTTCAAATTAGTGAAGTTTTCTATAGTTAGGATTTAGATACCTATCTGTGATCAAGGTAAGTGCAAATGTTCCTTAAAAAGTCTGACATCACTTTACACCTTGAGGCGAACTTTCCCTATATCTAGTCCCATGTTCAATTTCTTGTAGATAATTCCATTCTACCATAATTAAAGACCTCCGTTAACTGTTTCCCAAGAGTTTTTTTTCTGCTACAATAGTAGTTATAATGCACCAAAGGAGTTATATATGAAAAATATTAAAAAGTACATTCCATTAATTATTGTACTTGTTATCGCTGGACTAGGATTTGTCTACCGTGAGAATATTTCTCGTGCTGTTCGTGGAGATGCTTACGTGGATAACAAGATATTCACTAAACAATTAGAAAAGGCTCAAAAGTCCGGAAAAGAGGCTTTTCCACAGTTGACAGACAAGGTCAGCAAGAACGAAGCTGAAGTTATCCTCCATACTTCAAAAGGTGATATCACTATTAAACTCTTCCCTACACTTGCTCCTAAGGCTTCTGAAAACTTCTTGAAGCACGCCAAGGATAAATACTACAATGGCCTTACCTTCCACCGTGTTATCAAGGACTTCATGATTCAAAGCGGTGATCCTAAGGGAGATGGTACCGGTGGAGAATCTATCTGGAAGAAAGGTTTCGCTGTTGAACCTACACCATTCCTCTACAACATCCGTGGCGCACTTGCTATGGCTAATACCGGTGCTAAAGATTCAAACGGCAGCCAATTCTTCATCGTTCAAAACAAGGATGACCAAAGTAAGCAACTAGGAAACGCAGGCTATCCAAAACCTATCATTGACGCCTACAAAAAAGGAGGTTACCCTGCTGGTGATACGAAATATACTGTCTTTGGACAAGTCATCAAAGGCATGGATGTCGTTGATACTATTGCTAACCTTGAAGTTGATAACAATAGCAAACCAAAAGAAAATGTAATAGTTAATTCAGTAGAAGTCGTTAAAGACTACAAATTCAAATAAAAATAAATCCGAGAATCAGCTTCTCGGATTTATTTTTATTTAACAGCAGTAAAGAGATAATCACCAGTGTTAACGCGAGCTTCTTTAGTCGTTAAGACATCATCGAAGTCAGCAGTATTTGTCACAATGACCGGTGTGATGACTGGTAATTTAGCGTCTCGGATAGTTGCTAGGTCAAATTCTATAAGTTTTTGACCTGCTTCTACATAGGTCTTGAACCCTTTTCCAGCAAGAGAAACAGTATCCATACCAATATGAATGAGAAGCTCTGCACCATTTTCAGTTGTCAAACCAATAGCATGGCCAGTAGGGAAGACTAAATTAACCGTTGCCTTAGTTGGTGCGACCACTACCCCATCAGTAGGGTCAATAGCAATTCCTTTACCCATAGCTCCTGAGGCAAAGACTTGGTCAGGAACTTGGTCAAGTGGGACAATATTCCCAATAAGTGGGCTAGCAATGATTTCTTGTTGAATTTCTTTAGGAGTAGGTGCAACTTCCTCAGCTTTTTCTTCACCCTTAGCTGATCCACCACCGTATAGATTTGGTACTCGTACAAAGAGTTGGATGAGGAAGGCAAGAACACCACCCACAATGGCAATAATAATGGCAAAGATAACTTTAGAAAGATTACCGTCAGGCCCAATAAGACTTGGGAAGACAAAGACACCTAGACCACCTATTGAATACACCTTAATATCTAGGGCCATCATGGCAGCCCCCATAAGTCCTGAAACACCACATGAAATGTAGAATGGCGTTTTCATTGGAAGAGTTACCCCATAGATAGCAGGTTCTGTAACCCCAAAAATAGATGAAATAAAGGCTGGCATAGAGATGGTACGGACTTTTTCTTCTTTCGTTTTAAGCATGATAGCTCCCAACACACCTGTTTGCGTGAAACATGGAAGAATAGCTGCTGAAAGAATAATAGAACTTCCGTTTGTTGCCACATCTAAGATAGCAAGGGGAACAAGTGCCCAGTGCATTCCGAGCATAACCAAGACTTGCCACAAAACACCAAGTACAAGACCAAAGACAATCGGATTAAAGTTCATGATTGCTTGGAAAAGATTTGTCAATCCATTAGAGAAAGTATTGGCAACTGGTCCCACCACCAAGAATGTTAATGGAACGGTAATGAGTAATGTAAAGAAAAGCACTACGAAGACTTTAATCACATCTGGAGTAATCTTGGTAAAGAATTTTTGAATGTATGAAGCCACCCAAATTGCCAAGATAGAAGGCATTACAGTTGAGAGGTAACCTCCTGCAGGAAGTGCAAAAGGAATAACTCCTAGAACATGTCCTTGACCAGCCTTTTGAAGAGCAGTCACTAGTGTAGCAATATCAGGGTAAACAAGCGCTCCTGCAATCGCAATAGCTGTAAACTCATTAACCTTGAAACGACGGGCAGATGTTAATGCAATCAAGATTGGCAAGAACTGGAAGAAACCATCTCCTGCTGCATTCAAGATGACATAAATAGGACTTGTTGCAGCTGACAGACCACATGCTGCCATGATAGCAACTACACCCTTGATAATCCCGGCCGCAGCCAAAGGTCCAAGGAAAGGTTGAAAAATACTTGAAACCAAAGATACAAAGCGGTCAAAAAGATTCCCTTTAGGCGCATCACCTTCATCAATATCAAGACTACCACCTGCTGGAAGACCACCAGCTTGGAGAACCTCCGCATAAACATCAGGCACATGGTTACCAATCACCACCTGATATTGTCCTCCTGCTTTAACAACAGTAACAACTCCGTCACGGCTCTTACGGTAGTCATCATCTGCTTTAGATTCATCTTTCAAATCAAAGCGCAAACGTGTCACACAGTGTTTCAAGCTATTGACATTTTCCTTGCCACCAACGTGTTTGAGAATGTCCTCAGCTAATTCAGTATATTTAGCCATAAGGGCTCCTTTCTTGTCTAGGATCCTAGTTTTCTTTGAGGCTTTTTCAACAAAAAAACCTAAATAAATACCAAGAACCAATTGGGACGAGTATACACTACTCCCATTAGTTTTTCGTATTTATCTAGGTTTTGCCTGCTGACCAGTAACAATCCTTTTGCTATGGTTATATAGTATCAGAGTTCAAATATTTTTGCCAACCCTTACAAAAATATTTTTTGTTTTTGAAGGTAAAATCTTGACCAAGATTATAAGTCATGATAAACTATTGTTAGTTTATAAACTAACAGAAAGAGAATTACACGATGAAAACAAGAGCAATTATTGAATTTAAAGACACATACGCTAGCATGGAATGCCACGAGCTTGGTTACCAAACCAAGGAAACTGCCTTGGCTATTATTTCTCCCACTGGACATATTCTATCAAGTACACCGCTTTTCAGAAAGGCATATGGTTCAAACACTGCTCACATCGACCAGCTTCCTTTCAATATGGATGATCTCAGTATCACAGCAAGAGGTCTCAGTAAAAAAGCTAAAGCCAACTTGGAAGATTGGATTGCCCATACTATCATTCTTCCAATGGACTATGATAAGTACTTTACTAAGCATCAAGAACTTTTGCACCTCCTAGCAGAGTCGCCTATCGTTGAGTCTGTCCAAGCTTTAACTTATAAGACAGTTAAGATTCATTTTTCTGAAGCCCTCAATGATGAACATATTCGTCAACTTCAAGGTTTTATTCTTTCTCAGGCAGGGATCTACAGCTACATCGGTACATCTACGGTATCATATCGTAACGCCCACCAGGCACTTGAATGGGCCAAACTAGATGTAAATGGGCGTGCACACAACAATCACAAGTCTGCTATTTTTCACCGCAGCAAAAGCCTCTTAGGTGAGTCCTTTCAACATGGAAACCAAGAAAGTATTGCATAATTTATAACCAGAACACCTTGTGTCCTTTTTTGCAACAAAAAACTCACCAGAAAGGTGAGTTAGCTTAGATTATTTTCTATGTTTCAAGTTACTATAGATACTGAATACCACAATCCAGATCGTTGCTCCAACGGCTCCTACAACAGTTGACTTTTGCAAGAAGAGACAAACAAAGACGAAGATGAAGAAAAGGATAGTCAATGGATTAAGAATCTTATAGGCTGGCATAAGGAAGCCATCTGCCATAAACTCTTGAGACTTACGGTACTTGAGATGAGCAAGCATGGTCAAAATATAGATGGCAATGTAGACACCTGATGATGATGCCGTAATCAAAGCGAAGGCATCAGATACACCAGGCAAGACATTGATGAAGGCTGAAACACATACTACAATGGCTGAAACAATGATAGCACGTGAAGGAATACCATTACGTGACAAAGTATCTAGCTTCAAAGCTTTCATGACTTTACTATTTGGTGTTTCCTTAGCAATTTGGAAAAGGTGACGACCTGTAGAGTAAAGCGTTGAGTTCAATGATGAAGCCGCTGCTGTCAGAACAACAAAGTTAATGAAAGCCGCTGCCCACTTGATACCAGCCATTTGGAAGACCGTTACGAAGGGTGATTCATTAACTGGAAGTTTTTGCCATGGGAAGATAGCCATGAGGGCAATGAGGGCACCCACATAGAAAATGACAATACGAATCGGAATCTCCTTGATTGCCTTTGGCAACACCTTACGTGGATTTGCTGTCTCAGATGTTGTAATCCCTACAAATTCGATGGCTTGGTAGGCAAAGAAGACCATTTGGAAGGTCATGACAAAGCTCACCCAACCTTTAGGGAACATCTGGAAACCTTGTGTGATGTTAATAAGGCTCGCATGTCCAGCTGGCGTTTCAAAGTTAGTTGCTACCATAAATATCCCTGTAGCTATCAAGGCAAGAATGGTGACAATCTTGATCATCCCAAACCAAAACTCAACTTCCCCGAAAATCTTAACTGCGATTAGGTTAACCGAACTCAGGATAATCAAGAAGACAATCTGAATCTGCCAGGCAGGCCAACTCGGGAACCAGTATTGCACATAGGTCGATACAGCCGTAATTTCTGCCATCCCAAGGAATATCAGCGATACCCAGTAAGACCAACCCGAGAAGAATCCCCAGCCCTTACCAAGGTATTTGGTAATAAAGTTGATAAAGGTGTGCTGGTCAGGATCCATATAGAGCATCTCACCGATCGCTCGCATCATAAGATACATGAAGATACCAGTTAGTATATATACTAAGATGATTGAAGGTCCTGTTAGGGATAGGGAACGCCCCGCCCCAAGGAAGAGACCTGTACCGATTGTACCAGCGATGGCAATCAGCTGGACGTGACGGTTTTGAAGACCACGCACCATCCCATTCTCAGTCTGGTTTTCGTCGTCTTTATGATGTTGCTTTTGCGACATTTTTTTCACTCCAATTCTATTTAGCACGACTCAAGGAGTCCTGCTATTTTTAACATAACCTGTATTGTACCATTTTTAAAACAATTGGTCAAATTTATACAGAATATTCAGAATTTTAGACTTCAAAACAAGGGCTTGGAAAAATTCCAAACCCTTGTACATCGTTATTATGATTCAGGATCATCAAGGCTACGGCCATGCAAACCTTTTTCACGTTGTATTTGACGTAGTTTTTCAGGTGTCACATCGTTACCCTCTTCGTCAACCACTTTAATTCCTTCGATATGGTGACGAACTGAGCGACGATAGCCCTCAATGTATTCTTCACGAAGTTTTGCTTGTTCCACTGCTTCTTCAGGAGTCAAACCTTCTGTTTTTTTCTTTTTTGCAAGCTCATTGATTCGAGCAATTTTTTTAGAATCCATTCCTCTTACCTCTATTTTGTATTCAATTGGTTAAAGGCTGCAACAGCTTTGGCTTTAGCCACAAGAGTAGAAAGAAGAGCCAAACGGTTATTTTTAACAGCCACATCTTCCGCCATAACCATCGTATTGTCAAAGAAGGCATCGATGACTGGGCTAAGAGCAAAGAGCTGAGACAATTTATCACCAGCTGAACCTGTCAATTCAAGCTCTTCAATTGCTTTAGAAAGGACTTTTTCTTGATCATTTTCAAAGAGGCTGGCATCGACTGCTACTGAAGCATCTGCTTTTTCTGCCAAGTTGAAGGCACGTGAGAGTGATTCAACAGCTGCCTTGTAACCATCAGCCTTAGCAGCTTCTGAGAGGGCGTCAGCTGCTTCAAGCATATCCGCAACCACGAAGTTTGAACCAGCAAGAACGGCTTCTTTGATATCTTTTGGTGTGCGTCCCATCATCTTGTCCACACGCGCTTTGATGAAGTTGATGACTTCTGCTTGATTGTCATAAGAAAGACTATCAAATGAAAGGGTGTAAAGGCTGTCGATCAACTCATCCATAGGAATGTGCCAACCAAAAGCATCCAAGATACGAACAATCCCTTGCGTTGCACGACGAAGTGCATAAGGGTCATTAGAACCTGATGGAATCAAGCCAACTGAGAAGAAGGAAAGGAGGGTATCCAATTTATCTGCAAGCGCAAGGATGGCACCAACCTTGGTTTCAGGAAGGGCTCCGTCTGCTGAATCAGGAAGGTAATGCTCACGGATAGCTGTCGCTACTGCCGCATCTTCACCAGCAAGGAGGGCGTATTTTTCACCCATGATTCCTTGCAATTCATCGAACTCTCCGACCATACCAGTCAAGAGATCAAATTTATAGATTTCAGCTGCACGCGCTACGGCTGTTCTTTCTTCGGCAGTCAAACCAGCTTGCTCAGCCAATGACGCGGCAATGACACCAGCACGGGCCATGTGTTCTGAGAGAGAACCGATTTTTTCATGGAAAGTCACGTTAGCCAATTTAGCCACGAGGTCTTCAATCTTAAGTTTTTGGTCTTCACGCCAGAAAAATTCACCATCTTCAAGACGGGCCACCAATACTTTTTCATTTCCTCGGATAACATTTTCCAAGTGCTCAGCGTTACCATTACGGACTGAGATGAAGTTTGGTTTAAGCTTACCGTCAAGGTCACGTACAACAAAGTAACGTTGGTGCGTTTCCATTGATGTCACCAAGACTTCTTCTGGAACGTCCAAATACTTAGTATCGAAACTTCCCATAAATGCAGTTGGGTATTCGACCAAGTTCAAGACTTCATTCAAAAGTCCTTCTTCGATTTGGACTTGAACACCTTGTTCTGCTTCGATAGCTTTGATTTGCTCACGGATCATGTTTTCACGTTCTTTGCTATCCGCAATCACGTAAACAGTACGAAGGTCTTCCTCATAAGAATCCGCATTGGTAATCTCCACTTCATGTCCAAGGAAACGATGTCCACGGCTCACACGACCTGACTTGATATCCAAGAAATCAAGGTCAAGCGCTTCGTCGCCCAAAAGAACTGTCAAGGTGTGAACTGGGCGAATGTATTCAAATGTGTTGTTAGCCCAGTGCATGCTGACAGGGAAAGTCAATGAAGCAAGCACTTCTGGAACGCCATCCAAGACTTCTTTGGCAGGTTTTCCAGCTTCATGTTTCGTCACGTAGACATATTCTTCACCCTTAACTTCACGGAATTCGATGTCATCAACGGTCAAGCCTTTTCCACGGACAAATCCTTGTGCCGCTTTTGAGAAGTTACCTTCTGCATCCAAGGCGATTTTCTTAGAAGGTCCTTTAAAATCTTCTGTCAAATCAGATTGTTGATCAGCCAAGCCAATGACACGGACTGCCAAACGGCGCGGTGTTGAGAAAGTTTGAATGCTTTCGTACGAAAGACGATTGTTATCCAAGAAGGCTGCCATTTTCTCCCCGAGTTGTTTTTCACTTGATGTGACAACGTAGGCTGGCAATTCTTCAAGTCCAAGTTCTACTAATAAGTTTTTTGTCATGTTTCTTCCTTTACAAAATTCTTTTTTTGATAGGCGCCTTAGGTACTGGGGACGTTGCTAACTAACTTTGTAAGGCTGTATGGAAATCTGATGTCTCCTTGACATAGATTTCCAACAGTCTCATCAAAGTGGATTTAGCTAACTGATTTTTGAACCTAACGTTTCAAAAATCCCTATATACTAGTACGGCGGTGCCTATCCCTTTAAGCAAGTCTTCGACTTGCCTCTGGGTAGCCATGTGGGCTCACTTTGTTTGCCCATTTTCCATTCTTGTAACGCTTTTTTATTCTTCCTCTTCTGCTAGAAGTTTTGCGCGTGTGGCTTCGTCAAGAAGTGGGTAACCAAGTTTCTTACGTTCTGCGACGAAGGTTTTGGCTACGACACGAGCCAAGTTACGGATACGGGCAATATAACCGGCACGTTCTGTGACAGAAACAGCACCACGAGCATCTAGCAAGTTAAAAGTATGTGAACATTTCAATACGTAGTCGTAGGCTGGGTGAACAAGACCCAATTCCAAAGCACGTCCTGCTTCTTTTTCAAATTTTTCAAAGTTTTCAAGAAGCATATCTTGGTCTGAGACTTCAAAGCTGTATTTTGAGTGCTCATATTCTGGTTGAAGGAAGATTTCTCCATATTTAACGCCTGGAGCCCACTCAATATCGTAAACAGAATCTACTTCTTGGATGTAAGAAGCCAAACGTTCCAAACCGTAAGTGACCTCAGAAGTTACCGGACCAGTTGCCAATCCACCAACTTGTTGAAAGTAGGTGAACTGAGTGATTTCCATACCGTCAAGCCAAACTTCCCAACCAAGACCAGCTGAACCAGTTGATGGGTTTTCCCAGTTATCTTCAACGAAACGAATATCATGTTCCAAAGGATTGATCCCCAATTTTTCCAATGACTCAAGGTAAAGCTCTTGGATGTTTGATGGTGATGGTTTCATAACCACTTGGAATTGGTGGTGTTGATAGAGACGATTTGGGTTTTCCCCGTAACGACCATCAGCTGGACGACGAGATGGCTCTACATAAGCCGCATTCCATGGTTCAGGACCAATGGCACGAAGGAAGGTGTAAGGACTCATGGTTCCTGCACCTTTTTCATTATCATAAGCCTGCATGAGCATACAACCCTGGTCGTTCCAGTATTGTTGCAAAGTAAGGATAATTTCCTGGAAAGTTAGTTTTTTAGACATTATTTACTCCTTTAATTTATATTATCTTTTTAGGTTTATTTATCAAGCAACCAAGAAAAAGCTGGATCCTGAAAAATATGACGTTTGGGAACAGTTTGTAAATTCTGATCGCATTCATCTATTGTACCTAATTTCAAAGCACAGACTTCTGGTATATTTTCTTGAACAGTGAAAATTTGACTATGACAGTTCTGGCAGTAATAACGCTGTTTTCCTGGAGAAGAACTATACGTAACAAGCTTTTCTTTTCCATGCAATACTAGATTTTTACTGCTAACTTTAGCATTAACTGTATAGGCAGACGCAGTTGCTTTCCGACAGAATGAGCAATGACAAA
>ERZ773083.704-NODE-704-length-25674-cov-74.253093_pt1 | contig 25674 bp, 24 predicted proteins | sample MGYA00511465_ERZ773083 | MGnify/ENA primary metagenome ERZ773083 (study PRJEB29015, sample SAMEA2738001) | human oral metagenome | biome: human oral; feature: human-associated habitat; material: dental | place: China | collected 2060 ... | reverse complement strand
GCTCTCGGGACCGGCCGACCTAACCCGTGCTACCCACCAAAAACCCCGAAGAGCCATTCTTTTGACGATAGCAAACATGCGGCCCCCTATGCCAACTCGGCTACGCTGACGTAGTCGTTCCAGAGTCGTTGATAGAGTGGGCAGGATGCCAGGAGTTCGGACTGGGTTCCACGGCCCACAAGCTTGCCGTAGTCGAGTACCAGGATCTGGTCGGCGCTCTGAATCGTAGAGAGCCGATGGGCCACCACAATGAGGGTCTTGTCGCGGACAAGCTCGCTGAGCGCTTGTTGGATTAAACGCTCGTTTTCCGGATCGGCATAAGCAGTGGCTTCGTCGAGGATAACGACGGGCGCATCCGCCAGGATGGCCCGGGCAATCGTGATACGCTGGCGCTCGCCACCCGACATTCTGTTGCCAGCATCGCCAGCATCGGTGTCGTATCCGTCCTCCAACTGAACGATAAAGTCGTGGCAGCACGCGGCCTTCGCAGCCAGCTCCACCTCTTCGTCGGTTGCGCTGGGCCTTCCAAGGCGGATGTTCTCGCGGATGCTCTCGTTGAAAAGGAAGTTGTCTTGGGAGACGTAGCTTATCGCGCCCGTCATCTGCCGAGATGGGATGTCCCTGATGTCGGCTCCCCTGAAAACGACACGCCCTTCCTGGGGATCCCAGAAGCCTGCCATCAGCTTCGCGATGGTCGACTTGCCGGAGCCCGATGGCCCCACTATGGCACAAACGGTTCTTGGCTCGACGACGAACGAGACGTCCTTCAAGACCGTGGCGTCACCGTAGGAGAACCATACGTGCTCGAAGCGATATGCCGTATCGTCTAGCGGAATGTCCTGCTCGGGGCGCTTCAACTCGGCCTTTTCGAGAAACGCCTGGATGGTGGCGAGGTGGGCGCGAACCATATTGAACTGCTCGGAGTACCTTGCCACGCGCATCAGGGGTGCGATGAATCCTATGGGAAGGATGATGCAGACAATAAAGACCGGGAGGGAAGTCGACCCCTCCTTGTAGAGCCATGCGCCTACGGGAAGGGTCACGAGCAGGGTGGTGGGCATGACTGCCTGCGCTATCGCCGACCAGAACCAGCTCTGCCTCCACCAAGACAGGGTACTGTCATGAAAGGAGCCGACGGCCTCGCTGAACTTCCCATAGGAGGAGGTCCCTTGATTAAACGCCTTGATAACCTCGATGCCCCCCACGTATTCGACGAGGGTGCTGTTCATGGCGTTCTGGGAGCTCGTGTACGTTGCGCTCCTGCTCTTATAGTCGCGCATCATGCCCGCATAGCACAGAAGGCCGAGTGGGATGGTGGCAAGGGCTGCCAGGCCCATGCGCCAGTCGAGGGTGAACACCACCACGATGCAGCAAAACGGCGCCACAACGTTGGATGTTACCTCGGGCATGAAGTGCGCCATGGAATCCTCGAGCTTTGAGACGGTATCCACCATGAGGGTCTTGAAGTCCCCCGCGGGGGTTTCCAGCAAGACGCCCAAAGGAACGCGAAACATCTTTTCCGCTATCGCGCTGCGCATGTTCTTCAGGATTCGATACGTCGCCTTGTGCGACATGAGGGTGGAGATGAAGGTCAAGGCCAGCCTGAGCAGCTGACCACCTAAGGCGACGGCGAAGAGGGCGAGCGCGCCTGACGTGGTGGCCGTGCCATCTAAGAGGCTTTCGACCATGATGGCGACGGCCGCAAAAGGGAGCATCCCGAAAAGCTCGCCGCATATGGCCAGGACCACTGATGCATACAGATGTTTCGCATAAGGACCCGCATGGTCAAGCAGCTGGCGTACGGAACTTGAACGATGGTCTGCTGCGCCGCTCGTTTTCACTATGCCCATCCTTGCCACCATTATTATCCGTATCTTACTGAAAATAACGAGACCATTACTTCGCAGACAAGCCAAGAATGCCGTACCACCCGTAGTGATGGAACGTTACGATGCTCTTTATGTAGTCCTTCGCTTGTTCGTAGGGGATGTCGCGGACGATGCATTCGCATACCGCGCTTATATATCCACGTGTCAGCATATGCACTTCGGTCTCGCTTGGCCTGTGGGAAGCCAGGCCGGTCTCGTACGCAGCGTCGATGAAGGCCATATTCTGTGCCGCATAACGCTCTGAGATCGTTTCGGTGAAATCTTCCGCAGATGACCCCTGCGCACACTTCAGAAGCAGCCTGAACTCATCACAGTGCTCGTACATGTAATCGATGTAATCCATCACCTGGGCATATGTCTGCTCGACGGAGTCGGAGTCAAGTGCCTTCTGGATACCGGCGGCATCGCACCCATCGCGGTCGAGACGGGCGACTGTGAATTCGGACACTTCCTTCACAAGTGTGAGGAACAGGTCGTTCTTGTCTTTGAAGTGTCGGTAGATAGCTCCGGTGGTCACCTGGGCGGCAGAAGCGATCGACTTGAGCTGCGCTGCCCTGTACCCCTTCGCAAGGAATTCGGCTTTCGCGCACTCCAAGATGCGCTCTCTCGTCAAATCAGAGCAGTACGTCACGCAGCGTCTCCCTTTGATAATCATACTATCTTTGATAAACGGGATATCTTTATAGCATAGATTATCGAGAAAGTAAAGAATGGCAGACTCTTTGGGGTTTTGACGGGCAGTTTCGCTACGCCTTAACATGGCTTGCTCGCGTCTTGAGTCCTCGAAAAGATGAAGCGAGGTGACTCGAAAAGCGTAGTTGAGTTCGTTCGAAAACAATAGATGGGGTTTCTCTACATGGAGGGGTTCCCGGGCGCGGCGGCGCGCAGTTGCCTGCATCAACGCCTCGTCCTGTACTCACCCCTGCTTTTCGCCCGCTCATTTTTGAATTTCAGCGTGGCGAGATGGGAGAGTCATGTACGCGATGAAGTACTATGAGGCTAATAGTGATGAGTTGGAAGGGGGGCCATGGAGAGGGGCGAGTCTGGACACCTGCCCTATGCGGGCGTGGGTCCCCTCTATGTTGTCGCCATCATCGGGGGGACGGTGCTCGGCATAGCCTTGGGACAGCTCGGCCTGATCCCCTGCGTGGGCTGGCCGGTCCCGAACGCCGCACGTATTGCTCTGGGCATCGCGCTGGTCGTGCTTGGGGTCGCGATGTGGCTGGCGGCATTCTTTGGTGCGGGCATAGACGATGGGATCCGTGAGAACCAACTTGTGACCACAGGTGTCTACGCGTGGGTGAGAAATCCGATCTACGTGGCCTTTGCCATGGCATGCACAGGGGCGATCGTGATGGCGGACAACGTCTGGCTGCTCGCTCTGCCCCTCCTGTTCTGGGCGTTCCTCACGCTGCTCATGCGGCACACCGAGGAGCGATGGCTCCTGGACCTCCATGGTAGCGTGTATCGCGCGTATTGTGAGCGCGTCAACCGCTGCATACCCTGGCTGCCACGTCGGCGCTAAGGCCTGTCCGTCAAGGCGTGCGTGAAGCCAGCTCTCCTTGCGGCCACCGGTTGCGGGAAAACATTGTATGCCAGATGTGGCGTTCGTGTCGGGTGTGGTCGAGCATGACACCATGCGGCCGTTAGACGTATGCCGACGATGACAGCCCATGCTCGCAACCGACGATCGTCGCGCATCTCGCACGAGGGGCGCTAACGTCACCGAGCTATCGCATGGACTGGTGGCGTAATGTGTGCGGCTGGTGGCAGGCGAGCGTATTCGTTGTCGTCGTGGTCCCTTCGCTACTACAATTTCTCAGGCTGGCAAACGTAGCCGAGATCGTCCGCGTGTGCCACCCGAGCCGGCCACATGCGTCATGCCGTAACGCACATGAGAAGGGACTTCCGTGCCAAGCTTGTCAGATCAAATTGCCTCGCGGCGCACCTTCGCCATCATCTCGCACCCCGACGCGGGCAAGACGACCCTCACCGAGAAGCTGCTGCTCTATACCGGTAGCATACAGACAGCGGGCTCCGTCAAGGGCAAGGCGAGTGCGCGCCATGCGGTCTCTGACTGGATGGACATCGAGAAGGAGCGCGGCATCAGCGTGACCTCGTCGGTGCTGCAGTTCACGTACGACGGCTACTGCGTCAACATCCTCGACACCCCCGGCCACCAGGACTTCTCCGAAGACACCTATCGCACGCTCATGGCCGCCGACGCCGCCGTCATGGTCATCGACGGCGCGAAGGGCGTCGAGGCCCAGACCAAGAAGCTCTTCAAGGTGTGCACGCTGCGCCACATCCCCATCTTCACCTTCGTGAACAAGCTCGACCGCGACGCGCGCGACCCCTTTGACCTCATGGAGGAGATCGAGACGGTGCTCGGCATCGGCACCTACCCCATGAACTGGCCCATCGGCAGCGGCCGCGGTTTTCGCGGCGTGTTCGACCGCGCCGCGCGCCGCGTGCTCGCCTTCGAGGGCGACGGCCATGCCAACGCCACGAAGCGGGTGGACGAGGTTGAGGCCGAGCTGGGAGACCCTGCCCTCGACGAGCTCATAGGCGAGGAGAATCACCGGAATCTGGGCGATGACATCGAGCTCCTCGATGGTGCCGACAACGAGTTTGACCTCGAGGCCGTGCACACGGGCAAACTCACCCCGGTGTTCTTTGGCTCGGCGCTCACCAACTTTGGCGTGGGGCCCTTTCTCAGGGACTTCCTGTGTCTGGCTCCCGCACCCCTGGCCTACATGGACAGGCTTACAGGCGAGAAGGTGGACCCCTCTCGCAACGACTTCTCTGGCTTCGTCTTCAAGATCCAGGCGAACATGGACAAGAACCACCGTGACCGCATCGCCTTCGTGCGCATCTGCTCGGGCAAGTTCGAGCGTGGCATGGATGCCCAGCACGTGCAGGGCAAGCGCAGGATCAAGCTCGCGTGCGGCACGGCGATGATGGCCGACGATCGTGCGACGGTGGACGAGGCGTACGCCGGCGACGTCGTGGGCCTCTTTGACCCGGGCCTGTTCTCGATCGGCGACACCGTCTGCGCGGGCAGGCGGCAGGTGGAGTATCCCAGCATCCCGACCTTTGCTCCCGAGCACTTCGCACGCATCACGCAGGTTGACACGCTCAAGCGCAAGCAGTTCATCAAGGGGATGGAGGAGCTTGCCCAGGAGGGTGCCGTTCAGATCTTCCGCGAGCTCGGTACCGGCATGGAGAGTGTCATCGTGGGCGTGGTGGGCGTGCTGCAGCTCGACGTGCTCGAGCGGCGCCTGAGGAGCGAGTATGGCGTGGAGGTCATGCGCCAGCCGCTTCCGTACTCGGAGATTCGCTGGATAGTCAACAGTCCAGACGACATCGATGTCGCAAGGCTGAATCTCTCCAGGGACACCTGCCGTGTCGAGGACATGCGGGGCGGGAGGCTCCTGCTGTTTACCAACGAGTGGAACGTCGATTGGGCCATCGAGCGAAATCCCGACCTCAGGCTCTCGGAGTTCGGTAACGTTTCCCTCTCGTGAGTGGGTATCGGCACGGGTGCATTGAGGGACTTTAAAATCATTTAGGGCTTCCACCTGCGGTTACGTGATGACATCCGAGCCCTTTGGGGACATTCGGGAACGCTTGTTTTCTCTGGATGTCCTCTTTTTGTGGCTCTTCGGGGTTTCTGGTGGGTAGCACGGGCTCTTCTCGCAACTATTGGTTGCAGGAAGAATTGCAAGCTAGAATTGGTGGTGCATGTGATGGGTGTGGTTGAGCATGATGCCATGCAGCTGCTAGGCTCATACCAACGACGACAGAGAGAGGTTCCCATCATGAAGATCGAGACAGCGAAGAGACTTTACGAGTATCGTCGGGCCTCCGGGCTTTCCCAGGAGCAGGTTGCCGCCAAGATCGGCGTTTCGCGCCAGGCGGTGTCGAAGTGGGAGTGCGCCGAGTCATCTCCCGACACTGATAACCTCATCGCGCTTGCCCTGCTCTATGGGGTGACGGTGGACGAGCTGTTGTTCGCCGATCCCGAGAGGGCGATTGTCGCAACACCAGAGCGTGAGACAGACGCAGATGGTCCCGAAGAGGGCGCTGGGAGCGCGAGCGTCGCCGAGGGGGCGCCTGCGGAGGCAGGGGAGGAGTCTGCCTGGCAGTCCCCCGAGCATCCCGAGCAGGACTACGTCAACATCAGCTTTTCCCAGGGTGTGCACGTCCGCGACTCCAAGGGAGGCGAGGAGGTCCACGTGGGCTGGGACGGCATCCATGTGGACAGTGACAAGGAGCACGTGCACCTGGACTTTGGAGGTCTGGCCAAGATGATCCGCGAGTTTCGCAAGGACCAGGAGTAGCCCATGGATGAGGCCATGACCGACGGGCGGCACATCGCACGGTACCTCATCATCGCATTCGCGATGACCTGGACCTGCTGGATGGCTCGGGCTGCCCTGTGCGCGAGCGGGGTGGCCACGGTGGACTCACCCGCCGTCCTGCCCCTCTTTCTTATAGGAGGCTTTGGGCCGACGGTTGCCGCGCTGGTGGTGAGGCCTGACGCACGGTCGCTGCACGGGTTCGCGCGGTTTGTCTGCGGTGGCTCGAGGACCTCCATCGGATGGCTTCTCCTGCTCGTCGTGCTTGGGGCGCTCTCCATCGCAGGAAACTCCTCCGGTCTCAACGCAGCGATTCCCGCGTTCGCGATTCCGGTGATCTTCCTTGTCACGACGCTCATCGGCGGCGGCAATGAGGAGCTGGGTTGGCGCGGCGTGCTGCAACCCGAACTCGAGGGGAGGCTGCCCTATCCTGTGGCCACGCTCGTCACAGGCGTGATCTGGTCGGTCTGGCATGTGCCTTTCTGGCTCACACCAGGAGACTCACACCTCTCGTTCCCGTTCCCGCTCTTCGCCCTTCAGGCGGTCCTTTTATCCTTCTGGCTTGCCGGCCTGCGCAGGAGGGGCGGCTCCGTCCTGTGGTGTGCCGTGCTCCATGGGGCCATGAACACGCTCATGTCGGCGTTCGTCCTGCAGCTGAATGCCCCGTTCGTCATCGGTATGCTCGCGATCACCGCCCTGTCGATCTGGATGGGTATGGCGGCTCAACGGGACGGCAGGCGTGCCTGAACGGAGATTCCACCGGGGTGGGTCGACGGCTTGCCGTCCCGCCCCGGTTACGGTCCCGCCCCGGTCACGCATGCACCCTGTGCTACAGGTTGGCCTCCATCGTCCTCACGAGGAACTCTGCTCCGCCGTTGCCGGCTGCGGTGTCGTAGTAGTCCTTGAAGCGTGGGTCGCCCAGGTATCCGCGCACCAGCTTCAGGTGTGTCTTGCGGTCGTAGGACTTGCCCCAGTGGATGCGCATCCAGCGCTCGTGCATGTGAGCGAGCTCAGCGGCTTGGTCACCCGTCGGGTCGCCCGATGCCATCGCCAGGCGCAGCTGTACCTTTATGGCCTCCTCAAGCAGGTCCTTCGCGTCCCACTCGTCGCGCGTGAGCGACATGATGCGTTCGTTGGCCGCGTCGATGGCCTCATCGCCGTAGCGTCTGCGCGCCTCGGTTCCGTACGTATCCTCGAACTCCTTCAGTCCTTGGGCCTTGATGGCCTCGAACCTCTTCTCGTTGTCCATGTTCTCGATCCCTTCGATAGTCGCGATGGCTGCCTTCGTGCGGGCCATCGCGTCCGACAGTGACTTCTTTTGCGCGCGCAGGGTCCTGAGGTGTGACTCAAGGGTGTCCCGGAGGCTTGCCTGTGAGTCCCTGAGCAGGTGACGGATGGTCGTGAGGGGAAGGTTGCAGGCGCGCATCGCAAGGATCTGCGACAGGCGTCTTGCGTCGCAGGGACCGTACGTGCGGTACCCGTTCTCTGCCCGGGCGGGCTCGAGGAGCCCCATGTCCTCGTAATGGCGCAGCGTGCGTGCACTCACGCCCGCCATCTGGGCCAATTGTCCCACGCTGTAGTGTCTTCCCGCAGGTTTCGATTCGTCCATCTCACACCTCCAAGGGCATCATGGACCCTCACGTAGCGAGAGGGTCAAGGAACTTTACGTGACGAGAAGGCAACGGGGGTGCATGGAACTTGCCATGGGCGAGTGTCGAGGAAGTGAACTATATCAACAGCCCTCGTGCAATATACACAAGGCAATCACACGCTAAGCATAGCATACTCCCGTTGATGGAAGGTGAGGACGGGAGGCATGGTTTGATGGGCCGAGGACGGCGCTCGAGCTGGGCGCGCGGAGGTTCCGACCACGCTGGGCCGGGGATGTTCTCGCGGCTCGTGGGGTGTCGTTTGGGCTAGGCGTCACGACCCTGCCAAGGTTCCGGTGCACTGTCGACCGCCCGGGCTCGTCGGGCCCTTGAGCGCCTCCTTACCCAGCGTGAGGCTGGTCTGCTCGCGCCGGTAGTAAATGCGCAAGGACAGCGCGACCTGGTCGAAGGAGGGGCCGAGCGCGCGCTCGAAGAGCTCCCCCTTGCCCGCGAACAGGAAGTAGAGGGCACCTGTCGTCACATGGGCCGCCGCACAAATGCTGCGCAGCGACGCCCCCTGGCAGCCACGCTCGGCAAACTCCTGCGTCGCCGCAGCGATGGGGCGCGCCTCGTGTCGGTGCTCTCCTCCCTCGTCCGTCTCATGTGGCCCTCCCAAGCGCGGGCGCGGTGCGCGCTGGCCCTTTACGCGAGCATACGCTCGACCTCGTCGGGGTCGAGCCCCAACGACGCCGCGCCAGCTCGTGCGTCCACGAGGCCGGCGCGCACGAGCTTGCCGTCGTACGCCTCGGCCTCCGTGAGCACCCTCATGAGGGCGGGCGCCGCACGGTGCGCTCGTGTGCGGACGGGTTTTGCCGAAGCCCCGACTGCTTCCGCTCGACCACCGTCGCCTCGCGCACATCACCCTCCGCAGCCGACCTCATCCCTCCGCCGCGAGCGCGTGCCTGATCTCGTCGGCGTCCACCCCCACCGAGGTGGCGGCGTCCTGTACGCTTACGAGCCCGTCGCGCACGAGACGGACGAGCGTCTCGAGCTTGCCCTCGACCTTGCCCTCTGCGATGCCCTCCGCGCGGATCTCCTCAATGACGCTTCCCATGTCCTCTCGCCCCTCCTCCGTCTCCCTGAGCCTGCGCTTCACCCTGGACGTCTCCGGGAAGCGCTCCTCGTCGTACGCCCCCGCCTCCGTGAGCACCCTCATGAGGGCGGAGACCTCGCTGCCGTCCCTCGCCAGGGCGTTCACGTACAGCTCCTCGAGGCCGTTGTCGGCCGACTCGCCGGTCTCCCTCACGACCCTGTCCACATGATACAGCGGGCAGCCGGCCCTGAGGGGGTCGAACTCGCAGACGAGCACGACGCAGACGTCCGGGACGTCCCCGAAGGGGGTGCCCGGCCTCGTCCTGTCGGCCGTCACGAGCGAGGCGTAGTAGCGCGCCCGCCTCTGGAGGTCGCCCTTGTCGGCGCGCTGCACCTCGACGTCCACGAGCCTGCCGTCCGAGAGCTCGCAGAGGGCGTCGAGCACCGCCGAGCGCCCCCGCGTGTTCGTGACGGCGGACTGCGGCTTGCACTCCACCACCTCGAGCCCCGGGTCCTGGAGCAGCACCCTCAGAAGCTCCCCGCAGAAGGCCTTGCTCTGCGCCATTACCCGAAACATCAGGTCGTCTATGGGCCTCAGCTTGCCCACGTCACGTACCGCCCGTGCCATCCGACCACCGTCCCCCCGCTCGCCGCCGTTTCCTGCCACTCACTATAGCACAAGACTGGAACGCATGTTCTTGTCAATACAAGAGTATGGATACTTCGTGAATCCCCGTAGATTATTTTTCATGGGTTGGTCAGTAATGCCTTCTCGGGCTGGCGCATCGGATTTTGCTTGCGGTCCTGTCGAAGGTGGCGGATGACTTCTCGAATACGTCCCCACATGATTCGCATGTCGCCTGTCGGCGCGATGCCTTCCAGGGATGGTTGAGGTTGTTGTCGCTTCCGAAGGCCGTGGCGGCACACCGCCCTCGCTTGGGCACGCGGGCCTTGCGTTCGCAGACCGAGCTGTCCGGCCCGGAGCTCATGTCGTGCAAAAACGGCAGATGGCTACCGCAGTCGTCGCGCATACGCACGGAGTGTTTTGGTCCAATGGGAACCGCGCAGCTGGGACTGCGGTGGGAGTCTTGGACCAGCGTGCTTCGTGGGATGCCAGCACCGGGTCCCGAGTGCCACGGCCCTGTTAGGACATGCTCCCGTTGTCGCCTCCCGTTAACGGGAGCACGTCACACATAGCATGTAAATACTTTATGGATACAATGCTAGTGGTGGAAGAGCCGCGTTTCCGTGAAGCACATCGCGATGCCGTACCTGTCGGCTGCCGCGATCACGTCGTCGTCGCGGATGGAGCCGCCGGGCTCCACGATGTAGGAGACGCCGGACCTGTGGGCGCGCTCGACGTTGTCTCCAAAGGGGAAGAACGCGTCGGAACCGAGCGTGACGCCGTCCTGCGCGCCGATCCACTCGGTCCGCTCCTCGTGAGTGAGGGGCTCGGGTCTCTCGGCAAACCACCGTTTCCACGCGCCTTCGGCCAGTACCTCGTCCTGCTCGTCGGAGATGTAGACATCGATGACGTTGTCGCGCTCGGCACGCCGGATGCCCTCGGCGAACTTGAGCCCAAGCACCTTGGGGTGCCGACGCAAGAACCATGCGTCGGCCTTGCTGCCAGCTAGGCGCGTACAGTGGACGCGGGACTGCTGACCCGCGCCAATGCCTATGGCCTGGCCGTCCCTCACGTAGCATACGGAGTTCGACTGTGTGTACTTGAGCGTGACGAGGGAGATGAGCATGTCCGTCAGTGCCGTGTCGGGCAGGTCCCTGTTGGCGGTCACGACGTCTTTCAGTAGCGAGCGGCCGATCACGAGGTCATTGTGGCCCTGCTCGAAGGTGACGCCAAAGACGTCGCGCTGCTCGATGGGCGCGCAGCGGTAGTCGGGGTCGATCAGCACGACGTTGTACCTGCCGCCCTTCTTGGAGCGTAGGATCTCAAGTGCCCCATCGCTGTAGCCGGGTGCGATGATGCCGTCCGAGACCTCGTGTTTGAGGTATCTGGCCGTGCGCTCGTCACAGCAGTCAGAGAGAGCCGCCCAGTCGCCATAGGAGCTCACGCGGTCGGTGCCGCGCGCGCGGATGTAGGCGCAGGCGATGGGGGAGAGCTCTCCCTCGTCGTCCACAAAGTACATCTGCCTGTCCACATCGGAGAGGGGCCTACCCACGGCCGCACCGGCGGGCGAGACGTGCTTGAACGACGCTGCGGCGCTCTGTCCTGTGGCCTCCCTGAGCTCGCGCACGAGCTGCCAGGAGTTGAGGGCGTCTAGGAGGTTGACGTACCCGGGTCTACCCGAGAGCACTGTCATGGGCAGGTCGGAGCCGTCCCTCATGAAGACGCGTGAGGGCCTTTGGTTGGGGTTCGTGCCGTACTTGAGCTCGAGTTCGTTCACAGGTTCTCTCCCTAATCCTCGCCCTCAGTCACCGAGGTTCTTGTTGTACAGCTTCACCGTGCCCCCGACGTTGGCGTAGAGCGACACCTTGTTGTCGGCATTGAGGGCGACCCACAGCTCGTTGGCTGTGGGCAGCCTCACCTCCACCGGCTCGCCGACGAAGCTCGGCAGCGGATCACCGTCGCCTTGGTAGGTGCTGATGAGGTAGCCCGTGCCCTCGTCGGCGCCCTCGTAGCAGAAGAACTCGCGCTGGCAACGGCCAGAGGCGCCGGCCTGGCGCTTGAGGATGGAGAGCTCAAAGGAGCCGCCTGCGTGCAGGATGGCCGAGATGCGTGGCGTGAAGTTGGGGTCGTCTGGCTCGAACTCACGGGCCATACACGCCGCAAAGAAGTCACCTGCGTCCACGATGGTGTCGGTCTGGTCACCGTTTGTGATCACAAGGTCGTCTCCCATGCGGCGCACGGGGTGGTAGATGATGAGGCTTGCGTCCTTGAGGAGCGCGGGGTCGTGCGCCTCTGTGCGGATGCCGTCTGCGGTCAGCGAGAAGACGCGGTTCCTGCTGTTGGGGCTGCGGCCCATGATCCAGTAGTACGCGCAGTGCCTTCCCTCGCAGTCTTTGCCCACCACGATGCCGCGACCGGGGTAGGGGTTGTTCCTCAGGAGCTCGCATAGGTCTTGCATCAAAGGTCCCCTCTCGTTTGTCCCCTGCGCAGCAGCTGTCGCCCAGACGCTCGCAGCTGTGATAAAAGGCCCACGTCGCGCCGGGAGAGGTCTCCCGATGCCCTGTGCGCCGCGTCCCGTGAGCCGTCCAACTGGTGCCGGACGACGTCGCCCGCCGCCCGCAGGTATTCTATCATGCTTCTCTCGATTGCTCGCCAGGTCCCGCCGTCCTCGTGCGTCACGGGACCTGTGGCGCCCTTTGCACGCCAGCCCCTCGCGGATGCGCCCCTGCCATGCCACCGTCATGGGGTGGAAAGGTCGATGTCGCCACCATATAGTTCGAAAAGCGACCTGCTAGGGGGTGATACGAAATGACCTTTCCCCAAGAATGAAGTCCGCAAGGTTTGCATGCACGATACCAGAGCGCTTCTGTAGGAGGCGATCACAGGTGAGAAGATACTTCGGGTATCCGTCCGAGATCCTCTCCAGCGAAGCATACTCGCGCTCTTCGGTCTGTCTCTCGGCGATGGTGTAGGCAACCTGCACATACGCGTAGTTCATGTCGTCATCGCGTAGGATGAAGTCGCACTCGAGTGCCCCGATGCGTCCCACGCTCGCAGACCACCCATGGGAGCGCGCATAGGTATAGACAATATTTCCGAGTACTGGTCCGTAGTTGATGCGGTTGTCGGTATTGAGCGCATAGTAGAAGCCAAGGTCAGCAAGGTAGTACTTCTCCTCGCGTTCGAGGGATCGCTTTGACCTCATATCAAAGCGAGGGCAGCTGTAGAGGATCTTTGCCCCTTGGAGCAGTCTGATGTAACGGTAGATCGTCTCCTCCTTGATGGGAATCCTCTCTACCGTGCGGAAGTGTTTTGCCATGTTCCTGATGCTCATGGTCGCACCAAAGTTGTTTATGACGTATGCCTGAACACGGTCGAAGACAGAGCGCTTGTTGATCCTCGTTCTTTGCCTCACGTCCTTTTCGAAGATCTCCTGGATGACACTTTGGATGTAGGTGCGCTTCTTTGCCATGCCGTCAAAGAGGACTGTCCTGGGGAACCCGCCTTCGAGGATGTAGCTGTCAAGCTCTTCCTGCCTGTCCGTGCTTATCGACTTCCCAAAGAACTCCTTCATGCCTTCGTACTCATCGAAGGTGAGTGTGAAGATCTCAAACTCAAGATAGCGACCGGTGAGCTTGGTTGCAAGCTCACCCGAAAGTAGGTAGGAATTTGAGCCCGTGATGAAGATCGAGACATCTCCCTCCTCACGCCAGGCGTTGATGACCTCCTCGAAGCCCTTAACGTTTTGGATCTCATCGATGAAGAGGTACTTCTTTCCCACTACACCCTCAACGAGATTCTCGATCACCCCGTCGAGCGCGTCTGGAGTCTTGATTTTGCGGTAGTCCCTTGTGTCGAGGTTGAGGAAGAGGAGATTCTCCGTTGGGACGCCCTGCTCTTTAAGCTCGTTAGCTACAAGTTGCATGATCGAGGACTTCCCGCAACGTCTCACGCCGACCAGTACCTTGATGATGTCATCATCGTGATAAAAGGGGCGCATCTTCCTCAGGTAGAGTTCCCGCTTGTACAACTTGGTCATCATCTACTCCAAAAAGCTGATTCCGGGGGATACCCTTTAGATAAGTATCAGAAGTACCCCCCTTATGTCTTATGTAGTGAGTATAGCATTGTTCTATCCGACATGAAGGGTGATCGGGAACCTTACTCTATGAGGCAGCGGTGGGGGAAGGGGGTGAGCGTCGCGTGGGGGCCTGCCGCCGGGTGGTATCATGCTGCCCTGGGTTCGGCGGGACCGGGACCCTGCGCCCTCGACTTTGCGCCCCCTGGAATCTGTGGGTGATGCCGTATGAGCGGCGTTTGGCTCGCCTGCGCGCGTGGCGCACGGCGCGTTAGGCCTTTGGGAGGTCAAAGATGGTACGAAAGAAGGTTGCGATCTTCGTCGCGTTCGCGTTTGCGCTCGATTGGGTTCCTTGGCTGGTGGCGGGTCTTGTGACGGACGGCTTCTCGAGGGGGATCTCGGGCATGCCCTGGGGCGTCCTGCTCCCCGCAGGCATGTTTGGCCCGATGGCCGCGGCCCTCATAACGAACCGGATCTCCCCTGTACTTCTGCGTGGGCGGCGTGTCCGTCTTGGGACCGGCGCCGGTCGGCCTCACCCCGTGCGTTTCCGTGCTGATCGTCGCCATCCCGCTCTTGCGGGCGTGCCGGCACGCGTCGCCTACGCGGCCGGATGACGTCGCGCACGGTGGGCGCACCTCGTGACGCTATGTTTCCAATTCGGTGAAACATCGCCTTTTGCGCCGTTGGGCTACCTCCCTGTGCTAGGCTTTGTCCATCGTGCATGCAGCAATATGCATATATGGGGGACACAATCCAATGGCGCCTGCGGCCCACGGGCTGCGGGACCAAGGTGTCGGAAGCGAGGCAGGATATGAGCTATGCAAGGAGAGGGGCTGCTCATGAGCGGATTTGAGCCGCTGCGCGTACCTGAGCGGGACGGTGCGGCCGAGGGATTCGGCTTCGTGCCCTGCGAGGGCGGCGTCTGCGCCGCCAGGGGCATCCGGGCCACGGGAATCTCTGCGGGCTTTCGCCACAATCCTGACCGTCGTGACCTTGCGCTCGTCGTCGCGGACAGGACCTGCGTCTGTGCGGGCACTTTCACCAAGAACCGCTTCTGCGCGGCGCCTGTGCAGGTTTCGCGGCCACGTGCGGCCTCGGGCCACGCGCGTGCCGTCGTCTTGAACTCGGGCAACGCCAACGCTGCCACGGGCGAGCAGGGCCTTGAGGTTGCACGCGCGTCCGCGCGCATCGTCGCGGACGCCCTGGGCTGCGCTGCCGAGGAGGTACTCGTGGCCTCGACCGGTGTCATCGGCGTGCCCTTGGGCCTGGAGTGCTTTGAGGTGGGAGTGCCCGCCTGCGTTGGGCAGCTCGAGCGCTCGATTGCGGCCGCCCACCACGCCGCCCGCGCCGTCATGACAACGGACACCCACTCCAAGCAGGCCGCCTACGTCGGCAGCCTTCCCGCTCCAGGTGACGGGACCATCGAGGTCCACGTGGGGGGCTTTGCCAAGGGCTCGGGCATGATCCAGCCCGACATGGCCACGATGCTCTCGGTGCTCTCCACAGACGCACCGTTCACGCCCAAGGCCGCGCGGGTGGCCCTGGGGCGGGCCGTGAGCCAGAGCTTCAACAAGGTGACCGTTGACTCGGACACCTCCACCAACGACTGCTGCATACTCTTTGCCACGGGAGAGGCCGAGCTCGAGACCATTGACGAGGACTCTGCGGCCTTCCCTGCCATCTGCGCCGCCCTGCGCGCGACCTGCGAGGCGCTGGCCCGCCAGATCGCGGCCGACGGGGAGGGCTCGACCAGGCTCGTGACCGTCGACGTCATGGGGGCGGCCACCGAGGCAGACGCCGACGCCGTGGCCCGCGCCGTCGCGAACTCGCCGCTCGTCAAGACCGCCGTCTTCGGGCACGACGCGAACTGGGGCAGGGTCGCCTCCGCCGCGGGGAAGTGCAACGTGGCCTTCGACCAGCACAAGGTGGACATCGATCTGCTCGGCGTGCCCGTCTGCCGCGGTGGCCTTGCCGTGGCCATGGACGAGGACGACATGCTCAAGCGCTTTAAGGAAAGCGAGGTCCCCATAGCCATCGACCTGGGCATGGGATCGTGTTCCACGCGCGTCTGGACCTGCGACCTCACGCACGACTACGTGACCATCAACGGGGACTACCGCACCTAGGCGCGAGTCGCAGGCGCAAGGTCCTTGACAGGAAAGGTTGGCTGACATGGTGATGAGAAGGCGCAGGCTGAGCGATGCCTCGCAGGGAAAGGCCGAGGTGCTCGTGGAGGCCCTGCCGTGGATCAACGAGTGGGCGGGGAGCACCTTCGTGGTGAAGTACGGTGGCTCGGCGATGGAGGACGCCACGCTCCGGGCGAAGGTCATCGAGGACGTGCTGCTGCTCAAGCTCATGGGCGTGCATGTGGTGCTCGTGCACGGCGGCGGCAAGGACATCTCGTCTCTGAGCGACCGTCTTAACCTGAGCGTGCGCTTCAAGGACGGCCTGCGCGTCACGGACGAGGACACCATGGAGGTCGTGCAGATGGTGCTCGTGGGCAAGGTGAACGCCGAGCTGGTGCAGGCCATCAACGGCTACGGCAACCACGCGGTGGGCATCTCGGGCGCCGACGGCCGCACGCTCAGGGCCTGTCAGCTCGATCCCGAGCTAGGCCGCGTGGGCCGCGTCACCGAGGTCAACCCAGACCTCGTCCTCAAGGTCCTGGATGACGGCTACATCCCCGTCATCGCGGGCGTGGGCTTTGGCGAGGACGGCGGCCCCTACAACGTCAACGCCGACTTCGCGGCGAGCCACATCGCCCAGGCGCTCGGCGCGGACAAGCTCTTCTTCCTCACGGACGTCGACGGCCTCTACGCCGACTTCGACGACAAGGACAGTCTCATCGCCGGCATGGGTGTAGGGGAGGCGCGACACCTCATCGATGCGGGCACGCTCAGCAAGGGGATGATCCCTAAGGTGAGAAGCGCCATCGAGGCCATCGAGGCGGGCGTGGGCCAGGTCACCATCCTGAACGGCACCGTCGAGCACGCGCTGCTCGTCGAGACGTTCACCGACGAGGGCATAGGGACCGAGATATCCAAAGACTCTCGCAACCCCAAGGAGGCATAGCATGTACGAGCTTGACACACACGCGGACTTCATCGCAGAGGACGAGCGCTACCTCATGCACAGCTACGCCCGGCTGCCCGTGAAGTTCGTGCGAGGCTCGGGTTGCGTGCTCACGGACTCTGAGGACAGAGACTATCTGGACTTTTTGGGCGGCATAGGTGTGGTGTGCCTGGGGCACTGCCACCCCAGGCTCGTGGACGCCCTCAAGGGGCAGGCCGAGAGGCTCTGGCAGGTGGGAAACTACTTTCACGTCGAGAACCGCAGCGAGCTTGCGGCTGCGCTCTCGCGCCTGCTCGGCGCGACCACCGACGAGGAGGGCCACGTGACGGGTTCGACGGGCCAGACGTGGAGGACCTTCTTCGCGAACTCGGGCGCCGAGGCGAACGAGGGTGCCATCAAGCTCGCGCGCCGCTGGGGCGAGCGCAGGCTCGGCGGGGCCACGGGCATCGTCACGGCCAAGCGGAGCTTCCACGGCCGTACGCTCGCGACCTTGGCGGCGACCGGCCAGGACGTGTTTCATAAGAGCTTTGCGCCGATGCCCGCAGGCTTCATGTCGGCGGAGCTCAACGACCTTGCCGCCCTTGAGGAGGCCATCGCGAGGCCCGAGGCAGGCTGCGGTCCTGTCTGTGCCATCATGCTGGAGTGCGTCCAGGGCGAGGGCGGCGTCTGGCCGGCCGACCCCGAGTACCTGCAGGGAGCCGCTCGCCTCTGCGAGGAGCGGGGTCTCGTGCTCATCGTGGACGAGGTGCAGACTGGCGTCTTTCGCTGCGGCGCACCCTTTTCGTACCAGCTCGCGGGCATCGTGCCGGACATCGTGAGCATGGCCAAGGGCATCGCGGGAGGCTTTCCCATGGGCGCCTTCTCAGCGCACGGAGAGGTCGCCGACCTGCTCGGGCCGGGAGACCACGGTTCCACCTTCGGCGGCAACCCACTTGCCTGCGCCGTGGGCCGCGCCACGATGGAGACGCTCGTTGCGGAGGGCATAGGCGAGCACGTCATCGAGGTGGGAGCACAGCTTGCCGAGAGGCTCGCGACGCTGCCGCACGTCACTGAGGTGCGTGGGCGCGGCCTCATGCGCGGCGCCCAGCTCGACGTGCCCATTGCGCGAAGCCTCGTCGAGCAAGGCTTGCGCGCGGGCCTCGTGCTCAACTGCGTGGGCGACTCGACCCTGCGCTTTTTGCCGCCGCTCGTCGTGACGACAGGGCAGGTCGATGCCATGGCCGAGCGCTTGGCCAAGCTCATAGAGCAGCTGGCGTAGGGACGGTGGCCGGGCGGGTCATCAAAGGTCATTGAGGGCAGCGAATGGATCATCGGAAGACGCGGCAAAGCGCCGGAGACAGGGGCGTCGTATCCCGTTCCAGTGTCCTCATCCATCAAGTGACGCTATGCTATCTGATATCAAGTATGGTGGAGAAAGGTGCTGTCAGTGGCAGATAGGATAATCCAAACGGCAGATTTGACTACGATCGAGAACAACCTGACTTCAATGCGTCGTGCAATTGAGCAGGTTGACGATTCCGTCGCTAACGTTAACCGTCAAATGAATGGCGTCGAGGTTCGGCTTGACGCGCTAGCAAGCGACTTCCGAGACTATGTCAATAATGAAATGCGACGTTGGGAACTTGAACACGCAACTACAAAGCTTAATAATATCAGACAGCAGCTTGCTGTAAAGTTTGGGCATTACTCGGAGGTGAGACGAACCACTACAGGAATACTCCAGGCAACCGATCTCGGTATTGTCAGGAATGCAACGATTACCAAAGCCTCCGAGGACCTTATGCTGAAGTGTCCCGAGTATTGGCTTGCTCCTTGTCTTGTGGCGCTCGCAGCGTGGATCAATGATGAGAAGGACATTGCCAAAAAGGCGCTCAAGGAGGCCATCCATCGCAATGATGAGAAGGCATCTCTGCTATTTGGGCTCATTTGCCGTCGTGCCAATAGGCAAGGGCCCGCACTCGAGTGGGTGAGGCGGTATCTTGCCAACCAAGATCCCGAAGGACTTGGTAGGGAAGCCATCATCATACTTGATGCGTATGCTACGGGTCTCTTCTCGGCCGATTCTGAGGGAGCGATCGCAGGCCAACTCAATGATTGGTGTGATCTGCTCGCCTCCCGTCCGGGGTTTCTTGAGGAGCAGACCAGCCGTTGGAAGACTGCCCTTAAAGACAAGCGCAAGCCTGTCGATCCAACCAAGTACCCTTACCTTCGCAAGTACTCGCACACATGGCCTATCCTCGAGGATATTCTTGAGGGAGCAATGGCTCATCAGTATATTCTAGCATATTTTAAGGATATCTTTGCACAGCAGCCCTCACAGGATGTCGTGAGGAAGCAACTTGACGATATTCTAACTACTCTTGTCTCTGAGTTCGATGACGAAGAGCTTCCGCTCAAGCGCGAAGAGCGTCTTTGTGAGTTGATTATCGAACACGAGGGCGATACCCAAGAGGCGCAGATACTGGCGGATCACGAGAAGACCTCCATGGAGGAGCAACGTGATTTTACCCAACTACTGACCGATGCAGCGATGTATCCCGATATCTCGCGCTCAAGCGTCTCGTCTCAGCAGTTTGCAGTGGCGTATTCACGCGAATGGATTTGCAATGGCTACAATGATATGGTTGCCGAGAATCGCATGAAGATTCCAAACGACATCGAAATTAACATCGACAGCTTCAATGCTGTCACTTCCGCTGGCACAGATGAGGAAAACCTCGTCAAGGCCTTTGATGAGCTGGTCGAGTCAGAGCGCAGTGCTGAGTTAGATAAGACCGTGCTTACGCCCTTTGAGCAAAACTGCCACTATGCTGGTATCGCATGCATCGCTTTCGGTCTTATTGCTCTTGCTGCTAAGCTAACATTCTTTGGAGTTCTCTTAGGTATTGCTGGAATTGCTCTTGTATATAAACATTACTCACAGGAAAAGAATATAAACTCTCACCGTGATGTGATTAATTCGAACTATGACACAAAAAAAGAAAATGGTACCAAGCTGCTCAAGGCAACGATTGCCGAAATCGTTGACTTTCGTATCGAGTTTAGTCAATATGATGCCGGAAGCCAAGAAGTTCTTGATATGCTTAACGAGCTTTCACCTGATGAGTACGTGAGGACCCTTACCGGCGTCACACGTCACATCGTCTCGGCTACTCATTGAGAAGGGGGGTGAATTTACGTGTTTTGCCCTATGTGTGGGAAGAAGAATCGTGACTCCTCTAACTTTTGTGCCAGATGTGGCGCATCGTTGAAAAGACTTGGTGTTCCTGCTTCGCGCGCGGACGCGGCCCCAGAGAGGGGCGGGAGCGTGGAGGCGCCGGCCGAGCAGGCGTTTGCGAACGTAGTTCCAGAGGTGGACAGCGTCCCGTCCAAGGAGGTCGGTGAGGTAGCCGAGCATCAGCAGGAAATCTTGGTGGACGCGGCCCCAGGGGGGAATGACACCCCGTTCGAAGAAGTCGCTGAGGTAGCCGAGAGCCAGCAGGAGGTGATCGCTGACGCGACCCCAGAGGGGGGCGGGAGCGTGGAGGCACCGGCCGGGCGGGCGTTTGCGAACGTGGCCCCAGAGGGGGATGACATTCCCGCAAAGCCCGAGCAGGCCACACCAGAGCCCAATCACATGGCAATGGCCGAAGAGACGGGTCCGTCCTCTCCATTCGAAGCGATCTCCGAGCATACCGAGGATGCCTTTGCCGCAGTGGCCGATGAGGCCAACGATACGGATACGCTCGCACCTAAAGGCACTGCATGTGACCCAAGTCCGGCCGACAACGGTGTCGGCAGGACGTTCGCGAGTGTCGACGTCGGCACGTTCGTCAGCCCACGCCCGGTCAATAACGACGTCGGCAAGGGTAACGAGAGCGTTATGGAAGCTTATCCGACATTCGCGCAGGGTTTACCTGATTGGGATCTGACTCCCCCCAGTAGTATGGTTATTCGACATGTTAGGATGGCTCAAAAATGAGAAGCCCCCATACATATGCAGAGTGGGTTGAGGTTATCGACATATTCGGCAATAGGCTTGACGACGATGGCGCCATCTCGGCCATGCGCTCGGGAACTCTCGATTGGCAGGCGGGTGTATCGGATAGGTTTCTTCAAAAGCTTATCGGTGCCGTCAACAAGAGGATGAACGCCGCAGTAGACGCCTTTCAAAAGAGGCAGAGGCGGTCGGTGGCTGACGAGAGATCAATAACCGAAGCCTTGCTTGCGTTTCGTCGAGAGTTCATCACCTTGATGAATGCGGTGGATATTCCAGCCATGCCTGAAAAGTATCGTGAGGAGTGCCGATCTCTCATCCGAGGCCAAGCTGATGCCAATCAATCAAGCCTCGAGGACTCTGCACCCAGAGTGGACAGAAGCGGCAAACTTCTTTCCATCATCCATAAGACTCCAGTTAACAAATTCTGAGGTAGCCCGAATGAGCAGCAAGCATGAGACGAGGGACTTGTTGGTGCGCTATGCGAAGGCCCGCATCCCTTTCATAACCATCAGGACGGATGAGAGAAGGCGGGCCATCGAGATCTTGACCGAGGTCGCCGAAGAGCTTGGGGTCAAGGTATATTGCCACACCAAGTCAAAGGGGATCTATGACGTCACATCCATGCAGACCGTCTGCGATGGGGAAAGTGTCTACGAGGCCTTTGATTTCATGCGTGAGCAGATGAAGAAACGTAGCCAACTTACCTTCGCGTTGTCAGAGACGGGGGACATCTCCACCGAGACGGGAGATGCCCAGGATCTCTACGACCTCGTGCAGTCAGCAGTTGATGCCTCAACCACCATCATTGTGATCACCAACAAGGACGTGTGGGGGCAACTCCAGCAGACGGGGCTCGTAGTCGTTCTGGACCGTCCCAATGAGGAGGAGTCCTATGCTGTCATCAGGGGTCTGATCGATCAATATCGGGGTAGCATCCCCATTGAGTGGACGGATGAGGAGGTTCGTGAGGCCGCCAGCGCATTGGCCGGGGTCTCCCAGATCGAGATCGAGAATACAATCGCCTCCCTCATCGCGAACGGGCACATTGGTGAGGATGATCTCGTCGAGATCCGCGGCTCAAAAGACAAGCTCTTCTCGAACATCAGTGGACTTGAGAAGATACAGACCAGTAAATCCGATGCAGAGGTCGGTGGCCTTGCAGCCTTGCAGGAATGGTGCAAGGAAAAGAAGGAACTGCTTACCCCCGAGAAGCGCGACGCCCTTCTCAAGATGGGGTTGAAGCCTCCCCGCGGGATTTTGCTTGTTGGCGTCCCGGGTTGTGGTAAGTCCCTCTCAGCGAAGTCAATTGCGTCAAGTTGGAAGTTGCCCCTCTATCGCCTTGACTTCGCAACCGTTCAGGGTTCCTATGTTGGCCAAACCGAGAGGCAGCTCAAGGAAGCCTTTACTATGGCGGAAGCCGTCTCACCCTGCGTTCTCTGGATCGATGAGATCGAGAAGGGGTTGTCTGGTGCCACCGCGTCAGCCGGCGATGGCGGCGTGTCCACCAGGATGGTCGGCCAGTTCCTGTTTTGGCTCCAGGAGTGCATGAAGATGGTGTTCGTCATTGCCACCGCGAACAACGTCTCACAGCTACCGCCCGAGTTACTCAGGCGCGGGAGATTCGATGAGATATTCTTCGTCGATCTACCCACCACCGAAGAACGTCAGTCCATCATGTCACTCTATATGAAAAAGTACCTGAGTCTTAATTTCGCAGGACCCCTTGCCGATGAGCTGGTGGAGCTTACGGAGGGATTCAGCGGGGCGGATCTTGAGTCAACAATTCGAGATCTGGCATATCGGAAGGTCGCGAATCCCCAGCTTTCCATTACTGCGGATATTATTAGAAAAGCATTCAACAATGTTGTTCCCCTGTCGCAAACCAGTCCCGAGCAAATCGAGTCGATTCAAAATTGGGGGCGTGAACGTGCCGTCCCTGCCTCGGGCAAGCCAATCGGATCACATCCTCTCCAAAGGTCTGAGGGGCCGCGCGTTCGAGAAGTCCTCATATGAGGGAGTCAGCTTGGTCGATCGTAGGGCTTCCCTAAGCCGCATAGATGCACTCCCAAGACTCGTTGAGCTTGATTTCGCTCCGCGAAAGTCCCGGCCAGCTCGCTACGTACGCGTCAGGATAGCCGCACATTTTGAATCAAGGAGAAAGGAAGTATCCAGATGCCACGCCAGCTACTTAACGTTCATGCAAACAGTAGACGACAGCAGCAACTCGATGTGCAATCTAGCTCAAAAAAGGCTCAACAGAAAGTAAATCCCGTCACATTTGAGCGTGCACTTCGCAAGCATCGATCGAAGCGCTACATCGAACTCATGAAAAAGCTCGACGCTGGGGGACACGTTACCAACCAACAGCAGGTCAATTACTTGATCGCAGCGCTTCGTAACGAGCTCGGAGAGCTTGATGAGAGCCTCTCAGACTCTTTGCGGGGCATTGTCTCAAAATGCTATCTGGGTGATCCATACGAGGTTCATACGCTTGATGTGGCCCAATGCATAATTGACCATTACGCGCGAGGCGAGCGCCTTCCTGGCACGCTCGAGAAAGTTCGAGGAATCGCCATGCTGGGCGGATATGACTTCATCGAGGTCTACGATGGCTATTTCTGCGCGGTAAGCGATTCTGGCTCTGTGTCTGTGATCAGGGGATAGGCTCCATCATCACTGGTCCTCTTCGATCGTGAGCCGGTGCGCATCACGCGCATCGGTACGCTGCCTTGGGCGGCAGACGGGAGATACACGCAAGAGCGTCACCCGCCCATAATCAGGCATGGAGCGGGATTCCGGCAGGTTAAGGTTGGTGATTGGCTTCAGGTTCTGGTTATAAGCTCATAAGCGTGTCGCTAGCCTGGCTGGCCATGGGAGTTCACATCCATGAGCGACAGGGCAAAGTCCGTCAGCGCGCCAAAGGTTGAACCGGCAGCCATGAGGCCACGGTCGGGAATGGTGATCTTGAATTCTCTCTCGATCGCCAATAGCAAGCCAATAATAACACAACGAGCTGCATGGAGTCGACGCCCAGTTCCCCACAAAAACTCGTTTCGCCCGTGATGCCAGACACCTTCAGTGCCGATTCCACGAGCGCGTGCAGACGCTCCTTGGCGTCGTCTTTACCTGCGTCACTAGCTTCTCTCACCATCATTGCCCTCTCAATCCGCCGAATCTCCCTCGCTGCCCGACGGGTGGTCCCGCCTCACCTGTGGCGCGACGTGATATGCCTCGCTACGCTTTGCGGATCCAGGCAGAGGGTGTCGTCGATGTCGGCAAATACGGATTTCAGACTATTTTTGAAGATCATGTGATTTTTAGGCGCCGCCGCAAGGAGGCGCACCGAGGAGAGTACGAGGATGTCCGGCATGATACCGCGAGAGATGTTGTTCTGTGGCGCAAATTTCTTAAGAATCTTCAGTTAGAGGGTCTGCGAGACCGGTGTCTCGGCACGGGTGCTGATGGCGCAGTGGCCTGCGTGAAGACGACGGGATGGTGGCCGGACAGGAGAGGTTGATGGGCGATCGCGCACTACGACGGCTATGAGGGCAGTGTCTTTGCCCTCATGGGAGCGTGTGCTCGCCCTGCCTTGGGGACGCCGCCTCGCACTCATGTCGCCCAGCCGCGATTTTGTCAAATTCTGCTGCGAGTATATCTTCTGGTGCATCAAGAAGACGTTAACAAAGAAAGTTACAGAAGGTATCACGAAAAGAGCTGTAATATAACTGAATATTGACTAGCGTCTTGCGTTGTGGGACCGCCGTCGGGCGTTTGTGAGGATGGTGTTGATATGATTGCAGACATAACACATACATCTGAAAGCAAAGTATCGGGGGGGGGTAATGGACCTTCATATTGCCGTGTTTGATGCGGACGCGAACCAGTCACAGAACTTGGTGGGCCTGATAGGGAAGCTCGGCCTCACGTGGTACGGCCCCCCAGGCCATCTGGTGCCGACGGTCGTCGAGCGCAGCGCGTATCCTGATCAAGGCATTGACGACCTGGACGTCTTCGTGCTGAGTGGTGCGGACTCGCTTGTGAGCCATGTTCCGGATGTGCTCTTCATTGCCAGCAAGCTTGGCGGAGTGGACGATGCCATCCGAGTGGTGAGCGGCTTCCTCTCCGATGGGTATACGACCCAAGTCATACTCATAGTGCCCTCGGATGTATCTTTGACGCACTGCCATACGGCGCGACATGTGGGGTTTTTGGTGTGTCCCATCTCCCTCGACAAGCTCGAGCTTGCCCTGAATAGGGCCGTTCTCACCCTGTTTCTCGCGCGATGTCAGCTAGGCTTCGATTGTCCCCTCTGCCTGCGTGGCACCAAGGCGACGTTCTATGTTCTCGTAAGTGACATTCGCTATGTCGAGAGTCGTGGGCGGACGCTGCACATTCATCTGAGGCCTCACTCAAAGGCCATGAAGAAGGACGACGTCTCCGACGGGATGGCCTCCGCCTCCGGCATCCTCGACGAGGTGATTCCTGTCACCATGTCGCTCAAAAAGTTCCAGACCTTCGTGCCAGACACGTTCATTCGCTGCCACAACAGCTTCCTCGTTAATCCGTAATTCCCGGCTCGGATTCTGACCACGCGTGATCCCGGCAGCAAAATCCCAAAGACAGCAGGTACATCAGCATATGTGGTTGACCGTGCGCGTCATATTCCCTATAATGTGGTAAGAATATTCTTACCACATTGGGAGGCTGCCATGTTCGTGAGCTACTCGAGGAAGGGCGACAGGACCTACGCGAGGCTCGTGACCTCGAGGAGGGTCGACGGCAAGGTGGTCAAGGAGACGAGCAACCTCGGGCGGGTGGTCGATCGCGAGGGGCACGTCTTCCGGAGCCGCGAGCGAGGGACCTTCACCTTCGACCCCAGGACCGGCGAGTTCGGGCCCGCGCCGTCGGGCGGGTGGCCACGGCCCGCGGAGAGGCTCGTGCTCGACTTCGGCGACGCGTGGGCGCTCGACTCGCTGGCGTCGTCGGAGG
>ERZ773083.698-NODE-698-length-25804-cov-12.176589_pt1 | contig 25804 bp, 23 predicted proteins | sample MGYA00511465_ERZ773083 | MGnify/ENA primary metagenome ERZ773083 (study PRJEB29015, sample SAMEA2738001) | human oral metagenome | biome: human oral; feature: human-associated habitat; material: dental | place: China | collected 2060 ... | reverse complement strand
TTGGAAGTCCTAGAACTGGTGCTAGAACAGCACCAAGACTTGCTCCGATAGCAAATAGGGGTGTTACTTCTCCTCCTTGGAAACCAAGAGATAAAGTAAAGACGGTCAAGAGCAATTTCAAGAGCCAATCAAATGGATAAATGGTCCCACCACCAACACTTAAAGCAATCAAATTTGTTCCAAGTCCTGTATAGCGCCCCTTCCACAAAAGCAAAAGAAGACAGGTCAATACGACACTTCCTAAAAGAACACGATAGTAGGGATTAGGAAGAATACTAGCAACCTTTTTTTTAGCCATTGCCAATAGATAGGCAAAGAGATTACCTACTAAACCAAAGGTAAGACCCAAAAGAACTAATTTAACAAAAGTCTCAAGATCAATACTCAAACTGTCAGATACAAAGTGACTAAACTTTTCAAGTCCTAAAAAATGACTTGTTGTACTAGCTACAAAAGATGCGATAAGAGTTGGTGCTAGAATTGGTAGGCTTAACTGACCCAGAGTCAAGACCTCAATAGCGAAGAAAGTCGCAGCGATTGGTGTTTGGAAGAGCCCTCCAAAACCAGCTGCCATCCCCATGGTCAAGAAAATGCGTGAAGCATTAGGGATCTTAAAATAGCGACTAAAAGCATGGGAAACTGTGGCTCCGAGCTGAACAGCAACTCCTTCTCGACCTGCAGAGCCCCCAAAAAGATGGGTCAGCCACGTTGTCACTGTCACAAGTGGGATTAATCTTAAAGGTACCTGCTTCTCCTCATTGTGACCAACCTTGAAAATTAAGCCCATCCCTTGTGCTGCTTTGCCTGCAAACCTTTGGTATAGGTAAACAATCAAAAGCCCTGCTATAGGAAGCGCTGGGACTAGATAAAAGAGATGATGGTCTCGATATTCTGAAAGCCCTATAAGAACACGACCAAAAATAGCATCAATTAGTCCAACTATCACTCCTAGAAAGACAGCATATAGACTCAAAATCACTAGATTGGAGTATGAGAGACCTTGACTCTCACTTAATTGTCTAACTTTCATTTTAGTAGCCTACTTTCCTTCAAGCTTACCTGCTTGATAAGTACGTGAGTGCTTCATAATATCCGCAAAACTCGCTACGATAGCCTCTTGGTATTCTGGATTTGTAACACTCGCTGCTACTTTATTCAGCAAGGCCTGCTCACGCTCAGGATCATAAATTGCCTTTCCAGTGCGTTGTTTATAAGCACTTACTCGAGTTACCAATTTCATACGTTCTTCCAACAAAGCCACGATCTCATTATCAACGGTGTCAATCTGTTGGCGAATCTCATTTAAGTCCATACTGACCTCCTTTTTTCTCTTCATTATAACAAAAATGACCTGAGGACAAAAGAGCCTCAAGCCATTGAATTGCTTATAAAAAGAGTTTTCTTACCTGACTGATATTACTTTCATTAACAACCAGATACAGGGTTGCTCCTGCTTTTAGACGTGTGTCTCCATGAACAACTTCAGACTGGTCTTGAAAAATCTGAGTGGAAATCAAAACCCCATCAGGTAAGGTTAAATCCTTAACCAATCGACCGGCTAGACTGTCTGTAACTGGTAAGTCAATCATCGTCGGTATTTTATCAACTTGCTTTGGTTCGTGAGCGATTAGATTGTGAAGCATGGCTTCATAGACAGGTTCTCCTCCCATGAAATCCATGACCAGATAGGCAATTAGGGTCACGACACCAATTGTCATTAACTGGTGAAGATCCCCTACCATCTCAGTCACCAAAATCATCGCAGTCAGTGGAGCCTTGGATACTGCACCAAAATAACCTGCCATGCCTAAGATGATGAAGATGGGGAACTGAGTCGAATCCAAGAAACCTAAATTTTCAAAAGCTGCCGCAAAAACGCTACCAGAGAGAGCACCGAGAGTCAAAATCGGAAGGAAAATACCACCAGGAAAACCTGACCCGAATGACAACATACTCCAAATAAAGCGAATAGCCAAATAGAGGATAGCCACAGTTAGAGCAGGATGTAAACCATTTAAGGCAAGAATCAATTCATTCCCACCACCTAAAAGATGTGGAAAATAGAGGCCTATAGGAATGATAAACAGAACTGCCAAAAGGCCATGAAAATGAGATGGCAAGTGGAAGATTTTTCCTAACCCTTGGTAGACCTTACCAATACGTAAGACAACCCACTCATAACCGTATCCAAGCACACCTAGAAAAATCCCCAAGACAATAAGAATCCAATAATCTTTCAAAGGAAATACGGGTAATTTTTCTTTCATAGCAAGGACTGGTACCTGGCCAAAGATGCGTAGGGAAACAGCATTGGCTACTAATGATGCCGTTAAAGCTGTCACCCAAACATGACGAGAGAAATGATGATAGACTTCTTCGACGACAAATAGAAGACCTGCAATTGGGGCATTGAAGGCAGCCGATAACCCTGCTGCTGCTCCTGCAGCAATCAAGACGCGCTTCTCACGCGCAGAGAGCTTAAGTCCCTCGGCTAATCCCTTAGCAGTCATGGCACCTAGTTGAATACTAGGCCCCTCACGACCCAACATCAGTCCCATTGAAATCCCAAGAACACCTCCTAGGAACTTACGCCATAAAACTGACCACCAAGACGGATGTAAGAGCCCCATCAGTTCCCCTTCAACATGAGGAATCCCTGATCCCTTGATGTCTTTTTCCTGCTTAATGAGATAACCAATTAAAATAGCAAAGACCAAATTGACAAAGACAATTTCTAAAATAAGGACTGGATTGTGCAGGGCGTCTTGATAAATGGATACCGAGATTTGGGCCCCTTTAGCAATTAACCAACGAAAGAAGCTAACGACTGCACCTGCAGCCACACCGACTAAGAGCCCACGCCAAACGGACCAAAGGAGATGTTGAGATTGCGTCCTAAAATCTCTTTCTATTTCATTCATAAAAACTCCATTTTTGACTACAATAAAAGCAGACTTTACTCTGCTTTTTCTTATGCTAATGCTTCTGAAACTTTTTCAGCGAAAGCTTCGAGGTTTTCGATATCTTCATCTTCAGCAGAAAGGTCAACTTTGACACTATCCGCACCTTTAGTTGCACCAGTAAAGGTGAATTGTGTTTCAAATTCATCAACTGATTTACAGAAATAATCGTAGAAAGTATCTCCTGAACCTACAACACCGAAAATCTTGCCTGACAAATCAAGGTCAGCCAAATCTTCGTAAAAGTCAACGATTTCATCTGGCAACTCTCCATCACCATAAGTGTAAGTTGCTACAATACAGATGTCTGCATCTTCAAAATCAGCGGCATCAACCGTTGTACACTCGTCTACATCTACAGTGTGACCCAATTCTTCCAATTTTTTGGCAACGATATCTGCGATTTCTTCCGTGTTACCGGTCATACTGGCATAAACGATTTTTGCTAAAGCCATACTGTCCTCCAAAATAATAAATTAACTATATTATATCATATTTCTTCAGAAAATAAATGACCTAATAACTCAAAAAAACTGCCCATCAGGACAGTTTTAGATTTTGTAAGAGCTCAAACTGTCGATAGACTAGCCATAAGCCAAGACCAACTATCAGAATGAGAATCACTGCTCTCATGAGACCTCTCAGAAAAGTCAAGAGCCAAGTAAGAATCATAGAGGTGATTAGCCAACTCCATCCAGAAGCACCGTAAAGGGTTTGAATACTCTCTATGGAATGACTAGTCAGCATTTTTACCCAAGTGGGAATATAAATATAAATGCCATCACTTGATAAGCCCAAACGATTGGCAATCATGGTTCCTGTTGTTTGCAACCAAGTAAAGACCCCAGCATTGAAAAGAAAAAGGAAGGTTTGCATAGGGTAACGTCTAGCAAGGCGTTTCAAATAGTGCATGACAGCTCCTCCTTAATTAGCATAAAGAGCATGGACCGTATCAATATCCACCTGTTGAATCCCGTAATAAGATCCAGCTGATTGCATAACGGATGTCTTAGAGTCATCGTGATCTAAGCCGATGGCATGCCCCAATTCGTGCTCAGCCGTATTCACAATACGCTTGTGAGTATAACCAAAATCACTATTCAAGAGGAAATAACGATTCAACTTAACATCCACATGAGTGATACGATTTGTTAAAACATTAGTCTGACTGTCCGCTAGACCAGCTGCCTGTGAATTCGCATCGGAATAGTCAGTCGCAACAATGTCAGCTGTTGAAGCATCATCAGTTAAAGTAAAGATGAAAGCACCCGTGTTATTCCAGTTGTTGATAGCCTCCTTATAAGCTGCTACCAAGGTTTCATTGGTAGATTGAATATAGATGCTAGCTGTATTTTGTACCCATCTGGCACCATTAGACTCAGGAATTGTATCTGTCGTCGATAGGCTTGAAACGACCTTTTTAACATCACTTGCATTGGTCCCACTAAAACCTAGCTCAACTTGTCGAAAGGCTTGGTTAATGTTTGTAGCTAAGGTACTTGAAGAGTTATTAGCATAATAGATAAGTCCATAACCAACTATGGTTAGGATAAGGGCAAGTTTAAAAATAGCCCAAATAAGATTCCATATAAATTGTAAAAGAAGTTTGGGAATATAGAAGATTACTCTCAATAATTTTTTCAATACAGAGCCTCCTTTTCGAAACTTCCCCTAGTATATCATGCTCTAATAGTTCTAAAAAGTAAAAAATATCACTTTAAGCTTTTATCATCTCTTTGATAAGATGTTACATACTTGACCAATTAAGATAAACGTTCTTCTTTAATGTAATCAATAGGTAACCATTCTAAATAGGCTTCTAGTTGTTTTTCCCAATAATACCACTCATGTCTTCCATGGTCCGTGCGGTAGTCAATGTCCAAACCAAGAGCTTTCAAGTCAGCTACTGCTTTGTTTTGAGAGTCAAAAAGGAAATCCTCAAGACCACACCAGGCAAAGAATTTGGTTTTCTTGTCATGTTGCTTGGCTAGATTAACCAGTTTATGCTGCTCAATGTCTTTTCCTTCCAAATCGCCAAAGACACCTTGCCAGTATTCCTTAGACTCACTCGTCTCATCTGTAATCATCTCCGCTGATAATCCAAGGGCACCAGAGAAGGAACCTGCACAAGCAAAGTTATTTGTCGTTAAGGCTAGTTTGAAAGAACCATAGCCACCCATAGAAAGTCCAGCGATAAAGGTCTTTTCACGCTTCTTAGTCATACTAGGGAAGAAACGTTGCATAACTTGAGGAAGCTCCTTAGCAATGGCATCGTAATACTTAACCCCGTAGTTGGTATTTGTATACCAGCCATTTTCCGTGTTAGGCATAATAACGATGAGATTAGTCTTACGAAGGAGACGCTGAATATTGGTACGGAAGGCCCAAGAATTATGATTGCCCCCCATGCCATGAAGGAGATAGAGAACCGGAATATCCATATCACTTTCCCTTTCAGCAATCTGGTCGCGGTCTGGATAAATGACATCTACTTGACGGTACTGTCCTAGAACGTCTGATGAGTATTCAATTTGAAAAAAAGCCATTTGTATTTTCCTTTCTAAATGTCAGAAAAGCTGGGATACCCCAGCTTCTGCTTTAAGAAGAAAATCTTGTCGAGATTTACCTCTATTTCGATGAATGCAAGCGAGACGCTCACACTCTTAATGTAAAATCAATGATTAACGTACTTCCATGACTACTGGAAGAATCGCTGGGCGACGTTTAGTTTGGTCAAAGAGGAACTTAGCTACATCGTCTCGGACGGCACCTTTAAGTTCACCCCAATCAAAGCTGTCTCCTGCCAAGTAATTTTCAACGGTAGCATTGACAATGTCAGCAGCCTCACGGAGAATGTCACGGCTCTTCTTCACATAAACGAACCCACGTGTATTCACACGCGCTTTAGAGACAATCTTACGTTCCTTCTTGTTAACAGTGATAGCTACGATAAAGATACCATCTTCAGACAAGACCTTGCGGTCACGAAGGACGATATTACCCACATCACCGATGGCATTACCGTCAATCATAACATCACCGGCTGGAACAGCTCCTTCATGAAGGAAACCTTGATCCTCTGACAAGTGCATGATGTCACCGCGTTTAACGATATAAATGTTTTCTGGAAGAATACCAACTTCCAAGGCTAACTCTGCATGGGCTTGAAGGTCACGGTACTCACCTTGGACAGGGAAGAGATACTGTGGACGAAGGAGGTTAATCATCAATTGAAGTTCACGAGCATTGGCATGTCCAGATACACGAAGGCTCTGCGTAATCATCTTAACAGTTCCACCAGCCTTATAGATAGCGTTGTTAACACGTGCCACTACAGCTTCCTTAGCAATGCTTGGAGTTGTTACGATATAAACCAGATCTCCATCCTTAATTTGAACGTAACGGTGACGACCAACGGCCATCTTTTGGAGGCCATCGATTGGTTCACCCATACGACCATTTTCAAGGATAATCAACTCGTGGTCTTCAAACTTGTTCATGTCTTTTGGTTTGACAATAAGTTTTTCATGCTCCACAGTCAATTTTTTAAGACGGATGGCTGTACGGACAATATTTTCTACGTCAAAACCAGTAAGAACAACGCGACGTCCGTGATCAGCAGCTGAATCGAAGACTTGTTGAATACGTACCAAGTTTGAGGCAACTGCAGCAACAATAACACGTCCCTCTGCATCAGCAATAACTTGGTCAATCTCTTGGCCAACCTCTGCTTCAGAAGCTGTTTGTTCAGTACTTGTCGCATTTGCTGAGTCTGACAAGAGTGCCAAGACACCTTCTCGACCGATTTCAGCCAAGCGACTTAAATCAGTTTTGTAGTAAGGGCGAGCAGCCTGGTCAAACTTGAAATCACCAGTATAGACAATATTGCCTCGGTCCGTGCCAAGAACAATCCCCATTGATTCTGGGATAGAGTGAGTTGTCTTAAAGAATGAGACCACTGCATCTTCAAATTCAATTTCAGTTTCTGCGTCAATAACATGGAAGTTATTGAATTTCTTAACGCCAGCATTTTTTACAAAAAGCTTAGCCAACTCAATAGTAAGTGATGACCCAAAGACCGGTACTTTGACGTCTTGCAAGATATAAGGTAGGGCACCAATGGCATCAGCATGTCCGTGCGTCAAGAAAATCCCTTGGATACGATCTCTATTTTCAATCAAGTAATCTAAGTTAGGAATGACAAAGTCAACACCTAGTTGTTCATTTTCAGGATACTTTAGACCAGCATCCAAGATAAAGATAGAGTCGTTAATTTCAACAATATAGAGGTTCTTAGCATTTTCACGTACTCCACCTAGGGCAATAATTTTAATATCGCTCATGCTTGTTTTTCTCCTTTTTAGTTTGACTCTCTTCTAGAGCCTATTTTTACAGACGGTCCAAGAAGCTGAACGTTCGTGCGAACAGTCTCCTTGTCGATTTACAGGCCACAACAAAAAGTTGCATACTCTTTAAGTATACAACTTTTTAGCTTATTTTACAATTTAGAGTCAATCTGGGCCTACTCGAACATAGCATAGTAGTCTGTGATATCCAATTGATCCTTTTCTTCCTTGGTAAGATCTTTAATGATTTGTCCATCCTTCATAACGATAAGACGGTTCCCATATTTAAGAGCATCTTCCATGTGATGGGTAATCATCAAGGCTGTAAGATGGTCGCCCGTCACAAACTCATCAGTCAACTCCATAAGAGCCACACTTGTCTTAGGATCCAAGGCTGCGGTGTGCTCATCTAAGAGCAAGAGCTCAGGACGTTTAAGTGTTGCCATTAAAAGGCTAAGGGCTTGGCGCTGACCACCTGAAAGGAGACCTGCTGGTGTATCTAAGTGCTTTTCTAAACCATTACTGATACGTTCAATCAGACCTTGAAATTCCTCTGTGTAGAGATGAATTTGGCGTGATTTAAGGCCTCGTTTTTCGCCACGGTATTTGGCAATCAAGAGGTTTTCTGCAACGGTCATACGAGGAGCTGTCCCCATTTTAGGATCTTGGAAGACTCTTGAGAGGTACTTAGCACGCTTCTCAGCAGGGAGAGACGTAACATCCTCACCCATGATGAAAATCTGACCACTGGTCAACATGAGGGTCCCTGCAATGACGTTGAAGAGGGTTGATTTCCCGGCACCATTTCCACCAAGAATGGTAATAAAATCACCTTCTCTAATGGTAAGGTTGACATGGTCCAGGATGGTTTTTTCGGTGTTAAAACCGTTATTGACCTTAACAGTCGCATCTTTGAGTTCTACAATAGCTGTCATCGTGATAAGGTCACCCCCTTAAAGAATTTTCGGCGTAGGACAGGCGAGATCAAGCAAATGGCCAGAACAATCGCACTAAAGAGTTTGAGGTAGTTCGTGTTAAATCCAAGAGCGATAACTGCTGTCAAAAGGAACTGATAAAGGATTGAACCTACACAGATGGCAATCAGTCGTTCCAACAAGGTCAAGTTAGTCGTATACAAGACTTCACCAATGATAATGCTGGCAAGTCCGATGACGATAACCCCAATCCCTTTTGAAACGTCGGCATAACCGTCCTGTTGACTAATCAAGGCTCCTGAGAGGGCAATAATACCATTTGAGATAACAAGTCCCATCACTTCCATTGAATCCGTATTGATACCAAAAGATTTAGCCATGTCTCTATTATCACCTGTGGCAATATAGGCTTGCCCTAGGCGCGTGTTAAGAAAGGCAATCAAGGCAGTGATAACAATGGTTACAGCAATGAGACCGACGATTAAGAGGTTGTAGTCCTTGCTGAAAGGAAGTAAATCTTGAATAGTCTTAATATCAAGAAGTCCTAGGTTGGCCCTACCCATAATCATAAGCATGACTGAGTTAAGAGAAGTCATGACCAAAATCCCTGCCAAAATAGTAGGAATTTCTCCCTTAGTATAGAGGAGACCAGTCACAAGTCCAGCACCACAGCCGGCCAAAACAGCAACCAAGGTCGCCAAGATGGGGTTCCAACCAAAATTCATAAGGGTTACTGCTACTGCCCCACCAAGAGGAAAGGAACCTTCTGTTGTCAAATCAGGAAAATCCAAGATACGGAAAGTCATGTAAATACCAAGACCTAGGATTCCGTATAGAAGCCCCTGATAAATAGATGAAATAATCATATGTCCTCCTCTTATTTATCAGCTTTAACAGCGATGTCTGACTGTTTAAGCACATTTTCAGGGATGGTGATATTGAGGTCTTGAGCTACTTTGAGATTGAGGGTTGGTGTCCCATCATCAATCACATCAACTGGGACATCCTTAACTTTTTTACCTTTTAGAACCTTAACGGCACTGCGAGCTGTAGCCTTTCCGAGTTCATATTGGCTTTGAGCAACTGAAGCCAAACCGCCCTCTTTCACCATCGTATCAACCGTCGTATAAACTGGAATCTTAGCTTGGTTGGCTGAAGAGATTACTGTTGAGAAAGCTGATGCAATGGTATTATCCTGAGGTGTCCAGATGGCGTCAACCTTACCAGTCATGACTGACATGGTTGTGTTGATTTCATTGGTTGATGGTACGGCGTACTCGACCACATTCAGACCATCTTGTTCAGCATATTTTTTAAAGTTTTCAACCTGTGATTTGGAATTATCTTCACTTGAAGCGTAGAGAATACCAATCGTTTTGGCGTTGGGTGTCAGTGATTTGACCAATTCTACTGTCTGCTTAATCGGCACTTGGTTAGAGGTACCAGTGACATTACCTTCTGGATGCTTGAGATCCTTAACTAATTTTGCCCCAATAGGGTCCGAGATAGCCCCCATAATGACTGGAATATCCTTGGTAGCTGCCGCTAGCCCTTGTGCTGCTGGTGTGGCAATGCCGATAACGACATCGTTCTTGTCGTTGACCAATTGTTTAGACATGGTTTGAATCTTTGATTGATCCCCTTCAGCATTTAGGAGGGTAACTTGAACCTTGTTCCCTTTATAACCAGCTTCCTTAAGGCCATCCTCAATACCTTTCTCGATTTGATCCAGGGCATCATGAGTGACGAACTGAAGGATTCCTACTTTGACGACCTTATTGGTATTTTGGTGTTCTTTTTTGAACAGATCTGTACCAATGGAGCTGAGCGTCAAGATAGCTAAGAAAACCAAAGTCCAAATTAAACGCTTGTTTTTCATATCTGTCTCCTTATATAAATTCTTACTTTCTATTGTAAGTCATTTTCAGTCAATTAGCAATATTCTTAATTTATAAAAATTACCTTTCTCAAAGAAAAAGAATCAGAACACGATGTCTGATTCTTTTTCCTATTATTACTGATATTGTGCCAAGTCTAGCTTCATAATATAAAAGTAAAGGTCGCCATATTGTCCTTTGTAGCCAATATCATGTCCGTTTATAGTCACCTTAGTGACTGGCGTTGAATCCGGTAAGGCAATCCAACAAGCTTGCTGTGCTCTGACAAATTCATTGTAATCTTCAAAAGAAGTGTGTTTTTCTTGCTTTGCAGTATTTAAATAAGTTACTTCAATCATCGAGGGACCTCCTTCTTATCCTTTAATTAATGTCTAGATTACGCTTCTTAGAGAGTAAAGTCAATCATGACGACTTAAAAAACTAGCAGGCTAGACTATACAAATAGACCCCATGGCAAATGCTGTGAAATCTATATTGATTCGAATCAGAATTCTACTGCCCTAAACGACCGTTAAATCATTTTAACATTTGCGTCGTTTTCCAGTATAGAGTCCCATTCCTGCTATAAGACTTGACAAACTAACAAATGCAAGATTTGAATTCTCACTACCAGTTTCTGGAAGTTGAGCTGTCTTATCAGTTGGATTGATAAAGTATGCTTCTTCTTTTGTTTCTGGGAGAACTGGAGCCTTAGGCTCTTCTGTTTGTGGAGCTGGCTGTGGCACTGGTGTTGGAGTCACAGTCTGTTTGTAGATGTGCTGAGTATTACCATTTTCATCAACGTATGATGTCGTTACTTGTTCGTAGACATGTTCGATATCACAATTAAGTAATTTCTTGGTTTCTACGAAGCGATAACCTGGAATTTCAGCTTTTGCTTGTTCACCATCAACTGTAGGATTTCCCTACCACCCTTATCTACAAATGACGTAACTGGCAATACAGTAAGTGTGTAAGTCGCTGAAGCCTTAGTTTCGTTCACATCTTCATGAACCACTGTAACTGCTGGGACAGGTTCTGTAAATTCAGCTTCTGGTGTGAATGTTACTGTACCATCTGCTGCTACCGTGTAACTACCAAGACCTGAAACAGTCTTGGTAGTGGTGCTATCTTCAAATGTAACTGGAACGGCATCATTTATTGATACACGGATGTCACCTTCAGTAAAGATTGGCTTGCCTGTTTGAGTTGCACTCTTCTTACCAATTGAAGTAACTGTTGTGACAGTTTGTGTGTACTTATCAGTTGCAGTCTTAAGAGCATTATCTGACACTCTACCATCTTTATCACGACCAACTGAAGTCGTAAGAGAAACTGTTACACCCTTGGCAGTTCCAGTAAATCCTGGGTCTGATACAAAGGTAACCTTTCCAGTCAGCTCATCTAAATAGTAGATTCCTTCTACAGTCGAAACAGGATCATTGATTACATTTCCAGTTGTTGGATCGACAAACTTGGACATATAATCAAAATCAAGTGTGATTTTAACTTTCTCACCATTATTATTTGTTCCTTCAATAGCTAATTCTGGAGTACCAGTTTGACTAACTCCTTGAACATCCATAGATGTCTTGTCTTCCCTCTCAAGTTCCTTCGGAGTAACAGTTGGAATATATAGACCATCCATGCTATCCCAAACTTCATTTATAGAAGGAAGTACTTCTTTGTCTTTAGAAACTCAATCAGTTGTATAGCCGTTGTTATCAGTAATCTGATTCAGTATTCATTATGGCTGCCTCAGTTGCCTCTAATTCATTACTTGCAGAAAGAGCTGAAGTATTTGTCAAACCGTTAGCAACTACCAAATTCTCTAATGAGGCTTGAGCTGTAGAAGATGATTCATGATTCTTGGCTTCTGATGTTTGACTTGATAAATCCATCGATTTAGCAGTTCCACTACCGTTATCTGTAGATTGAAAAGGTTCAGTTTTAGCACTTGCTTGGCTATCTGTAACTGAGGGTGCAGTTTCACTTGTTGCTTCGTTCGCAATCATTAATGCCAATGTACTATATAGTTGTGCATCTTGACTAATAGGTGTAGCGGCACTTGCTACACCAGCTGTTTGAACTTCTGTAGTTAACTCATCTGCTAAAACTTTGTTATCAATACCAAGTTCCAAGTAAGACAGAGTACACGCCTACATTGAGTTTACGAATTGAAAATCGACTTAAACAATTATTTAATAAATCTTTACCCACTTTGGTAATCCTCCACACTTAACATTTAAGTATCCTACCCCTCAATGAGATTAAAAGTATTTTAAAATATTAATCGTTTAACATTCTAACACGATCAGTAAAGATAATTTATTTTTTGTATAAATATAACTTTATCCAAGTCTATATAAAATATATGCATATGTTTACCAGTATTTAAAATTGTCCAAAAAAATAATTTTAAAGTTTCATTATTTCGAAGAAAGCAATTACATTAATTAACCTTAGAAAAATGAATTCAAGGGAAATGTTTAAATTTCTAAATCCTAATCATTATAGTCAACTTCATAAAACGTCTCTTTAGTGTCTTTTTGAAAGTTTCTAGGAGCTTTAACAAATTTCGTATACACTCTTAAAATAAATGTAGCTAAAACAATATATTTCTAGGCAAATTATCTTAAGCAATTCAATTTAGCTAGCTACTTAAAATAGGAGTGTAAAGTCTATACTATTACAGCTATACCTGAATCTTCTAGGATTTTACAATCAAAATAAAAGCTAAGATTCAACGAAAAATCATGTAATTTATCATAATACTCATTTATAACCAACTCAGCCATTTTATATCCCCCCATTAATCCACTTCCTCAAAGATAATCTATATAGCATATTCCACTAGATAAATTTTATAGTTAAATAAAATATAAAACTAAAAAAAGAAGATCCTCATGGACCTTCTTTATATTTAAGTATAACTTAAATTATTTTACTGTGCGGGAAAGTTAATTGATTTTTAGATAAGTATATAATAGGAAGAAAACCTATTAAATAAGGATATATGCGTGTAAGGTTTAGACGGTAAAACTCACATAAAGTTACTAAAGTTTACACTTATTGCCCCTTATTTGCCCCTTTTTTAAAATATAAAAAAAGAGCTATGAGATAACCTCGTAGCTCTTTGCCTATGATGGATAGTTTAATAATACCACAAATAAATAAAAAACCCTCACGTCAGAGCGTATCTGTCCATAAAGGATGTGGGGGTGTTGTCATTGCGCATTCTTATTATAACACAATCCTATACTCCATCAAATAAAAACCACCACGATCGTATGCATCCGACCCACGTGGTGTCCGACTTGTGTCGAATCTTTGAACAGTCAAAAATAGAGATTGTTTTCGTATCGGTCCCCGTAGAGATCCCGACGCTTTTCTTTTTAAAATCTCGTTTTTGCTGTAAGTATATTATACCAAATTTATTGCAAATAAAAAAAGCCCCAGCAAACGCTGAGGCTTCGACCACTACTGCCATGGTATCCCTACTGCAGTGTGAGGGGAGGTGATATACTCCTTTTCTATTTTTTCGTTTTCGTAGTCTATTCGTAATAATTTACAAGGTCGTCCTTGTTCCAGCATGAGAGCCACACTGTACCAAATTGGCCAAATTCAAAATGCCGGTAGTAATACCCACCATAGTAGCCACCATCTTCTGTGTCTGTGATGTTAGTTTCATCACCAGCGAAAGAGAAGAACATTCCGGCCTTGAAGTCTTGATCAGCACCGTCTGGCAAATCGTTACCGTCAGCGTCTACCCAGTTAACCATTGAAACTGGGACCCCGTTTTCAGTCCAATCGAAACCAATTGGGACTAAATAATCACATTTGATTTGCCAAATCCCGTTGACATATTTGACCTCATTGGCTTCATAGTAAGCTTTGGATTGTGGCACTACCGCTGTGTTAGCTTGGTTATTGGTCTGTGGTGCTGAATCAGAATAGCGCCATACTTCGATATACGCTGGTTGATTCCATCCGTAGTAGTCATTCCAAGGATAAGTGTTAATAGCTTGCCCTGGCGCCCCTTGGGTTGAGTAGTCGCAACTGATGAAGTATGTAGCATCCATCATAACACCAACGTGCCCACCAGCTCCACCAGAGCTAGACATGTCAGCACCCCACGACATCAAAACGATATCGCCTGTCAAAGCATCCCACGACTCGTTTCGAGCAACACGATAGAAGCCGTTACTTGCAAGTTGTTGCCCAAGCGTCACTGTTGACGGCAATCCTTGGATTGGAATGCCAGCTTCTTTCAGGGCTTGCGACATGATGCCAGAACAGTCTCCAGTCCCGTCTGAACCGTTTCGAGAACCAAACATTGAATATGTGATTAACCCTCGACGACTGACTAAACTATTAACGAGGGATTGTTGAACACTCATATTAATACCCCTCCTTATCGTTTCGTGGTTTGCTGTAATTCAAGGCTTGCTCACTATCACCGACACCCTTAGTTGTGGGGTCTGTAACGATTCCAAGAATCACCAAAATCACAACGAAGGTGTTAACACCCTCTTGAATGTTGGTTGGGATGTGAAGTCCAAATTGTTGCAACATCAAAAAAAATGCTGAGATAAGAGCTACTAGAGTAGCTTTGTTTTGCAAACGTAGTTTAAAGTTAATCATTTTCTGTTTTCTCCTTTTCCTCTTTTAGAAAGAATTTATCTTTATCGATATTTCTCTTAACATACTTGTCGATATACGGGATTTCCACCCCTAGAGCCGATAAGCTGGCTAAAATGCTAGATCCGTAAGCTGCAATCATAGCGAAGATGAAGGTATCAACGATACTCGTCAAATTCATGAAATTAGCAAACGGATAGAATATTGCGACGAATATAATCATAGAACTGTGGCTGACTGCCCCTTTGCGGAACTTTGAACTTGAAAGCTCATGATAAGCCCAAGCTCTGGACACACCCACAGCGATATCTAAAAAAATAATCACCATAAGAATAGCCACCCAAGGATGCTCATCGATCCCGTGCTCGTAGAAGTCACGAACAACGTTTAAGAGCTCAAAAATTCCATCTGGTTGTCTCAACTTTTACCTCCAATCTAGAACAAAAAATTCTTGATGATTTCATCCGCAATGGCCTTGTGTCCTAAGTCCCCTGGGTGGCTAGCTACACCAGCATTGGTAATAGTGTAGTTTGAGCCGTCTGGAAGTCTCAGCACCTTGCCCATTTCTGACTTGTACTTAGCATCTTTGGAATACTGATAAATGTCGACGAATATAACACCAAGTGGCTTACAGATACGCTTGATTCTATCAACGAAGTCCGGTGAAGCGTAGTAGATACCGACCCAATAGATTAGAGCCTTTGGAGAAGCTGTTCTAATCCAATTGATAAGGTTAGGAATATCCGTTTCAAGGTTCTTCCGTTTTTCATCGGTGTTGAGGTTGTCACCGAATTGCAAAATGACAATATCTGTATCATTGCTTAATGATTGCTTCATTTTACTGTCGAATGTACCACGTCGGCTATTTGGATCAGATTCCCAATCTGCACCGTTCCCACGCTCTACTACTGCGCTAGGGTTCTTAGATAAGATGTAGTTCTTAACCAATGTGAAGTAGTCTTTGTCTGGCGCACTAGCAGCCATACCCATACCCTTGAGCCAAGGGTGGCTTAGGATTGAGTTACCAAAGACGGCTACACGTTTAGGAATATTTGAAACTGTTGACAGATTGCCATTATTATCAACTAACAAGCGAAACTTAGTTCCGTTAGGACTGGTAATCATTGGCGTCTTCTTGAAGACTTCGAGTTCTGTAACAATAGGTTCGATTTTATCAGTTCGCTGTTTTAGGGTCTCTGCCTTCTCGGTAGCAGTCTCATTTGCTACACGATAGGTAAACGGAATAGCCTGCCCTGTTTCGTACATAATCTTCCCAGAGTACCCAGCGTTGCTAGTAACGTGTTGAGCGTCTTGAATTAAGTTGCGTTCTCCCTTTGAAGCGTAGACACGATTGTCATGAGATTCAAAGAACAACTGCTCACCGAAGAAGATTTCCTTATCTTCACCACGGACATTTAATGTATTGAAACCTGCTGAGAGCTCTTTTTGAAAAATCCGCGGAGATACAATCAAATCATTCTGGTCGATGTTACCGATTGCGAAATTGTATGTTCCTGCGTCCTTAACGTAGACATCGATGGTATCAATAAAACCACGGCTCTTCTCCCACTTCTTGATAGGACTCATGTAGCCGAGATTATTAATCGTCGTTGATTGCGTCGAATCGATGCCAATGATATCCGCCCCGAACTGAACCCTAGAGGTATCTGGCATGACGAACGGCACTTTGGAAGCGATAGCACTAGAACCAAAATCAAGGTTCTCAAGATAATGAGCTTGAGCGTTTCCGCCTTGGATGACCTTCGTAGGCTTGTCTGATGTCAAACGACTAATCAGAATATAGCCGTTCTCGGCTGGGGTGAAGTCCTGGTTAACTAATACGTCTGTAGTAGAGAATGTTTTAAGCTTCTTCCCTGAAATATCGAAGAAGTGAGTAAATACCCCACGGATATTTCTCAGACCGTAAGTCACGCCAGCTTGCATGTAGATCTTGGGGTAAGTGCCCCAAGTGGAAGCGTCGTAAGTGCCGTTTCCGTTACCAGACCAAGCCTTACCTACTTTGAATGTTCGTTCATCAACCAGCTGCTTAACGATGTTGACGAAACTTAACTCTTCTGGTTTGACATTCAGCGTCAATTTAGGAATTTTAAGCGAGATATAGCCGTCAGGCAAGTTCGAGAAGTCGACGTTTGCTTTTTTCAACTCTTCCAACGAAGCATTAAACACTCTAGCCGTTTCGTCTGGCTTAGAAGATACATATAACATGCAATCTTCTGTTGGTATGTATTCGGTAGTTACCAAATCATCCGTTTCTGAGAACTTCTTAACCAGTCTGCTGCCATCGCTTGAAATAGCAAACGAGAAGATACCTCGGATGTTTGATAAGTAATACTTATGTCCTTTTTTAATTGGGACTGGCATGAATCGGAGCCATCCACTAGAGGACCATGTCCCGATGGATGTATTGTTCCAAAGATAGACTGAGCCTTCAATCTTATCCCTTAGAAGTTGCTCAATTGATTCCGTGAAGTCGATGTTATCGGCTGTCACCTCATCAACATTCAAGCCTCTAGATTGGTAAACACCGCCCTCGGTCCATCGTCTGCCACTCTCATTAAAGTAGTACCATTTCCCGGTATTGCTTGCGACCACGATACCATTAGCACCGTTTGGGTAAGTACGCTGAATCTCCTCCAACGAGCTTAGAACGGCCTTTGGAGCGCTAGAGGAAATGGCATTAAGTTTTGATTCAATCCACTTCGTGCTCGCTTTCCCATCAAGGTTTTGGGCCATGTTGTCGAGACGCTCTGAGAGTGTATTGAAGGTGTCTCTTGATTTAACAACTTCCATGTCGGTATTTCCGCTTTTAGTTGCATCATCGTATGTAGTCTCTATTCCAAGGGCTATGGCCTCACGGACATCGGCCCCTTTTGTTTTTTTTCGGATAGCGTCAACAATGACGCTAATTTTATCGGTTTTTTCAAAGGGAGTCACATCATCATATAGATTCAAGCGTCCCTCTGCTTCAGTTTGTGGCATTAAGCACCTCCTAGTTCATTTCGTAATCGTGCAATCTCAGATTCAAGCTCGCTGATACGCTGTGCACGTTCTCTCTGACTTGTGTTAAATGCTGAAAGTTTAGCATCATAGTCAGATTTAGCAAGCTTGTAATCTTCGAGAGCTCTGTTGTATGCCTCTTTATCGGATTCTGTTGCATTAGTTGCTAGCGTTTTCGGAGCTTTTGGCTCGACAGGCTTAGACTGACTAGCAGATTTAAGCGCAGATAATTGAGTATTCAACTGGTCTAGTTTCTTCTGTTTGGTAGCTATCGACTGGTCTAGTTTGAGTTTCTCAATAGAGCTATCAGCTTCTTGCGTCTGCAATTGATAAGCCGATAGTGATTGAGATTGTGAGCCGATAGTTAAATCAACTGTTTGTGGGTTCAGTATATCGATTTTCTTTTCTAAAATTTGCAAAGTTTCAATTCCAGACAGCGGTGCGTTGATAATCTTGTGCTTGTTCCCAATTCTGAACTTACTATATCGACTATCAATCAAATAGCGCTCAACTGCTGAGATTGTCCATTTAGCTAGTGCAATCTTCTGGTTCCTCAAATACTGCTTGCCACGAGCCAAAAGAATGCTAGGATTGTCAATTTCTGTCCAAATTACTGACTTCCGAATAAAACCAAACTCTTTTATCAGCTCTTCGTCGGCCAGATACATCTTCCCATCATTCACGCTTCGTATATCGAGCTGAGCCCGTGAGACATCTGGACTTTGGTCTTCCTCTTGCCCTTCGTTTTGACTTTGCAAATCCGCACCAATTGGCACGATAATTGTGGCAAGGCCGTCAAAATCAACCTCTCGACTAGCTGATTTGATGTTTTGGCCTAGCTTGATTGGGCTTTCTTTTGTAGTCCCAATCTCTTTAGTCCAATCCACATACAATCTTGTGTTGAACTCTCTTAACGTGAGATATCCACCGATGTTATTGATGATGCGTTCCTTCACGGTATCCCAAGTTGAATCATATCCGATGTAGCGGTATGGACGGTTTGATTTCCCACGAACAGTTATATTCCGAGGAGCTATCCGCTTAAAATCCTCGATTTGAGAGTTGGCAGATTCAAGGATTATCTTAAAATACTCCTCAGCTCCATTGTTTGGCAGTTTCTGGAACCATTGAGCGGAATCGTGGAAATACGACAGGAAGTCTTCACAAACGACTTTCTGAACAAATCCATTAGTTGACATCTCATTGGTCATCGTCAAAACTCGACCGACAAATTCAACTTCATTATCCCTTAAATTGACGACTTCAATGATAGATTTAAACTGAACCATCTTTTGATACATCGTATGGTTTAAGGGAATTGCAAATTCCAGCTCGTGGATACTGTTGACAGATTGCTTGATTTCGCCAGAAACAACCTTGTTTCCAAGTGGGCTATAAGGGTCGTGGATGACCTTGCGTGTGGCCGTAGTTCGATTGAGCTTGTCCCATCGTCTATCAAGAAAGCTAGGCCACCAATAGATGGCATAGCCTGCCTTCTTTGCTAAGCCAGCAGGACGCTCTGGGACAGCTATCTCTTTGCCTTCAAGGTATTCCTTCGAACCGTTTGGAGTTACTACATAGAAGTGAGATTGATATATACCGCTGTCGCTATTGTGGTCGACTGAATTGATGGTACAGTACCAATCATCGCCCCACTTCAAGGCGTCGTACCAAACAAGGTCGTCTTGGCCAGAGTGCTCTGACCACGTTGGAACTTGTAAACCAGATATGCCATTGCTAGACTTTAGCCCCTTGACACGGATAGCATAGCCTGTACTGCTGATGTTGAAAATTTCAATGCTATCACAAGATACTGTCATGCCATCACCTCGTTAGAGTAGTGCATTGCTAGAGACCCATTGCCTTGTGCTTCGAAATAGTTGATACCGATATCAAGAGTCAAGGTGAAATCTCTATTTTCACCTTTGTTAAGATGGTAAATTGTCCCATTAGCGTCTTTCAAAGTGATATCCTCGCTACAGATAATTACTGGACTGATAGACGTATCTCCAGCATTGACGAAGTAAACGGGCGTCTTCTTCTTCTCATAGCCTAACGCCCATTTAGTCCACGTTGAATTATCAGTTTCGAAGTCAAACGTGTCCCAAACATCATCGAAATACTCATCTTCGTGGAATGCGAACGGATAGCACTTGAATGTGATGGTAGCGACCAGATTCTTCTTAATCGGGTCGTCTGCTACCTTGATATGCTTAATCTTGCCAAGCCAGTAATAGCGTCTATCGTGCGTATCTATCAGTTTCCGTTGAGTTTTAGTGGTCATGCTTGACTTAATCTGCCTTTCAGCAATTTTGCGATTCTCATAAGTAGTGAATGGTAGTTTAAACTCGTATGTAATCTCTCTTGATTCAAATACACGCTCACCAAGAGCACTAGAGAAGTCAAGTTCCCCTTGCATATAAGGGATAGACTCGACAATCTCTTTTTCGTCTGGTGTGGGTGCTTCACGCTTCTGAAGGTACCAACCTGCATCACGACTATTAAAATCGCCAAACGTGATATATTCTTTGATTTTCGTAATCATAATCTGTGTCGTCCTTTCAACGTTTTAATCGTATCGATGGCGCTGTTAAAGTTATTGACCGTACCACCGACCAAGGCACCAGTATCAAGCACCATGTTTTGACCTTGTGCAATCTGTTCTTTGACATCTACAAGAGCGTCAATCACATCATTAAGCAATCCAGCTGAGTGTGCAGCATAGGCTTCTTGACGTGCTGAGATTGTAGCGTCTGGAGTTTTGTCTCTCAAGACTTCCATCTTAAGCTGGCTAGCCATGTTAGAGGTGGCACCAGTAAGCATAGCGTTAGCACGGACATTAAAGCCGTTAACTTGGTCACGGATGTAATCAAGGCTATTAGCCACCTCTGGGGCTGAATCGTCGATACCTCGAGCGATACCAAGACCAATCCACCAACCAACTTCATCACGGAATAGGTGAGACGGTGACTTGATTATGGCTTTTGCTTTTGCTGCACGCTCAGCTTGAGCCACGAGGGCGTTGGCTGCTGCTGTAACCGCTCCAAGAGCAGAACGCATCCCGTTAGCAAGGCCTTGGCCGATGTAAGCACCAGCTGAGTGGAAAGCTCCGTAACCAGACCTTGCTGCAGCCGCTGCTTGGTTAACTGCCGATTGAGTGACTGACACCAACTGTTGTCCGCTTGACTGCATAGCTGAAACCATTTGAGCGCCGCCTGTTCTGACTGCTGCTACCACTTGGTTCATACCATTTCGAACTGCTGAAACAATCTGATTCATGAACGCTTGTGTGCTAGCGACCATTTGCATACCGCTAGAGCGTAGTGCTGCAGTCATTTGCATAGATCCAGACGTTACCGCTTGGACGGCTGACATCATGCCGGCACTAACTGCCATGCCTAGTGACATCATTGTCGCCTGCAATGTCATTGCCGCCGCTCCGACTGTAGCGAATACACTAGCTAACATCATGACTTGAGCACTTACGACTGCTAGGCCTGCTCCCGCCATTTGGGCTGAGCTAGCAAGCATAGCAAGCTGACTAGATACCATGGTAGCCATCATGGAAACCATGCTGAAACCAGTCTGAGCAGTCATGAGCTGAGCACCAAACATGGTCACTGCTGAGCCTGCCATCATGAGCTGTGATGTCATTTGCATCAAGCTAGTGGCAAACATCACGAATTGAGTGTTTAGCATGGTCAATGAAGTACCAATCATCATGAATTGCGTACCAATAAGCGTTAAGCTAGTCCCTAGCATAGTTGAGCTAGTAGCCATCATGGTCATGCTCGTAGTGATCATAGTTAACTGAGTAGCTAACATAGTTAAGCTATTAGTTAGCATAGTCATGCTTGAGCTGATAGAAGTCATGCTAGCAGTCAATGTCATTGAAACTGTACTGAACTGAGTTAATCCAGTAGCAGCAACCATTAAGGCTGGTGCTAGTGTCATGATTTGCGTTCTAAAAGCAGTGATAGGGGCTACAATAGCCGTTAAACCAGCAAGCGATTGGCTAGCTTGATTTGAGAACGTACTAAATGCAGTACCCGCTGTGCTTAGCAGTGACTGCAGGTTCGTGAATGAGGACTGAATACTTGTGATTGTACTTGAGAAATGGCTTAAACCTGCAACAGCACTAGATGCTGAACTAGACACCTTACTCATACCATTACCAAGGTTGGCCATACCGGTACCAGCTTGAGCTAGACCAGCGGAATTGTTACCAATTGACCCAACTCCTTTGGCTACTGCTGCAAGAGATGCAGCCATGTCACCGAGATTTGTGTTGGTAATTTTAACAACACCATCAGCCAACTGGTTGAATCCTGCACCAGCTTTCTGAGCAGCATTACCAATTGAATTGAACACATCAGCTAATCCATCGAGTACCGACCTAATGGCACTACCCATTGACTCAATCACTTCTGAAACACCTTCGAACGCTGACTTGATACCGTCTCCGATACCTTGTGCAGCTGTGCTGATTGATGTACCAACCGACTGCACAATATCGGCAATGCCTTGCAATGCTGTCCCAATAGCTGAACCGATAGAACTGATGACGTTTGCTACACCGCCAAGAGCTGTAGCGATACCTTGACCGATACCCATTGCAGCGGTGGCAATTGCCATACCAGCAGATTGAACCACGGTTGCTATACCTTGCAATGTAGTGCCAATCACGCCACCAATCGCTGAGATAATCGGCGCAATCTGACCGATGATTTGAACGATACCAGTAACGATTGATTGTAAGATAGGCGCAAGAGTTTGGACGACTGTAACAATGGCGGAAATTATCTGACTAATGACTGGTGCCATCGTTTGAATGACTGTCACAATTCCTTGAATCAAGGCCATAATGACCGGTGCCGTTGCTTGAATAGCTTGGACAATCACTTGTAAGACCATTGCAATCTGTGGCCCGAATTGCCCAATGACTTGAGCAACTTGAACGATACAATTTGCAATAACCGGAGCTATTGCCACGATAGCGTTAGCAATGATTTGAGCTACTGCCGTGATTGTGTTTCCGATAATTTGAACAATCGGAGTGATTGCAGTAACGACTGAGCTGATTGCAGTACCTAGAGCGGTAGCCAAATTACTGAAAGCATTAATGACGGTTGGCAACACTCCCAAAATGGACGTTATCGCTGCTCCGAATGCTGTCACGAATGGTGCTGCATTTCCTAGAGCAGTTCCAGCCGCCTCAACTAGCGGTGCTAATTTAGCGAGTCCTGGCGCAGCTTTCCCTACGGCTTCAATCACGATACCAAAGGCAGTGCCAAAGGCTTTAATGATAGTTCCAGCAGCCTTACCAATACCTTGGACGACTGTGCTAAATGCTGAACCTACGGCATTTAAGATTTGTGAAACGCCCTGCGATTGAGTGGCTAAAAGTGCGAATCCAGCTGAGATAATAGCAATTCCTGCACCAATTCCGACTGCTGCGATAGCTACGGACGCACCGAATGATAGCAAGGTAGCTGGATTGAGACCTCTTAAACCTTGCAAGGCTATATTGATAGCTGTACCGATTCCCTTAAATGCTGTAGAGATACCCGTTCCGATACCCTTTGCAGCTTGTGATATTGCTGAACCAGCGTTTTTAATCACGCCGCCGATACTTTCAAACACTTGGGCAATCTTACTCTTGCCACTACTTGCACTATTAGCAGCTTGCTCTGTTCCTTCTGCAGCGTCCTCTCCGAACTTCTTGAAAGGATTTAGACTCTTGATGAAGTCCAATCCCTTCATTGCGACGCCTACCGCTGAAATCCCAGCCTTTGCAGTCATGAAACCTGCTACCATTGCCAGAATGCCGCTAGTAATGCCGTTTAAAATGCCAGGCGGTATTGAGCTGATAAATTTAGAAATCGCTGAATTGACTTGCCAAATCCATTTAAAAAGCGTCCCTAATGCAGTACCAAGACCAGAGATGACTGTTTGCATTTCTGAGCTTTTGAACACGTTAGCAAACGATGCACCTACTTTTTTGATCAAGTCCCAATTGGCGCTTAATGCTGACCCAAACGCTTGGAATGCTCCTGTATTAGCGAATGAACTAATGAAACTTCTAACGGATGTAGTAGCGATATTCAAGGCTTGTGAGATGCCGTTAGCGATATCACCAAACACCGAGCCAACACCCTGCATTAGCTTACTGCCGTCAATCTTACTGAATAATTGCTTGATTGAGCTTGAGATGTAAGTGAATGTCGCACCCAAATTTTTCAAAGCTCCGGTATTCGTGAAGCCTTTCCAAAGTGAAGACAGAGCGTTGCCGATTTTATCGGCGATACTGTTGAAATCAATTCTTTCAATAGCATCGGTTAACCCTACGACTGCCTTGATACCGATTTGATTGAGTTTCTCAAACTGTGGCATCAATTTAATACCAATAGACTCTTTCATGCTATCGATAGCTTGGTCAACTGTCTTGAACTCTGTTGCCATCTTGCTGAATACTGGGTTATTACCCGCTCTAGTTATGGCATCAAAGAAGTCTTCAGTCTTAATCTTGCCGTCCTGGACAGCTCTGACCATTTCATCGGTACTCATGCCCATTTCTTTCGCAACTGCGGCAATACCGGCAGGCGTTTGTTCCATCATGAGCTTGAAGTCCTGCCATTGAACCTTAGGTTTGGCAGCCATTTGGGTCGCTTGTTGGCTCAAGGTCTTCATGGCTTGTTGTGGATTCTCTGCCGCTGCTGCAAGACCACCGAAGCCCTTAACGAGCTCGGTTGTATTCTTCGTTCCGACTGCTGCTAACTGTGAGTAAGTAGAAGCCATATCAGACGCTGAATAGATGGTCTTGGAAGCAAAGTCTTGCAACTCGCCTTTGACTTGTTGGATTTGAGCAGTAGGCATGTTAATCTGTTGCATGTTTCCTTCAAAGGTTTTCCATGCTTTTGCGGAACTGTTGAGCTCGCCAACCATCGACTTCATGCCACTACCAATAGCACTGATTCCGCCCATGATAGCGCCACCGATTAAGTTAGCACCTAAAACTGATTTGAATACCGAACCAACTTTACCAGCTGAACCCTTAAGCCCCTCTAGTGAACCCTTAATGCGTTTAGCCCCACTTTCAGCGTCCTTACCATCGAATAACGCCTTGATGGTGACCGTACCATCTGCCATAGATTATCCCTCCTTTCTAAAATTCTTCTTCATACTCCTCCTCTTCCTCGATATCATCGTTAGGGAGAGCATAATCTTTCTGAAGCCTACGCATTTCTTCTTTGTATTCTGCCGAGTCGCCCTTTTGTGGCTTCCACTTACGAATTTTGATAACTTCCATTAGCTTCGTGCCCTCTGGCAGTCCAGACAGAAGAGCGTTGAATTTACGCCAATGCAACTTACCCTGTACATCAAATAGGTCAATGCCGTAAGCTTGCATAAACGAAGCATAGATATAGTCACCATCGTATCGAATGTCATAAGGAGCCCTTTGTTTCGTATCATCGCTTGCCGTGGTCTTCATCGGATTACCAGCCAAGTCATACTCGACATGATTGTCCTCAACATCCGACAGGCTTATATGCTCCTCGAAGACCTCGTTAAATATCTCTGACATCTCTTCGACAGTGAAGTCCTCTAAAGTCTCACCGGTCAAAATACGGATACCAAAGTGAGGCTTAACAAACTCTGGGACCTCTGCATCTTGCCACATCTCAAAGAGGCGTAGAATGTTATCAAAGGACAAATCTAGGGCGTACTCTTTATCATCAATAACTAACTTGTCTGTTAGTCTTCGAGATAAATCAAGCATTCAAATACTTATCGAGGGCTGCTTTTGAATTTTGGTTTTCAAATTCTTCTGAAATGCCTTTGATAGCTTCAATCAGATAGAACATAGCGTTAATTGTTGACTGGCCAGCAAACTCATACACTTGCTTAAAGGCTTCTTTATCGTCAAAAACTTGATTGAAACCATCTTCTACCAATGTTTTCAAAGCTCCCAAAGCTTCTTCATCATTAGTGTCTTGGAATGCTTGACCTTTGGCTTGCAAGTCCTC
>ERZ773083.696-NODE-696-length-25877-cov-4.173495_pt1 | contig 25877 bp, 20 predicted proteins | sample MGYA00511465_ERZ773083 | MGnify/ENA primary metagenome ERZ773083 (study PRJEB29015, sample SAMEA2738001) | human oral metagenome | biome: human oral; feature: human-associated habitat; material: dental | place: China | collected 2060 ... | reverse complement strand
AAGGAATTACTGGAAACGTTATTGCTGCAGGAATTTTATATCAACTTAAACTCATATTTTCATGAGAAAAAGGATTATAAAATCCAGCATTATACATTGCTATTCTGTCGTAAATACTTGAATGACCCAAAGTGGACAAATGCTAAAATTATTCATTCAAAAACGTGGAGCCGACACAATTAAAATGAATTATTATAGGATGGATGACCAAGCCTACGTCTGCGTAGCAGAGAGTATGCGATAATCATCTATTTTGATTGCCCGCTTATTTTAAAGAATATGAAAAAGAGGCGGGCGCTCGCTAGAGGAGCTTTGGAGCGAGGCGGATGAGTTTTACTGTTTTGATTTCGAGCCATGAGGCCTCGAAATTTCATGCGGCGGTGCGGCAAGCGTACACGGTACTGATAAATTTGAACTAAATAAAATTTTGAAAGGACGCAAACAGGCTCTGCTTGGGATTGCATTGCTAAGGCGTGCGACGAGGTCGGTAATTTAGTGCCACAAAAATGCCTGAGCCGCTAGCGACGAATTTAAAGGGAGAACAAATTTAATGCGAAATTTAAAAGACGAGCTGCAAAAATCGCAAAAGCTGCAGCCGCCGCAGTCCAAACAAAGTGCCGAGCGCCGAAATCCGCCGAAATTTGATAATAACCCCCTCGTCGTAAAAGACTACAACATAATAGTATTCTTTATTTATAATCTATTCTTCGCTCCCTTGGCGGTACCGGTGTTTCTGTATATAGGGGATATTTTTCCATACTATACGCCGTTTTTTTTCCGTAGCATTCGCCGTCGTGTCCTATCTCAACAGCGCCCATACGCGCTTTGTTCATTTGACGAATAGGAGCATCAACTACGTCAATAAAGGCAAAATCACGAAATCTATAAAATTTGATGAGATATCGCTCATAAAGCTCACCGCCACGCCGCTATTCGGACATATCGTGCCGGCTAGAAATTCCGCAGACATTGTGTTTTCGTTCATCGCGATAAGCGTTGCGTTTGCCGGATTTTTACAAAGCTTTAGAGGATTTATAATTTTTATGATGAGCGCGGCGGCATTGGTTTTGCCGTTTTTCATCGCCAAACTGATTTTTTCAAAGATCACGGAGGGGAAATTTAGCTTCCGTGCGATCGATACTTTGATCATCTACGACGGCAAGGGCGAATTTATCAGTTTTATGATGAGCGAAACGGATTTTGAAAGAGTTTGCCGCTACATGCTGAAAGAGCGGCAGATCAGCCCGTCAAAATTTCAAAAGCAGTTTGTGATATTTCAATGAAAGAGCCTATTAAGCGATATCGGCGTTAAAATTTAAAAAGCCGTTTCGGCTCCTTAAATTAGTTGCAAGTTAAATTTGTGCGTAAATTTTATAATTTCGCATACGTTAAAATTTTACGGCGTGCACGTTAAATCATACGATGCGCACGCTAAAAATTTTACAGCGCGGTACGAAATTTTAAGGAGCATGGCGTGAAATTTGAAATTTCGCAAAATGCCCTAAATTTTAAAAAATTTCACGAAATTTTGCGGAGCCGTGAAATTTTAAAAGCTCCGCAAATTTAGCTTATGCTACCACCGAATGCCCGCTTCCAGCCAAAACTGCCTGCCCGCCTCATAGACCAGATCGAGCGAGGTATCGCTGCTAAGCCTTGCTTTGTTGCGCTTATTTAGGACGTTGTAGATGTCTAAATTCGTAAAAAATTCCACCTCGCCCGCCATCTTTTTGGCGTATCCGATGCGCGCATCCCAGCTGTAGCTTTTGCCGAGATTTACCTTTTCGTATTTGTCATATCTGGCAGGATACTTGCCCGCAGGCGTCCTGCCCGTGCGAGCGATCGCTTCTTGCGAGCCTTTAAACGAGAGGAAGTTATTTACGCTGATGCCGTAGCTTGGAATTTTCGTGATGATATTTAGGCTCGCCGTCCAAGGCCTAGCGTAGTCCTGCGCCGGCAGCTCCGATAGCCTCATCAGCCTGCTGTCATATTCGACGATCTTTTCATCTTCAAGCGTTTCTCTATCAAGCGATATGTCGTAAAGGGTGTTGTTCGTTTTCATCTTGATGTGTTCAAAGCCTAGCTCAAAGCCATTTAGCGTACCGAAGGCCTCATAATCATCGATCGTTTTAACGCCGAAGGTTAAAATTTTATTTTCGCTTCTGCCGTCATTAGTAAAGGTTTGATAGTTGTTTTGGTAGTTCGGATTCGGCGCTAGACCTAGATCTCTTCGCGTAGATTTGATGATCTGATCCCTGCCCTTGCGGCTTACATATTTGCCGAAAAACTCAAAATTCCCAAGCTTTTGCTTTGCCCCAAATACCAGCTCATCCTCATAAGGTACCTTTAGCTCGTTAAATTTAGTTAGAGACGGGTCTTTTGGCAGTTGCGTCCAGTTTTGCGTATAGGCATTGCGCGGGCGCGTGTAGGTAGTGGCGAGCCCCTCTCGCCCCTCTCTTAATTTGTAGGTAAAGAGATTGCGTCCGTAGTAGCGGTTTGCACCGAAGCTAAGAATCGAATCGCCGTCGCCGAAAATATCGTAGTAGCTGTTAAATCTCGGCGCCGCAGTCGTTTGCTTCATATAATCATCCCTATTTAGTCTTACGCCCGGTCGCAAAGTAAGATCACCGATTTTTATCTCATCCTCCAGATAAACCGCCAAGCTCTTCATATCTACCTTAGTATTGCCCTTGTAATAGCTTTTTCGCGTAAAAAACTGGCCGATTCTACCACGCCTCGCAAAAGAATCGTCTATCGAGCAGAGCTCGTCATTCGGATCGCAAGCATTTACACCCGCAGGTAGCGGTGCTATTCCGCCAGCGGTCATAAACTCTTTTTTTACGTTAAATTTAGCCTCTTGCTTTTTAAACTCAAAGCCTGTGATAAATCTATGCTTGCTGCCGCCGAGATCAAATTCGTTAAACTCCAGATCCGCGTTGTATGAAAGGCTCTTTTGAGTCTGATCGAGATCCCCAAAGCCACCCTCTATCGCTGCGGCAGATAAAATTTTACTGCCCCAATTCTTTACGTTTGAGTATTGCCAAGCCCTGTAATATTCATTCTCGGCATCACGCGAACTCTCCAGCTTGCTGTAGGATAAAATTTGATTAAATCTAGCAAAATCGCCATCGTAGTCGGTTTTAAGCGCTAAATTTAAACCGCCCGATTTCATATCGGCGTAGGAGTCTTTGACGTGGTCGTTAAACATCTTGTTTCGCTCGGGCGCGTAAGTTACGCTAGGCGTTATAGTTAGGCGGTCACTTGCATACCAAAGCGCTTTTAGAAAGTAGTTGTCAATATTTCGCCTCTGAACTCGCTCGGTGATGGTCGTATCGGCGTTGTATCTTCTGTCATAGGCCTTGAGCGGAATTTTACTTCTAGTGTTGGTGTAGCCGAACATCAAGCCCAGATCTTCGGTAACGGTGCCCTCTAAATTTAATCTCGTGATCCACTTATCAAATCTCGGCTGATTTAGCGGCGTAGCGGAGTTTTCAAAGCTCTGTTCATCGCCGTAGATATGGTATCTAGTCCAGCTATCCTCGGTGTGCTGCATCGAAAACTTGCCGTGAAAGCCCGCGCGCGGATCTCGCGTCTTAGCCTCCACTACGCCGCCGGTAAATCCGCCGTATTTTGCCGAGACGCCGCTATCGTGCACCTCTACGCTTCGTAAAAAATCGCTATCGATCGCCATACCTTGCGAGACGGAATTCATCGTATCAAACGCCGAGAAGCGCGTAGGATTGCCGCCGGGATTTCTAGCGGGATCGAGATCATTATTCATATTCGCGCCGTCGAGCATAAAGTTATTTTGCCAATACTTCGCGCCGTTGATGCTTATGTTTGCGGGGCTGATCTCGCCGAGCGTCGTGCTCTGGCGGTTCGTGGAGCTGAATTGCACGTTTGGATTGGTGCGCAAAAGCTGCACGAAGTCGCCGTTGCCGCTAGGCATCGACTCGATCATCGTCCTGCTTATCTTTTGCGTACCGCCGTAGCTATCGCCGACGCTCGTCAGGCTCGAGTCGATGTTGCCGACGACGACTATTTCGGGAAATTTATAACTATTTATCGCCGCAGCGGAGCTCTGCGCGCCTGGGTTTTCTTTGGTAGAAACGCTTCTTGTTGCGTTATTTTCAGACGAATCCTGCGCGATGCTTAGACTGCAAAGGCACGCCGCGACTATTAAGGAGCGTGCAAGCCCCTCCCCGCAGCGATTTTGAGTGGATTTCTCGCCTTTTACGGAAGCGGAATAATTGCGGCCTGCGCCGCTTTTACATGGCTTACAGGCCCAAAAACCGACAATCATTTTTTCTCCTTTTTTTGAAAATAAAAATTAAGACTGAGAAAATTTAGCCAATAATATTTTAAATTTCAATAAAAGTGATAACAATTATACGACTTATGCAATCAATAGAAAAAATGTAACAAAATAGCGATATATCAGTAAAGTAATTTCATTCTACAATAAAATTTATCTAAAATCTATGCACGGCACAGATGGGTTTAATTGAGTTTTATTCTTGGGTATATTTTTAAAGCACGTAAATTTACGGCGCTGAAATTTGCCGTGCAAGCGCCGTTAATTTAAACGCGCCAAATAAATTTAACGAGCAAAATTTAGATGCGTCCAGCCTGCTAAAATTTCGGCGCATTTATCCTCACGGTTTCATCGGTGTCAAAAATATATGTCTGCGCCGCCTCCGCGATATCCTTCGGCGAGATGGAATTTACGATCGTTTCAAAGGTCTTAAAATCGGCGATCTCCTCATCCCAAAGCGCGTATTTTACGAGCGCGTCATTCCAAAACTCGGGGCTTTCGCGAGCGGTACGAGCCGTGATGATCTGAGATTTTTTAAAATTTTCAAGATGTCGCGCTACGTCCGATCCGCCGCCTGCGATCTCTGCAAAAATTTCCCTGATTGCGGATAAAATTTGATCCGTATTTTGCGGCGCGCAGGAAAACGAAATATGAAGGCTAGAGTGCTCGTACGGGATGCGGCTTAGGCTCGAAGCGACCGAAAAGCCGTAAGTGCGCCCCTCATCCTCTCTGATACGCTCTCTAAGGGCCTCCTGAAGCACCGAAGCTAGGGCTGAAATTTTAATTGCATTTTCAAGCGAGTGCGGAGCGGATCTGTTTATCGCGGTAAGCGCGACGTCGCTTCTAGGGGAGTTTTGATAGTTGCGCATAAAAACGTGCCGTCCGCTTAAGCTGCGAATTCCGTCGTCTTTAAAATCCTCGCGTTCGCCGCGAGCGGGCAGGTTCGCCAGATACTTTTTTATGAGGGCTTCGGCGTCTTTTAACTCAAAATCGCCGCTAAGTACGAAGGTGTAGGATGCGGCGTTGCTAAATTTATCATAGACGATCTTTTTTAGCTCATCTGCGTTAAGCGCTTTGATCTGCGCGGCGCTTAGAGGGCGCATTCGCTCATTGCCGCCGTAAAAAAACTCGCTAAATTCCCTGCTAAATTTATACCCGGGCAGCTTCTCGTTTCGCGCAAGCTCGTCGAGCGATTTTATCTTTAAATTTTGCAGCGCTTTCTCGTCCGTGCGCGGAGAGCTAAGCTCTAAGTTTATCGCTTCCAGCAGCCATTTTAGATCCTGCGAGCCGCAGCTTCCGTAAAATCCGTGAGAGAATGCGGAGATATTTTTGCGGTAATTCACCTGCCGCCCGCTTAAAATTTGCGAAATTTCATAATTGTTAAACTCGCCCGCACCGCTTTCGTTTGCAAGCATTGCGGCAAAACTGCCGAGCCCTGGATGCGCCAGATTGGACATTCCGCCTCTGCTTACCGCAGCAAACGAGATGAAATCCTTGCGCGTCTTAAGCGGCTTTAAGATCACGGTCGCGTTATTTTCAAGCAGGTAGGTATAAAATTTAAATCGCGGCTCAAAGCTCTTGCTTAAAATTTTGCCCTCAGGCAGGTTTTTAGAAAGCAAGCTACCCGGCAGCTTTTTATGCGCGACATGCGTATTTATCGCCTTAGCGCCGCTTTGCAGCTTTTTAAATTTAGCCTCGTCCAGATTATATCCGGAGCCGCTAAAGACGCTTGCGTGCACCTCGCTTAGATCCGTAAGGCGCCTAAATTCTAAATTTAGCTCCTCTAGGCTGATCTCGCGCAGCAGCTTTATGTCCAAATCCCGCTGTTTTGCGGCGCTAGGCAGGATGGCTCCTGATTTTACGGCATGAAGAATCTCTCTTGCAAAAAACGCGGAATTCGCGCTTTTTTTGCGCTCAAAGACGCTGTGCCGCGAGCTGATCAAAGCATCCTTCGCAAGGGCGAAATCGCGCGCATCAAAGCCGCTATCTCGCAAGCCTTTGATTAGCCCGAGCGCCTGCGAGATCGCGCCGTCAAAATCTCCGCCCAAAACGGCGACGTCAAAGCTATAGATCGTTTTTTGAAACTGTAAATTCGACCTGGAAAAATTAACTCGCAGCAGCGCGCCTTCGCTAGCTTTTGCCCTCTCATAAATCGTAGAGATGAGGCTTGAGATAAGCTCGCTTTTTAAAATTTTTCTCGCATTCTCCTCGCTACTTGGGGGCGCAAATTCCTCCCAAAACGAAATTTTGACGGAATTTAGCGACGTTTCGTTCGTATCGTAATTGTAAATTTTCAAACCCTGTCTAGGCGGAATGCCCATATCCGGGCGGGCGTAGGAGTTTGTATTTTTAAGAGGCGAAAAATTTTGCTCTAGCAGTTTTAAAATTTTATCCCTTTTAAAATCGCCCACGGCTATAAATTTCATAGACCTGGGCTGGTAAATTTTTTGATAAAGCTCCTTGATTCGCTGCGCGCTTACGGATTTTACGACCGCCATATCGCCGATCGGCGCGCGATCAAAATACGCGCTGCCGCCGTAAAGCTCCTCATCCATCCGCTCGTAAAGCCTCGCGATCGGCGTATCGCGGCTACGCACCTCCTCGATTATGACGCCTCTTTCTTTTACGAGCTCTAGCGGATTAAACTCCACTCCGTCCGCAATCGAAGCAAAAATTTTAAAAACGTCCTTTAAATTTTCTTCGCTAACGGCAATGTTAAGCGTGTAGATCGTGCTGTCGTAGCCCGTCTGCGCATTTACGTCGGCGCCGAATTTCACGCCCAGGCTCTGTAGCTTTTTGATAAGCTCGTTTTTGCTAAAATCGCGACTTCCGTTAAAGGACATATGCTCGATAAAGTGCACAAGCCCGCGCTCATTAGGGTCCTCGTCGATCGAGCCCGCATCCACGATCAGATAGAAAACGGCGGAATTTTTAGGCACGGAATTTTCTAAAATATAGTATTTAAGCCCGTTTGGCAGCGATCCTCGCAGGACGGCTTCGTCCCACTCAAGCGCAAAAGCCCCTGCACAAAGCAGTAAAAATAGTAAAATTTTTCGCATTTAAGCCTTTCAATTTTCTAGTAAAATTCGCTCGCAGATATTTTTGCAGACTTTTCTCTTTCGCCTTATCAAGCTGCCCGCCTGCGCTATTCTGCGCTATTTTTTAGATTTGCTCGCTTCGACCCGTCAGTCTGCGATATCTCTTAGGCTTGCTTACTTTTAACTTGGCTGCTCGCCTGTTTGCTGTGCCAACCCCGGTCCGCTTCGCAAGCTTACCGGCTCTGGCCCCATACCGAGCAGCTGCTCTCATTTTGTGCATCGCCCAAATCGGCAAATGCATTGATATTTATCTGCGCGACGGCACGGCAGTACGGCGGCGCGCTCGCGCAAGATAAATTTTGAAATTTACTTGCACCCAGTCTAAATTTAAAAAGCGCGAGTCGGTAAATTTTAAAATTTTGCGCCTCGCGCGGCGGGCTGCCAGACTTTGAAATTCCATAGCTAAATTTTGCAATTATCTTTCACAGTCGCTTTTATTGCAAAACAGACAAACCATTTAAATTTTACATCGCCCTATTCTCGTTACGCACTGTTTTAGCACGGATTAATCAAACAAGCCATTGACGCACAATCTTGGCTTCTTCGCCGCATGACGTTTTGGTGCTCCGATTATAAACGCGCCGCCCTAAACTGCCGTTTGCTACAGGATAAAATTTTAGCCTAAAGAGCATTAAATGAAAATTAGTATAAATAAAATGTGAAATTTTGAAGTTAAAATGGAATTTCGGATTAGATTAAAATGGCCGGGAGATAGGGATTCGAACCCCAGGAGGCTTTCACCTCAACGGTTTTCAAGACCGCCGCTTTCGACCGCTCAGCCATCTCCCGATTAAGGGCGGGTAGACCCCGCCGAAAGTTCGCGCAGATCAAGACCTGCGCGCGCAATTTATTCGGTTTTTTCTCCGACCCACTCGGCGCCGTTGTGAACCTTTTCTTTGGTCCATTGAGCCGCGTTGTGCGAATCCTCTTTTACGCCGTGCCAAGTATTAGAGCACCCGCTAAAAACCATCAATGCCAAAAGAGCCGCTAGTATGTATCTCATAATAACTCCTTTTTAGGATCTGGAGGCGACACCCGGATTCGAACCGGGGATCAAAGCTTTGCAGGCTCATGCCTTACCACTTGGCTATGTCGCCGCGCCGGCTTATTAGGTGGTGCCCGGAGCCGGACTTGAACCGGCACGGAAAAAATTCCGAGGGATTTTAAGTCCCTTGCGTCTACCGATTCCGCCATCCGGGCACGTTTAATACAAAACAGAATGTAAAATGGAGCGGGAAACGAGAGTCGAACTCGCGACATCAACCATGGCAAGGTTGCGCTCTACCACTGAGCTATTCCCGCGCAAAGAAATGAAATATTACCCAATGCAAGCTTAAAATTTCATTTTATAGCGGCTTTTGCGAAGAAAATTTTGTCACAGCGCCTGAATTTAAAAATTTTGTAAGTAAAATAATGTAAAATTACAAAATCTTTATTGGGGTTATAGCTCAGCTGGGAGAGCGCTTGAATGGCATTCAAGAGGTCGGCGGTTCGATCCCGCTTAACTCCACCATTTAAGCTATTTTAAAGCTTTAATCACTTCTTTTAAATCTCTTTTACTTCCTTTAAATACCGATATCTATGGCTTTTAGTAATTTTGATTATTTTTGTTTCTTTTTATGTTATAATTGTTTTAGAATAATTCAGTTAGTTATTAGGTTAGTTAAAACCTATTATGTCAGTTTTACAGAAAGAGCAATGATATCGTCTAAAAGCCCTTTTACGTATATATTACATAAAACCAAAAACGGCATAAGCGAGAGCTATATCGCAAAAATCATTAAGATGAACGAAAAATATATACCTCCATCTTTTGACGAGCGCGATGCAAATACGATAAAGTATAGTGATATTTTAGAATTTTGAACCAAAATAATCCGAGTTCTAGTCGTCTCGAAACGCTTCATCGCCTAATAAACGATATAGAAAAGTCTTTGCAATAAATTAAATTTTAATGGAAGGAGAGATTATGTCAGTTGAAGAAGATGGCGCGGCGTTTATAGATGAAGATTACGTAAATATCGTACCGCAGGATCTACTAGAGCGCGGTATACGTTTAAGGGAAGAGTACGGAATTTATGATATTGCTTGGAGATTTGACGATGTAATGGAGGTGCTAAAAATCACAAGAGGCAAAGGTATGATTATCCTAGGAGGAGACGTATATCGCCTAAACGGTAATGAGCCCATAATCACATATGACAACTGGTGTACCGAAGAGGAAGATGACAATGCATTCGAAGTGGCGATCGAATATATCACTAATTATCGCGCCAGAAACGGAGATGATTTTGCATACTGCCCGGTCATTAGCCCCGGGCGGGTGTCCAAATGAAAATTTTAGCTTCCAATGCAGAATATGCTGGTTTTGCTCATATTCTGATAAATATAAAATGTGTGTCAAACTAAATGACAATATGTGCGTAGATGGGATATAAAAGATTTTAGGAGTAGCTTTGAAAGGCAACAAAGTAGTTTTAATACTATCGATCGAAAGCGATAGGGATCTATCCGAAACAATAAGCAGCAACGGCATATCTGCAACAAAAGTCTGGCAAAAAGGAGATTTGAAACTAAAAGGTTCTATTTTAAAATACAGAAATTTTGGCTTTAGCATAGAGGAAAAATTTTATGATATACCTTTTGCGGGAGATCTAATTAGAAAATTTTTAGCAGATATAAATGTCGCGAGGAGTATAAAATTACAAAGCGTGAAAAAGCTGCTAAGAGTCTTAGTTTACAGTTATAATAGCTTGCCCGGTCTATATTATAATGCAAATTTACTGAAACTATTAGCAGATAATAATGTGGATTTGGACAACGACATATACTGCCTAGATGGATAAATTTGAATCTTGAGCGAGACGTATTTATCGATGAAATTCTTGGACTTTGATTGGATAAAAGGCGACAAACCGTCCTTGGAATTTCATATAAGGATAATTTAAAACCATGAAACCGGTAAGAATTGTAATGACGATATTTTTTATTATTCTATCGTCTTTAAATTTTCATAAGCTATTGACGGAGGGCGGTTATCGCGGAGGGAAAGTCTATGTCGTAGCCACAACCCAATCCGTCATTATGCAACCACTACTTATCATAGGATTGATCCTGTATTTGATATATCTGATAAGAGTAAAAGAGTATTATAAGCTGGGCTCAAATTTTACGCTTTCTAAAAAGAAGAACAAAATGAACTTATCGAATAGAATAAAGGCGCTAAAGGCGCGGCTTAAACTGCAAAAGCCGGAAATTATAACAAATCCTGTACAAAAGGATGAGCTTGTCGAGCAAGATCTGTGCGGTAAAGATCTGTGCGATTTAGACCATAGCACGATCAAACTTTTATCGGGAGATTTGAGTGTCTTTAATGACTATGCTTTCAGGTATTATATCCTGGATTTTATTGATTTTTACGAGCGCTTCGGCGATGAGGAGGTTATAGAGGATATGTTCATTCAAGCACTTGCACCGCCTATGCGGCGGGCGCGAGCGAAACAATTTAGCAGAGATGAGGTAAAAATAATCATAGATTTTTTGCAAAAAAATTATGAAGACATTACAAGAATTACGCATTCCAAGAAATATAAAAAGTTAAAACTCTATGAACAAGATGAAATTTATATACCATTCAAACATTTTGAAAAGGAGATAAAAAGCGCTATAAAATTTTGGAGAAAAGTATTATAATGGAATTTTATAAGGGTAAAAATTTATAAGGATTGGCAAATGCGCTTAATAGAGACTGATTTGGGCAAATATGAGGAATATATCTATTTCTTTATAGAGAAAAACAGGGCGTATTTTAACGCCTACCAAGAACAGATATTTCCTTTCGATATGGAGTACATACCTAGCTTATTGTGGCTGCTTGCATCTTTTGCAGAAACTACGATTAAAATTTTTGATGATTTGGACGAAAAGACAAGAAATGAAATTTTCGATTTTGTGGAAAAGGGAGCGGCAAGCGAAGACGAATATATCGGCACGGCGTTTTGCACCGGCTTTGTTGAGACAATTGTAAATATTGCGAAAGAAGACGAATATAATATAATTAGCAAATATTTTAGAGATGAAACACAAGAATACGCCGCCGCTTGGATGAAATTTGGCGAGTAATGACAAGAAATTTTAAGAAGAATTTGCATAATATCACGCAGCAAAAGGGCTTTGAAGGGTGGCGGCAATGATAAAAAGCATTATAGACCCCACTAATTTCGATATAGAATTTAGAAAAATAAGCAGAAATAAAAGGGGCATAGCCGGATCGAGAATAGATTTTGAAAATATCGATGTAGAGGCCAAAATTAGGCTAGTTATGTTTTTAATTTCAAAGGCAAGCCACTTAGATAGCATAGTTTATAAAATTCTTTTTTGGGAAAGAGATGAGAAAATAGAAGAATATCTTCTTAAAAATATGAAGGGGCAATACACAAAAGCCAAGCCTTATAAAAACGGTGCCAGAGCGGGCGTTATTTTTATAAAAGAAAAGGCGCTTGAGCCAAATTTTTTGAGATCCATACTGCTGCGCCATTTTAATTTTGAGCTGGCAAAAGAGCCCTCTTTGAACATTAGAGTTCAGTTAGCCGTAAACAATAAAGAGAAATTTTCGATTTTATTTGATATATACGATGACCGAGGCTGCTATGTGTATTACTTTTAAAATTTTAAATGAAAATATTTAAGGAAAGAGATATGGCAATTTGGCAATGTGAGTTTTTTATTCTACCTAAAAGCGATACATACGATCTGCAATACGACCGGCAATGTAGCAATATAAAGCTCTTTGAAGACGATAAGTATTGGAAAAAAGCAAAGATCAAAAAAGAGATATTTTCTGAAATTTCGCATCTATTAAAGCCCGAAAAATCTTGGTCTAACGAAATTGATCTATACGAAAGCGAAAACGGCAATCGCTTAGAGGTACTTTTTGATGCTAATAATATAATAGAGTCCGTTACATTTCGTATCGATTTTAGATCCGAGTACGAGGCCGTATTAAGGGGCATAATATCATTGTGCGAGAAAAACGGTTTTTGCATTATAGATGGCAATTTAAATAATTTAAAATTATCCTTTAATGCTATAAAAGAGACAATCGACAAATCCAAAAATAAAGAATTTTTTACAGAACTTGTTAAAAATAATATAATAGACGATAAAAACGAACCGCCTATCATAGAGGCCGTAGATGATTTCAAATTTAAGGACGATTAAAAATGATTGTAAAATGTATAAAAGAAGATAGGCATGAGTATCTGGGATTAAATAGAACCTATTTTGTTTATGGCATTCAATACATAAATGAGGAGATGCATTATTGTATATTACCGTATGAAGGAATTTGGTATTGGAGTCAATTTGGTGCTGAATATTTTCAAATAATAGATGAAACGATACCTACGAATTGGAAATTTGGGATGTACGGGGAATATTTTAGATGCTTTACCGCGTCTTAAGAAGAGGCCGCAATCGATGAAGATCATTATGGAAAGCTTATTGACGGAGTCCCAATAGAAGAGGAAATTTTTAGGAAGAGAAGAGCCGAGATGATCGATGATGTATATAATACCCATATCATCAAGGATCTTAACCGCTTCATATATGATCTAAGCCCTAACCTATCGGTACAGATGAATATTGCAAATAAAATGCTGGATATAGAGATACCAGATGCAAACGCTGAGGCCAAACATCGCAAAATGAATATTTTAAAGGATGACGGATATAGCTGGTATTTGATCGAATCAGACGTAAGCACCTTTAAAGCCAATGCTACTAATGATTATTTAAGACCCGTATTAAAATATCTTAAATTGTGGCTAGGCAGAAAGAATTTTAGATAACCGGGCAGAAAGGTTTAATACGGCAAGCGCGATCGATAAAGAAATTTTTATAAAAATTTTGAATGAAGATATTAATGTATGGCGCCCGGTAAAGGCTGTTCAAATCGCGCAATATATTTTTAAAATTACCGATACGACGAAATTTGAATCCGAACTGGATGAAATTTTAGAATTCAAACAGGGCGATATTGTAAAATGTAGAGAAAAAGACGGCGATTTCTATGCTTTTGAGCTATTATAAAAACCCGCCTTATAAATAGCGACACGCTTATCATATGGCTTGATTTAATCCCATTTTTCGCTATAATGAGCGTCAAATTTCACTCACGGGGATAGCGATGAGCCTTGTTTCTTACGAATTAAAAAAGCAAAAACTAGATGGAGCGCGCAATGTGGCGCTTTGGAAGGCGCGTGGCAGCGTGGTGGTAGTAGTACTGGCGCTATTTATCGCTATGCGCAAGGATTTCGGAGATTTCTCGTTCCTATTTTTATTAGTGTTGCTGGCTCTTGCTTATCCTGCTTACAAATACCTAGCCGTGCGTATTTCGCGTAAATTTGAAGCGCTCAGTGAAGAGGCCTTCAAAAACGAATTTTTGCTTTGGATCGCAAAGGAGCTGCGTCTTACCTTTCAGCCTTTTGGCGCGTTTTTACTCGATGAAATTTACAAAAATCCGCTCCGTAAAGAGGCAAATCTATGCACTTGCAAGCACGCGATAGTGGGCAAGACGCCCGAATTTGGTATAAAAATCGGCGACATCTGCCTAAGCCGCGATTTCGATAAAAACAGAGAAAATCGGGTATTTGAGCTGGATAAAATTTTGCATCTTAAAAAAAAGGACGATACTGCGATTTTCGACGGACTTTTTGCAAAATTCGATTTTAGCGAGACTTTCGATAGTAAAATTTTAGTTGTGCCGCGCGGAGAATTTATATTCGGCGCATCGGATCTGAAGCTGCTCAAAGATAGCCCCCATTTAAGCGCGTCGTTTGACGTATATCTAAACAACCCCGCCGCCGCCGCATTTTTGCAGAACAAAAAAATTTTAGAAAATATGCAGACGATCACTCTAAATTTGTTCGGTAAAACCGAGCTTTATCTGGGCGAAAACAGCCTCGTAATCGGCGTTGAAAATAGCGAAATTTTCAAATCTGCGCCGAGCTCGCAAAGCGCAAAACTGCTCGAAAGTCTAAACAAAATGATCGAGATCGCTAAAATTTTTGCCTATCTTAAAAAGCTCGGGCAGGTGGAATAATCTACGCTTTAAATTTGAGCGAGCGCCGTTGAAACAATTTGGTTCTTGCGAAGGCTGCGCTTTTTTGCTCGTCCGTTATTAAATCAAACTACTTCGAAAGGCAAAGAATTCTTTAATAAGCGCTTTCGCTTTGCTATCGACCTGAGCCGCTCAAATTTTACAAAAATTTTATAGCGGCTCTTAAAAAATTCCAAAATCTTTCAAAATTTTACTGACACCCTTCGCACTCGATTGAGCGGTCTGCGACGTTGTTTAGCTTCTCGCTATCTGGGCTTTCGGAGCGCAGGTAGTAGGTCGATTTTAGCCCCAGCTGCCACGCGAGCGTGTAAATTTCGCTCAGATAACCGCCGCTTGCCTTATCCAGGCTCATGAAGATATTTAGGCTCTGACCTTGGTCGATCCATTTTTGGCGGATGGCGCCCGCCTTTACTAGCAGGCGCTGATCGAGCTCGTACGCAGGCACGTACGCCTGCCACGTTTTCGGGCTTAAATTCGGCACGACGACCGGGATCATGCCGCTTAGATTGTGCTCGAACCATTTGCGCTTATACACCGGCTCGATCGTCTGCGTGGTGCCTACGAGTATGCTGATACTCGATGTCGGCGCGATCGCCATCAGGTAGCCGTTTCGCATGCCGTCGCGCTTTACTTTCTCGCGCAGCCCGTCCCAGTCGCAGCTGCTCTGCTCAAAAAGCCCGCCGCGCTTAACGAGCGCTTTGGCGCTCTCGTTCGCTAAATCGATCGGGAAAATTCCTTCGCTCCACTTCGAGCCCGCGAAATCAGGGTATCTGCCCTTTTCTACGGCTAAATTTGAACTTGCTTTGATCGCGTTAAAGCTCACGTTTTCCATTATCCTATCGATCAGCTCGAAGTGCTCGTAGCTGCCCCACTTCACGCCGCGCTCGGCCAGCATCTGCGCCTCGCCCATTACGCCGAGCCCTATCGCGCGCGTTTTTAGATTGGTGTGTTTGACCTTGGCGTGCGGGTAAAAATTTAGATCGATGACGTTATCGAGCATCCGCACGGCGATCGGCATCACGCGAGCTATCTCCTCGCGGCTGTTGATTTTGCTTAAATTTACGCTTGCGAGGTTACAAACTGCCGTCGCGCCCTCGCTGCAGCCCTTTTCTACGATAAAAATTTCTTTGCCGCCCAGCGTGTCTAGCGCGGTGATCTTTTTCGCCTTTTTTACGATGCCCGCGTCGGTCGCCACATCTTCGTTTTCCTCAAACAGCTTCTCGTCGCCGTCGGCAAATACGACTTTGATTTTGTAGTGGTTCGGCGCCGTGTTTTGAAAGATCTCGGTGCATAAATTTGAGCTCCTGATTAAGCCTTGATGCGCGTTTGGGTTGATGCGGTTGGCGTTATCTTTGAAGCATAAAAAGGGCATTCCGGTCTCAAAATAGCTCGTTAAAATTTTCTTCCAAAGCTCCTTTGCCAGGATGGTAGATTTTGAAATTTTATCGTCGGCCTCGTACTGCTCGTAGCGCGCTTCAAATTCCGCGCCATATAGATCGCTTAGATCGCTTACCTCTGCAGGATCGAAGAGCGTCCACTTCTCGCCGCTTTGAAGTCTTTTCATAAACAGATCGTTTATCCACAGCGCGGGGAAAATTTCATGCGCGCGGCGCCTCTCCTCGCCCGAGTTTTTGCGCAGATCAAGGAAGTCGCTCACGTCCATATGCCACGGCTCGATATACACGGCGATAGCGCCCTTGCGCGTGCCCAGCTGATCGACGGCGACGGCGATGTCGTTCGTGATCTTTAAAAATGGGATGATGCCGCCCGCGGCGTTTTTATGTCCGTCGATGCTGCCGCCCATTGCGCGCACCTTGCACCAGTCCCAGCCGATACCGCCGCCGAATTTGCTCAGAAGCGCCATCTCCTTGTAGCTATCGAAAATCCCCTCGATATTATCGGGCGTGCTTCCCACGTAGCAGCTGCTTAGCTGATGTCGCGTCGTGCGGGCGTTTGAGAGCGTAGGGGTCGCGAGCATGACTTCAAATTTAGATATGAGATCGTAAAATTTCTTCGCCCAGCTCTGGCAATCAAGCTCGTTTTGCGCAAGGAACATCGCGATCGCCATAAACATCTGCTGCGGAAGCTCGATCGGCGCGCCGCTTTTATCCTTGATGAGGTAGCGATCGTAAAGCGTTTTGATGCCTAGGTAGTTAAACTGCAAATCGCGCTGCGGCTGCAAGTAAGAATTTAGATCCTCTAGATCGTATTTTTCCTTAAGCCCGAGCATTATGCGGCCCGCCGCCTCGCCGCGAGCGAAGTAATCTTTTAGACTGTTGTAGCCGCTAAAGCCCGTTACTTTGTGATATAGATCGTATAAAAATAACCGCGCGGCGACAAAGGTCCAGTTCGGGCGGTCCACGTCGATCTTTTCGACCGCGGTTTTGATGAGGGTTTGTTGGATCTCCTCCGTGGTGATCATATCGCGAAACTGGATCTTTGCGTCTACCTCAAGCTCGCTAAGGCTTACGTTTTCCAGCCCCTCCACTGCCTCGCTCGTATATTTTTTGATCTTGCTTACGTCAAGTTCCTCGGTTCTGCCGTTGCGTTTGATTACTTTCATATCGTTCCTTGAAATTTAAAAATGCAAATTTAGCGTTAGTTTCCCAATATAAAATACGTCGTCAAAAGAGGCGGCATAATAAATGCCTCAAATCCGCCGTCTTTTAAATTTACGCTAGCTGCGCTGCAAAATCGCGCATTATAGCCAAAATTGCTTAAGTCTATCTGTCATTATTTTGGCTTATAGATTTTAAAATTTAACGAAGCGGGCGGAAACGATGCGGTAAAATTTGAGCGAAATTTTATGGTAGCGGCACGAAATTCTGCAGGTAAAAATTTACGCAAAGCTTTGCGAAATTTTGCGCCGAAAAAGTAAGAAACAAAAAGAGCTTTGCGGGTAGATTTAAAATTTACCCGCAAAGCTTTAAAATTTAATTGTGCGGTAGCGGGATGGGCTTTCCGTTTAAGATCATAGAGTTGCTTGCCTTATCGAAGCTAAACTCCATCTTAACCCCATCTCCATCAGGCTTAAGAAACTGCGAGCCGTAAACTTCCGCCATCGGCGCAAAATCGCGCAGGCTGTCATAAGGCGATAGGAAGTCCGTGATGGTCGTATTTATCGTAGCTTTGCCGTCCAAGCTCATGCGCTTAAAAAGCTGCGTCTCGTCGATGTAGCCGCCTACTAGCGCGCTTGCGTTAAAAGCAAATTTCTTGCCGAGGCTATTTTCAAACGAAAAATCACTCACGTTGATTTTCATATCATCTTTTAACAACTTCATAAAAAGCTCTTTATTTTCCGCTAATTTTTCGCCTTCTTGCGGATTTGAGATAACAGACAGATATTTTTCGAAAAGTGCGGCGCTAAAGCTGGTATCGACGCCTAAATGGATGTTTCGCACTAGCACATCGGCGATTTTTAGGCTTTGGGCTTTATCACTTTCGTTGAAATTTAAAATTCCATCTTTTACGCGGTAGCTACCTTCCGTGCTCATATCCGTAACTACGACGAAGCGCTGCTTATCTACAGTTACGACGAGCTCTTTTGTGCTGCCTGCAAAATCTATGTCATTCAAAAAGAGCTTGGTTATATTATCGTCTAGATCTTGGATACCGTTTTTAAAGTTTGCCTCATAGATAAGATCCTTTATATCAAGACCCGAATCCTTGCCGTCGTCTATAAAAATTTCACCGATTTTAAAGCCCAAGGCTTTTATCGTTTTGCCGCTCATATCGCTCGTGCCGTTTAGGCTAAGGCCTGCAAGACGTCCTATTTCACCATCTTCGAGCACATTTATATCGGCTAGCTTTGCGCTAAATTTAACCTCAGTAGGCCCGTAGTTTAGATGCGTACTAAGCGGCGCGTCAGTCTTAAACAGCTTCTTGCAAGGCTCCGCGTAATATGGCGTCTTAATCGTTAAAATTCCGTCGCTCTCAAATCCATCCGCAGCGTTTTTTACGCTATGCTTAATAGTGTAGTCATAGCGAAAAGCAAAATCTTCCGGGAAAATTTTAGCAGGATCCGGCTCGTCCGTATCGTTGCTATCTTGCGCGCCTGCTTTTTCCTTTAGCTTGTTAAAGCCTTCAGCAAGGCTTTTTTGTAGTTTCTCTTTTTTTACTACGCCTTCGATAAAGCCGCTTGAGTTGCTATCGCCCGGGTAAAATTTGGCGCTCGTAGTCTCAAAAATATCGTTTCTAGCAATAAATTCCGCAATCTGCTGCTCAATCGCCGCACCGGCGCTCTTACCCACCGCGCCGTCGACGGTTTTGGTAATACCGTCGTTTATGGTTTTTGCAACGCCCGATTTTGCGTCTTTGGTTGCAAAAAATACGCCCGCGATCAACGCTAAAATGACTACTAAAGCCGCGATGATCTTTTTCATCGTCATCTCCTTTTAAATAAAATTTATTCAACCATATATTTTGCCGTAAATTCTTAAAATTTTCAAATTCTAGCTTAGTGTGATTTAACCTAAAAAAAGTTATAATTGCAATATTAATATCAAAATTTAGGAAAACCTATGGCAAAGCAAACGAAATATATTTTCGTGACGGGGGGCGTTCTGAGCTCGCTGGGTAAGGGCATTGCGGCGGCGTCGATCGCGACGCTTTTAAAGCACGCGGGGCAAAAGGTGCGCATCCTAAAGGCGGATCCTTATATCAACGTCGATCCGGGCACCATGAGCCCGCTGGAGCACGGAGAGGTTTTCGTCACCGACGACGGCGCGGAGACCGATCTGGATTTGGGGCACTACGAGCGATTCTTGGATGAAAATTTAAGCCAAGACAACAACTTCACCACGGGCAAAGTTTACAGCTCCGTCATCGAAAAGGAGCGCAGGGGCGATTATCTGGGCAAGACGATCCAGGTGATCCCTCACATCGTAGGCGAGATCGTGCGCCGTATAAAAAAGGCGGGCGAGGGCAACGACGTGCTGATCGTCGAGATCGGAGGCACCGTGGGCGACATCGAGGGGCTGCCGTTTTTAGAGGCGATCCGCGCGATGAGAGTGGAGCTGGGTAGGGTAAATACGATGAATATCCACCTCACGCTCGTGCCTTTCATCAAGGTAGCGGGCGAGCTCAAAACCAAGCCCACGCAGCACAGCGTAGGCGAGCTGCGCCGCATCGGTATCAGCCCCGATATGATAATCTGCCGCTCCGAAATGCCGCTAAATCGCGCGCTTAAAGACAAGATCGCGCTAAGCTGCGGCGTGGATAAAAACTGCGTCATCGAAAGCCCCGATAGCGCGAGCATCTATCAGATCCCGCTTGCGTTTTTGAAACAGGATATTTTAACGCCGATCGCGGAGACTTTAAGCTTAAACAAGCTCGAAGTCGATATGAGCAACTGGGACAGCCTAGTTAAGCGCGTTATCGTGCCTACGAACGAAACCACGATTGCCTTCGTCGGCAAATATATCGATCTGAAAGAAAGCTACAAATCCCTCACCGAGGGGATCATCCACGCGGGCGCCACGCTTGATACGCGGATAAATTTGAAGTGGATCGACAGCGAAAAAATTGAAGCAAGCAATGTGGATGAAATTTTCCGCGACGTAAACGGAATTTTGGTCGCAGGCGGCTTCGGCTCGCGCGGGGTAGAGGGTAAAATTTTAGCCATAAACTACGCGCGGGTGCGCAAGGTGCCGTTTTTGGGTATCTGCTTGGGGATGCAGCTTGCGATGGTGGAGTTTGCGCGCAATGTCTTAAAATTAAAGAACGCCAACTCTGCAGAATTTGACCCGCAGACCGAAGATCCGGTGATCTACCTCATCGACAGCTTTATCGACGCAAGCGGCAAAAAGCAGATCCGCACGCACAAATCCCCTATGGGCGGTACTATGCGGCTGGGCGGCTATGACTGCGACGTCAAAAAGGGCTCGCTTTTGGGTAAAATTTACGGCGAGCAAAAAATCATCCGCGAGCGCCACCGCCACCGCTACGAAGCCAATCCGAAGTACCGCGCCGAGTTTGAAAAGCACGGTCTTATCGTCTGCGGCGAGAGCGACGGGCTTATCGAAGCGGTCGAGCTAAAAAACCATCCGTTTTTTCTGGGCGTGCAGTTTCACCCGGAATTTACCAGCCGTCTAGTGCGCCCAAATCCCGCTATTTTGGGCTTTATCGAAGCATCCATAAAAAATGCTAGGTAAAAACGAGATAAGGGAAATTCTAAAATCGAGATTTGCGAACGATCGGCATACTAAAATTTCTGAAATTCCCTTACCCTGCGATCTGAAAGATACCTATAAGGCGGCTTTGCGCATAAAAACTGCCATCGAAGAAAACCAGCGCATAGCCGTAGTCGGCGATTACGACGTCGACGGTATCGTAAGCACCGTCATAATGAGCGATTTTTTCAATCAAATAGGCGCGGATTACGTTATCAAGATCCCAAACCGCTTCACCGACGGATACGGGCTAAACAGCGAGATCATAGGCGAGCTTGAGGACGTTGATCTCATCATCACCGTAGATAACGGCACCTCCGCGACGGAAGCCGCCGAAATTTGCGCCCAAAAAGGGATCGATCTCATCATCACCGATCACCACATGCCTCCGCCCGTGCTGCCTAGAGCTTATGCGATAATCAATCCGAAGCAGCCTGATTGTACCTTCCCGAATATCGAAATTTGCGGCGCGCAGGTGGCCTGGTATCTCGTGGGAGCGCTAAAAGAAACCCTCGGCGTGAACTACGATATGGCAAGCTCGATGGATATCCTCATCATCGCCATAATCGCCGATATGATGGAGCTGCGCGATATGAACCGCGCGCTTTTGCGCTTCGGCATCAAGCGGCTAAATAGCTCGAACCGCGCCTGCTTCAAGGCGATTAAGGAGCATTATTTTAAAAAGCACTTCGAATTTGACGATATCAGCTACACGATCGCGCCGCTAATCAACTGCACGGGGCGGATGGACGATGCGACGATGTCGTATAACTTCCTATGCGCCAAAAATATCAGAGAGGCAAACCACTACCTAGAGACGATAAATTCCATCAACAACTCGCGCAAAGAGGAGGAGAAAAGCCTTTACGACGAGATCGTAAAAAGCGTCGATCCGAGCGACAACGTCATCGTCGTGTGGGGTCCGCAGTGGCACGAAGGGATCATCGGCATCGTCGCAAGCCGCCTAAGCAAGACCTACAAAAAGCCCGCGATCGTCTTTAGCGTAAGCGACTCGCGCGCCAAAGGAAGCGCGCGCAGCATCGGTAAATTTGACATTTTAGAGCTGATCTCTTCGCAAAGCGAAATTTTAACGACCTTCGGCGGACACAAGGGCGCTGCGGGCGTGGGGATCGATCCTGCGCTACTTCAGGAGTTTAAGCGGCGCGTAAATGAGCGTATAACGCCTAAGGATCTGAGCGATTTTAGCGCGCAAGACGATCTGCTGGGCGAGCTGGACGCGTCGCAGATAGACTTCGAGCTGCTTGAAATTTTAGAATTTTACGAGCCGTACGGGCAGAAAAATCCGCGCCCGCTCTTTTGTATCAAAGGCGCGCGCGCGCGCAACATCAGAGAGATCGGCAAGGAGGGCAAGCATATCAAAATGGCGCTTGATAAAAACGGCGGCAGCGTCGAGGCGCTATTTTTCAACTACGACTTTTTGCCGCGCGCCGGCGAGCGGGTGGACGTGATCTTTACGATTAGCAAAAACAACTTCCGCGGCACGATCACGCCAGAGCTCATCATCAAGGAGCTAAGCCCGAGCGAGAGTTAAATTTTAAAATTTAGGCCGGCTTGGTGTGCATTTCGCGCCGGACACAGCCTTTAAATTTAACTCTCGATCTGTGAGCTAGGCGCGTATTGCGCACTCGGCGGGTTTGCCCTGCTACAGCGCCCGTCTGCTCTACTCGCCCGATATGTATTGCGCGCCCGGCGCGGCTTTGAAATTTAACGCGCGAGCTCAAGCGTGCGATTTCGGGGCTCGGCACGGCGCGCAAACGCGATGTGTTATCTCTAGCTCCCGCACGGTTTGCAAAACAGACGAAATTTTTTAGCGCTGTAAAAGTAAAATTTAAACGTTTCTAAATTTTAAAATTTTGCGAGGGCGAGCGGGAACGGTCTGAAACAGACAGAAGGGCCCTGCAAATGGAATTTCGGATAAAATTTTATGAAGCGGCGGGCTAAATTTTAAAATTTGACCCGCCCTTAAGCTTAGGGGCTAAAAAACCACCACTAAAAACCACTTAAACGGCGCGGGTGCCGAGATCGCATGCGGCAAGCCCGCAGGCATTACGATGCTTTGCCCCGCTTTTACGCGGTGCTTCTGCCCGTCGATCGTGAAATCGCCCTCGCCCTCAAGCACGTAAACGAACGCGTCGCCGTCGGATTTGTGCGAGCTGATCTCCTCGCCGCCGTCGAAGGCAAAAAGCGTCATATTCAGCGCAGGATTTTGCGCGAGGGTGCGCGAAATCACCTTATGAGGGGATACTTCGACTAGCGAAGCAAGCTCTACGGCCTTAGCGGCGTCGATATTTTTGATATGTTGCATAAGTTCTCCTTGAAATGAAATTTGATCGATTTTAGCTAAAATTTAGCAAGCTCGCTTTGATGATTATCAATCCGGATCCGCGCTGAAAGGATTTTTCAGAAAGATCGGAACGAAATTTATCAGATATAGCGCGACCGCGGCGATGAAAAGCACCGATGGGATCATCACGTATAAAACAAAGCTCTCGCCCGCAAAAACGGCTCTTAAAGCCCCCGCGAGTAGAGCTAAAACGAGCGCCGCGCGGCTTAGGCGCGGGAAGTTTAGCGGCGAAATTCCGCTGTGGCGCTGGCCGGCGATCATCCCTACGAAAAGTATCGCTCCATACATATAGCAGATCGCGATGACGTGCAGCGGCGCGACAGCGTATCCCCCGCGTATCAGCTCCCAGCCCAGCCACGCATAGCCCGCCGCGCACGCAGCCTGCAACGCGTAGTAAAACGCCATATAGTGGCGGCTTAGAATTTCGGCGTAGTGCAGCTCGCGAAGTTTCGCCAAAAACAAAAATCCGATGCCAAGCGCGATAAACCCGCACGTCGCCTCGCTTAAAAATGGGCTCGCGAGCGCCAAAGCGAAGGCGAGGAAAGCGGCTAAATTTTTGTAGATAAAATTTGGAATAAAAACGGCGTCCTTCAGCCCGCCCTCTCTTAACGCTTCGTTGCCGATAACGACGCTTATGCGGTAGCTTACGACGGCGATTGCCGCGACGTTGATATGCACGAAGCTAAGCAAAAACTTCTCATCTCCGCTCGCGCCGTAGGCCGCAGAGCAGGCGCAAAACGCCGCAAGGACTGCCAGGATGCTAAAATTATTCGAGTTTTTATCCAGCCACAAAAGCCGCGCCGCAAAGATGAAAAATATCGCCCAAAACAGCGCCGTAATCGCCGCCGCCGCGCGTAAGTTTAAAAAGCTCGCGATAAAAGCCGCGATCAGGCAGGCGGCAAAGGCAAGCGAGACGGGCTTTAGCGAGCCCTCGAAGTTCGTCCAATCGGGCAGCGCGGTAAGCAAAAATGCCGCGTAGATGCACGAAGGCGCCAAAAATAGAAAGTAAAACTTATGAGCGCCGACATAATCGATCGCCAGCGCATCGGGTGCTAGGAAGCTAAGCGCGCCCAGCGCCGCAAAAAAGCAGGCGCAAAGAACGAAGGCGCGCATCGGATGGGAGAAAAAATTCCTCGCGCGCTCGTCTTTAAATTTAGGCGCGTAAAAGCCTAGCTCTTGCCGCTGCGCCGGGCAGGGCTCGGAATTTTTGAGCTCCTGCGACGAGACAGGCTCGGTTTGGTTTTGCGTGGAGTTAGCTTTGGAATTCCGATCGGAATTTTTAGAGCTTTGCGAGAAGTTCTGAACAGAATTTGGTTCGGCGCTTCCGCCGTTTTGTGAGAAATCCCACGCGAAATTTTGATTTTTAAAGCTTTGCGCGGAAGTGGGTTTGGAGTTTTGACTTTGATCTGAATTCTTGGCGCTTTGTAAGAAGCTTAGCGGGAAATTCCGTTCGGAATTTTTAATGTTTTGCGAGAAACTCGGTTTGGAATTTAGCTCGTAGCTTCTGCCACTTTGCGAAAAAGCCTGAGTGGAATTTTTATCATAGCTTTTACAATTTTGTGAAAAATCCTGCGTGGAATTTTGATTTTTAAAGTCTCGCGCGGGCTCTGCCTCTAAATTTCGATTGGAATTTTTAGCGCTCTGCGGGAATTTCGGCTCAAGATTTCGGTCGTAATTTTTGACGCTCTGCGAGAAGCTTGGCTCAAAATTTCGGCCCGAATTCCTGAAGCCTTGCATAGACCCGGCTTCCCTGCCGCGAGCGGAATTCCAAAAATTTTGTATAAAATTTAAAGCGGAAATTTTGAAATTTTGCGCAGGCTCCGTTTCTAAGCTCCAAGTAAAATCTTTAAAATTTTCTGCAAAATCGGGGGCGAAACGTTTAAAATTTTGTGCGACTTCGCAGCCTCTGTGCCGGAGGCCAGATCCGCACGGTATGCCGGCCGCGCTCTCAAAGTAAAATCTACGCGGCGCGAGAATTTTACTTTCAAAGCCTAGTCTGCGCAGCACACGGGTTTCGTGCCCAAAATTCGTCAAATTGCGCGGCTCGGCGCTCTTATCGGCACCTTCGCCTGCGCGGATTTGCTTTTTTAAATTTGCAAATTGTAGCGCGGCGAGGTTAAATTTCTTCAAATTTACAGAGCCAAAATTCTTAAAATCGCGCGCGACATGTAAATTTAAAAAATTCCGCACTGCACAAAACGTGTCTAGAGCGGGATTTTGCTCGCTACCTAGCCCACTTGCATCGCAAAACAGCGAGCGGTAGGTACTAAAAACGGCTTTTTGAGCGCTGAACTGCGCGCTCAATCCACAAGCATCAAAACCGCAACGTAGAAAGGCGTCTCGGTTCGCGCCAAATTTGCAGTACAAATGGATGTCCTGCTTCGTGCCAACGCGCTGTAAGCAAATGCCTGCATTGAAGTTGCGCTGCGAGCGTCCGTTCATACTAGATTGCAAACGATCGCTCCTGCTAGAGCTGCGTCGCAAACGATCGTTCGCGCTGGGATCGCGGCGCGAGTGGACATCTCGGTTCGCGTCAACGCATCGTAAGCAAGCGCCCACGCTAGAGCTATACCGCGAGTAAGTACTTTCGTTAGAGCCGCAGTATGTATCGCTGCTAAATTTCGTCGAATTTTGCGCTGCAAAATCGCAGCAAACTGCGCCGTTCAAGAGCACGCTCACGATGTAATCGCAGTTCGCACGGCTGCACAGTTCGTATTTCGGTGCGATAAAACCACGGCGCCCTGTATCCTGTGTGAGGCTGTGTCTGCCCGCGCCGACATCGATACATCCAGAACCCCGCAAAAGCTCGCGC
>ERZ773083.685-NODE-685-length-26021-cov-3.381075_pt1 | contig 26021 bp, 20 predicted proteins | sample MGYA00511465_ERZ773083 | MGnify/ENA primary metagenome ERZ773083 (study PRJEB29015, sample SAMEA2738001) | human oral metagenome | biome: human oral; feature: human-associated habitat; material: dental | place: China | collected 2060 ... | reverse complement strand
CTATCAAAATATTCCTCAAGACTTCCACATTCTTTTTGAAGTCGATAACTTCCTGCTTGTAATTGCATGTAAAACAATTGGTTATTTATGTACATATTTTGTAATAATTTAGGAATTGATTTATGCTTGCTAATAAAATGAGAGCCTAATATTACAGCAGAAATTGAATTATCAGGCAAAGTTATATCATGATAGTCATTTTTACTATATAAAGATCCATAAAGAACAGACCTAATTTCTTTTTCATACTCCCAACATTTAGATTTATGAAATATAGCTTTCAAAGATTTTCTTTCAGAAGAAGTATCTGAAAGAAAATCTCTGGTCGTTTTTTCAATAACATCATCAGAATACTCTACATACGAAAAATCTTCAAGTTGACATTCATTGATCGTTCTTAATTTTTCTAGGTCATATTCGAGAACAAATCCTTGATGATTTGTGGCATAATGAGACCACATCAGAATATCATCGCATGAAGTAGTTAAACTGCACACAAATACATTTCGCATTTCAATTTTACGAATAGATTCATAAAATCCGCCGTTTTTTTTACATATATAACAATCATAGGGGTCATTTAATGAACTAGGATGTCTATATCTTAATGTGTTTTTTAAGAAAGGTGCAAACATTTTCTCTTCATCACAATCATATGAATAGTATTTATAAATTTTATTCGTAGAAACTTGTTTTAAATCATTACTTCTGAACATATATACTCCTTATACTAAAATATCCTATTATCCCTAATATAAATAGAAACGAAAAATCAATATTCTAATTAATACTATAAGTCTAACTAACGCTTAACCTGCATTTGCGGCTTGTCCGCAATGTCAGGTTGAAGCGGGTGTTATGACAAAAATATTTCTTATACAGAATTAGATTTCATAAATCCTTTTTTCTTTATAAAAATTCTGTACAACCAATTGAAGCGTATGCTTCTATTATTATACTTTTCCTAAGCGGCGCAAAGCCGCGTACTACCGCTACCTTGCTTCGCCCTAAAGTTCTATTTCATTTCAGAAAGCAAGCTTGACTTGCTTTCTGAAATATTCCTTTTTCCTAATAGAATTATTCCTTCATATATAAAGGAAATTGGAATTATTATACCAGATTTAAACCACAATATTGAATCCATATTATTAAAACCAAAAAAGCCAATAATCCAATCATTAGCTTTTATTAAATTAAAAATACAACTTATCAGAAACATGAGAATTGGAACAGAAAAAAAAGAAAAATAAAGAATTACCAATTCTTTTCGTGCAAGCTGAATTTTATTTAATTTAAATGAACAAAAATTAAAACCAAATGTAAACAGAGAAATAAGTATAAGCGAAATAGGTTTGTAAAGCAAAAATTTAAAAGGTGAAAATATAATTAATAGAGCACTCGGCCCCGCTATGTGTGCAATCAAAATCAGACACAATATAACTCCAAAAAATATATAAAATATAATTAAATTAATAATAAATCTTTGAATTCTTGTAATTAGCCGAGAAAAATAAGCCCAAAGTAAAAACAAAATAGGAGTAACAACAAATGTAATTTTTTTTTCATCTATCCAATCCCAAGTATTCGTAATAAATGGATTTACTTCGATTATCCAAATTATCCATGAGATTATTGAAAATATAAAAAGTAATAAAACTGAAATACTTTTTTTCATTTTCTTTCCTAAAAAAGGGCAGGCCAATAGCCTGTCGTCATAACACCCGCTTAACCTGCATTTGTGTCTTTGCCGAAGCGTGTAGCGAGGCAAAGTTGGCGCGAAAGTTGCATTAAAAGGGGAGCTGCGCGAGCAGCGACCGCCTCTAGCAACTTTCGTGACAAAACAAATGTCAGGTTGAAGCCGTGTTAGATTCATTTTTTGTTATACATTACTTCCCTTTTTTATTTGGATTCAGTTGTTCTCCGCGATTACCTTGGTTTTGGTCATACTGGCGATTTGTTCCAGATGTTCCCTTGTTGGAATTTTGCATATTTGATTGATTATCAGCCGGTTTTATTGGTTTATTTTTGCTCATAGTTATACACTCCTCTCATCATTTTAATTTATATAATCCAACTCAAACTTACTTCCTGCTAATTTTATGTGGAAAGTTCCTCCCGTATATTGGATTTTTGATTCGCTGTCAAATGATACCGATTTACCAGTATATGCATAACTTTCGGGTATCACAAGAATATCGAACCTTGGATTGTAAAGATATGTTAGTTTAGAAGTTTTTCCGCTTACAACAACATCTTTAACGGTAATCGTTTTTTCGCCGCCGACGGGTATTTCGGTTTTTAATACGGTCGGAAAGTCAAAAGAGTTTTCCCACCCTTGTAAGCCAATAATGCCCCCAGCGGCGTATGATCTTCCTTTGATTTCTATATAACACTTTTGACCACTTTCATTCTTAAATTTTAATGTAAACTCGTCTTTTGTGTATTCCGGTTCTTCCGATGGGTTATCTGGGCAACCCGTAAGCATAAGTACAGCACCAACCATTACAGCCAATGCACCAATCATTGAAACTACTTTTCTCTGTTTCATTTCGACCTTCCTTTCGCAATGCTTTTTTCATTGCAAGTTTATTTTTCGGTCGAAAGGCTGTTTCGATTGGTTCCACACCCGCCTGCCTTCAGGCAGGTCAACCTAACACCTTTTCGACCTTTCCTCATTATATCACGCAAACTACGCATTTTCAATCTAAACTGCCACCTCGCAAAGCAGCTTCATCTTTCTACCATAATATTCTCTGGAACACATCATCAACAACCAGATTAGGCCTATCTTCACTAAACAAGCTAAAATAAATCACATTCGGTCGATAGGGCTTTGAACGCCGCGACCGCCGCGGTTGAGGACGTGGGTGTAAACCATAGTGGTTCAAACATCGCTGTGACCGAGAAGCTCTTGGATGGTGCGGATATCGTAACCGGATTCCAGTAGATGCGTTGCAAATGAGTGGCGGAACGCATGCAGCCGATTGGCTTCGGAATACCCGACCGTAAAACAGCTTCGTGCAAAGTGCGTTGAATAACCGAAGGCTCAATATGGTGCCGCCCTTGCTCGCCCGAAACAGGCAAAACGCGTTTTAAGATTTTTATCCTTATGTTCACGGATAAAACGGCTTATTCAATAGCTGTATGCTTCCCGCGTATGTTTGATGTAGTGTTTTGCAGTAAGACTTCATTTACCAGTGATTCTAAAGATACAATTACTCCTTAGAAGCGGCTCTTTGTAATAGGCCAATAGTAATAGGAGTCCCCTTACCCCTTCGTTATCTTCGGTAGAAGAATCATGCCACCGGTAAATACCACTAAAACAGCGATCCATGCGGAAAGGATATTCATAAAAATTCCACCGGTGATAAAACCTACTAACGAACAAGCTGCAACAAAAAGTGCATAAGGCATTTGTGTTGCAACATGCTCCAAATGCGGGCAGGCGGCTCCGGTAGAAGATAAAATCGTTGTGTCTGAAATCGGGGATGCATGGTCGCCGAATACGGCTCCGCCGAGAACGGCCGAAATACAGATAAATATGGCATTAAACGCAGCGTTTTGCGCTAATCCGGCGTTTTCCGTTAGCCCGACGGCAATCGGCATAATAATCGGAATCATAATACCGAACGTTCCCCAGCTGGTGCCGGTTGCAAATGCAATAACTGCTGATAGCGCAAAAACGATAGCAGGGAGTATCCATAACGGGAAGGAACTGCTCACGACTAGCTCAGAAAGATAACGCCCCAGTCCTAAACCGCCGTCTGCAGGAGATGAGCGTATAACCGTTCCGATTGACCACGCCATCGTTAAGATAATAAGGGCGGGAACCATAGATTTTATACCGTCGCGGACAGCTTCGCTTGCTTCTTTTAGATTCATAAGGCGGCGCGCAAGATAGTAAATATACGTAACGACTAAAGTAAAGATAATGGCGTAAAAAAGCGCATAGGATGAATCGGTATTGATGAAAGCCTCACGGATACTCATCGATGCAGCCGCTTGCGATATGGTGGTAATTGTGGTGCCGTTTACGGCATTAATCCACGAAACGGCGGGAAAGAAGGCAATAGCAAAAACAATAAGAAGCAAAATGGGCAGTAGCATATCGATTGGTTTTGCACGGGTTGTCTGCTCCTCGGGGATATCGCCGGAGATAACACCGTAGACTTCTTCGTTCCAGAGGCGTCCGGTTGTTTTTGCTAAGTTTTCGGATCTTTTCATTGGACCGAAATCGGATTTAAAAAAGATGATGACAAGAATCATCAGAATCGTCGTCAGTGCATAGAGGTTGTACGGAATAGCGCGGATAAAAAATTCAAAATCACTGATACCCAGTTTGCTGAACCCTTCGGAATTTCTCACGATGGACATAACGGTAACGACCCAGCTGGAAACAGGCGCTAAAATACACACGGGGGCTGCAGTGGAATCCAAAATATAGGCAAGTTTTGCACGCGGCACCTTATGCTGATCATTTATCGGCCTCATAACGGTTCCGACGGTTAAAGAGTTGAAATAGTCATCTATAAAAACGATTAAACCGAATATAAACGTTGCAAACTGAGAAGCCGTTCCGCTCTTTAGTTTTTTAGACATCCACAAACCAAACGCCTGCGCCGCTCCCGTTTTTGACAGCATACCGACCAATGCGCCGAGCAATCCGCAGAAGAGAAAAATGCGGATATTCCAACTATCCGCTAAAGAACCGGCGAGTAAATCCGTTAGTTTCATAAGCGCCGCTGCAGGATTCCCGCCGGCAACGATCATACAACCGGATAAAATCCCCAAAAAGAGCGAAACGATAACATCTTTTGTAATGAAAGCAAGTGCGATGGTTAAAACCGGAGGTATGATCCCCCATAGTCCAAAATGATCCATAAATATTAGAAACTCCTTTTTATCAGGGTGTCGTATAAATGAAAGAAGAACATATTGTAGCATATATTCTACATCTGTGCAGTAGTGTGTGATACGGATTTTTGAAGGCTGTGGAGCGGCGAGTCTTTTGTTAATATAAAAACACTTATCATGTATTCCAAATGAGATATATGAAAATGCATTTAGCCCAAAAAAGTGTTCCCCTTTTAATGACTACCAGTTCATTTTGTGATATAGTACAGGGTATGCAAGAAATACCATTATCAGCGGATTTTGCTGTTCAAGCAAAAAAGTTTTTGCAAAAAACATCTTTCTTTTCCGGCTGGACAGACAGCGAACTGGATGAAATTATGATGCACTGTCAGGCAAACGAGTTTGAGGACGGCAGTATAATCTTTACGCCCGAAGAAAACGGCTCCAAGGTGTATCTGCTATTGAACGGCAGTGCCGAAGTCCTCTCCCCCGACAAAAAGACTGCATTGGCTGAATTTGTTGCAGGGGAATTATTCGGCGAAATTGCCTTGCTGACCGGTAAACCGCACGATGCATATGCCATAGCACGTAAACAAGCCCGTATCTTAGAATTTCCCAAAGATGGGGTTCCGCTTGAAACCCTCTTCCACGATAAACCGCGAATACTTGCACATCTTTTTCAATCATTGTTGATTTTCACCTCCCAACGTACCAGAGCCGCAAATCTGCTCATCAAAGAGAATTCACCGGTTGTACGCGAGCTGCGAAATCAGGTATATAGCGACAAGCTTTCAGGTCTATTCAACCGTACCTATTTAGAGGAATCTTTTGCAGAATTTTGCAAGGAACCTTTTGCACTCATTATGATGAAACCGGATAACTTTAAGCAGATCAACGACAGCTTCGGTCATGAAGCAGGTGATACCGCACTTATCTTTATTGCCGGTCATCTAAAAAAAGCCTTTTCGGAAAACACTATTTTGGCGCGCTACGAAGGAAATGAATTCGCAGTTCTCACTCACCTGTACACCGATAAAGAATCCGCACGGGCTTTCGCAGAAAAAATTAAAAAAGAACTCGAAACATTGGATCTTTCCCATATTTTTAACGGTGAGAAAATCTTTTTAAGTATGAGCCTCGGTGTCGTTCTATTTCCGCAACATGGTAAAATCTATACCGATATTGTAACACGATGTTCCGGTATGCCGTTGATAGGCAGGCAACGCGGCGGTTCTATGATTTTATTTCCGGAGGATATATAATGCTCGAAGTAAAACAGCGGTGGCTTGAAGTTTTACGTAAAACTTCTCTTTTTTCGCGCTTAACACCTGATCAAATGGCAGTTGTGCTTTCCTCCCTCTTTTATTGTGAGTTGGAAGCGGGTCAAACTCTCGTATATGAAGGTGAAATAGGATCGGAGCTTTTTATTATAGTCCAAGGATGTATATCGATTTCGGTAAAATCCGGAGAAGAAAATATCGAATTGGGAAGGTTGCATTCCGGCGATTTTTTCGGTGAAATGTCGCTGCTTGAACAAACTGCCCGTTCAGCTTCGTGTACGGCGGTGGAAAACACCTCATGCTTTATGCTTAAAGCGCGGGATTTTTCGCAGATTATTGTGAATGACCCTGTTATTGCCGTTTCCATTTTACAGCAAATGCTTTCGAGTACGGTTTCGCGCCTCTTACGGACAAATAGCTTTTTAACGCAGGTTATACAGTGGGGCGACGAAGCCAAGAAGCGCGCTATCACCGATCCCTTTACAGGGCTCTTTAACCGACGCTATCTTGATGATAATATCGGAAACCTCATACGCCGAAACACGGAAACCACCGGCGCCAGCTTCGCAATGGTGGATGTTGATCGTTTCGGCACCTTGAACAAAACCTACGGGAGCGTGTTCTGCGACAATATTTTGCTTGCAATTACCGATGTGTTTAAGAAAACATTTGACCATCAGGATACGCTGATACGGTATGGCGGTGACGAGTTCTGTTTTATTGTCGGGGGAAAATTTGAACGTGCCGAAACGCTTTGCCGAAATGTTTGTGAGGGTGTGAACGCTATCAGATTTAACGAATATCCCGAACTTGCGGTTTCTTGTTCAATCGGTTTAGTCCCATGCGCTCATAACGATAATATTCCGGATATACTCAAGCACTCCGACGAAGCCTTGTACCGTGCAAAAGAGCAGGGGCGGAACCGCGTGTGTACGGCTTAATACAGCAAGAGCAACCCGGTGCTGTCATATCAATATGAAAAATAATAAGGTTTATACGGTATGATTTCGCTTCTAAAACTTTTCGGTGTCGGAGTATTCATTGGAATTGCCAATGTTGTACCCGGAGTTTCCGGCGGTACGATTGCGGTGATTTGTAATGTCTACGATAAACTAATCATATTGAGTTCGCTTAATTTTAAACGGATAAAGGAGGCTTGGCAGGATATCCTGAGCCTTGCACTGGGAATCGGTGCGGGCATTGTGCTGTTTGCAAAGGTAATTACGCTGCTATACCGCGCGTATCCGGCACAGACCAGTGCCTTTTTTATCGGGGTTGTGGCGGGGAGCATACCGTTTTTGTTCCGAAAAACCCGTGCCGGCATTCCCGCTGCAGCAGTTGCAGAGGATGGTTCCCTGAAATCCGGATGGCTGTATGGGACACTATGCTGCGGTGCTGCCGGTTTTGCGCTGATGCTGGGAATGTTTTTCTTACAGCGTCGCGGTATACAGACTGCTGCCGTTGTTACCGCCTTTTCACCGATATTTGCGGTAAAATTAGCGGTAATGGGAGCTTTGGCTGCGGTTGCGATGTTGGTTCCGGGTATTTCCGGCTCGTTTGTGTTGTTGATTCTCGGCGTATATCCGACAGTACTGCAAGCAGTCGCGGAGCTTAATATGCTATTGCTTATACCTATTGCGCTTGGCGTTGGAGCAGGGCTGGTATTCGGAGCACGGCTAATTGCTCTATTGTTGGAACGCTTTCCTGCGCCGATGTATGCTTTTATTCTCGGTTTGGTTGCGGGTTCGATACTCTATCTCTATTCGAGTACCAGCTGCCAGCCTTTTACGATGCGGGTTATTTCCGGAACAGTATTTCTTATCGGTTATGCAACCGTCTCATTCTTTTCTAGAAGAGGGGAATCAACGGAACGGAAAGAAAATGTCACCGAAAAGCAATAACCGTATATCTTTTTGAGTGGGAGGAATGTATGTTTGAATCTTTACAAGTAACGTCTAAATTAGTAGACAAGGTAATCAAGCCTTTTTCTGCGTTAGCAGAGCACGGTGTGTTGGTTAGTGCCGGACACGGAACGGAGCGCGGCGAGTGGAATACTATGACTGCATCGTGGGCATTGATGGGGCATCTATGGAACCGTCCGATGGCTGCTTTGTTTATTAGACCGCAGCGGCATACCGCGGTATTTGCCGAAGAAGAAGATTACTTGAGCGTGTCCTTTTTGGATACTGCCGATAAAAAAATGTGCGAAGCCCTTAAAATTTGCGGTACCGTGTCGGGCAGGGATGAAGATAAAGCTGCCAGTGCAGGGCTTACACCGGTATTCCACGATAATACCGTTATCGGATTTGAGGAAGCTATACTTACCGTATCATGCCGGAAACTCTACCGGAGCCAATTCGATATGGACTTGTTTTTAGATCCGCAGGTCATTATCGACTGTTATCCCAAGAAAGATTTTCACTACGTCTATTTCTGCGAAATCCGCGATGCCTACCTTCGCCGTAAATAGAACACTGCCTGATGCGTTTGCCCGCACCCCATGAGAGGTATATATGAAAAAAATAATTGTGTTGTTTTTTATGATAATGCTTGTGAGTGCCGTGTTTGCACAGGATGCGGCGCAAACTGAAACAGGCAGTCTTGAAGATGAGCTGTTCGGCGGCGATACTGAAGCGCTCGTAACACCGGAGCAGGCAAACGCCGAAACTCAAAAAAACGGTGTTTCCCTAACGGGCGATCTTAAAACCGCAACACTCGCACTCGAAAGCAATAAATTGCGTATCGGCGGCTCGTTAAACGCTGAATTGGGGCTTAAATATGTATGGGCTGATCCGTACACAAAAAAGAATGATGCGAAAAAAGCATTTTTAAATCCCAAACAGGCGGTATTGCAGCCGACAATCGGTGCAAATCTCTTTTTTGATGCACGTCCCGTACAGGACTTAAAGCTGTATGGCAAGTTTATCTTTGAATTTCCGTTTGAAAAAAACTTGAATGGAGCCGCGTCAATTGGAAAAGACCAGCTACCGCCTGCATTACAAGGATTGTTTCCCAACGGATTAGCAGCGCCTGTGAGTGTAAATGGTTCTCCAAATTTTAAAATTTGGGAGATGTATACCGATTTTTCGACAAAGGATATTGCATTTTTCCGATTCGGAAAACATACGGTTAAGTGGGGAACCGGTTATTTTTACAGTCCGGCTGATGTTATCAATATTTCGCGGATAGACCCGCAAAAACCGACGGCAGACCGTGAAGGGCCCGTTTCGCTGCGGACGCATATTGTTATTCCTAAGACGCAGTACAATATATGGTTGTATTTGCTGCCCGACACGAAAACGTTTAAGCCGCAATATACGGCGGGGGCTGCAAAGGCAGAGTTTGTGTTCGGCGACTGGGAGTTGGGTGTCGGCGGCTGGTATCGTTATGAAAAGGCGCCGCGGTTTATTACAACCCTCTCCGGCAGTATCGCGGGAAAGGTCGCCGTCTTTGCGGAAGGCGTATTTGCCTGGGGCAGCGATTATACCTATTATAAGAATGATACCACGCTGACGCCGTATACGGTAAAAAACAAGCCGTTTTTCCAAGCGACGCTCGGCGGTTCGTATTCAAATGCAGAATCGCATACAACAATTGCATTCCAGTATTACTATAACGGCTTCGGTTATGCAAACACAAAGGCCGCCGACCGGATTATCGACAGTGCAGTTGCTTTGGCCGATCCACGAAATCATTTCACCCCTGAAGAAGCAAAGAATATACTCGAAAAATCCCGCGAGGTTGCCGCAATGGGAAATCGAGGCCAGCACTACATCGCGTTTACCGTATCTCAGAACAAAATCGGCACGGAAGATTTGACGGCAAATTTGTTCCAGCAATTCGCAATCAGCGAGCTTGAAGGACTTACAACACTCAGCCTGAACTGGAGGATATTTAAGTTTGTGCAGATGAGTACCGGCCCGATATTCTCGTATCCGCTGAGCCCTTCATCGCATAGCAAAGGCTCCATCGGCTATAACCTCAGCTTTAAGCTCGGCGGCGGCAAGTTCTAACGGCGACCTCTACACCACCTCTACCGCAGTTTTGCTGCGGAGATAGAAAATGTAGGCTTTAACCGATTTGGGTGACTGTTGTCCGCCGGGGGCTTGACCGAACCCTTCCATTTTATAAAAATTTTCTACGGCAGCTTTGTAGATTAAAAGCTGCCTTCGATGTTGTTCAGGATAGATTTTTTGGTCGGTTTTATAATCGATGATATACGCGGTATCTTCGTATTCAAAAAGCAAATCGATTTGCCCTATGACGAGCTTTCCTTCGTAGAGGGTTAAAAAGCCGTATTCGGTCTTTCTGAATGAGGCTTCTGCCGCTTTTTGCCCAAGCGGAGAAGAAAGAAAAGCGGAGCACAGTTTTTCTACTTCCCGGGCGTACTTTGCAGGCAGTGTGCATGGGCGGTCTAAAAAGCGGGCTTCCATCGCCTTATGTACCAAAGTTCCGAACTCGGTGGAGGAAAGCTCATCGCCATCCTTTTCACCGGTATTGTCGCCCTGCTCGATATGTTCATTTAATTCGGTATGTTTCATAGTTTTAGATTGAGCCATCATTTGTGAATGTTCCATATCTTGTAATTCCTGGTTTGGAAACATTGCAAGCGGTGCGTCGCTTAAATGCAGCCACTGCCGGTCTTTTTCGAATTGAGTTGCCGGTATGACGCGCGGTTCCGCAAGCGGAAAGTTTTTTTCCGCAGCCTGCCGGTATAGGGCACGGGTTTCATAAAGATTGAAGCGCTGCCGGTCTTCCGCGGTGTGCTGTACGGTCGAGGCGGGGAGCGGTAACACTTCCGTAAAATGCACGCAGTTGATATCTCCGGGTAGTGCCGGTAATAAGAGCTGAAAAAAACTTCGGTTATTTTCTTCCTTCTGAGGTTGTACAAGTTGTTGGCGGATTTCCTCCAAAGTGCGGGGCGTTTCCGGTAGCTCTTCAATATCGCCGCCGGTTTCCTGCACTCCGCTCATTAGCAGCCGAACTTTAGCCCGCGTAACGGCGACGTAAAGGAGCCGTTTTGTTTCGGCAAGATGTTTGGCATTCGCTTCCTGCCGCAGTTCTTCAAAAAAGATATTGGCGGAAGGATCGTTTTTTGCCTCCGGCGGTAAATGGATAACCGTCCCTAAATCCTTGTGCAAAAAGACCAGGCCTTCTTTCTTTTCAGACTTTCCCGCATTGCCGCAGTCGGGAATGCAGACAATCGGGAACTCCAACCCCTTGCTCTTATGCACCGTCATAATTTTAACCGCGTCGCTGCCGTGTTCAAGCGGAATTTCCATATCTTCAACCCGCTCTTCCGCGTGAATGTACGAAATCAGCGTGTCGATAAAAGCCGAAAGGCTCTGTCCCGCAGCATCCGCTTTTACCGCAAGCGCAAACAGGTAGTCGTATAGTTCCAGATAGCGGTGGTAGCGTGGCTCCGTAAGCAATATGTACCGGTACCCTTCGTCATACCATAGTGCGGTAATCAATTCGGCATTACTCTTTTTTTTGATAGAGCCTTGGAGTCGCTCAAAAAGAGTGCAGGCATTTAAGAAATACTGCCGGTCTTCCGCATCCAGTTCTTCGGCAGCGGAGGGATCAAAAGGTTGGGATTCATGCTCAAGGCTGTGCAGCATCAATCGGGTAAAAGAGCGGTCGCTGAGGCGGACAAACGGTGAGCGGAGTACTTGCGCATACACGGCTCTGTCATGCGGGTAGACCGCTAGGCGGAGCAAGGCGCAGATATCGTTGAGCGGCGCGTCGTGGAACAATCCTTTTTGCTGTACGGAAATATACGGGATTTTAAATGCACGGAAAAACCGCTCGTAGACTGCTTGATGCGTCGACGCGCGCAGCAGCACGGCAAAATCCGACCATGTACAGGGGCGGGTAGACTGTGAGGCGTCATCGTATACAAGGTAGTGTTCGTCATGGAGCGCGGCTATTTTTTGCGCAAGCGTATACGCCTCGCATTCAATCGGTTTGAGGAAGGCGGTATCGGTGTCGACGCCTTTCGGGAAGCGTTTTTTGTCGATAAATAAGATATCCGTCTGAGGCGCTAAATAGGGAACCGCCTCCCTGCTGAGGATGGGGATAAATTCCGCTTCAAATGCAGGCACGGCGCCGATAAGGGGCTGATTGGTTTCCGAATAAAAGACCCGCATAAATACGCTGTTAAAAAAGTTGAGCAGTTCAGGTTCAGTACGGTAATTCGTTTGCAGGTTAATCGAAGCGGAGCCGCCTCCTTGCTGTAAGTCCTGCGATAGCGTGCGGAACACCGAAACATCGGCGCCCCGAAACGCATAGATCGATTGTTTTTCGTCCCCGACAAAGAAAAGTTTATCCGGTACCAGCTCATCCGGCTTGGGTATCGATTGGTCGGTACGTGCTTCTTTTTCCGCAAGCAAAAACAAAAGGTCGCGCTGCAGGCTGTTATTATCCTGAAACTCATCGATCATAATCCGATGGGTTTGTTTTTTATAAAAAAGCCGCAAGTCGGGATCGGTGATGAGCGCGTCAACAGCGAGCTGCGCAATGTCGCCGAAATGCAGTATGCTTCTCCGCTTTTTTTCGGCAATGAACCGTTCCTGCAACACACTGCAAAACGCGTATATCTTTTGCATCTGCTCTTTGTGTGCATAAAAATGATACAGGCTTTGCAAGCGGCCGGAGCTTTCGCTCAGTTCACCGCAGAGCACTTTGCAGGCCTTTACGTCCTCATCCTTTTTTGAACCCATCGTTTTTTTAACGCTGCAAATCGCTTTCAGCCGTTCAAGAAAGAACGGTAGCTGCGGATCGGTCAGTGTAAACGGGAATTCAGGGAGTTGCACGTATGCTTCTTTTACTGCGCTGATGTAGTTATCGTTTCCTTCAAGATGAGCGGCAATATCTCCGAGAATGCGTTCGGCTTGTTTGCAATAGCCGGTAAATAATGGTTCGGCAGCGGCCAGCTGATTCTGTAAGGCCTCAGAAAAATCAATCGGGCGGGAGACCGTAACGTAATCGTTTAATATTTTGACAAAGAAGTCGTCGATAAAATCGGTAATCGGTTTATCACCGAGTAGATATTGCAGGTTTGTGTCCGCGCGGTGTTCAAGGAAAAAATCGAGTGAAAGATTATAGGCAAGCCGTTTTGATTCGGTAAGGTCGATAGTGAAATCTGGACTGATACCGAAGCGCCGGCATGCGGTTACGGCAATCTTATGACAAAATGCATCGATAGTCATAATTTGCGCCTTAAAAAAAGAATCCAATGCAGCGCCGGCGCGTTTTCGCTGTGTTGCATCATCGGTTCCCGCATACATCTTTTGCAGCTCCCGATAGATACGCCGGTGCATTTCCGCCGCCGCCTTGTCCGTAAAGGTGAGGGCAAGGATATGTTCAACCTGATAGTTTTTTTCGGTAATCAGGTATACATAGCGGCTTGCCAGAACCTTCGTCTTTCCCGAACCGGCTCCCGCCGCCACAACGGCATTTTCATCCGTTTTTACCGCCTGTTTTTGATGTTCATTTAAATCTTTGCAAATATCTATCATATTTTCTGCTCACGTACTCTTTTATTATTGGCTTTAAAAAACTTAAAGTCAATGGTATAATAATTCGGTTCAATCACTTCGTTGTCGAATAGGTTTAATCAATTCACTTATACCGAGCAGAAAATATGGAGGTACAACTGCTATGAAATTTATTATGGACGAAAGTATGTCAGCACTGGGAATTAAAAGCATTGTGGTCGGCATTGCAAAAAATGTAGATCCACAGGCGACGTTATCCGATGCATTTTTAAAAAAGCAAAAAGAAATGGAAGAATGGGCATTAAAGTGCGATATTGATGAAATATTTAATCATCCTGTCATTCAGGGATACACCGATATGCTGCAAAGTGTCGGGCGCAGCATCAAAAAATATATGCCGACCGTGCCGGCCCTTATCCGAAATATTCAACACCGTGGTTCTATCCCGCATATCAACAGTGTTATCGACATTTATAATGTCGAATCATTGCGTTCGCTTTTGGCAATAGGCGGGCATGATCTTGGAAAGGTAGACGGACAGATAGAATTTGCCGTCAGTAAAAAGGAAGATGTGTTCTTGCCTATCCTATCAACGGAAAAGCATGTCGCAAAGACCGATTATATGTACCGCGACCTTAAAGGAATTATGGCGTGGTTGGATGTCCGCGATGGAGAAAACTATAAATTCGATGACAAAACAAAAAACGCAATCTTTATTATTCAGGGAAATGCCAACACTTCCGTAGAAATGCGTGTAGAAGCGCTCAAACGGATTCAAAGCGATTTAGCGGAGTGTATGCCTCAGCTGGAATTTGACATACAGGTTATCGAAGGCTAATACGGCACTACTGCTACACTTTCAACGTCCGCAGGTAGTCCTTTGTTTCCGGAGAAATCCGGCGGCTCTCTATCGCTTTTTGGATGGTTTTGTTGTGGGTAAAGGGGACAAGCGTTTGCTTTTTGATATAGGGGAGCGCGGCATCGTACTGTTTAATTAGCGCAAAACTGAAATACCACGCAATCATCATATTGATGTAATACTCATCCGATTTGACGCTGGCAACGAGTTTGAGCATTTCCGGTTTAAATCGGTCATCAAGGTAATTCGACAACAAGAGATTGATGGCATAGCGGACGGTATAGGTTCGAGGCGACCGTATCCATATCAAAATTTTTTGATATACCTCATTGGGATATTTTTTAAAGAGGCGCGGTGCAAAACTGTCACAGGTTGCCCAGTTGTCGATAAACGGTAAAAACCGTTCCGTTTCGGTTATGGCGGTATCAAAGTCTTTGATATTTTCGATGAGGAATGCGTGAAGATTGTTTTCTTCAAAATACCGATGCGGAAGGGTTTGCATAAAAGCGGCAGCCTGCTTAGGTTCCGTCTTAAACAGGTCTTTCGCAAATTTCCGTAAAAGAGGCGTCCGTATCCCAATCATGAGTTTCGGATCAACGGTGGGAATAAGTTTTGCATTAAAATCCCTATATGCCGTATCTTGCATCGACAAGAGCTTACTTTTAATCGATTCCATCATTTCCTCCACGGCAATCGTACCGGACGCTTCCTTATAATAAGCCGCTTACCAGTGCAGGCACTGCGATAAAGTTTCCGATTGCTCCGCCGAGGCTGGATAAAAAGAAGATCAGCAGGATGTGCGCTATTTTGTTTTTATACCATCCCTTGATGCTCGTTACATCGGTGGTTAGGTTCTCCATGTCGGCGACCTGCGGTTTCCGCACCCATGCTTGAACAATGCCGGTAAATAAGCCGACTCCGATAAACGGGTTAAGGGTTGCGAGCGGGGCGCCTAAGAAGCCGGTGATGATGCTTAACGGATGACCAAGCGCGAGCAGTGTTCCGAGTGCGGCAAGGCTTCCGTTCCAGAGCAGCCAGCGTACCAGCAACGCGCTTGACGCTGCGACGCCGCCTTTCATAAATCCCGCTGCAATAAGCAGCACAATCAGCGCCGGTAATATCCAGCCGGAAATTTTTGCAAAACCGCTTTTCGGCGGTACATCCGCAATATCGCTTACATCATTCGGCGCTGTTCCGTTTTGCAGTTTTTCAAGATAGGCGGCGGTGCCTTCAAGGTGTCCTGCCCCCAGAACCGCAACGGTTTTCTTTCCCGCCCCATTCCATATCTTTGTCGCCAAATAACGATCGCGCTCGTCGATGAGGGCTTCCTTTACCTGCGGCAAATATTCCGCCATTTCCGCCATCATGCTGTCCATTTCGCTTTTGTCTTTCAGCGCTTCAATTTCATCCGCGCTGAGTTTTTCGGTAGAAAAAGCGCTGCTAAGCAGCGTTGCCAAAAGCTTCGACTTACCCCACAAGTTGTTCTTTGCCCATGCCCGTTTGAGCGTGATGTGAATCGGCCGGTCGACAAGTTCCGTTTTAATCGAAAGTTCTTTTGCGGCGGTAATAGCCGCCTTCATTTCATCCCCCGGCTTAACCCCGACATCGGCGCCGATCCGTTTCTGAAAAGCAGCAAGCACGAGATTAGCAAGCAGCAAAAAACCTTTCCCGGTTTTCAGCACTTCGACAATATCGAGTTCCTGCCACCGCTTTTCATCGGTAAGCGCTTTGTATCGCTGTTCATCCAATTCTACACAAACGCAGTCGGGGTGTTCATCGTGAATACATCGCTCAACATCATCGATGCTTTCTTTTGAAATATGCGCCGTTCCAAGTAGGATGATTTCTTTATCATTTAAAGTAATGCGTTTCAATGTTTGATTCATAGACTTATCCTATTTTTTTGTAGAGGTATCAGGATTTGTAGTGAGTTCACTTATTGCAAGTCGATATTCAAAAAAGGTCGGGGTTGGGGTAGTCTTAATTTCGAGCAGGAACTTTTCGGCAAGATGACCTTTTCCTGCAAGTCGGTAGAATTCGGCTAAATAGAAGAACTTGCGTAAGCGCTCCGTTTCGTCCTTTTCTTTTGTAATACGATTATTGACATCGCTATCGCCTGCAAAGTCGACAAAAAGGCGGCAAAGATAGTAATCGGTTTCGCGCTTTGTACGGTCTATCGTTTTAAGATATTTTGACATAAAGTCTTTTGCTTCCGCTTTTTTATTCAGTTTATAGCTGCATACCGTTGCGGATAACGCATAATAGGTATTCGTAGGAGCATAGCGCAGGGCATTCACAAAGGCCGCGCGAGCGCCTTCCCAATCGTTTTTTTCAAACAATAAAATCCCGAGTCCTTCATACGCATAATAATATTGCGGGTAGAGTTCGGTTACTTTTTTGTAGTGCTTTATCGCGTCTTCTTTGTTGCCGAGGTCGTCATTTAATCCTGCAAGGTAAATATGAACAAAATAGGAATCGGGGACAAGTTCGATTGCACGCTTAAAAGCCGCACGGGCTTCTTCTTTTCTCCCTATTTGTAAATTATAAGAACCGAGATCCGTCCAATGCGGAGCGGCATCGGGTTCCAATTCGGTTGCTTTTTGTATATCCGCAATAGCTTCCGCCATACGATTTGTCTCCGATTTTATCCGCGCCAATTCGGCAATTGCAAGGCTGTTCTTCGGCTGATACTTCAAGACTGTTGTGTAGCATTGCTCCGCTTCCGGCATCTTGTTATCTAAATAATAAACCTTTCCACACCAAATAAGCGCTTGAATATCATTCGGATGTTTTTGCAAAATTTTGTTGAATATCTTTCCTGCTTCTTTATAGCTTCTCTGATCGTATAAATCGACGCCCTCTTCTTGTAATGCCTGTATGTTATCGGGATCGAGTTTTAATATCTTTTTTAAATATGTTCTTCGCATTTTTTTGTCGTTTTTTGCTTGAGCAACCATTGTCATGGTATTCAGTTCATTGAGGTCTCTGGGATATTGCTTTTCCAATGCTTTTGCCGTTGCTTCCGCGTCCTTTATCCGGCCGGTTGAAATGAGTACGGCTACCTTTAAATTCCGTATGGAAAGAGAAACTCTGTCTTCTTCGGGTAAAGTGTCAAAAAGTGCGATAGCTTCATCCCATTTTTGCTCGCTTAACAATGCACTTAATTGTTGTCCGAATATGACTCGCGGTGGAATTTCCTCTTTGGATTCCGCCTTATTGTCGGAGCGTGCGGATTTTTCGGTCCCTTGCCGATTGGATTGTGTATGAGGCTTTACTCCCTGTGCACTCAAACAGAAAAGCATACCGATTATAAGGTAGATACATACGTTTTTTTTTGAAATACTTCTATACAAATGTTTCATGAAGACTCCTACGGAACGGTGATTAACTAAAACTAAAGAAACTGCTCAAAGCCTTTCGCTTTTGCATAACCCCGCTAGTCTACCCAAGTTTTCCAATCTGGTCTAGCGGTTATGTTAAACGGTTTCAACAGCAGTATATCATAAGAAAACTTTCCGTCAGCCGTGGCGGTTTTACTGTTGCAATTATTATCCCCTTTTATTAGACTAACAGCGTATGAAGCATATTGCAGGTAGAATAGTTGCATATACCGTCCTTTATTGTAGTGTTATTTTCGGTATTTTTGTTCTTCAGTTTACCAAAGGGCAAACTTTTTCTTTAACGTTAGGGTCTATGACCGTTACGGGCAGGCAGGAACGTGCCGAGTCGGGCAAAATGATTCCTCTTTTACCCCTTCATGTCGTCTCGAATGGGCTGAATTTATATATCAGTGAGCAAAATCCCGTGTATGCCGTGGACGAAGGGGATATCACTTCTGCGTTGCGCGTTTTGGCATATCAATTTTATGAGGCGGAAGCGCGATTTTCGGTACATTGTTCGGATGATGTTGTTATTTCATTTTTTTCAGAAAGACGCGGCGATGTTGACAGTCTCATGGTCGAAGCTGTACTTCCCGAAGGAATAAAAAGAATATTGCTCCCATGGAAGATTACTCAAAATGCCGGTATTGAACGTGCAGACGGTAAGATTTTTGTGCGTTCCGGTAAAAAACAGTATACGTTTACCGGCAGTTTCGGTTTTGACACGGATGGAGAGGATACGGTGGCACAGTTCGAAGAACCTCATTTGGTGCTTGCCAAGGGGCAACCGTTTGCCTCTTACAAAACCTATTTGCCGCTTGAAGAATTGGATATCACAACCATCCCATCGATGGTACAGGCTTCTGCGGAATCTTATACGGCAGCGCTTAATAGTTTTTCCTCGGCGGTCGTTCATGCAGGGACGCAGGCGCTTTCGTCTAAACGGATAACGGAAAAAACGTTGATAGCATATATTGCCGAGATGGGGCAGCGCGGTAAATTTGCCGGAACGATGGAAACAGCCCCTGCTCAAACGCTTGCACGAAACGTACGGACATACCTTTCAAATCCTTTTTATGATAATGTGCAGGAAACTCATGTAGGATTGATTGCCGACGATGCAAAAAAAAGGGAACGGTACGCCGCACTTATCACGGATAATTCGCTTGAAATTTTTGAACAAGACGGCTTAATACCGTTTTTAACCGACCGCGGCTCTAAGCGCAGCATAGAAGGTTTATTCCGGTTGATAGAGAAGATGGATGTTGCACAGCTTAATGCACGGCAGGCTGCGGGCGTGTTGGAAGTATGGCTCGATTGTACGCATTACTACCCCGAACGGAAAACGTTGTTTGAAGATTTGCTGCCAGTGTGTGAGAAAAAAATTACCGATGCTCTGTTGTTGATCGATGAAGGGTTGTACTTGAGTAATGACGGTACGTATATCGACAGCGTTGCTGCTTTAGCTTCTGCACGGATATTGATGCGATACGGAACGGAGCAATCTTCGGTATGGCAATCCGTTGCACGAATGCTGGTAACTTCTTTATTAAGATACTCAGGTGAATCGGCCGGGTTGCCCGTAGGATTTACCGTAACCGGCAGTAAATCGACACAGTTGGTAATTACGGCCGATGACAGTGATGTGCTGGATGTCGGCACGCTCTATCCTCTGCTGAAGCCGGATAACAGTTGGTATCCCCATGCCCAGTCACTTGCTTTACAGGCGGAGGCCGGTATTTGGGCATGGACATGCGCACAGAACATCGAGGTTTTAGAAAACACTTCAAAAACCTTAGTATTACGAATCCGATTCCCGGAAGGGCAATCTCACTATCTTACCTTGCACGGTATTAGGCCTTTCTACCGGATAGAAATGTATGGCATCCCCTTTAGAAGCGATGCTCGCTTCGAGATGTATAATTCTTCGGGCTATGCATACAATGCCGGCAGCAAAACGTTATACTTAAAGATGAGACATAAAAGCGAATACGAAACCATACGCCTTTTGCTCGGTTCGGCTCCGCAGGAGTCTGCTTCCGTGCGGCCGGCACCGCCTGCTGCCGTTTCAAATACAAGCACCGGCGCCGCTCCTTCTACGGAGGCAGCATCCTCCAACCAAGCGGCGGGCTCAACAGGGGCTGTATCGGTTCCACAACCGGAAAATTCCGCTCAACCGGAGGATGCAGAGTAAACCTGTTCCGAGACTTCCGTTTCGGAACAGGCTGCCTTATGCCTTATTCCGTCCACGTATATGAAGCAACAGTGCTAAATGCGCTTGTACTATCATCGGTGTTATAACCGTCGGCACTTTTTACCCAAAAATAATACGTCGTGCCGGAAACGAGATTATTGTCCTTTGCAGATACTTGTTTGGAATTCCTTGATACAAATCTATCAAGCTCTTTTGCAGCTGATACATCATTTGTCATTCCCCAGTATACATGATACCAAGCGCTGTTGGTGGCATCCCACGTAAGTTTTATTCCCTGATTTTTTCCGACGCCCTCTTTTGCAGCGGTAAGATTCGTCGGCACCGGTAAATCTTGATGAACCAACGTATAACTTGCGGCAGCACTGAAATCGCTCATCGGGTCGGTATTGTTATAACCGTTGGCGCTTTTCATCCAGAAATAATATGTACCGGAAGCCGAAAAAGTCTTAGAATAACGTGTTGATGAAACCGTGTCGCTTAATAATATGGCAGATGCCGTATCATTGGTTGTCCCATAATAAACACGGTAGTATTTTGCTCCGGTTGTAGTCCAGCTCACCGTAATCGTATTGAGCTTTTCCGTGGAAAGCTCCGCTTGTATGTTAGTCGGTACTTGAAGTTCCGTGTACGTAAACGATAATGACGCAACATTACTGAAACTACTCAAACTGCTTGATGATGAATAATCGTCGGCGGCCCTTACCCAAAAATAGTAGGTACCTGTCTCCGATAATGTGGTGGAATACTTTGATGAAAACGTATAATCGGTCAAAACTTTTGCCGTAGATGAATCGTTGCTTGTGTTGTAATACACCCAGTAGGTTTTTGCGCCGGTACTTGTCCACGAAATAGTTATGCCATTCACTGTATTACTATTAAGTTCAACCTTTACATCCGTCGGCGCATACACCCCTTTTGCAGTTGGTGTTCGTGTTGGATTATTAACGGGTTCGTTACATCCAATAACGGCACAGAGTAATAAAATAGCGCTTATAATGGAGATGTATTTTTTTACTCTGTTATTGGCAGTTTGGATATCCGCAGGATGATTTTTTCCTGCCGGACGTTTTGTCGTATTCGGCATTTTTGCCCTCCTCTTTTGTTAAGGTGTTCCAAACGATGGAGTTGGTTCATGTTTAGAACTTCTCTTCCATAATACCCCCCCCCCCCCCAAGAGTCAAGAGGAAAACAAAAATGGACGGGGCAAACGCATCAGACATTTTTTAACAACCCCGCAGCAGAAGAGAGGCTGCTCAACCAGAGTTGAACCGTTGGTTCAAATGGTCACCGCATAAAAAAAGCCCTGCCGAATGTAATCGACAGGGCTTTTTCGATAGCCTTTATAGCCTCGGTGTACTTATCCGGAGCTATAAGGAAAATTATTTTTCCGCTAAAAGCATTGTTTTGGTATCAAGCTTGCAGCCGGTATCAAAGTCTGCTTTGCCACGGGCTTTTAGCGCATAGATTTTAACTGCTTCCGGTGCGGGTTCCAAATACAGGATAACATCAAGATCATTAGCATACGGTTTCAGATCAGGGTGGATAACCTTTTCGCGTACGTCTGCGGAAGCTGTATACCAAACAAACATGCCGGTCTCTTTTGCAAAAGCTTTTATTTGCTGGATTGCTTCGGGTACCGCTTTTGAAAAATCAAAATCGTCGATCATCAGTGCGGAAGGTTTGGAACCGATTTCAAATAGTGCTTTTACGGTTTTGATAATCTGGGTTGTACGTACGATATCTTGATTAAAATTAAGAACAATACGCCGTGCGATAACCTCAGATTTTAATTCGGCAGCTTTTTCAAGGTGTTTTTTCTCAGCTGTTTCGTCAAACATATTGTTATACCATGTAATGGCATAATCGGTTTGCTGACTGAACGAGATATGTACAATCGGTTTACCTTGCAGCAACTGATCCAATCCGAGCTGAACCAGCATGGAAGTTTTTCCAACGCCTCTTTTAGCCGTTACAATGCCGATTTCTCCCGGCTGTAACGCCCCTCCGAGCGCTTTTTCAAAATTACGAACAGCGCTGCGTTCGATTAAATCCTCTTTAACCATTTCCCGCCTCCTATTTTTGTTGTTCCGCTTTGCGTTTTTCTTCATACGCTTTAATTAATGCTTCCGTAACACTCTGGGGAGCTTTGCCGTACTTCGCAAATTCCATTGAGTATTCAGCTTTACCCTGCGTTGAAGAGCGCAAAATGGTTGAAAAACCGAACATTTCGCTTAACGGGACTTCCGCATCGACACGGGTAAACTGTTCATCCTCAGTGGATGCTAATATTATACCACGACGTTGGTTAATAAGTCCAAAGATATTTCCTTGGAATTCCTGCGGGCCTTCAATAGAAACCTTCATAATCGGTTCAAGCACAATCGGATTGGCTTTTTTATACGCTTCGCGGAAAGCGCCGATAGCTGCAGCTTGGAATGCCATATCGGAAGAGTCTACCGGGTGTGTTTGACCGTCGTTGATGGTAACCCGTACGCCGACAATCGGGAAGCCGATCAGCGTGCCCTTCTTAACGGCCGCTCTAAAGCCCTTATCGCAAGACGGAATAAATTCCGAAGGAATGGCGCCGCCCTTAATCTGATCGACAAACTCGTAGTCTTGCTCGGAGGTAGGTTCGATAAAGCCTGCAACACGGCCGAACTGACCGGAACCGCCCGTCTGCTTTTTATGGGTGTAGTTAAAGTCCGCACGCTGGCTGATCGCTTCGCGGTAGGCAACCTGCGGCATACCGGTTTCTACCTCGCACTTGTATTCGCGGCGCATCCGTTCGATATATACGTCCAAATGGAGCTCGCCCATACCTTGAATAATCGTTTCGTTCGATTCGGGGTCGACATAGGTGCGGAAGGTCGGGTCTTCTTTGGTAAAGCGGTTCAACGCCTTGCCCATCTGATCGGCGGATTTCTTATCCTTGGGGGTAACCGACAGCGAAATAACCGGATCCGGCACAAACATAGAGCTCATCGCATAGTTGAGATCTCCGCCGCAGAACGTATCGCCCGATGCGCATTCGATACCGAAGAGCGCAACGATGTCTCCCGGGCCGCCTTCGGTAATATCTTCCATTTCGGCGGAGTTCATACGGACAAGACGCCCAACCTTGAACTTTTTGCGTGAGCGGGTATTGTACAGTTCGCCGCCTTTTTTCAGCGTTCCCTGATAGATACGCACATAAGTCAGCTGACCGTATTTTCCGTCTTCCAGCTTAAAGCCGAGTGAAACAACCGGATCGTCAGGGTTGGAAGTCAATACAACCGGCTCTTCGTTTTTATCCAAATTGAGTGCCTTGTTGGTAATCTCCGTCGGATTGGGCAAGTAGTACGTTACAGCATCGAGCAATGGCTGGATACCTTTGTTTTTATAGGCTGAACCGAGGAACACCGGTACAAAAGCTTCTTTTAACGTACCGGCGCGTACCGCTGCACGGATCATCTCTTCCGTTTCGGCTCCTTCGAGGTATGCTTCCGCAAGCTCATCGGAGAACATGGAAGCTGCATCAATCATTTCTTCGCGGTACTTTTTTGCTTCATCCAAAAGATGAGCAGGAATTTCGGCAACACGGAGTTCGGTACCGCTGTCTCCTTCAAAATACAGCGCTTTCATCGTTACGAGGTCGATAACGCCTTCAAGTTTATCTTCAAGTCCGATCGGGAGCTGCATCATATAGGCGTTCAGGCCGAGCTTTTCGCGCAGCTGCATCCGTACCTTTAACGGGTTGGCGCCGGTTCTATCGCACTTGTTGACAAAGGCGATACGCGGGACATGGTAGCGTTTCAACTGGCGGTCAACGGTGATAGATTGAGACTGTACGCCGGCAACGGAACACAGTACCAAAATAGCGCCATCCAAAACGCGCAGGGAACGTTCAACCTCGATAGTAAAGTCGACGTGTCCGGGAGTGTCGATAACGTTAATGGTGTGATCTTTCCATTTTACCTGTGTCGATGCGGACTGAATGGTGATACCGCGCTCCCGTTCCAATTCCATATTGTCCATAACGGCGCCGACACCGTCTTTTCCGCGTACCTCATGAATGGTATGAATACGGTCGCAATAAAACAAGATACGCTCTGAAAGGGTTGTTTTTCCCGAATCGATATGCGCACTTATACCGATATTTCTCATTTTTGAAATATCACTACTCATAATTCTTCTACCTCATTTCTTATAGATTTCTACGTCAAAAAACCGGCAGTTAAAAAATATCAATTTTCGTAAACTGCCTATAAGCAAGATTATAAATTATACAGGAAACGGTTTTTGATTGCAAGAGTAAAGTTTTTTAAATTCATTTTTTATTGACATATATAGAGATTGTATATACTCTTAAAAAAATTGAAGGCCTAATATGAACTCTTGTGTACACGCAACCGAATGGCACGGAACACGCGCTGCTATTGTATCGAATACCAATTTGATAACGGAATATGCTATCAACTGCGATACACCGAACGGGCGTATGAAAACCTTTCATTTATTTCCGGGGATCGATTATGCACTTACAACCTTTGAAGCGTCCTCATGTGATTACCGAAAAGAGCCGGTACCGAATATTCTGGAAATAGCCTATTGCAAGTCTGGCCGATTTGAATGCGAATATAAAAACGGTTATTTTACATATATCGGGGAAGGTGATTTTGCTGTCGGTGTTTTGGAAGCTCAAACGGAAAAACCCTATTTTCCGTTAGGATATTACACCGGCTGCACAATCATTATCGATGTCAAAAAGACAGGTATGGTTTTCCAGAATACGATCGAAGGCATATCCATTGACCTAGCGGCACTACTGCAAAACTATTGTCCCGACAATAAATGCGCAGTTATTAAAACACCACCAATGCTGCTCCGTATATTCAATGAATTATATGAAGCATCCCAAGATTGCCGCTTTCCCTCTGATACAACAAACGGCTACCTGCGGCTGAAAGTTTTAGAGCTGTTGTTTTTATTGCAGCACTATAAACCGCAAAAGCAGTCTGCGGCACATACCTGTTTTTCAGGAGTATATATAAAAAAGATAAAAGCGATTAAAGCTGATATTACGGAACACTGGAGCAAAAATCCGCGGTTAAAAGATTTGTCGCAAAAATACGGCATCGGTTTAACGGTAATGAAAGACTGTTTTAAGGCGGTATACGGAAAACCGATTTATGCTTTTCAAAAAGAATACAAAATGCAAAAAGCGGCGCAGCTATTACACACTACGGAAAAATCGATTACGGAAATTGCTGCTCTGACCGGATATGAAAACCCGAATAAGTTTTCTTCCGCTTTTAAGAATACATTCGGATGTTCTCCGCGGGAATACCGCCGGAAGTAATAAGATGGCTGGGTTTCATTTGTGCTATTTGTTCATCGGTTAGTTCCGGAATATCGGAAAAATCGATTTCGTTATCAGGAACCGCGTGAGCTTCACAAGTTGCTATAAATTGTTCTAAGTCTGTCATAATAAACTGCAATAATGCTAAATTGTATTACAATATTTGTCAATAAACCAATCAGGGCAACCGCATTATATATATTTTTAGCGGTTGCCTACTTCTTGCAAATATACGGTACATCTGCGTTGTCGCTTCACAAAAAACAGTCCTCGACGTATCAAAACTGCCAAGGATGGCAGTGGTTTCAAACGGAATCGAGTTCGCACTGCGAACTCGCAGACAAAGAATGTACACGGATGTTCATTCTTTGTCGTGCCTGCGGGTGTTTTTTTGTGCGCTCCTAGCATCTGTACCATCTATTTCAAAAGGCTAACGGAAGGTTTATCTTCAAGCCTCTCTTCTGTGCGAAATTTTGCATAAAATTTCGCACATTTTTCCATCAAAGGGGTAAACGCATCAGGCAGAATAGATAAAAATCGCGGAAAAATTGAGACTGTGAGACCATTTGAACCATCTTCAACTGTTGTACATCCGT
>ERZ773083.683-NODE-683-length-26044-cov-14.508523_pt1 | contig 26044 bp, 9 predicted proteins | sample MGYA00511465_ERZ773083 | MGnify/ENA primary metagenome ERZ773083 (study PRJEB29015, sample SAMEA2738001) | human oral metagenome | biome: human oral; feature: human-associated habitat; material: dental | place: China | collected 2060 ... | reverse complement strand
CGAAGACGACGGCGACGCGCGGTTTGCGCGCCCCGTCTGATCCGGCGGCGGGAACAGGGACTGCGGACTGCTGGCTCGGCACGGCGCTCTGAGACATGCGCCCAACGCTACCGCGTCGCGTCGCCGACGCCTCCGCCGTCGAGCGCCCGTATCCGGGGCGCGAAACGTGATCCGAACCCCACCCGGGGGCGGCGGAGTCAGAACCGCCACCCCCGGGCCCGGAGCAGGTCGAGGAAGTCGATGCAGGTGATGCGGTGCTCCTCGGCGATATTGGGGATCTTCTGATTCTTGTCGATTGTGCCCGGGCCCCTGCGAGCCTCCTCGGTCACAATGATTGGATTGAGCCTTTCTCACCAGGAACGGCGGCTCGGGGGCGGGGATCGGCGCGATGGTGCGGGAAGGATGGGTGGGCGCGGGTGTTGAACCGTTCCGCGTCGTCCCGGGGTCCTCCCGCGTTATCACGCCGATCCCGGCCAGTCCGGGAGCCTTCCTGGTGAGAAGGGCTCATTAGACCAATCCCCGTCCAACCCGGGAGATTCGGGACGGCCGCCCGATACTCCGCGACGGGGGCGGGCGGCGGCAGGAGCGGTATTGATACGCCCCGATCTCGCGGCCATCGATGGCGCACGGCTAGTTGTTGATGGCTCTCCTGATGGCGGGCCAGTCGGCGAGATCCTTCATCCTGGGGCGGCAGACGAACAGGTGCTCCTGGCCGCCGTCGAGGTCGCTCCGCCAGATCTCGACCCGGTCCAGGGCGTCCCGGCGGTTCTCCCGGTCCCAGGTGTCGACCAGTGCCCGCACCCGGTCCAGGGCGGCGGCCCCGTCCAGGGCCAGTGCGTAGTCCTCGCCGGCGGGAAGGCGCTGGAGCGTCAGGTCCACGCCCCGCCGGAAGGAGGTGTCCACCAGGGTCGCCCCGGAGAAGTCGTTGCCCCGGATATCGTTGCGGACCCTGAGATCGGGCTCCCTCCTGCGCTTGTAGTCGTCCAGCCCGCCCCAGAAGATGCTCCGGCGCACATCGGCGCCCGTGAAGTCGCAGTCGATCAGGTCCACGGGGTTGACGCGGAAGTCCACCAGCCGCGCCCGGCGGAACGAACAGCGCACGAACCTGGTCCGTCCGGCGGGGCTGAAGGACAGGTGCGACCGGTCGAAGGAGCAGTCGACGAACTCGGCGAACCGACCCGCCCCGCCGGCGGTGAACTGCCCGACCCTCATCCGCTCGAACCGGCAGCGCTCGAAACGCGTGCTCGTCGTGCCGAAGCGCTCGACCCCCGTGCCCGACCAGTCCTCACCCACCACCAGCCCCTCGACGGCCCTCAGCTTCGACCCGAGCCCGTTGGGCAGCTCAACGATCTCCATGACAGCACCCCTCCTTAAATTCCAATCACCGGCACGACCCCACGACCCACAAGCCCCGCCGTCAGGTTCCGGGCGCGGGCAAGTCGCAGGTCGCGCACCAGCAGGCGTATCGTTCATCTCCTCCAACCCTGTCTGGATCGCCAGAGCCCCCGTCACAGCCAGGGACAGGATCGTGGGCAGGGCGCGGTGCACGCCCCGCCGATGGCGAGGATTGGTCACATCCCGAAGGACACTGACCAGAGGCCGGCGTGACAGGGCGGTTGTGGTGGAAGGTGACATGGCGGCGCGGCCCCCGGCGGCGAGGATGATCGGGCACCGCCCATCGTCCCGGCGGGGCCGCGCCGCACCCGCGCCAACACGCCGACAACCCCGGACATCAGACCACCAGCCGCCGACTTTGCCGAGACCCTGGCCCGCCCGCCACGGCATAACCAACCTCCCACAAAACCCAGGATGATTCATAATCGAACCTGCAACACCGGTGACGACGCCTACCAACCCCACCCGACCTCCCCATGAAAAATCGAGGCTAGGATATTTCTAATGAGAAAGGTCCAATGATAGGCTCTGCCTAACCGTGCCTTCAAGTACGAAGAGCCGGTTTACAGGCAGTGCTTGTCTGTGATATACGTAAGTCATGATGGACGACAGCTTCCTGTCATTGTATGATCGTTTACGATCTTGGCGACGCGTGAAGCCGGACGCTGCCGCCTACACTCAGATGCGCGTGGGCGCAGATGGGCAAGCATCGTTCGACGCGCTCACCTGGGAGGCGCTTGATCTGCGCGTTGCTGCTCTGGCGCGCAGACTTGTGACCGTGTGCAAGCGTCAGGATCGGGCGGTTCTCGCGCTGCCCCAGTCACTGGAGTATCCGATCGCATTCTTTGCGTGCTTGCGCGCGGGGCTCGTGGCGGTGCCGTTGTCGACGACAGATACTCCCGACCATAGGGAGAGACTCCATGGGGTGGTAGCGGACTGCGAGCCCGCGATCGTGCTGACCACCTCGGATCACCTCAAGGACGTCCAGGATTTGTGCACCCCGGTGCCCGGCGTCGCCGTGCTGGCGGTGGATGAGGCACAGGACGCGGTGACTCTGCCGACTCCTGCCGAGGCTGTGGGGCCAGACGAGATCGCATATCTTCAGTACACGTCCGGTTCAACCTCTGTTCCTGCAGGTGTCGTTGTCACTCACGGCGCCCTGGAGAGGAACCTCGAGCAGATCCGTGAGCGCTTCGGGCCGCATGAGCGCTGCACGGCGGTGTCCTGGTTGCCATTCTTCCACGACATGGGGCTGCTCAACGGGCTTCTCGTTCCAGTCTACGTCGGCTGCAGTGCAGTCTTCATGGACCCCCTGTTGTTTCTGCAGGTACCGGTCATTTGGTTGCGAGCGCTGTCGCAGTTCCCGCACGCATACTCAGCCGCACCGAACTTCGCTTTCGATCTATGCCTGCGCCGCTCCCGGAAGGAGGACATCCAAGGACTTGACTTCTCGAAAGTGCACGGAGTCGTCGTGGGTTCCGAGCCGATCAATGCGGAGGCGATGAAGGCTATTGAGTCGGCACTTGCCCCGTTGGGCTGGCGCGCGGACGCGCTCATGCCGTCATACGGCTTGGCAGAGAACGTTGTACTCGTGTCCGGCGACCGGGGCGTGCGGGTCCACTATGTCGATGCCGCCGCACTTGGGCGCGACGCGGTCGTGTCCGTGGCTGAGGGGTCGGGCGGACTGATGCTCGTGGGCTGCGGCAGGCCGGTCGAGGGGTTGATTCTCCGGATCGTGGATCCCGCGCACAGGTCCGTCGTCCCGGAGGGCGGGGTCGGTGAGATCTGGTGCTACGACCCGCAGGCACCCAATCACTACTGGAATGACGCCGGGCGAGACGACGACACCTTCACTGGCGAGTTGAGCGATTCCGGTGACGACCCCCGAGGACCATGGCTACGCACTGGGGATCTCGGCGCTCTCATCGGTGGTGAGGTCGTCGTCACGGGTCGTCTTAAGGACCTGATCATCATCGACGGTGTCAACCACTACCCGTCCGATATCGAGCGGACGGTCACCCGGTGCAGCGACGTACTGAGGCCGGGAAGAATCGTCGCCTTCGCCGAGTTCGACGGTGCTGGCACCCCGGAGGAGGTGGTGATCGTCTCGGAGACCCGTGCGGGGCGGGAAGTGCCTGAATCCCTTGAGTCCGACATCCGGGAGACGGTCCTGAGGAACCACCAGGTACCCGTCCGTGACGTCGTCTTCGTCGGTGCGGGAAGGCTGCCGCTAACGACCAGCGGTAAGGTGCAGCGTCAGGCAACCAGAACGGCGTACCGCGAGGGCCGACTAGTTCGGGAGAACGGCCGATGACTGCCGATTCAGTCAAAGCCCTGGAGACGGCGGAGGCGAACGACTCACGTCCGAGTGCCGAGCAGCTGATCCGCTGGATAATCTCGCAGTCGCCTGCCGAGGCCTCCCTGACCGCCTCCTCCCCGTTGGTCGACCTTGCTCTGGGGTCTCGTCGTATCGTCGAGTTGGCAGCCCAGCTCAGTGAGCGTCTTGGTCACGACGTTCCGTATGTGTCCTTCTGGGAGTATCGGACAGTGGGCGAGCTCGCCGAGGGTATCCTCCGAGCCGGTGAGGACCCCACCCGGATGGTGATCGACGGATCCGCGGGCTGGCAAACAACCTCCGAGGAGGTCGCAATCGTTGGCTGCTCTGTTCGAGTTCCCGGTGCCTCCGGGTGCTCCGAATTCTGGGACATGCTGGCCAACGGCCGGTGCTCAGCGGCGCAGACCGATCTCGGCATGCGTGCAGGGATTGGCTCTTCGCGGCAGTGGGGCTCATTCTTCGAGGACCCCTTCGTCTTCGACCCGTCCTGGTTCCACGTCTCGCAACGCGAGGCCGAGACCATGGATCCGCAGCAGCGTCTCCTCCTCGAACTGACCCATGAGGCGTTCGAGAACGCGGGTATGTGCGGAAGCGATGATATAACAGGCGCGATGACCGGCGTTTTCATCGGCATCTCCAATTTCGATCACGGACTCAACCTTTACGGAGGAGGAGCGGAGGATCCGTTCGTGCCGACCGGATCGGCATTGTCAGTCGCCTCAGGGAGGATCGCGTACGCCTTCGGCCTCACGGGCCCCACCCTATCGGTTGACACCGGATGCTCATCGTCAATGACGGCGCTTCACCTAGCTGTCCAGGCCCTTCGCCTCGGCGAGTGCGACACGGCGATAGTTGGCGGGGTCAGTCTGGCGCTCAGCCCAGAGGTCTTCCCGTCTCTCCAGGCCGGAGGCTTCCTCTCCGGGGACGGGCGCTGTAAGAGCTTTAGCGCCGACGCCGACGGATATGGCAGGGGAGAGGCCGGCGTGGTGCTGATTCTCAGGCGTGTCGCGGACGTCCCGGCGGGTCGAGCACTCGGCGTGATCCTGGGAAGCGCGCTCAACTCAGACGGGCACAGCAACGGCCTGACGGCGCCGCAGTTGAGCGCGCAGGTGCAGGTGATGCGAGCGGCCTGCCGTGCGGCAGGCGTTGATGCCCTGGACGTTTCCTACGTCGAGGCCCACGGTACCGGAACGCCTCTCGGTGACCCGATCGAAGCCGAGTCGACGTCACGCGTCTACGGCGCAGGCCGAGATCCCGAGCGTCCCTGCCTGATGGGGTCGGTCAAGAGCAACGTTGGACACGCTGAGGCTGCCGCGGGGCTCCTGGGCGTCCTGAAGGTCCTCATGGCGCTCCGCCATGACACGATTCCGGCGAGCATCGGTGCGGGGAAAGCCAACCCTGCGATCGCGTTCGAGGACAACGGTTTGAGGTTGGTCTCCGCCTCAACTTACTGGCCCCGCGACCGACGCCGTGTGGCCGCGGTGAGCGCCTTCTCATTCGGCGGCTCGAACGCCCACGTTCTCGTGGCGGACCCAGCAGATGAGGCAGTCACTCAGACGTCTGGTGGCGGCCGAGACCAGGAAGTACTCGTGCTGTCCGCCGCTGATGGTGAGCGTCTCAAGCAGTATGCGCAGGACGTCGCCGACGTCCTGGAAACAGGCGGCCCGAGTCTGCGGGACGTCGCGGGCGAGTTGAACGGGCGTCGCAGGCAGGAGAATCGCCTTGTCGTTCGTGCCTCCTCAACCGACGAAGCCGCTGACCGGCTGCGCGAACGCTCTCGGCGACCGCTGACCGCGCTGGCGTCGCAGGTCGTTCTCGTTGTCGACGGACAGGGCGGGCAGTGGCCGGCCATGGGACGTCGGCTTGTGGAGGGATCGTTGAAGCTGCCGAACGAGGTGATTGACCTCATCGAGAGACTGGATGAGGAGTCACGGCGCACGGCTGGCTGGTCACTCATCGACAGCTGGGGGCGCGACGGGGACGCGTGGGCCTCTGAACCGGAGAGAGTCCAGCCCTGTGTCGTGGCGCTTGAGCTCGTGCAGGCGCAGCGATGGCATGCTCATGGCCTCGTCCCGGATGCGGTTGTCGGCCACAGTCTGGGTGAGGTAGCGGCTGCGTCAATCGCTGGCGCCATCACCCCGGAGGACGCAATGCGCATCGCCATCGTCAGGGGCGAGATCTGCGCCTCAGCGCGAGGAATCGGGGCGACGGCCGTGATCGCTCTCGGGGCGCAGGAGGTTGAGAGACTCCTCGTCGGGCACGACGACGTGTGGATCGTCGGACTCAACTCGCCGCGCCAGACTCTCGTCGCGGGCCGGTCAACGGGACTCAGCTCTTTCCTCGATGAGCTCAACGACGACGTGTTCCACAGCGTTGTGTCGCGGGACTACGCCTTCCACAGCCCGCTCATGGAGGAGACGTCGGAGCGGCTGCGCGCCACCCTGGACTCCGACGAGGGCTCGAGACGACCGCGGCGAGCCGACGATCCGGATCTACCGCTCTACTCGACGGTCTCCGGAAAGCTCATTGGCTCACGAGTGCTCGGGCCCGACTACTGGGCGGAGAACCTGCGTCAGCCGGTTCGATTTGTCGACGCCGTGCGCGCGATGGAGCTCCCGGACGACTCGGTGATGCTCGAGCTCGGACCGCACCCGGGGCTGCGATCAGCTCTACGCGATCTGCTGCCGACGGCCTGCGTGCTGGCATCCGCGCGTCGTGGAGATGCTGAGGATGCCACGTTCGACCGGAGTATCGCCACCCTCATCGAGAGTGGAGCCCTCCCCGTGCCCGACGGGCCGTCGGCCTACCGGCACGTCGGCCTACCGACGGCGCCATGGCACCATCGCTCGCTGAGGCCACCTTTCGGCCTCAAGACCGTGGCATCCGCGCCTCGCGACAAGGTCGATCGTCCGTCCAGGGCGGCGGAACCTCGTGGGGCCGCCGCGAGCGACCATGACAAGACCGGGACACGCGGCGCTGAGACTCCCCCGTCGGTGTTCATCACTGAGCTCTGTGCGGTGCTCCACGAGGAGATCAGCGAGGTTTCCCGCGACGTGCCACTCGTCTCCCTGGGCATCGACTCGATGATGAGCCTGGAACTCGCGCATCGGCTTGAGCAGCGTCTGGGGATTCCCGTCAGCCCGTCGCGGCTCCTGGGAAGTCTTACGGTGTCGGACATCGAGGCGGGACTGGCCGACGGCTCGATCCTCTCGCCGGACACCTCACCACTAAACGGTTCGATGAGCACGCCATCGCTGGAGGAGCAGAGCGCCACGCAGCTTCTTGCTCATCTCGAGGAACTCTCCGATGACGAGGTAACACGGCTTCTCGCAGGTTTTTTCGACGAGGACGGACAGGAGCAGCGGAGATTATGACACCCTCAGAAATGCCCGATACCACACCTGCGGGTCAAGAGGCCCGTGAGAGGCTGCGCCTTCTTCTGCTTGAAAGACAGCGATCGGAGCGGCGCAGTTACCCTGCCACGTCTGGGCAGAGGGCCCTCTGGTTGCACCAGCGACTCGATCCCAACAGTGCCGCGTACAACCTGAGGTTCAGTGCGCGAGTCACGGGTGGACTGCGACACGTCGATCTCCTCCCCGCGGTGCGTCGGGCGATGGCTCTCCACCCGGCCCTCAGAGCGCGGTTCCGGCTCGTTGGGGATCGGCTGATGGTGGAGGTCTCCGACTCCGACCAGCCCGAGGCGACGACGGTCGACGGCGAAGGGTGGGACGACGATGCCGTACGGGCCCACCTGAACGAGAAGTGTCTGCACGCGTTCGACCTGGAACAGGGGCCACTCGTGCGAGTAGACACTGTGAGCCGGGGTGATGAGCTGTTCATCCTGGTGACCGTGCACCATATCGTTGGGGATATCTGGTCACTGGGGCTGCTCCTGCGGGAGGTCCTTGCGGGCCTCAACGGGGCGGCGTCGAAGGGTTCCGCAGAGTCCCTCGACTACTCCGAGCATGCCCGCTCCGAGAACGAGTGGCTCGCCGGGAAGACGGCGAACGCTGACCGCGAGTACTGGACGCAGAGGCTCGAGGGCTCGCCCGTCGCGGTCTCACTGGCACCGAGCACGCTGGCGTCTGAGGGTGCCAGGCGAGTGCAGTGGACTCGCTTCGAGCTCGGGCACGAGCTGTCGAACGCGGTCGCCTCCCTCGCCGCTGCTGAGGGGACGACTGCCTTCGCGGTACTCTTGACAGCGGCGGCCATCGTCATGCACCACCGCACTGGGACCGACCATCTTGTCTTCGGTTCTGTGTCGGCGGGGCGACACCTGGCAGGCAGCCAGTCGACGATCGGGTACTTCGCCTCGCCGTTCCCCGTCGTCGCCACGATCCATGACGACGATCCTTTCGCCCACGCACTGGCACTGACCTACAGCGGATTGGCGCAGGACCTTGCCCATGCACGGCTGCCCTACCCCGAGATCGTCTCCTGCAGTGGTGCGCGGGAGGACGCTAACCTGATCAGGACGTCAGTCGTGCTCGAGTCGGCTCCTGGTGCGCGCAGGTCGCTGCTGCCCTTCGCTCACGGTGGGGGAGGGGCGCCTCTCATCGCCGGTGATCTCGTCTTCGAACCCTTCGACCTGCCCTCCGGTGTGGCGGATCAGGAGGCGGTCTGGTTCATTGAGCACGATGGTGAGCAGTACACGTGCTCGTTTCAGTATGACGTTGCCGCCATTCCAGAGGAAGTGGCCCAGCGAATCAGCGTTGAGCTGGTATCTGTGCTGAGTCGTGCCTGCGCGGCACCGGGTACCAGGGTCGGTGACCTGCGCCTGCTCACTGAGCAGGAGGAGCGGACGCTCTGGCAGCCGTCGACGTGCCCCGATCCCTCGCCCGAGCTGTTCACCGAGGCCGTTGCCCGCTGGGCGGTCGAGCGCCCGGACAGCGAGGCCCTGGTGGGTGAAGACGACCATCTAGACTACAAGGACTTGGCGTGCAGGATGCACGAGGTCGCGGCACGACTCGCGGCGTTGGGACTGCCTCGCGGCTCGCGCATCGGCGTCCACCTTGACGGAGGAACCGAGGCAGTCATCGCTGTACTGGGCGTGCTTCAAGCCGGATATGCGTTCGTCCCGCTTGACGCAATGTACCCGGCGCCGCGCATCGCATACATCGCGGAGAACTCAGATATCGTCCTGTTCCTGGGGAAGGGGATAGATCTCTCATTGCTGGAGGGGATCGAAGCCTTCACGGTCTCGGAGCTGCTCATGCGGTCAGAGGCTGCGCCGTACGTTGAGCCCGGTCCTGAGGACGTCGCGTATGTGTGCTACACCTCAGGATCTACGGGAAGACCCAAGGGCGTCATTGTTGAACACCGGAATCTTGCTTATCTTATCCGAGGTCTTCAACGTCTTCATAATCGCCTTGACGGTCCCGGTGATCATCCACGTCGTCGCGTCCTGCAGTTCGCCGCCCCCGCATTCGACGCAGTGGTGTGGGACCTCGTCACCGGCCTCGGACTTGGGAACACGCTCGTCGTGGTTCCTCGAGAGCGCCGTCGGCCCGGTCCGTCCCTTGTGGAGACCGTCTCAACCTTCGGTGTGACGAGTGCCGTGATACCGCCGTCATCGCTTTCAGAGCTTGACCCCCGAGACATTCCCGGGCTCGTCGAAGTCATTTCCGCGGGCGAAGCACTGTCCGCGGATATCGTCGACCGGTGGGCGACCGAGGGGCGCGTGCTGCTGAACGGCTATGGGCCGACCGAGTGTACTGTTGCTGCTTCGGTCACCGGCCCGGTTGAACCGGGATCGAGAATCTCCATCGGAGGCGTTGTGGACGGGGCTGAGCTCTACGTTCTCGACGCTTCGAGGCGTCCCGTGCCGCTCGGGGTTGCCGGAGAACTGTGCATCGGAGGAAATGGGGTCTCTCGGGGTTACCAAGGCCTCGAGGAGGAAACCGCGAACAGGTTCTTCAGCCATCCCTTCTATCCCAACCGTCGTCTGTACGCCACTGGGGACATCGTGCGCCGAAGAACTCCGGACGTGCTCGAGTACATCGGCCGTGTGGATGACCAGGTCAAGATCCGGGGCTTCAGGGTCGAACCCGGCGAGGTGACGGACGCGCTCACGAAACTGCCGGGTGTCCATCAGGCTGCGGTGGTCGCCGATCGTGCGGGCAGTTCGCATGCCCAGCTCGTCGGCTTCGTAACACTGCGCGATGAGTCCGTCACGGACGGTGAGCTTCTCAGGTTCCGACTCGCGTCCATCCTGCCTTCGTATCTTGTGCCGAATTCGATTCACGTGCTCGCTGAATTCCCCCTGACACCGCAGGGCAAGGTGGACCGGCATGCGCTGCTGGCCGTGGCCCGGCGCGCGCTGGAGCGCACCGCAGAACCTCCTGCCACACCTGGGGAGGTGATCGTCGCCGACGTCTGGAGACAGGTCCTTGGAACGACCAGTCTCTCGCGGGACGATGACTTCTTCAGGCTCGGAGGCAACAGCCTGCTCGCCCTGCAGGTCCGGGGGCGTCTGGCTGAGGCCACTGGCACGGAGCTACCCGTTGAGACCTTCTTCGAGGCGTCGACCCTCCGTGGTCTCGCCGAACGGTTCGACGACGCCGCACGCGGCGCCGAGCCCGTGAGGAGCGCCGGGAGTGGGGCCACCGATCGGCTTTCCTACGCCCAGCTCAGGCTGTGGCTGTTGCACCGGATGAATCCGGAGGACCGCGCGTACGTCGTCGTCGACGGCATCGTGCTGGATGGAACCGTGGATATGCCCGCCCTCGTCGAGTCCTGCAACCGCGCCGTGGAGCGCCACGATGCTCTGCACACGGTGTTCCAGCTGAAGGCGAGCGGCCCCGTGAGGGTCCTTCGGCCCCCGTCTGAGGTCGGGGACATCCGAGTCGTCGGAGAGAACGATGATGGCAGGCTTGTCGAGGAACTCAGCCAGCCGTTCGATCTCGCGAGCGAAACAGTCCGAATCGCCATCGTTGATCGTGGCGCAAAGGGCGCCGTCCTGTACGTCAGCGCGCACCATGCGACCATGGACGGCATCGGTGTGGCCGCGCTTCTCGCCGACATCGGCACGGTCTACACGGCCCTATGTCGTGGGCTGGAGCCCCCGCCCGTCGATGCTGCACCATACCAGGACTATGTGGATTGGCAACGAGGACTCGTGGAATCAGGTCAACTTGATGATCGAATTTCCGCCCTGGTGGACGAGCTGGAGCCACGTTCATCCGCCCTGGCTCTGCCACGAGGCCATGCCCATGCCGACGACCCCGGGGTCACCCGCCTGGTCCTCAGCGCCGAACAGGACGAGCAAATCAGGGATGTGGCGAAGCGCGTCGGCGTGACCGTCCCCGTCATCGTCCTCACGGCGGTCCAGGTCGTGCTCGCGCGCTGGCACGGTGCCAACGACTTCGCGATCGGAGTCCCGCTGATCGGCCGTCCGTCATACCGGTTCGAACGAACAGTAGGCATGTTCACGAACGCTCTGCCGGTTGCTTCCATCACCGGTGACGCCACGACCACGACCGAGGCCATCACCCTGACACAGGAGCGGCTCGTACGCGCGCTGGCGAACCAGGATGTTCCATTCGAATTGCTGGTGGAGCGGCTCGCACCTCAGCGTGATGACACACGTCCCCCGATCTTCCAGGTCATGTTCAACCAGCTCGACATGACGGTCGACGCCCAATTCGAGGGGCTTTCCGTCGTGCCACTGCCGCCAGTGGCGACCGGCGCGAAGTATGATTTGACGGTTTACTGCTACACGAACGAGGGACGGCTCACGGTCACCGCTGCCTACGACACGACAGTGTTCGATAAGGCCCTTGCAGAGGAGTTCCTCCAATCCCTCAGCGCAGTCCTCGAAGATCTGAGCGACGGCGACGCGCCTCTCGACTCGCTAGCGTCGCTGGACTGGAACGGTCGAGATGATCTGCCGTGTCGAACCTCGCCACTGGATCCGCTGCGACGGCTTCACGGCCACGCCGTCGAGACCCCCGACGCCACCGCGCTGGCGGCGGCCGGAGGTGACATCACCTACCGGGAGTTGGAGGATAGGGTCGCTGCGCTGTCTGATCGGTTGACATCGCAACTGACCCCGGGGTCGCACGTGATGCTGCTCGGCGATCGGAGCGCCGACACGGTGGTGAGCCTGCTCGCAGCGCTCAGAGCGATGTTGGTCATCGCCGTTGTGGACCGCGCTGAACCAGGACGGTGGTTGCTGCGAGCGGCGCGAGCGACCGGGTGCAGACTCGCCATCGAACCGCACGCTACCTCCGGCCAAGAGGTCCGTCGTCTCGATGCACAGGAGGAGGTGCCTCTCGATTCCGGTGGCACGAGGTTCCCGACCCTGAATGTGTCGGGAGACGCAGAACGGGCCAGGCTCGCACTCCTCACCTCCGCCACGGCGGGTGTCCCCCGTGCTGTGATAAGCACGCTCGACCCGCTCTTGCACTACCTCGGGTGGGCGACAGAGCGTTTTATGCTGACGAGGCGTGACCGCGTTGGCTTTGTCTCGGGGGTGGGACACGACCCGATGCTCCGCGACGTCCTCCTGCCGCTCTGCGCCGGAGGTACCTGCGTTATCCCCACTGAGGAGACACTGCTTGATCCTGATGCCTTTGCGAGGTGGCTGAGCGAGGAGCAAGTGACCGTCCTCCACATCACCCCGGCCCGCGCCCGGATCCTGCTGCGCGCGTCCGAGCCGGTTCACCTGCCACTCCTGCGCCTGGTGATCTTCGGCGGGGAACGACTGAGCGCATCCGACGTCGCCTTGATCCGTGCGTTGGCGCCCAGCGCCGTGGTGGTCAATGGGTATGGAGCCACGGAGACGCCACAGCTAGCGGCCTACCAGGTGGTGGAGTCCCCGGAATCCGATCCCGTCCCAGTGGGTGCGGGGATCGACGGAACCGAGTTGGTCGTGGCGCGCGGTGGTGCGCCAGCACGCACCTGCGAGATCGGCGAGATCGTCGTCAGATCGCGTCACCTCGCCGAGGGTTATCTCGGGGACATTGACGATGAAGAGTGCTTTGGACCCGATCCCGCGGGGCGGGAGGGCGTGCGGGTATTCCGCACCGGTGACCTCGGCCGGGCGCTTCCAGGTGGCATCGTCGAGTGTCTCGGGCGGGCCGACGGGGTCATCTCGATCCGAGGACATCGGATTGATCCACGGCAGGTCGAGAGCGCACTTAGGCTTCTTCCCGGAGTGCAGGACGCCCTCGTGATCGATGGGGCGCGGGTGAACGCCTCGCTCGACGGCATGGTCATCGGTTACGTCGTCACAGAAGGCCCCTTCGATGCCCTGGCCATGCGCCGCAGGCTTGCGCAGGAGCTGCCTCGCCACCTGGTTCCGCATCTGATGCAGGACTTGCCCGCCATCCCCTTGACCAGTAACGGCAAGGTCGACGAAAAGGCGCTCCCGGTACCGTCACGCGGTGGCCACGTGAAGTGCCCGCCTCGCACGGCGGCCCAGAGGGCAGTCGCCGAGCTGTGGGAGCAGGTCCTAGGCACCGAGATCCTCGACGTCGACGCCGGTTTCTTCGAGATGGGGGGCCATTCCTTGCAACTCGTCGATTTGCAACAGAGAATGAAGTCAGTCCTGGGCGTCGAGGCCGGTATCGTAGACCTGTACCGGCTCTCGTCCGTCGCCGCGCAGGCTGAACTGCTCAGGACGGAGCGCTCCGACGCAGATCGGGCAGGTGCGCGGACCGACGCCGTGGAGCGGGCCCGCCGCCGTGTTGACCGCCGTCGAGGTCGTTCCGGTCGCGTGCGAGAGAGGGCGTAAGATGACGAAGAATGACGCCAAAGCAGTCGACTCTGACGATCTCATCGCGATCGTCGGGATGGCGGTAAGGGTGCCTGGTGCTGAGAACCTCGACGAACTGTGGCGCCTGTCAGTGGAGGGCCGAGATGCGGTCACTCGATACAATGCGCCTGCAGATGTCAGCGCCGACGAGTACGTCCCGGCGATCGCTGAGGTCAGCCGCTTGAAGGAGTTCGATGCCGAGTTCTTCGGGATGACGCCCCGCGAGGCACGACAGACCGACCCGCAGCACAGAATCTTCCTTGAGGAGTCTTGGCACGCCCTCGAGGATGCGGGACTGGATCCGGACCGCTTCGATGGCGACGTCGCGGTGTTCGGCTCATGCGCGGCCAATGCGTATATCTACCTCAACGTGATTCCCGATCCCGAACTGGCCACCGACATCATGCTGCACCCGGCTGTCATCCAGGCCAATGACAAGGATTACATGCCCGTGCGCGCAGCGTACAAACTGGATCTGACGGGGCCGGCGATCGCCGTGCAGACAGCATGCTCATCGTCACTCGTTGGCGTGGTCGAGGCTATGGACGCTCTGCTCGAGTATCGCTGCGACGCGGCCCTGGTCGGCGGGGTGTCCGTCAAGCTTCCGGCAGGCAAGGGTTATCGGTACGTCGAAGGAGGCTTCCATTCGAGAACGGGATACTGCCGCCCATTCACCGCGGTCGCTGACGGCACCGTGTTCGGCACCGGTGCGGGTGTCGTCGTACTGCGGCGATTGGCAGACGCGCTCGAGGACGGCGACCGCGTCCACGCCGTCCTCCGAGGCGGGGCCATCAACAACGACGGCGGTGAGAGAATGACGTTCACCGCGCCCAGCGTCACCGGGCAGACCGCTGTGCTCGCGGAGGCCCTCGCCAGGGCCGACGTGGACCCCGACAGCGTTGACCTCATCGAAGCTCACGGGACGGGCACCCGACTTGGCGACCCGATTGAGATCGCGGCGATCGACGCCGCCTACGGCGACAGAGACACGCGGCTGCATCCTCTACATGTGAGCGCCCTCAAAGGCTCCGTCGGGCACCTTCTGGCCGCCTCGGGGATTGTGGGCCTCATCCGCACGGCACTCGCCGTCGAGCACGCCGTCATCCCCCCGGTGCTCGGGGCGGACGACGTCAACCCAATCATCCTCGCCAGCCGAACCGGGGCAGTCTTCTGCCAGCGGGCGGTCCCCTGGCCGGAACGAGAGAGCGCCCGACGCGCAGGTATCAGCTCCTTCGGAATCGGGGGGACGAATGCACACGTCATCATCGAGCAGGCCCCGCACGCGCCGGGCGATGGCGTCCCGGCACCGGACTCTCAGTGGCTGGTGGCCTCGGCACCCACTCCCGCCGCTCTCGATATCGTGCTGACGGGTCTAGACGAACTCATCCAGACCGCGAGTACCGAGCAGCTGGCTCGGATTGCTGGCACCCTGGCACATCGCAGACGCGCCTTCCCATATCGTGCGTGCGCGCTCGCCCATCCGGGTTGTCACCCGGAGTGGACACGCACGGGCGCAGCGTTCGCCGGACACCGGGAGAGCGGGACGGATGAGATCTCACGATGGCTCGCCGGCAAGGATGTTGAGCTTCCAGTGCCGCAGCCGGACCGAGTGGCTGATCTTCCGCAGTACCCGTTCTCTGGGCCCGTGCTCTGGGCGGGTTCTGCGACAGCATCCGACGCTGTCCTGAGCGAGAGCAGAGCTGGCGCAGCCGCGGAGCTGGATGCTGGCGGGGAAGACCCTACGCGAGTGGAGGACGAAGTCGCCGACATGTGGTCCCTGCTCCTCGGTGAGGAGCTCACCGACCGCAGCGAGCACTTCCTCGACCAGGGAGGGGACTCGCTCACAATCGCGCAACTCGTAACCCGGATCCACGAGAGATTCCCGGTCAGGCTCGACTTCGCCGACGTCATGGACCATGCGTCGGTCGTCGAAATCGCTGCGCTCGTCCGGGAGCGGATGCAGGAATCCGACGGTACGGGGTCGGCCCTGTGAGTGTCGAGACACCGATGCCCCCGGGATTGCGAGGCGTCTTCTGGCCGGTGTGGCTCGGGTGCGCGGTCTCGTTCTTGGCGGATGGGCTCCTGACGGGTTACCTCCCGCTTCTAGCGGCGAGCGGCACGAATGACGCCCGCCTGGTGTCGCTGGTATCAGCCGTGTTCTCCTTCGGTTCGCTCGCGACGGGACTGGTCGCCGGTGCCGTTGCCGACCGATGCGATCGCCTCGGGCTTATGCGCGAGTCGAACCTCCTCCGCGTCGCGGTCCTCGTCGTGTTCCTTGTGCTCCTGCTGGCTGGCAGGAGCAGTTTCGCGGCGCTCCTCGTGGTCAGCGGTCTTCTCGGTGCCCTGGAACCGTACTTCGACGCCGCGTCGTCGGCCGTCATCCCCGAGATTGTCGAGCCACGCGCCTACGAGAAGGCCAACGTGCTCATGCAGATCTCCCTGCTTGCCGCAGGCAGCCTCCTCGGGCCGTCCCTCGGCGGAGTCCTCTTCTCCGCGGCGCCGAAGTTACCTATCGGCCTGACCGCGATCACCTTCACCGTGTCCGCTTTCGTCATCCTCGGCGTCGAGAAACGCAGGTACCGCGCCATCACGGCGCCCTCACCCCAAACAAGTATCGTGCAGGACCTCGTGCAGGGGATCGGGTACCTGTGGCGCGATGTGGTACTGCGGACCTTGGCTGGCTGCGCCGCTGTAGTCAACGGCGCCGTCGCAGGTGTTCTCGCTGTGCTCGTGCTGTTCGTGACCGAGAACCTTGGTCTGCGGCCCGGCCACTACGGGCTCGTGGTCGCATGCTTCGCGGTCGGTGGCGCCGCTGCCGCATCAGCTGCCCCCGTGCTCGGGCGGCATGTCGCCCCCCGCGTCCTGATCCTGGCCTCCATGGCGGTGCTGGCGACGTCGGGCCTGATCCTGGGAATGGCCGTCACGCCCGTCGTTGCCTGCCTCATGCTCGGCCTCGCAGGGGGCGCCGTCATTGTCTGGAACGTCGTCGTCGTCACGTACAGGCAGCGAACGGTCCCGCTGAGCCTCTTGGGGCGGGTGACGAGTGCCTACCGCGTGGTAGGGAAAGCCTCAATGGTGCTAGGTGCCCTGACCGCAGGGCAGCTCGCCCGAGGCGTCGGTATCCCAACGACCTTCGTCATCGGGGGCATCACGGTCCTCGCCACGGCGTTGGTGGCTGCTCGCAGTCTGGGACACATGCTGCCCGCAGCGGGTGCCGACATGCTCACCGGAGACGAGGACACAAGACACTCGAAGCACCCAGGAGGAGACATTCCGTGATGGACACTGAGACCGCCAACTCCCGCGCACACTGGCTGCGCACGCTCGTTCCAGTGGACGACTGCCGAACCCGGCTCGTCATCCTCCCGCACGCAGGCGGCACCGCTGGCTTCTACCGTCCGTTTGCCGAGCACTTGTCCGGACTCGAGGTCCTTGCCGCCCAGTACCCCGGCCGTCAGGACCGCATTCGTGAGAACTCGCCAGCGTCCATCGAGCAGATCGCGCTCGCGGTCATTGACGAGCTGGATCGTCTGCCAGTGCGCACGACACTCGTCATGGGGCACTCCATGGGCTCTCTTGTCGCCTTCGAGGTCGCCAGACGCCGCCCCGATCTTGTCGACGGACTCATCGTGTCCGCCCACCGGGGCCCGTCGGTGCCCTCGCGCAGCAGACTGCACCTGGCCGACGACGCCGCCCTCATTGAGGAGGTTCGACGCATGGGAGGGACAGACGAGCTCGTGCTCTCGCATCCAGAGCTCGTCGGTCTCGTCACCAGACCGCTGCGCGCGGACCTTACGGTCGATGCTCGTTACCAGTGCCCGGACGGGGCTCGTGTGGCTACTCCGATCACGGTTCTGCGTGGCTCTGATGACGCCACGGTGACTGAGGACGATGCTCTCGCATGGCAGAAGCACTGCGACACTACCGCCACGTGCGAGCGCCTCCCCGGTGGACACTTCTTCCTTCTCGACGCACCCCGGACTGTTGCCGCGGTCGTCGAGAGAGAGGCGGCGCGCACAGGAATGACGAGGAAGAGGAACTCATGAAGAAGCCTGCAGGTGCCGCCCGTGTCACACACGCGGAACCGTCCTTCGCCCAGGAGCGGCTGTGGTTCATCGAACAGTTGCGTCCGAGCACGGGAATGAGCAACGTGCCGTTGACCATCAGAGTCCAGGAACCACTGACGGCGGCAGACGTGCGTCACGCCCTTGAGCTCGTCGTCGCGCGCCACGAGAGCCTGCGTACGCGATTCATCTCGGTAGGGGGCGCTCCCGTCCAGGAGATTCGTGCAGAGACCTTGTTCAGCGTTGACGTGGTCGACCTCCGTGACGAACCGCAGGACGTGGACCATCGCAGGACCGAGGAGGCGCTCCGTCAGTTGGCCGCAGCACCCATCGCGCTCGACAGATCGCCCCTTTTCCGAGTCCAGATGATTCTTGGGCGGGACGGGGGAACGGTGATCCAGCTCGTCATGCATCACATCATCACCGATGGTTGGTCGCTCGGCGTGCTGCAGCGAGACCTGTCCGCAGCGATCAACGGTACATTCGAGGATCTTCCCCCACTGGCGTTCCAGTACCGTGAAGTTGCGTCGCGCCAGCGTGCCGAGCTCGCTGCGGGAGAGTATGACGCAGACCTGCGTTACTGGGGTGAGGCGCTCAAGGACCGTCAGATGCTCGCGCTGCCGCTCCTAGGCGGAGAGCCTCGCACGACGGCTGTCCACGGTGCCCGTGAGGTCCTCACGCTCGATGATGCGCTCAGCGCCCGCGTCTGGGAGTCCGCCACCCGCAGACGGCTCACCCCGAACATGCTCATGCTCGCCGCCTACAACGTAGTCCTGTTTCGCCACACGGGAGAGGATTCCGCCGTGCTGTCGATCGGGACCCCGACCGCCGGACGCTGGGCCTCGGGTGATGAGCAGCTCATCGGATTCTTCGTCAACACGTTGCCGGTGACCACCAGGCTGTCCCGTGACATGCCTGTGAGCGAGTTCCTCACACGGGTGCGCACCAGTGTCCTCGGCGCGCTGAGTCACCAGCGGGTGCCCTTTGAAAGGATCGTGGAACTGGTCCAGCCGGAACGGAGACTCGAGCACTCACCGCTCTACCAGACGATCTTCGTGTACCAGAACGCCCCCTCTTCAGCGGCCCCGTTCGGAGGTCGTCGCATCGAGACACTCGATGTGCACAACGGAGCGTCGCCGGGCGGCCTGACCATGTCGGTCTCGGAACGAGACGGGAGGCTGTCCTGTCGTCTGGAGTACAACTCCGAGCAGATGGCCGCTGACACGGCGCGACGTCTGCTGCGGCGCTATCGCACCGTCCTGGAGACGATGGTGGATGACGGGCACGACGACGAGTACACGATCGGGTCGATCCCACTGCTCGACGAGGCCGAGCTCGGGGAGATGACGGCTATTGGAGCCCGGGCGGCGTACGACGGGCCGCCGACGGAAGATCTCTTCTCGGCTTTCCTTGAGGTGGTCAGGCGTCGCCCGGACGCCGTTGCGATCACTGCGCAGGACGGTGATCTGACGTACGCGGAGTTGGCCTCTCAGGCGGATGATCTCGCCGAGCTGCTCATCCAGCGAGGTGTCGGACCGGGCGACTGGGTGGCTGTTCGTCTCAACCGCAGCACGTTCTTGCCGGTGACCCTGTTGGCGGTGCTGCGCGCAGGTGCCGGGTACGTACCTCTTCCCCCGGCACTTCCCGTAGCCAGGATCAAATTCATGCTCAGTGACTGCGCCCCTACGGCTCTCGTGACTGAGGCGTCACTGGCCGAGGATGCTCGTGCTGGCTGCGCGACGGTCCTGCGCGAGGACTTCCAGACTCATCCGACGCACAGCGTCTCGGCGCGCGCCGTGCCTATCAGCACTTACGCGTATCTCATCTATACCTCTGGCTCGACGGGAGTCCCGAAGGGAGTGCCTGTCAGCCACGCCAACGCGCGCAGGCTCTTCACCGCCACCGACCAACTCTTCGATCTCGACGAGCATGACGTGTGGACGTTTTTCCACAGCTACGCCTTCGACTTCTCCGTATGGGAGCTGTGGGGGGCGCTGCTCCACGGGGCGCGATGTGTGCTGGTGGCGGAGGAGACGGCCAGTAGACCGTCTGACTTCCGAGAGCTGCTGCGGGCAGAGGGCGTCACGGTGCTGAGCCAGACCCCGTCGGCCTTCGCCCTCCTCGACGAAGCCGACGCGCACGCGGACGGCGATCTTCATGTGCGCTACGTCGTGTTCGGTGGCGAGCGGCTCGAGCCGTCGGCGCTGACCCGTTGGGCCGAGCGTTACCCGTTGGACGCTGTCCGACTCATCAACATGTACGGCATCACGGAGACGACGGTCCACGTGACGTTCAGGGAAATGACCCCTGACGACCTGCGTCGTCCGGGCATCAGCCCGATCGGCCGTGCACTGCACGACCTGGACCTGCACATGCTCGAACCGGACTCGTCAGCCCCCGTGCCGTACGGGGTCCCCGGCGAGATCTGCGTCGGAGGTGCAGGTGTGACCTCGGGCTACCTCAACCGCCCCGAGCGCACGGCTCGCTCCTTCGTCCCGCATCCCTTTGCTCCCGGTGAGGTGTTGTACCGGTCGGGAGACCAGGGGATCGTGCTGCCGGAGGGAGAGCACCTCTATTTGGGCCGATACGACCATCAGGTCCAGGTCCGCGGATTCAGAATCGAGCTGGGCGAGGTCGAGGCCGCCCTGCTCGCCTGCCCGGGGGTGCAGCGCGCCGCAGTCTCACTCGTAGACGCGGATACGGACCGTGCGCGGTTGACGGCCCACGTCGTCGCCGAGCTCGACGTCGCCCCCGTCTCCGTGCCGTCCGCACGTGGTCGCGAGTGGGAGAGCGTCTTCGACGCCACGTACTCCGCCGACGACGGGGAAAACCGAGCCGAGTTGCGCGGGTGGCGCTCCAGCTACACAGGTGAGCGCATTCCGGCGGCGCAGATGGACGAGTGGATCAACACGACGCTCGCAGACATCCGGGCCTTGCGCCCGCAGCGTGTTCTAGAGATCGGCGTGGGAACCGGGATGCTGCTCACCCGGCTCCTCGACGAAGTGGAGTTCTACACGGCGACGGACGTCTCGGCCGAGGCGATCGAGAGACTCGGGCACATGAAGGGGCCGCGGGTCCGTCTCCTCCACCGCGACGCGTCGGACCTGGACGGCCTTGAACGGGAATTCGATACGGTCATCATCAACTCCGTCATCCAGTACTTCCCGGATGCTGAATACGCACAAGACGTGATTCACGCGGCGGCCCGGCTCGTCCGACCAGGAGGGCACGTCTTCGTTGGAGACGTCCGAGACCTTCGGAGCCACGAGATCTTCCATCGCTCGCTCGCGGTTGCGTCACTCGATCCCCGGACGTCAGCGCGGCAGGCGCTCGCCGAGGCGGACCTGAGCCGGACAAGGGACCGAGAGCTGGTGCTCGATCCGAGTTTCTTCTCCCACCTCATGTCTTGCGACTCCGGGATCACCGGTGTCGTGGTGCGTCCGAGGATGGGGGAGTGCATCAATGAGATGAGCAAGTACCGGTACAACGCGATCCTCACGGTCGAGAACGATGACCCACGGTCAGGTCCCGAACCGGCTGAGAGCGGCCCCGTGCCCGACGTCGAGTCGCTGGACGTGCTCCTGGCCGCGCACCCCGCCGGACCACTGGTTGTGCGTGGGCTCACGGACAGCAGACTCGTCCCCGATTCCGTCACCTCACAGTACTTGGAGGACCCTGCCACAGAGACGTTGGAGCAGGCGCACGGCCAGGCCGTTGTCGAGCCGCGGGGCATGAGCCCGGGTGAAGCGGTGCACGCCGTGACCGCTCACGGACGCACTGCCTCGGTTACGCTTTCCGCGGCGGGACCCGGTTACTTCGACCTTTTCGTGGATGCTGCGTCTGCGGATGAGCAGTGGATGATCGATGCATCGGAGGTCGGCGGGACAGCCAACGACCCGACTGTCTGCGATCGCCAGGACGCTCTGTCAGCGTGGCTGCGGACACTCCTGTCACAGGAACTCCCAGAATACATGCTGCCGGCGACGATCACGATCGTCCCGAGGATTCCGCTCACGATCAATGGGAAGGTCGATCGTGATGCCCTGCCCCGCCGGGCGGAGAGCAAGCACACGGTGCTCGAGCGCGGGCATCGTGACCCCGTGCTTCGTACCGGGACTGAGCGGGCAGTTGCTGATCTGTTCACGTCACTGCTCCACCTGAGGCAGGTCGGCGCCGACGACGACTTCTTCGCCCTCGGAGGGCACTCGTTGCTTGTCGCGAGGTTCGCCTTTGCCGTCTCCGACAGGTTCGGAGTCGAGCTCCCCCTGCGCGCAGTCTTCGAGAATCCGACCGTGCGGGGCATTGCCCGCGCGATCGACCAGGGGAGATCAGGGGAGATCGTCGAGAGTCCTGATTTCGAGGCCGATGCCACGCGCTGGACTCCTCCGGTACGACGTACTGGCGCACGACGGAGGGCGTCGTCGCCAGCCCCCGCGGACACCGTCCTGATGACGGGTGCGACGGGATTTCTCGGAGCGCACATGCTGGCGGAACTCCTCGCATCGACCGATGCGCGAGCCCACTGCGTCGTGAGGGCTCGAGATGAAGCTCAGGCTCAAGAGAGAGTGGTCTCCGCCCTGCGCCGGTATGAGCTCCCCCTCGCAGGGTTGGACCGACTGGAGGTCCATGCGGGAGAGCTCGCGTCGTCGAGACTCGGGCTGCCGTCTCGGACGTACGAACGGCTCGCCGACGAGGTCGGGCTCGTGTACCACGCGGCGGCGGATACGACTCTCGTGGCCCCGTACTCGCGGCTCCGCGAGATCAATGTCGAGGGGACGAGCCGTGTCATCGAGTTTGCCTCAGTTTCAGGCGCGGCCGCGCACTGCGTATCGACGATCGGCGTCTTCGCGCCGAGCGATGAGGTCGTCCACGAACGTTCCGCGACCGGTCCGGTGGAGCGGCTCACCACCGCCTACGCTCAGAGCAAGTGGGTCGCAGAGCGCAGGATGCTCTTGAGCTGCGCCGAGGGCCTGCCCATCAGCATTTATCGCCCGTCGCGGATCGTCGGGAGCACCCGGACGGGCGCCTGTCGGCCGGATGATCTCTTCTGGCGCGTCGTCCTAGGAGCCATCGAGCTCGGGCAGGTCCCAGTGGACCTGCCGGTGTCAGCCGACATGGTTGCCGTTGACGAGGTCGCCTCGTCCATTGTCCGCCTGTCAGCGGAGCCCGGCCCGGGAACCTTCCACCTCACGGGCGAGACCCGAGTGCCTCTGAGTGCCGCTGCCCACGTTCTTGAGCAGTGCGGCTACAGGCTCCGTGCGACGACCTTCGCCGAGTGGCTCGGCGACGTTAGCGACGACCCGGGCAACACGGCGATGCCCCTCGTGCCGATGCTCGCGCACCAGGGGCACGTTGACGTGGTGGCGTCGTCGGAGGAGACGCGGCAGGCGCTCACTCGTGTCGGTGCGGGACTCAGCCCGATCACCGAGGACATGTTGACTCGGACGGTCGAGTACTTCATCAGACACGGGGACTTCCCCCGTCCCGGTGGGAGGAGCGCGTCGTGAACATGCACCTGTCTGCGATGCGTCTTGCAGGTGTTCCTTGTGGACACGGCCGATGCGCGGGCTGGGAACGATTCATTCCTGTTGAGGAGGAGTGGCTGTGACTGTAGTGATCGAGGCCGAGGATCTAGTCAAACGCTATCGCGAGGGCGGTGCGACCGTCCTCGACCACGTCGACCTCACCGTCGAGAAGGGCGAGTTCGTCACCATCATGGGCAGTTCAGGGGCAGGCAAGTCGACGCTCCTGTACTGCCTGAGCGGAGTCGACCGGCCCACGTCGGGGCGGATCACGCTCGGGGACACGAGGATCGACGAGCTCCGTGAGGCTCAGTTGACCTCGGTCAGACGCACTGTCGGATTCGTCTTCCAGCAGATCACCCTCCTGCCGCATCTGACACTCCTGGAGAACGTGGCCCTGCCGGGCCTCAACAACCGCGACCCCCGGCAGCGGCGCCGCGCGGTCGAGAGGGCTGAGGAACTGCTCACCGCCGTCGGGCTGTCGCACGCCATGCGCCGCGGTCCGCGACAGGCCTCCGGAGGAGAGCAGCAGCGTGCCGCCATCGCCCGGGCCTTGGTCACCGACCCGGTCGTCCTGTTCGCCGACGAGCCCACCGGCGCCCTGCACTCGGCCGCTGGCCAGGCGGTCCTCGACCTGATGGAGGAGACGAACGCCTCCGGGCAGACGACGGTCATGGTGACGCACGATCCTCGGGCCGCTGCCCGAGGCCACAAAGTCATCTACCTGCGCGACGGCGGCATCGTCGGCACGCTCACCACCGCCTTGACCGGGACGTCGCTAGCGGACCGGGAGACGCGGGTGCGTGACTGGCTGCAGGAGATGGGCTGGTGAGGCGCCCGCTGGCGGCCGTCCATCTCCTTGCGCTGCGCGACCTGCGCCGGGACCGGACCTTCAGCGCCGTCATCATCCTGCTGTCGATGCTCGTCACCATGCTCCTGGCCACGACGGTCGGAGGCATGCTCACCAACAGCCAGTCGCACGCCCAGCTTTACGAGCAGGCCGAGTCCCCCGACGTCTTCATGAGGTTCACGGGCGAGCCGGACCTGGATGCCGAGTTGGCCGAGGCGGCCGCCGTCGAGGGTGTCACCAGTGTAAACCGGAGCACTGCCGTCGCCGTGACGACGACCGTCGACGGGGGGGACGGCTCCTTCAGCCTCACCTCGGCCGACGATCTTGAGGCGGGGATCGCGCTGGGCCACCAGGTCGCGTCAGAGGGCGACATCATCCTGCCCATCTCCTCGGCGAGCAGCCTGGGACTGGAGCCGGGGGACACCCTGACGGTGGAGACGGGCGTGACCGAGCACATGCTGACGCTCGTGGGCACCTTCGAGGACCCCGTGTTCGGCTCTCCCATGATGGGCTACAAGCGAGCGGTGGTGAGCGAGAAGACCCTCACCGGGATCCTTGACGAGGTGCGCGCCGTCGGCGGCGAGCGGGCACTCGTCACGCTGGTGACCCTGACGATCGCCGACGGCGGGCCCACCTCAGCTGAGGTCCTGGCCGAGCTGGACTGGGTCTCCGAGGCCGACTTCGCTTACGACAAGGCCTTCCTCATGCGGAGTTTCGCGATCATCCCCGGGATCGTCAGCGCCGTGCTGCTCGTGACGACCCTGGCGCTGGCAGTCATCCTCGCCTTCGTCCTCCACCACGTCAGCCAGGTCCTCATCCGCAGGGAGTGGCGCAGCTCCGGCGTGCTCAAGGTCCTCGGCCTCAGCACGACTCAGATCCGGGCCAGGCTCGGGCTGAGGATGGCGCTCCTCAGCGGGACAGGAGCCGCCCTTGGGGCGCTGGCCTCGATCTGGACGATTCCGGCGCTGGGACGTGTGTTCCTGTCAGTCAACGCGCTGTCGTCGGTGTCCGTGGTGGTGCGGTGGCCGATCGCGGCGGCTGCGCTGCTTGTGGTCGCCCTCGTCGGGATCATGACGGCCCTCACCACGCGCACGCTCATCTCACTCAGCCCCCGGGCGGCGCTCGCGGACGAGACCAGCAGCCGGTCCGCCAGCCGGTCCGGCCCGTCCCTGACTGCGCTTACCGCAGTGCCGACCGGGCTGGCACTGCCTTTCAAGGACCTCGTGCGGGCCCCCGGGCGCTTCATGAGTCTCATCGTGACGGCGCTGGCCTTCGCCTTCCTCATGGGAATTCTCATACCCTTGGGTACGGCGTTCTCAACGCAGGAGCGGGTCGTCAACCTCCTCGGGCTCGACGCCTATGACGTGACGGCCCTGGTCATCACGGGTTCTGAGGACCCCGCCAGCGTCTTCGACGAGGCGTTGGACGCTGCCGTCGAGGAGGCTGGCCTCCCGGCACCGTCGTACGTGGCGGCGCACCGCTCGGTCAACCTCCGGGTCGCCGACCAGAGCGTCGTGAGCACGGTCTCGACCGACTTCCCTAGTTTCCTGCGGATCGCGGACGGCGAACTGCCCGATGCCGATGACGAGGTGCTCGTCGCCCAGGGCCTGGCCAGGTCCCTCGGCGTCGACGTCGGGGACGAGATCGAGGTCGGGTACGGTACCAGAGTCACCTACAAGGTCGTCGGCGTGTACGAGACCGTCAACCAGGCCGGATTGACCATGTGGCTGTCAGAGGGCGCCTATCAGCGGCTTGAGCCGACCGACCCCAGCCCGTACTTCTATGTGGCCTTCGATAAGGCGCTTGACGACGCCGAGCTGGCGCAGGTGCTCGATTCGCTCAACGCCCGCACCGGAATCTCAGCAACTGGCGGGCGGGGGCAGATTGCCTCCGTCGTCTCGATGATCCAACTGGCACTCCAGGGGGTCATGGTGCTCGTGAGTGTGCTGGCGGCACTGCTGGTGGGCGTCGTCGCGGCCCTGCTGGCGATGTCGGCGGCGGCCGTCGATCGGCGCACCTATGCCATCATGACGATCCTCGGCTTTGCGCGGCGCCAGCTGCGCCGCCAGCTCGCCGGGGGGTTCCTTCTGACGGCGGGCGCGGCCGCTCTCGTCGGCGCTG
>ERZ773083.675-NODE-675-length-26186-cov-5.706020_pt1 | contig 26186 bp, 20 predicted proteins | sample MGYA00511465_ERZ773083 | MGnify/ENA primary metagenome ERZ773083 (study PRJEB29015, sample SAMEA2738001) | human oral metagenome | biome: human oral; feature: human-associated habitat; material: dental | place: China | collected 2060 ... | reverse complement strand
TTATTAATATTAATTTTGAAAATTTAATAAATAGAGAATTAACAACAGCGACGTCGAGCTCAGCGATGGGTGGCTTCGTGAGCCTCTGGAGCTCCTCTCGTCCGACCCATCGATCACCGCCGTACAGCCTACGATACGTGCCCAGCGCTCCCCACAGGACTTCGAGTATGCAGGTGCTGCTGGTGGCTACATTGACTCCCTAGGCTATCCCTTCTGTCGGGGGCGTATCCTCTCGGTCGTAGAGCAGGATCAAGGCCAATACTCCACGCCCGTAGATCTCTTCTGGGCCTCGGGAGCCTGCCTGATCATCCGCCGGGCAGCTTACCTCGAGGCAGGAGGGCTCGATCCCATCTTCTTCGCCCATCAAGAGGAGATCGACCTCTGCTGGCGTCTCCTGGCTCGTGGAGGGCGCATCGTCTACGCCCCGAGCTCTACAGTCTACCACGTAGGTGGGGCAAGTCTCTCCGCAGAGAGCCCACGGAAGGTCTTCCTGAACTTCCGTAACAACCTCTTGATGATCTACAAGAATCTCCCCGCTCCCCGCCTGTATACGGTACTCCTTCTCAGGGTCTTCTTGGACATCCTTGCAGCACTGGTCTATCTGGTGAAGTTCCAGCCTCGCCATTGCTTCGCTGTGCTGGAAGCCTGGCGTTGCTTCCTGATCAAGCGCCTCCGCTACGAGCGTGTCCGTGGGGACAACCTAGCGAAGACCACCACCCAGATCTCCTCCGATCTGATGAAGCCCTACAGCATCATCGTCCAGTACTACCTACGAGGGCACAAGCGCTACAGTCAGCTTCCTCGCTAGGGAGCTCTCCCCTCAGGTCTTCGCCAAATCCTCCCATCCCTCTCCCTATGACTTCGCATAAGCCCCTTGCCGAACGTATGCGCCCGACGAGCCTCGAGCACTACTACGGTCAGTCTCATCTGGTCGGTCCGCAGGGCATCCTGCGCCCGATGATCGAGCAGCAGCGCCTGCCCTCGATGATCTTCTGGGGTCCCCCAGGAGTTGGGAAGACTACGCTAGCGGAGATCATCGCTCGTAGCCTAGAGACTTCCTTCCATTCGCTCAGTGCCGTGCACTCGGGTGTGAAGGATGTACGTGAGGTGCTGGAGCGTATCCAGAGCGAGCAAGGGGGCATATTCGGCTCGTCCGTTCGCCCGATCCTCTTCATCGATGAGATCCATCGCTTCAGCAAGAGCCAGCAGGATTCGCTCCTGGCAGCTGTAGAGCAGGGGCTCGTCACCCTCATCGGTGCCACGACGGAGAATCCTAGCTTCGAAGTCATCCGTCCGCTCCTCTCTCGCTGTCAGGTCTACACGCTCAAGCCCCTCAGCAGAGACGAGCTCCTTGCCCTGCTGAGGCACGCTCTCGAGACGGACGAACTCCTCTCACGTCGGCATGTCGAGCTCACCGAGACCGAGATGCTCCTGCGCTATGCTGGAGGGGATGCTCGTCGGGCGCTCAACATCCTGGAGCTCGTAGTCCTCTCGACCATCGACGACCCTCTTCACCTGACTGACGCTCTAGTGAGTGATCGGGTGCAGACCAATCCCATCGCCTTCGACAAGGGCGGTGAGCTCCACTACGACATCGCCTCGGCGCTGATCAAGAGCATCCGTGGGAGTGATCCCGACGCAGCTATCTATTGGCTGGCTCGCCTCATAGAAGGGGGCGAAGACCCAGCCTTCATCGCTCGGCGACTGATGATATCGGCGGCCGAAGACATTGGGCTGGCTAACCCCAATGCCCTCCTACTGGCTACGGCCTGCGCCGAGACTCTGGAGCGTATCGGTTGGCCTGAGGGTCGCATCCCGCTGGCCGAGACGGTCATCTACCTAGCCACCTCGGAGAAGAGCAATTCGGCCTATATGGCCATCAACAAAGCCCTCGCTCTAGTCAAGCAGACGGGCAACCTCCCCGTACCCCTTCACCTGCGTAATGCGCCGACCGAACTGATGAGTGATCTCGGCTACGGAGAGGGCTACCGCTACGCCCATGACTACCCCGGGCACTTCGTCGAGCAGGAGTACCTTCCCTCCTCCCTTCGCTCGCAGCGCTTCTGGCTCTCCGACGAGGGCAACGCCTCCGAAGCCAAGATGATGGAGCGCCAGCGCCACCGCTGGGGAAGGCGCCTCGATCCCGAGGGGAAAGAATAACTACAGACCAAGCACATCCGCTGGTTCGTCTGGCCACAAAATGAAGGCGAGTCCCCCGGGGCTCGCCTTCTCTATTCTATACTCTCAAAAAGGGACCTACGGTAGGTCGCACTTGCGACCCACGGTAGGTCGTCATCACGACCTACAGTAGGTTTTTTCGACGACCTACCGTAGGGTCCTTTTTCGACCTTTGCGAAGGGGGATCTTCGACAGGCTGGGAAGTCGCTTGGGAAGCGGGAAGTAGAGCACCAAGAGACACCTTGGGGAGACGGGCTAATTTACTCCCGAACTTCCCCGCTTCACTCCACCCCAAATAAGGGCCAACATTCGCCCCTCATGTCGGCGGGTATGTGCCCTGCTGGTTTGCGTATTCGCCAAAGTATTAGTAATTTTGCTCACTCATTAGAGTGTACCCCACTCTCTGCAGTAAGCGAAACTATAACAATAAAACAAGATAAGTAAGACATTATGATCGTAGTTCCAGTAAAAGAGGGCGAAAACATCGAAAAGGCTCTGAGAAGATTCAAGAGAAAGTTTGAGAAGACCGGTGCTGTACGTGCGCTTCGTGCACGTCAGGCGTTCATCAAGCCCTCTGTAGCTCGACGCAAGAAGATGGAGAAGGCCGTCTACGTCAAGCAGCTCCAGCAGGCAGAAGAGCAGTAGTAGAGGACTTCGGGCTCTGTGCCCCCTTGCTTCTCCTCACCCCGTGGGCTCGCCCCTAGGGTGAAGTCGATAAGCCCCCTCGATTACGAGGCTACCCGAAGCGCCACCTCCCTCCCCCCGAGGACGTGAGGTCGTCAGCCGAGGATCAACCAAGCTATAAGACACCGCTCGTAGGTCATCCGAGATGGCCTGCGAGCGGTGTCTCTTCTTAGCCACCTAGGGAGCTTCATGGGGGAGCACGGGGCGGTTCGGGGTATTTGTGTATTTTTGTATTATAGACTTTATCTAAGGGGATTTGTCCCCTTCATCACCCCAATACATACGTAATCTATGGCATTCAAAATAGGGGATCAGGTCCCCGACCTCCTAGGCCTTGATGAGGAGGGTAAGGAAGTACGCCTCTCGGACTACCCCGGCAAGAAGATCGTACTCTACTTCTACCCCAAGGACAATACTTCGGGCTGTACCGCACAGGCCTGCAGCCTGCGTGACGGCTACAGCGACTTGCGAGCTGCTGGCTACGAGATCATCGGGGTCAGCCGTGACTCGGCGAAGAGTCATGCGAACTTCCGCACCAAGTATGATCTGCCCTTCCGCCTCATCGCCGACACCGACGTCCAGCTCAACGAACTCTTCGGTACCTGGATCGAGAAGAGCATGTACGGACGCAAGTACATGGGTACCGAGCGCACGACCTTCGTCATCAATGCCCAGCACGAAGTAGAGCGCATCATCCGGGGCAAGGAGGTGAGCACCAAGGACCACGCCGCCCAGATCCTCGGCGCTTAGTCCCTGAGCCTTACTCCCCCTCCCCAGCACATCAAACCAGCCCAATCACCATGAGTGAAGTAACTAAAGATAAGCTCACTAAGAGCGCAAAAGATATGTCCGCCGAAGAAGCAGCTAAACTAAAGACCCTCGAGACCGCACTAGCGAAGATCGAGAAGACCTACGGCAAAGGTGCCGTGATGAACATGGGCGCTCGCCCTGTCACCGACGTAAGTGTCATCCCCTCGGGATCCATCACTCTAGACAACGCCCTCGGGGTCGGAGGTTACCCTCGTGGCCGTATCATCGAGATCTATGGTCCTGAGTCTTCGGGTAAGACCACCCTTGCCATCCATGCCATCGCTGAGGCACAGAAGCTCGGCGGTAAGGCGATCATCATCGATGCTGAGCACGCCTTCGACCCCACCTACGCTGAGGCACTGGGCGTCGACATGGACAATCTCTATATCTCCCAGCCCGACAATGGGGAGCAGGCCCTTGACATCGCTGAGCAGGTCATCCGCTCAGGTGCCGTCGACCTCGTAATCATCGACTCGGTCGCTGCCCTGGTACCTAAGCAGGAGATCGAAGGGGATATGGGTGAGGCTAAGGTAGGTCTGCAGGCTCGCCTGATGTCTCAGGCACTTCGCAAGATCACCGGTGCCATCAGTAAATCCAATACCGCCTGTATCTTCATCAACCAGCTCCGTGAGAAGATCGGGGGCAATATGTACGGCCCATCGGAAACGACTACTGGGGGGAACGCTCTGAAGTTCTATGCCTCGGTACGTCTCGACATCCGCCGTGCTGGCCAGCTCAAGGATGGGGATGAAGTCTATGGCAACCTAACCCGTGTCAAGGTCGTCAAGAACAAGGTCGCTCCCCCCTTCCGTGTCGCTCTCTTCGAGATCCTCTACGGGCAGGGCATCTCCCGTCTCGGCGAGATCATCGACCTCGGAGAATCAGAAGATCTCATCAAGAAGAGTGGCTCTTGGTACAGCTACGGAGCTACGAAGCTCGGTCAAGGTAAGGAGAAGGCTAAGGAGACGCTTGCCGATAATCCCGAGCTCCTCGAAGAGCTGACTCAGAAGATCACCGAGCGTCTGAAGAATGCGTCTTCTGCCAAGGATAAGCGGAAGAAGAAGTCAACCAAGGACGAGGACGAAGACGAGGATTAATCCCCTCGCTTCGCTGTACCGCTAATCGTAGATCTATGGGCAAGCTTATCATCATCTCAGCACCCTCAGGCACGGGGAAGAGCACCCTCATCTCCCGCCTACTCTCGGAGCATCCCGAGCTTCGACTGCGCTTCTCCGTCTCGGCTACCAGCCGAGCTCCCCGAGGGCAGGAACAGCACGGTGTGGAGTATTACTTCTTCACTCCCGAGGAGTTCCGTGCGGGGATCGAGCGAGGAGACTTCCTAGAGTATGAAGAGGTCTACCCAGGGCGCTACTACGGCACCCTACGCTCCGAAGTCGATCGGCGCATCGCTGAGGGGGATCGGGTGATCTTCGATGTAGACTGCGTCGGAGGAGTGAACATCAAGGAGGCTTACGGCGCTGAGGCGCTGAGCCTCTTCATCCAGCCTCCCTCCCTCGAAGAGCTACGCCGTCGCCTTGTCGGTCGTCAGACCGATAGTGCGGAGGTCATCGAAGAGCGTCTAGCCAAAGCAGAGCTAGAGCTGAGCTATGCCCAGCGCTTCGATCGGGTGCTCGTCAATGATGATCTGGAGCGTTGCTACCAGGAGTTCTACGAGACGATACGTAGCTTCCTCTCGGCTTAGACAGCCTTAGGTATTAGATCTCCAGAGTAAGTATCCCGCCGTAAGGTGCTCGGTGGGCGAAGGCTTCTTCCATAGAGAAGAGCCCCGCCCAGATACCTGCTCCCAGCAAGACTCCCCCATGGGTGAAGACAAGGACTTCTCCCATGGGGGAGTCTTCGTTTTCTACGCTTACTTTCTGGACTTCTGCACGGAGGTCATCGAGGAAAGAGGATACTCGGATGACTTGGGAATGGAAGCTCTCTCCCCCTGTAGGAGCTTCGTAGAGATAGTCAGCATACCACCGCTCCAGCTGAGGGTCCGCAATGGTATCAAACCGCTGGAGCTCCCATGCTCCGAAGTTGAGCTCCATGAGTCGATCATCCCGCAGAGCATCAGGGTAGCCACAGGCTTCGGCTAGTAGGAGACAGCGGGAGAGTGGGCTGGAATAGACACGGCTGGGTACATTCCCCTCGAGGAGCGTACACAGCCGTGTCCTTACCTCTTGAGCCTCAGTAGCGAAGGTCGATGCTAGGGGGACGTCCGACTGCCCGTAGCATACTCCAGCGGGGACATCGGGCGTGGTATGTCGGATGAGATGAAGGCACATCAGTAGAGGGAATTCATCTGGGCATAGATCGTATAGCCTAGTAGCATCGCCAGCTCAGAGAGCAGACAGATCGCTCCACAGGTATCGCCGGTATAGCCTCCGATGCGCCGACGGATATAGCTGATCAGCCCAAGGGAAGTCACCAGCGGAAGGGCGAAAGACAGCCACACATAGCCCTGCTCCACGAAGAGAGACAATGGGAAGTAGGCGACAGCTTGTGTAGCGATGAGGACCAAGACTGCTAGGGACATCGGGAGGAGTCCTGCCCTACGATACACTACCCCCACCTTGCACTCCTCCGTCCGACGGGCATAGGGAAGATGCTGCACCTGCATGTAGGAGCAGCACTTGCCCGCTACGTCGCAGGAGAGGAGGACGAAGGGCAGGATATCCCCAGGGATAGAGACAGCACTACTCCAATAGATAAGGTAGTAGAGGACGAAGGCCAGCACAGCATAGGAGCCGACGTGGCTGTCCTTCATGATGGCGAGGATCTGCTCCTTCGTCCTTCCACCACCGAAGCCATCGAAGAAATCCCCTAGTCCATCTTCGTGGAAAGCACCGGTGAGCAAGAGCCGGGATGCTAGTGCCAGAACTAAGGCGACCTCCGTGGGGAAGATCTGACTGTATAGGTAGAAACTCCCTGCAAGTACCCCTCCTGTGATGAGGCCCATCACGGGCCACCAACTCAGGGCGTCCTCGTAGTCTTCTTGTCTGAGCTCCCTCAGACGCCAGAAGGGAAGGCGGGTGAAAAGGCTCCCCGCTGCTAGGAGAGCTCCGAGGTGTGAGCGCTGTCCTTCCATAAGCTTAGTACCAGATCTTCCCTCGCTCGGAGGTTAGGGTGAAGTCGATCGTCCCGCCCTCACGAAGCTCTTCGTAGGTAAGGTAGGATCGGCGAAGGGGCTTCCCATTGAAGGAGACAGAAGCCGTGTACTGCTCGGCCTCACTCCTACGGGGCGCACGGATCGTGAGGTACTTACCACCGGGGAGGGCAATACGGGCACTTTCGAAGAGCGGAGTCACAAGCTCATACTTCCCGTCCAGCGGGTCTACGGGATAGAGACCTAGGGCGGCCATGACATACCAGGCAGACATCTGTCCGCAGTCCTCGTTCCCACAGATCCCGTCAGGACGCTCAGTGTAGAGCTGGCGAAGGACCTGGTGCGTCAGTTCGGCTGTGCGCCAAGGCTGACGGGCGTGATTGTAGAGGAAGATCACATGATGACCAGGCTCGTTGCCATGGGCGTACTGCCCGATCATCCCTGTGGAGAAGATAGGTAGTTCGATATACTTCGGTGTAGTAGCGCCGAAGAATTCGTCGAGGCGCTTCCCCAGCTGTCCCCCCATGATTCGGTCGAGACCTGCTATATCGTGCTGGACGCTGAATAGGTACTGATAGGCATTACTCTCGGTGAAGGCCTTCGAATAGGCAAAGGGGTCAAAATCCGGGAGGAAGCCTGCCTGCTCGCTACGAGGAGCGAAGAAGCCAAGCTGGTCAGACCAGACGTTGCGCCAAGCACCTGAGCGCTCTTCGTAGCGACGAGCTACAGCATCATCGCCCATCCATCGAGCATAGCGGGCGATAGCGGCATCATCGTAGGCATACTCCAGAGTCTTCGATACACTCTCCTCCTCTTCATCTGCGGGAATGTAGCCAAGACGCAGGTAGCTATCGAGACCTCTGTAGCCCTTGCGCTCAGCAGTAGAGCGCAGGAGACTCAGGAGCTTTGCCTTGTCTCGGGGCACATAGATCCCCTTGAGCACCGCCTCGACGATCACGGGGATCGAATGGTGGCCGATCATCATATCGGTCTCCGAGGCGAACATGTTCCACACGGGGAGATGCCCTGAGTTCTGCTCACCGAAGTCTACGAGGGAAGCCACCATATCACGTGCCTCACTGGGGCGAAGGAGGGCATAGAGGGGATGAGCCGTACGATAGGTATCCCAGAGGGAGAAGGTACTGTAGGTCTTGTGCTGCGCCTGGTGGATCTCACGATCCGCCCCCAGGTAGCGCCCGTCGACATCGCTGTAGATGGTCGGGCAGATCTGCGAGCGGTAGAGGGCGGTGTAGAATACGCGGCGAAGGCTGTCAGGCACCTTAGCATCCAGGGTCACCTGCCCCAGGCGCTTATCCCAAGCGAGCGTAGCAGCCTCCCGGTAGCGATCGAAGTCGCTGTGTGGCGCCTCAGCCTTGAGATTCTTCTGAGCCCCCTGTTCACTTACCCCCGATAGTGCGGTGCATAGCGTGATAGACTGACCCGCACGTACCTTGCCGTAATAGAGGCGGAGGATGACGCCATAGCCTACGGACTTACCGACCTCACCCTTGCCGGTGTAGGGGATAGCGGTACGCTCGATGCGAAGAGCGGGGCGTGAGAGGGTCGTCGTAAAATACACCTTCTGATCACGAGCCCAGCCATCGGAGTAGCGGAAGCCTACGATCTGCGTGGGCGAGATGGATCGAGCGTCGCTGGTGACGGTGCGGTCCCAGTTCGTCGCCTTGTCTAGATTGAGGATGATGCAGGCCGAGTCAGCGTCCTCGAGGAAGGTATAGCGCTGGATGCCCACCCGCTCGGTAGAGGTGAGTTCGACCCGGATCTTATAGGGCTCGAGGGTCACGGCGTAGTAGCCCGCCTGAGCGGTCTCCGTCGTATGAGAGAAGCGAGCATGAATGCCTATCGGGCGCTGATCCTTAGCCTCCATCCCGAAGGTGAGAGGCGGACGGCTCTCCTCAGTGAGTGCAGGGAGGGTGACGGGCATGTACGATATATCGTAGAGGTCTCCTGCGCCAGTACCGCTCAGGTGGGTATGGCTGAAGCCGGCGATGACGCTATCTGGATAGAAATAGCCGGCGATATAGTCCCAGCCTGCACGACCATTGTCGGGGCTGAGCTGTACCATGCCAAAGGGGGCGCTAGCTCCAGGGTAGACATTGCCCACCCAGTCGGTACCTATGAGGGTATTGACCCAGGAGGAGAGGCCCTTCTTAGCGACACGAGCGGTACGCTGAGCACTTAGGGAAGTGCTTCCTCCCAAGAGGAGCGCTAGAGCAGTAAGTACGGAGAGAGATCTACGGATCATCTGATACAATAGGCTAGTGAAGATAATAGAGGGGGGATAGGCCGAGGCGGTACGCTCGGAGAAGTTCTCGGGGGAAGGCCTCCCTACTCCCCGATGCGGTGGTACTGGCTCTCGAAGGGTATACGGATGCGATCCCCTACGGGGCGACGATCATCACGGATACCGCAGGAGACGATCATATTGATCTTAGTCCCTCGGGGCAGACCCAGCAGGCGACGCACCCGTAGCGTATCGATGCCCTCCAGCGGACAGGTATCATAGCCCTCGCTACTCATGGCGAGCATGAAGGTCTGTGCCACCAGAGCACAGCTCTTATGCGGAATAGCGGTGAGGTCAGCTTCGCTCATCTGTCGAGGCACGGGGCGGAAGAGCCCTCCTATCTGCACGAGCCCCTTGCGGATCAGCCCCCAGAGGCCTAGACCACGGCTGTAGGTGAAGGGGATGACCTTGAGCAGGTAGTCAGCACGGAGCTTGTCGTACTTCGCCCACTTGTCCTCGGGGTGATGCTTGCGGGTATCAGCTCGATAGAGCTCGATGAGCTCGTGGGTACGCTGGCGCCAGAGATGGGGCTTCGTGACGAAGACCACCAACTGCTGGGCAGTGGTGACCGCCGTCTGCGAGAAGCAGGCCGGGGCAAGAGAAGCGATGACAGCGGGGTCGGTGATATGGTAGCACTCCCAGAGCTGAAGGTTGGAGCTCGTAGGGGCAAGAGAAGCTAAACGAAGGCAATGCTCAACATGAGCAGTATCTAGAGGCTTCTCGGGATCATAGTAGCGGATAGCACGGCGGTGCTTTACTATTTCCTCGAAGTTCATTTTGGTTCGAATAAGCAGGTATTTAGTGTGGAGAAGTCTCCTTTACAAAAATAAGGAATTACGCCGAAAGGGGAGGAACGAGCACCTATCAAAAAGCTCGGTCACGACGAGCCCTCAGCCCCCCACTCCAAAGGCGCATAAATAAAGGCTTCTGGAGGGGGCAAAAAACGACCCACGGTAGGTCGTCAAAAAAACCTACTGTAGGTCGTGAAGACGACCCACGGTAGGTCGTCGATGCGACCTACCGTAGGTCGCTAAACGGACCTTCCCAAGGACGGAACCAATACCCCCGTATTTTCCCCTCCCAAAGTGACCGAAAATCGAAGCCATAGACAGGGGTAATGAGGCTATAAATTGGTATATTGACAGAAAATTAAGATATTAAATTATCTTTGCGTCGTTGAACACCTAAAAACTGAACATGTATATGAAGAAAATTTCTACGCTCATGCTAGGCCTCGCCCTCAGTGGTACCCTGGCAGCTCAGACCCCTAAGTTCACTCCTGAGCACGGCGCTCTGCTGGATGGTAAGACGATCGTCAAGGCAAACATCACCAGCCCTGCACTGAAGACGTACAGCTTCTCCGCCGAACGTATCCTCTCCAAGGGTCTTAGCTTCCAGCTCGGTATCTCTACGATGCCTAAGAGCTCTCTTCCCCTCATCTCTACCCTCGAGAAGGCTGTAGGTGGTGAGACGAACCTCGGTGCTCTGAGACTGAAGAGCTTCGACTTCACCCCCGAGGTCCGCTGGTACACGGGCGGTGGTTACGGCCACGGCTTCTACCTGATGGCTTACTACCGTTACCAGAGCTACAACCTATCTGGCTATACCTTCAACCTCGATGTACGTGACAACGGTTCAGCTACCACTAAGCCCGTCGGTGTCGTACTCTCTGGGGACTTCAAGACGAACTCCTTCGGTATCGGCCTCGGTGCTCAGTGGCTCTTCGGTCGCAATAAGAACATCGTCCTCGACTGGAACATCCTCGGCCTACACGCGGGTCGTGGTAAGATGACCCTCTCGGGTGACTACTCCTCTGCTACAGCGCTCACCGACAAGGAACTTGAGGACCTTCGCCACGAACTCAGCGACAACATCTCTGACATCCCTGCTGTCAAGCTCGGAGCTGAGGACATCAACCTCGACAAGGCTGGCAAGAAGGTGTCGCTCAACAGCGTCTCTACGCCTTGGGCTTGGATCCGTGCATCGGTCTCCCTCGGTTTCCGCTTCTAAGCGCCTGAGGGCTTAGCCCTACGACAAAGAGCATCCCCCACAGAGATACGGAGTGTATCGCTGTGGGGGATGCTCTTTTTGTCTTAGGTGGAAGGGGGCTACTTCTTGAGGTGCTTCTTGATCGCCTTGATCCAGACCGTCAGGAGGCGTGCCGAGGCGTCGATGAAGAGGTCCTTCTCGTCGGTGCGCTTCAGTTCGCCCTTGACCTTGATATCGGGCTCGATACCGAACTCTACGTCCTTCCCCGCTGTATCGTAGGTGCGAGAGGCAGAGAAGCGTATCCCCCAGCCATTGGGGAGCTCCGACGACATCGGTAGGCCTGCGCCCCCACCCGTCTTCACGCCGATGATCCGGACGTGAGGGAGCCCCTTGAGTCGTAGCACGAAGTCATTAGCTGCGCTATATACGCCCTGATTGACCAGGACGAATACAGGCTTGAGCCAGATCGTACCCCGTGTCAGAGGGTCGATATAGATGGGGATCTGACGGGAGAAGTCATTGTGTCCTGGGCCCGTCTTGTGGGACATATAGCCGACGTGCCTGCGCTTGTCGATGAAGTGCCGAGCCAGGAGTTCGGAGCTAGATACCTGTCCTCCACCATTGGCTCTCAGGTCGAGGATGAGGCCGTCACAGTCACGTAGTCGATTGAGTGCCGCCGAGACATTGCCATCGGAGAGGCCCGAGTTGAACGACGCTACACGTATGTACCCCAGCGGGATCTCCCGCTTCCCTTCGTCGGGGTAGTCCAGCGCCTTGTAGGCCAGTGCCCCAGCGATCTTGTAGTCTTCACCTAGGTAGCGCTCCACCAGCTCTGCATCGAAGGTACGAGGCCCTTCGGTGCGCCACTTCCAGTAGCGACTTAGGTTGAAGGTCGAGGAGAGGTTCACGTGTCCATCCTTGAGTTCTGCCAGTAGCTCCGTCATGATGAGGAAGAGGGAATCAGTCGTCATCTTGGGACGAAGGTCCTTGCGGTGCTTGTGGTAGAGATCCCGCCATGTCGTACCTTCGGGGAGCTTGAGATCGAAGTAACAGTAGTTACGGTCTAGGATCTGCCAGAGGGCATCATAGTTGGCGTACGGATCGGCAGTAAACTCCTTCTCCGTCGAGCAGGATACAAGGAAGAGGGAGGCAAGGAGGGTGCAAAGTATAGAGATACAGCGCTTCATGGGCTAGAAGGGGACTAGGGATGAATACTGGGAGGCTGTACGACGTCCCTGAAGGGGAAGGATATGGGTCGTCACCCCGACGAGCAGACTATGCTGATGGCGATAAGCCCTGATCTGATGGAGCTCCGTACGGCGGTAGTCCCAGCGATAGCCTACAGAGAGCGTCAGGTAGTCCAAGAGAGGTACATCGAGGGTCGACAGTAGGTAGAACTCGGGACTTGAGAAGGGATACGTCAGCGATATACGGCGGGAGGGCTTGCTGTAGTAATAGAGTTCGAAGAAGCTCTCACCGAACTCTTGGGCAAAGGCTAGCCCTAGCAGGTCGGTATGCGCATAGGTCTTCAGGAGCAGAGGGAAGCGCTCCGTCCCTAGGCGATAGCTATATAGAGCGGAGAGCCCTACAGAGAGGGCAGCGTCCAGAGCGACAGGGTTGTTCCCGTTGCGGGTACTGTAGGCGACGCCCCCGAAGCCTACGAGGCTTCCACCGAGATACAGCCGTCCCGCCCGACCATCCATCACCCGACGGAGGTAGCCCCAGTCATAGCGCAGGCCGAGGCTATAGATCGTAGCATTGCCAGCGGGATTGAGCGTGAGAGCCAGGTCGACCCCTAACAGAGTATGCTTCAGCCAGCGGGGATCCGTCGTGCGGGGGGTATAGGCAAAGAGAGAGCCCTTTGCCTCGGTCTCTCCCTTAAGACTCTTATAGCCTAGACGAGAGGACTGCGACAGGTAGCTATAGACTCGCCCCCCGTAGTTCAGCGGGGTGAGGTAGGTATTGCCTAGGCGCATCCCCCCGATACCGAGGTACTGGCTGTGGCTAGTGACATTGCTCATCCGACTCTGTGGCTCGGGGACGGTAAGGATGCTCGTCGCCTGCGAGCCACCACGGAGGCTATCCCCCTCATAGCTCTGCGCCTCTAGGGGCTCTAGAGCGAGGAGCGGTAGGAGGAGCGCACCGAGGAGCACAAGGGCTCGGCTATAGTGGGCGGTTCTCTTCATATCTAGGTAGTAGCTAAGGGTTATTCTGTAGGAGCTTCGTCCGAAGAGCTGGAGAAGAGGTCGGCTTCTTCCTCTGGTTCGTCCCCGTGGGGCTCCTCAGAGACTTCTTCGAAGATAGGGGACTCCTTGAGCGGAGGGAGCTCTTCTACTTGGTCGATGAGATAGGGAGCGATGCGCTTGCCACGAGCACGGATACTCTTGACGAGGGCAAACTCTTCGACATCGATCTCCACGGTACGTAGCTCCCCGTCCTTCTCCTTGCGTCCGACGAGGAGGCGTGGGTAGTACGTGTCGGTCAGGAGCAGAAGTTCGTTCTTGGGATTATCCCCGAGGATGTTCTCTCGCTTCTGGTCCTCCTCGACGCTGAAGCGCTTGATGTAATGGTACTTCTGATCGGCATCGTAGTAGACCGCAGTCCAGATCTTCCGGGAGTCGTTCTTCTCGATGCGTAGGAGGTTCTCCTCTATATGGATGGAGTCGCTGAAGTCGGTGGTGTAGCACTCGCCAGAGTCGAGGATGACGAGGATACGGTCTCGTGCATGGAAGGAGCCTAGGTACTGACCTTGCTCGTTGTAGTTCAGGCGGAGGACATCCCTATCGAACCACACATCCCGGCCCCCCAGTGTCGAATATCCCTTCGAGAGGAGACTGACCGAATGGACCTCAGCCTTAGTGACTAAGAAGCCCACAGAGCTACGGCTCTTGATCGACACCTCTGAGAAATCCTTCTCGAACTGGAAGAGTCTCTGCCGGGCATTCCTGATCTTGAGCTTGATCGAGACCTTCTCTGCCTCGCCGTTGCCATTAGCCGAGAAGTAGAGGACACGCGACCCATCCTTTCCACGCGTCAGATCATAGATACGGTCACGGATGATCGAGAGTACGTTGAAGCGCTTAGCGTAGACAGAGCCTGCCTTACCATCACGGTAGACGACGTTGTAGATGGTACGTTCGTCGTTGCGCTGATAGCGGTTGATGTAGATGACCTCCTCATTACCATAGAAGCGCTTATCCTCGACTTTCCCGACGAAGTACTTACCCGAGCGGAAGAAGACGATGACCTCATCGAGGCTAGAGCAGTTGCAGACGAACTCCGCATCCTTCAGTGCCGTGCCGAAGAAACCCTCCTCTCTATTGATGTAAAGCTTAGCGTCGAGCTCGGCTACCTTGGTTACCTCGATGGTGCCGAAGTTCATGATCTTCGTCCGGCGAGGGAAGGCAGATCCATAGCGCTGGACTAGGTGCTCATACCAGCGAATGGTATAGTCGACTAGGTGGTTCAGGTCGTGGCGAAGCTGAGCGATATCCTGCTCGATCTGCAGGAGAGCCGCCTCGTGCTTGGGGAGGTTGAAGCGGAGGATACGTGCCATACGTAGCTCCAGCAGTCGCTTCAGATCCTCCGTAGTCACAGGGCGAAGTAGCTGGTCTGCAAAGGGCTCTATGCGCTTAGCTATATGGGCAAGAGCAGTGGTCTCATCCTTCGCTTCTTCGAAGGCCTTATCCTTATAGATGCGCTCTTCGATGAAGATACGCTCCAGCGAAGCTCCCAGGTACTGCTCCTCCTTCTCCGAGAGCAGGATCTTCAGCTCTTCGCCGAAGAGGTACTTGGTGCGCTCCACGCTGTAGCGTAGGAGCTCGCTGACGGTGGTGAAGAGGGGCTTCTCCTGGTAGATGACGCAGCAGTTCGGGGAGATACTCACCTCGCAGTCGGTGAAGGCGTAGAGGGCGTCGATCGCCTTGTCCGAGGAGACTCCCGAGGCTAAGGTCAGGCGGATATCCGTCGTGGCAGCCGTCATGTCGTCGACCCGACGAATGCGGATCTTCCCCTTCTCCACAGCCTTGAGTATGGATTCGATGAGCGTGGTAGTCGTCTTGCCTGCAGGGAGTTCAGAGATGCTTAGGGTCTTTGAGTCGATCTTGTCGATCTTAGCGCGAGACTTGAGGCTTCCCCCACGCTCGCCGTCATTGTAGCGCGATACGTCGATGAGGCCACCTGTGGGGAAGTCGGGGTAAAGGGTAAATTCCTCCCCTCGGAGATAAGCGCAGGCAGCGTCTGCCAGCTCCACGAAGTTATGGGATAGGATCTTGGAGGAGAGCCCGACAGCGATCCCCTCGGCTCCCTGAGCCAGGAGCAGGGGGAACTTCACCGGCAGAGCTATAGGCTCGTCCGTCGTGCCGTCGTAGGTCTTCTTCCACGGCGTCACTCGGTCACTATAGACGGCCTCTAGGGCGAAGGCGGAGAGCTTAGCCTCGATATATCGGCCTGCAGCAGCAGGGTCTCCGGTGAGGATATTCCCCCAGTTCCCCTGTGTGTCTATGAGGAAGCCCTTCTGTCCGAGCTGTACCAGAGCATCGTTGATCGAGGCGTCTCCGTGGGGGTGGTACTTCATCGTCTCGCCGACGATATTAGCCACCTTGATGAGCTTACCACTATCCATCCGCTTGAGGTTATACAGGATACGGCGCTGTACAGGCTTGAGCCCGTCGTCGATATGCGGTACGGCTCGCTCGAGGATGACGTAGGAGGCGTAGTCGAGGAACCACGTCTGGTACATCTTCGAGAGATTGCTTAGCTCGGGGCGATAGGGCAGGCCCTCAGCAGGCTGATAGGCTGGAGGCTCGGGATCCTCGACTTCGCTCTCGGCGGAGTGTTCGTCGGGGGAAGAGGGGAGGGTCGTCTCTAGTTCGTCGTCTAACTCAGGCTTCATGTAGATCGTCTATACACCAATATTATACGAGGGCAAAGATACGGAAAAGAGGGGGGATCACGGCGAAGAAACCCCGTGTAGAAGCCCCAAGAGAAGGCATCCGACTCCCGAGCCTGTCTCGGAGGTCTCGACGAAGGGGTCAAAAAGGGATCTACGGTAGGTCGCCGAAACGACCTACCGTAGGTCGTCACGACGACCTACCGTGGGTCGCAAGTGCGACCTACAGTAGGTTTCCCAGAGGGTGCTCCGTAGCCCTTCCCCACGGCGAGCAAAAGTAAGGGGGAGGCACGAAGGGAAAGGCCTCTTCCCCAGTCCCCTCACTCCCGGCGGGGAAGGAGCAAAGAAAATCCACCTGTGCCCCCAGCAAGTCGCTCTCGACTCGAAGCTAGGGCACAGATGGATCAGACAGGGTGTCGAAGGGGGGAGCTAGCCCCCGTTGCAAGGGGAATTTACTTGAAGCGAGTGTACTCGATCGCCCAGCTATAGGTCTCGATAGGTGACTTGCCTCCGACCAGGACGGTACGCTCTTCACGAGCTCGTGTTGGCCAGCCTTCGGGCGTCACCCCTTCAGTAGAATAGGTGACGACGCTCTTCTCCGAACTGAGGAGCGTCTGCGCTTTGCCCTGATAGACTCGCTTGTCCTCCAGGATGGGAGCACCTAGGATACCGTAGCTGAATAAATGGACCCGACGGCGAAGGAGGCCATATTCTCCCTCGAGGCTCCCATAGTCAGCTTGGCTCTCCTGGATCAGGCGATCCAGAGGATCGTAGAGACGCTCGGTGGCCTGGACGATCTGGTGGGTGGTGGCTATCTCCTCCTTGATCAAGAGGCGGGGACCTGCATAGCTATAGAGGAGACGGCGCTGCTGGGGAGCCACTCCCGAGCCCGTGTAGACGGTCTTCGTCCCTCCAGAGATACGATCTTGGTCATAGCTGTACTCAATCTCATAGTCGAGCTGGTCACTTCCTCGGAGGAAGACCTGCTCGTGGGTGAGGGCGTCACGCTTGTATCCGAACTTCGTCACCAGGGGAGCCTGCTTGGCACCTAGGTCGTAGATCTTCTGCTCGACCAGATGTCCCGAGGCGTCGTAGCTATAGGTCTCCTGATAGATGATCTCACTGCCTGGGGTACCATCCTGCTTCGGTTGGTCGTGGATGAGACTGAGGCGTCGGTGAGCTCGGTCAAAGGTCTCGATGATCGTCAGGAACGGGCGTCCGCCCTTGGTCTTAGTGATCTCGATACGTTCGATCTTATTCAGCTGCCCTCCTCCAGGATTCGGAGGCGTGGGTACTTCTCGACCCTTAGAATTACAGGAGGCGACCAGGAGGCTCGTGCCCACGAAGAGCAGAGCTAAGGGGATGAATTTCAAGGCTTTCATACAGAGAGGTAGGCTAAAGGTGTAGAGCCGTCCCTACTGGGGACAGCCAAGGGATAGAGTAGCGACCTTCTCCTCGCTCCCTCTGGGCTGGGAGGGTGCGGAGCGGGGGGAAGGGAGGGGTGGACTAGACGAGGTCCTGCCCCGGACGTAGGCGAAGCATCTCCTTGGGTACAGAGGCGCGTACGACTTCGCCTAAGCGCTCCACCAGAGCATGACGTACGTACTCCTGATGGTGGATGAGCGTGATACAGCGGGTAGGGCGAGGTAGGGCAAAGGAGCGGACGAGCTCTCTTCGGTCAGGGCTAAGCGTATCGATGACTAGCTCGGGGACGAACGTGATCCCATTGCCCTGCTCTACGAAGTGCATGAAGGTCTCCAGACTACCTCGACTATAGCTGAAGCGCTGGTGAGGAGCATTCTTCAGATGGCAAAACTTCACCAACTGATCCCTGAAGCAATGCCCTTCGTCCAAGAGCCAAAGCTGGTGCTTCCCTACCTCTGACGAGCGGATATGCTCCTCGGCGAAGAGCTCCGACTGACGAGGCACATAGCCTAGGAACTCCTCGTAGAAGAGCGGGTGATCCACCAGTTGGTCCGACGTGGAGGCAGAGGCGATGAGAGCGATGTCTATCTCCCCAGAGAGTAAGGCCGAGACACATTCGCTCGTCTTCAGCTCCGTGATGGTGACCTTCAGCTCGGGCAGGTGCTTCTTGATCAGGGGCAGGACTCTCGGCAGGAGATAGGGAGCGACGGTAGGCAGGACGCCGAGGCGTACCTTCCCCGTGAGCGTCTCAGTCTCTTCACGGATGACTTCCTTGACCTGCGCCATCTGTAGGAGTATCACTGCTGCCTGGTCGAGGATACGTCGCCCCACTGCTGTCGGTATGATCGGCTGATGGCTACGATCGAAGATCTTCACCCCCAGCTCCTCCTCGAGCTTCTGGATCATCGTACTCAGTGTCGGCTGGGTGACATCACAGTAGTCGGCGGCACGCCCAAAGTGGCGAAACTTATCGAGCGCCTGGATATATTCGAGTTGCTGTAGGTTCATGCTTCTTGGTTTTCTCTTAGGCAAATATACCGCAATCTCTGCGAACAATGGAGCATCTGCCCCCTAGCGCCTCCTCCTCGGCGGGCAAAGCAAGTCAACTCAAGACCTTCGTTAAATATCTTCCTAATTATAGGGCCCTTCTCCTCAGGCGACACAGCGCCTAATCGCTAAAAACAGTTAAAACAAGAAAGGGTTTTCCCCGTAAAGATCCCCTATTCGCTACTTTCGCTCCGCCGAGTTGTGAATATAGATTAAACTTTCTCTGCAGTGCTCATTCGCTTGCTTTTGCATTAAAATCTTCCCACCTTTGCTATACCAATTCGAAGCAATCTTATCGTAGCCTCGAATCGACAGGCTCCCGACAGCCGATACCGGACAAATACACATGGATTGCACAGCCCCAGCTCTTCCTCCTTTCGAGCTGGGGCTGTTTCCTTCCTCCCCGATCCCCCCATCCTACCCTACGAGCTCTAAGGGCTAGACCCTAGGGGGAGCACAGCTGTGCCTCAGAGGCACGACCTTCACCTGAACTGAGGGGCTAAGGCAACTACTCTACTCCCTTCTGGGCAAGGTCTTTTCACCCAAGCCTTGCAAGGTCTAGGAGGCACTACTGTTACCACCCTCGAGGCACCAATAGTACCTCTCGGGTGGCGCTAGTAGTACCTCTTCGGAGATAAAAGTAGCGCTTCTCAAGGAGGCGCTACCAGCTTCTCCGAAGGAGCTCCCCCATATCTAAAGAACAAGGAATGAAGAGAAAACCCTACCTTTGTACCGGCACAAGGCCAGAGGACAACATCAGAACCTCCTCACTTGACTGCCTTAAGCCACTCCAAAACCTCATTTATACCTCTTAATTCATTTTTAATAAAGATCACCTATGAAGACTATTACAGTCTCATTGCTGGGTGTCTTATGCCTCGTCTCGACGGGAGCGTATGCCCAGCGTACATCTTCTGCAGACACGCTGCACCACATCGACAGTGTCTCGGTGACTGCTCGTCTGCGTCACGAGATCGGGGTTAACCCGCTTGGTGTCCCCGTCAAGAAGCTTCCCCTGACCATCAGCACCCTCTCTGGCACTACCCTCTCAGAGCGTGCCATCACTCAGGTCACCGATGCTATGCGCTTCGTACCTGCCGTGCAGATGAAGTCCAGCTTCGGAGCCTTCCGTGAGGTATCCGTCCGTGGCTTCTACAACACCGTCTATATGGTCGACGGCGTCCGAGACGAACGCTCAACGATCAACTCGTACCCTCTGGGCGACCTCTACAATGTCGAGAGCATCGAGGTGCTCAAAGGCCCTGCCTCTGTCCTCTACGGCTACGCTGCTACCGGTGGTGTCGTCAATATCACCCGCCGAGTACCAGAGGAGAAGTTCACCCTCGGGGCACACGTCCGTGGGGGTAGCCTAGGCTACTTCGACCTCGGGGCACAGGTAGGGGGGAAGATCGCCGATGGTCTGAACTTCTACGCTGGAGGCTTCCTCTCTGGGGGTAAGCAGTGGCGCTCGACGAATGACAAGAACCGCTCCCTCTTCGCCACTCTAAGCTATACGAAGGGCATCCACAGCCTAGTACTTCGCCTAGAAGGTCGCAATGACTTCTATGGCACCGACGCTGGGCTTGCTCCCGTCATGGATGATGACATGTATAGAGTGAGTGATGGTAAGCTCTTCCTCAAGAAGGGCGAGATGCTCCCAGGCCTCAAGCGTCACTGGCGCTACAATGATGCCTCCGATGCTATGTACAACCGTGCCTACAACGGTAGCCTCAAGTACACCCTCTCACTCTCCCCTTCGTGGAAGCTCTCTGACTACGTCTCCTATGCCTATGACGATATCGACTACTTCAGCACAGAGGAGCTCTCCTATCCTACGAGTCCTAACCCTGGCCCTAACTACGGAGCCTACACGGAGGATGCGACTGGGAAGAGAACGTACTACGACCTAGACCACGTTCAGTTCACCTTCCCACTCCGCTTCGAGCACATAGCCAAGACGCTACAGAACACCCTTGATCTCTCGGGCAACTTCTACCTCGGAGCTGTGAAGAACAACCTGCGCTTCGCCTACAGCACGACCCTGCTCAATCGCACCACCTATACGGGCTACAACGGCCCCGATGTACAGGCCGATGGCCGTACCTTCGATGCGGATGGCGAGCCCCTCACCTACTCACAGAATACAACCTACAACCCCAGCTTCAACGGTCACGCTAAGACTAAGTTCTCCAAAGCCAGTCCACAGCAAGTCTGGGTGCACGGCTTCTCCCTCTCCAATGTCTTCGAGCTCTCGGAGCAGATCAAGGCGATGGCAGCGATCCGCTACGACCACTACAGCTACCGCCACACCTCTGGTCTTGCGATCAAGGACGGCAAGCACAGCTACGACGACCTAGCACACTCGGCGTATGAGAAGACTACCGACTGGGCGATCAGCTACCGTCTCGGTCTCGTCTATCAGCCCACAGGAGCACTCTCCTTCTACTCGTCCCTAGGGAGCTTCTATATCCCCGACAAGACGACGAGCTTCAACCCAAGCCGTGAGCGCTTCTACGACAAGAATGGCAATCTGATCACGGAGCGCCGTGGCGGTGCTTACTTCGATCCTCAGTCGGGCTACCAGTTCGAAGTAGGTACGAAGTACACGCTCTCCAATGTCCTACAGCTCAACCTCTCTGCCTACCACATCCGTCGCAACAACGAGATCGCTTACACCTCGATAACGGAGCAGGAGAACGGCAAGCCCAAGCACTACAGCGTCAGCGCGCAGGTAGGTGCTACCGAGGGTAATGGCTTCGAGACCGACCTGACTATCCGTCCCCTCCGTGGCCTTGAGCTCGTAGCTGGATATAGCTACACGGATATCCACGTAGCTGACGCTAAGGAAGGTCCCGTAACTAAGCTACTGAACCTCCGTGAAGGTACGCCTATGAGCTGGGTACCCCGCAAGCAGTTCTTCACCTACGGGCACTATGACTTCCAGCGTGGTGCACTCCGCAATCTCTCGCTGAACTACAGTCTCAGCTACCGTGATGCGATGTACTACAACGTAGGCGAAGCTCTGACTTTCGCTCCCTACACGCAGCTGGACCTCGGCGCTAGCTACCGCCTGCCTGCCGGCTTCGCCGTAGCCCTACAGGTACGCAACGTCCTCAACGCTAAGAACTACACCTCGGTACTGAACGGGACTCAGTTCTTCCCCAACGAACCCACCAACGCACTCGTGACGCTGAGCTACTCGCTCTAGTGCCAAGTCTCCCCCAAACGACACCGCCCCGACAAGCCTAGGCTTGTCGGGGCGGTGTCGTTTCTAAGGGTTCGACCGATGGAGCTAGAGGTGTACCGAGCGGGCGACGAGCGTAGTCGTTCCCCCGTCGAAGACCTGCTCATTGGCTCCCTGCAGTTCTAGCTTGATCGTCACGGTAGCAGCGTCCTTATCATAGTGGGCAGACTTGACCTCGAAGCGTACATTCTGTAGGTACACATCACGGCTGTCAAGCCCGCCAGAGACCACCCCCACGAGGTCCTGCCCATCTCGAGCCCATACCAGTTCAGCCAGCTCCGTCCTAGAGCGTCGGATGCCTGGGCTAGCTAGCTGGAGCCAGCTCCTAGGGTTAGACTGGAGCGTACTCAGAATAGTAGCGTCATCGAGCTTCTTCAGCTTCTTCAGTCGGCCGCTCATCCATTCATTGAGGTCGACACTAGTAGCCAAGGTAAGCTTGTCCTTCAGGGAAGACAGGGGCTTGAAGCCTTTGACTTCGAAGTCGAGCGTGAAGAGATCTTCCTTATTATAGCGGGGAAGGTTCACCGTCCCTCTGAAGGTGAGGGTATTGTTGTAGTGGTCGGCACGAGGCTCTGAGAGTACTACGGCGTACTTCGTCCGATCATAGCTCTTCAGGAACTCTCCCGAGTAGACCCCGAACTGACGCACCATTCCCCCGAGGTAGTACTTAGAGGCGAAAGCCTCATCCACGGGGAACTTCAGCAGGAAGTACTCCCGACGGGAGATGGGGATGCGGAGGAAGTCCGAACCCGGGATCCCCTTGTAGCGTACCTTGAAAGCAAGGGCATCGCTACCATGAGCGCCCTCCTCGTACTTCATGTCCACTAGCTCTAGGAGCTTCAGATCTTCAGCGGTAAGGGTGTAAGGCTGACCTCCCTGCTCTGAAGAGGAGAAGGTCACAAAGGGAAGGAGGTCGGCGAGCTTAATAGCATCCTTCTCCTTGCCCCAAGCAAACTCCTCGATCTTGAGCGTGCTAAGGAGCTCCTTTGTCTTACTCGCAATGGGAGTGACGACCATACGCTTAGCCATGTCGTAGTCCGAGGGCTTCTGGGGATTTTCTGGAGTAGGCGTGACCCGAGGAGTATCGTTCCCGGACTTACAGCCCACCGCCAGCCCGAAGCCGAGGAATAGGGCGAAGAGGAATATCTTCTTAGTCTTCATCAAATAATTTTACTCGTGTGAATAAGTGGACTCCTGCGAGCTCGACCCAGGAGGAGAGGAAAGTGAAGCGCCCCCACAGCACCAATGCTCCAAGCGGGAGACGAAAAGCGTCCGTAAGGTGACGGACTGCGAGCTCAAGACATACAAGCGAGCGTGCTGGCAAAGAAGTATCTTGCCTTTCGCTGGGACGCAAAGGTACGAAGAAATGAAAAAACCATTCCCCCACAGCTCCCTCGTCGAAGCCCTTAGCCCCTCCCTACCTCCAGCAATGATCCTGCCTAAGTCGCCCCACTGAATCCCTTCTCGCCTCAGCCCTTTTTCCGTCCGAAGGCTTCTCCTCTCCCTCACTTCAAGCTTCCTCATCTTCCCCCTCCGAGGCACTACTGCTACCTCCGAAGAGATACTATTGTTGCCACCCGAGAGGCGCTACTGGTGCCTCCGATGAAGGACTACGGCTACCTCGACTACGGCACTATAGCCCCCCTTCTAAGCCCGCCCCTTCTCCCGCCAAAGAGATACTACTACCGCCTTCTTCTGGATAGAACCTTTTCTTTCCGAATAAATCCCTAACCGCCCCGAGACCGATAGCCCCGGAGACTGGAGCTAAGTCCTTAGCTTGGCAAGGGCGAGGATACTTGAGTATAAGGTGACTGAGGCAAAGCAAAGAAGCCTCCTCTTAGCCAGCAAGAACGACACCCCTCAGCAACACGTTCCCCTAGTTAGCTTCATCTTCCACCGCAAGGAAGCAATGACGTTTCCTCCCCCGAGAAAGGACTATCTTTGCGCCTCCACGGGGCTCAATGAGTCCCTTTTATCCCCCCTTCAAACGATGAAACAAGAGCAAATCATCCTTCTCCGTGGCGTCATGCCCAGCGGAAAGAACAGCATACCGAAGATGGCGATCCTGCGCCAGCACCTCGAAGATGCCGGCTTCGAAGCCGTCCGCACCTATATCCAGAGCGGGAACATCCTCCTTCGCAGTGAGCTCTCCGCCGAGGCTCTAAGCACGCGCATTCACGACCTCCTCGCCGAGCACTACGGAGCGGACATCGCAGCTCTGGTCTTCCGTCCCGAGGAGATCCAAAGCTGGATCGACGCCTGCCCCTTCCCCTCCGACCTTGATCCCAGCCGAGTCTTCTTCACGATGACGATGGAGCGTCCCGACGTCCAGCGCCTTCAGGTCCTCGGCGAGAAGTCTTGGGGAGAAGCCGAACTGCATCTCTCCGAGCAATGCCTATACGTCCATGCCCCCGTCACCTACAAGAACTCCCGCCTCACCAATAATGCCCTGGAGCGTCACCTAAAGGTCACCTGCACGACGCGCAACCTAAACACCCTGCGTCGCATCCTTGCCCTCGTCACCCCAGACGCCTAGCTCCCCTACCCCAAGGCGCCTAGCCCTCCCGACAAAAGAGGCCCAGCTCCTCCACTAGAAGACGCTTAGTACTCCGCTAAAGGAAGACTAGCTCTCCAATTAGAAGGCGCTTGGTCCTCCGCTAGAGGAAAACTAGCCCTCCAATCAGAAGACGCTTAGCTTTCCTACAAGAAGAGGCGTACCCATACCATCGAGGTATAGTTTTTCCCGGCCTCCCAGCATCCGTTCTTTTTCCCCTCCTTCAACAACCTAAGGAGCAGTGCGTGCCCCAGGGTCATTCCCTCGGACACGCACTGCTTCTTTGGCTCTAGACCCACTAGCCCTACCCCAAAGCCCGGCTAATCCCCCTCCCTTTGATCCCCTCCAATACGAACAAAACGAGCGAAGAAACCACCCGCCTCTCTACCCGCCGACAAATGCCCCCTTTCCCTGAGTACTTCCTCCCCGTTTACGAGCCTCCTACGAGCACCCCTTCAGCACCCCCAAAAACAACCCTACGGTAGGTCGCCGAAAAAACCTACTGTAGGTCGTCAATGCGACCTACGGTAGGTCGCATCGACGACCTACCGTGGATCCCTTTTTGCCCTCCTGAGAGGCCCCTCCCCAAGCCCCCAAGGGGAAGGGAAAATCAAGCTCCTGAAAACGCCCGATTAGCTACCTGCAGAGGATCGAAGTAGGTACCCTGAAAACCCTGAAGTCTCCCCCCTTCTCCACCCTCTACTCTTGTTGTTAGATGCGACAGAAGAGAAAGGGTGTCTACTATCTTCCCCGTCCTAATACTTCGATGAATTGATACCCAGCCTTACTCTATGACGTACAGCTCGGAAGAAGAAGGAGCTTGAACAGGCTTCCTCTCCGTCTGCCTCATGGAGTAGAGGCAGACAGAAGTAGGCTTGAGAACTGGGCTTACAAGCTGGTCAAAAGGATGAAGCAGGGGAAGGGCCTTGGGAAAAGCGAAGGACCTAGATGGAAAGCTAGGGCAAGCATTCTTGCATTGGTAGCCCAGGGGGAGAGGAGTGGGAGACGAGGGTCTGCCTGTGGTGGTGAGAGGGATTGGGTAAGGAGGTGTGAGGGAGTATTAGGGGGCGTAGCAGGAGAAAGAGCTTACCCCTCCATGCCCCTGTCCGAGCTGTACGATAAGAGAGTGTATGTCGGGGGATGCGAGGGGCTATGGTAGGGGACGTAAGGGAGTAGCTGGGGCAGCAGCAGGAGAAGTAGGTCAACCTTAATGCCTCTGTCCGGGCTGTTCGAGGTGAGGGTGCCCGCAGGGAGCGAGGAGGCGTGGCATGGTAAAGGGCGTGGCGTTGTGTGCAGGGGGTACAAGGCGTGTGGAGGGAAAAGAGTGGCGGGCGGAAACAAGAAGAGGGCGAAGTAGCCGCAGCTTCTTCACCCTCCTATAAATGTGAAGCGGGTGTCACTGCTTTCGCAATCACACCCGCTCGCTTCTTAAAATGGCGGCTACCTACTCTCCCACTGTTACGCAGTACCATCGGCACAATTGGGCTTAACTTCTCTGTTCGGAATGGGAAGAGGTGGAACCCCAACGTTATAACCACCTAAATATCTCAAATATCTAGACAATCATTGACTCGATAAAAACATTCGATACTCACCACCGTATCGCTAAGTCGGTATACAACCACAGCAGCGCAAAAACTTTCGGGCTATTAGTACTACTCGGCTTTGACGTCACCGCCTTTACACCTGTAGCCTATCAAGGTCATCGTCTGTAACCACCCTTATAATGAGATCTAATCTTGAGGCAAGCTTCGTACTTAGATGCTTTCAGCACTTATCTCAACCGAACGTAGCTACTCGGCAGTACGCCTGGCGGCATAACCGATAAACCAGCGGTTCGTCCAACACGGTCCTCTCGTACTAGTGTCAGGCCCCCTCAAATCTCAAACGCCCACAACAGATAGAGACCGAACTGTCTCACGACGTTCTGAACCCAGCTCGCGTGCCACTTTA
>ERZ773083.670-NODE-670-length-26400-cov-5.008541_pt1 | contig 26400 bp, 30 predicted proteins | sample MGYA00511465_ERZ773083 | MGnify/ENA primary metagenome ERZ773083 (study PRJEB29015, sample SAMEA2738001) | human oral metagenome | biome: human oral; feature: human-associated habitat; material: dental | place: China | collected 2060 ... | reverse complement strand
TAGCGTACACTGAACCCCACGTCCAACGCGGGGTTTTCTTATTATAAAAATCCTATTTACTTTGGGTAAATAGGATAAAATGATAAGTAATAATCTCAAATACGCTATCCTTGTTTTCAAAAATAAATCTTTTTAAAATTATTCAGTCCGTATTCTCTAATCGAGATATAATGTAGTTATATACTTACAATTTTAATGATACCGTTACAATGAGCTATACAATTATCTTAATCTGAAAAGAATTTAATAGAATAAAATATAACTCTCTTTAATGGACAAAATTCAGATTTACTTAGTAGAAACTCCACAATTATAGTTAACTAAATTCCTCTTATAAATAGCTGCTAAGTATTATTTGTGTTTTTTTTGATTTTAAAGTGTCTATATACAAGTTTAGTTTTCGGGTTGGTAAAATTAACATAAAATACCATATTATAAATACAAGTACTAATAATGTTTCCATTTCCAATAAGAGGTTAAATAATGCAAAGAAATTTTTAGAAGCATTTGAAATGCCTTCTTTAGACATTTCTGATGATAGAAACCCCATAGTGAACGTTATAATTAAAAGAAATGTATTCTTTATAAAACTATATATCCAACTGCTATTAAACGTCTGCAATAAGCTTGTTCTTTTTTTTAGTAATATTTCACTTTCATAGATAAGTTCATCCAAATAGCACTTAGTTTTTCGAATTTTTCCCATAACTAAGATGTTATCAAGAGTACTCTCTGCAACATTCTTTTCAACCTTTGAAAAATCGGAATAATAATTCATCAAACTATACACTATACAAAGTGGCCATAATAACTTAGATAGATGCATGTAGCTTATATGTATTGGTTTACTTTTTACGCATAAAATAAATACAAACCACATTAATATGCATAAAAGTATACACGAAGGGTAAAGATTTTTTTTAAGTCCCTTATGCTCATCTCTCATTTTTTGATTAAATTCAAACTCGAACATTTCATATACATTTTCTATGCTACAATATGGATAATTAAACTTCATACACACTTCCTTAAAATTATTTGTTACATAACAATCATCTTATTTAAAGTACTAAAACCCCTTTTTCACAATTTTCTATTGATAAATCACATATTGTATTTATATCATCTTCATCTAGCTTTTCATTATGCTCTACAAATATGACTTCAAGTTCACTACCAACAGTATATTCAAAAACTGAAATTAATGCTTCATCATATATTTGGTTATATCTGTTATCATTTTCTTTGAATTTCTTGAAATCTAAACCTCTCCAATTTTGTGCTTTTCTATTAGTATTCATATCCGTAAAGTACATATATATACCATTGTGTGCATATAGCTTCACCACCTTCTTAGATAATAATGCTATATATGTGATAATTCTATCTATCTGGTTTAGCAAATAAAACTGCGATATAATTTCCTCCTTTTTTGAAGTATTTATATATAGATGTTTCATTATCTCGAAGATAGTCAAATTCTTTTTCTCATCCAAAATATGATTATTATAATGATTTATAAACATTTCAGTTTTTTTATAATCACTTATAGTTTTATTTGAAATATACCTTTCAACGAAAGGCTCACTATAAGGGGGTGTCATTGAATCAAAACACCTATATAGAATTTCTTCATCCATTAATAAAACTGGGTATGGATCTATTGCTAATCTCATTACTGCAATAATCCCTATTGTTTTTTCTAAATAATGACAAAAACTTTCGATAAACGAATCATCCTCTTCTTGCATATAGAGAGGATTACTTCTAAATACATAAAAATTGTTCAACCCTTGTTTATGCACATATTTATTAATATCTTTTCTAACGCAATCAACATCAATAAAAAAAGATTCCATTTTTTGTTTCATATCAGATATAGCTATACCTTTTTTGTATAATCGACTTAACATCTTCCCTTGCATTGGAAAAGGCTCTACATTCTTCCAAGCTTCGAGTTTATCAATTCTTATCTCGTCAGGCATATCAACTAAATAAACAATTGTTGTTGAAATCTCAATAGCTTCTCTTAAAGAGTAATATGCAGCATCAAAATATCCTAATTTGAAAATGTTAATAGAATTAATAATCAATTGTACTGATTCCAATATGAAACTATTTGCTATTTCCGCATCTATCCTCCCAGAAAATGAGTATTCTACGTTCAATTAAATCTTCAATGTATTGTTCCACATTAGGTATTTCATATCTATTAATGTTTTTACTTATCTTGAAATCTATAAATTCCGAACTACCGTTCATATGTTCTCACCATGCAAATCATATCTACCTATAATTTTTATAATGTAAAGTTCTTTCTTACTAAAACTTTTTTATTTACCATTTATGAAAGTTCTAGCTAAACATCATACTATTAAATGATGTTGTCTTATTATGCATTATTGTACAATGCTTCCATCTTTAGTAAGTATATATTTATCTATCCATATCTATAATTCTTTGTAATCTTTTTCACGTTCACGTTTACTTTTAAAATATCTTAAATTATCGTTATCTCCCCTCTTTATAAAATCATACTTTAGCAATGCAATCGCTAAATCCCTGATTCTTCTCTGATCTTCATTTGTTATTTCTTTATATTTACATGGGGTTAGTATATATTTTTCATACAAATCGTATGTCGCAAATCCATTTTTATCTCGCACCGTTACATCTTCCTTTTTATTAGATTTATCGTTTTTATCAATGTTTGCATACTGATAGCGTTGAGATGCACGGAGACGCAATAGATGTTTTGTTTCTAATTCAAATGACGAAGCAACTTTCATAAGTTCTTCTCTCCATGAAGATTCAGCACGTAAAGCCGCCTTAGAATTTTTCTTTAATATGTATATATTTGCTAAAACAGATAATATACTGACTATAACAGCTATTATTTTAGTTAATTCCATTTCTATAATCTCCTTATAAATCTATAGTGACTTTTACAGCTATTTTATGTATAAATTTCTAATATTTATATCTATATTTTTCAATAGGATTTCCTTGTAAGTCTTTCCACTCTATCCAGCCGTTATTGGATTTACCAATGACTATCCAACCAGCACTAGAAGGGTTCATACATATAATATCTTCTTGTAACATATTGTCTTTTATTTTGGCATTTTGTCTAATAGATGGTACGTATCCTTTCTAACAAGACGCTGTCTTTGATACGACCGCTTCTATAGTTATCCCTGCCGAAAGTACCGTGAAAACCCGTGTTTACGGCATTTCTGCGATATGCTCTTTTGCCCGACAGTCGTCCTGTAAGGCTATATGGTCGGTATTCTGTTGCTGTACTCATCCGAAAACCGAGCCTCCTTTCTTCCTCACACTCGGAATAATTAAAATGTGAGATGATAATTAAAAGGTGCTGTACCCATAACTACCATACCCTCTCCAAATCCAACTCCGGGAAGGAATCAACCGTCCTGCCATCATTCAGCGAGACCCTATACAGCCCGCCGTTGATGTCGATAATGGTTCCTTCCTAATCACACCATCGGACTCTCACATGATCACCGACTCTGAACCTCGGAGTTTTCTTCTGTCCACCAAGTTCAGATGCCGTCCCTGCAAGAGCAAAAAGCTCGAACAGTTCACCTGGCTTCTTCTGACGTCTTGTCTCTTCAGGTTCCTCAATCTGCACATCGTCATCATACTCATAATGACAGTAGCGTTTCTCAAGGGCTGCCTGCAGATCATCATCTATGCTGTAGGTCAGTTCCTCAACCTGCTCCTATGTGAAATCTCCCAAAGCGGTCTTCACCATCTGATTCGTGCAGTCTTTGCTGACAGAGCCATCCATCTCCACAATCTCTGCTGGAGTAAATCTGACACCAGCCGCCAGAGCTTTTCTGGCAAGGCGTGAGGCATCCTTTTCATTCACATACATCAAGATGACTTCTGCGACCTGATCATGGCTTCCGAACGTGGTCAGTTCCGAGATCTTTCTAACCTGTGTACTATCAGCCCATTCATAGAATTTGTCGTAGAAATCTTCCCACGTCATAGTATCTTTGCACCTCTCATAGCCTGCTCTGCTGCCTTTATCATTGCCAGCTGTTCTTCGTTACAGAACGACTTCAGCTTCAGCATTCCGTCATAATACTTCAGAGACAGTTCAATCCTGCCCTGCTTCGTATCCGGATTCTTCGTAGTCTGAACCAACCTAACGCTATCGTTGATGATTCGTGCACGCTGCCTTATCTACCTTTTTCTTCTTCCAAAAACCGAACATAGGCTAATCCCAATCATCAAAAATCTCATCGTAGAACATCATCTCTTCCACAGTGTAAGGATGATTTTTCTGTTCCTTCTTCATTTTCTTATAGGTCTTGTCATCCACCTCGATGGTACGAGTCTCCATGACGGTTTTCTTAAAACCGAGGAGTCCTCGTTTCTCGACCGGAACCTGAACCTTTACTTTGTGTTTCATGATTACTTTATCCAACGGTTCTGCTTAAAGCTTCAGCAATTGCTTCAACATCTGCAAGTGAGTTGTTTTTTCCAAGAGAAACCCGTATTGTCCCCCTGGCATATACATCATCCAGCTTGATTGCCTTAAGCACATGAGAGATTTCAGTGTCCTGGCTGTTGCATGCCGACCCAGTAGATACGGCAACCCCCATCAAATCTAATCTGTGCAGGATTGCCTCACCATCTTTATCTGCAAAGGAAAGACTTATGAGACCAGGCAGTGTATCCGCACCGCCATTTCTAATAAATGCTATATCCTTTTCTCTCAGTCTGTTCAGAAGTTCTGTTTCGAGCGATCTCACATAATCCTGATTCTCTAAGATTTTTTTACAGTTCACTTGCAGTACTTTTGCCATACATACAATTCCGGCAGTATTCTCTGTTCCTGCTCGAAGACCGCCTTCCTGAGAACCCCCGTCAGCATATGGAACTATTGGTGTGCCTGTCTTTACATAAAGGAAGCCAATCCCTCTAACTCCATTAAACTTGTGCGCCGATGCAGAAAGCATATCGACACCGAGCTTTTTAACATCTATCTGGACATGCCCCACCGCCTGAACTGCATCCGTATGGAAGAGAGCTCCGTGAGCATGAGCAATGTCACAGAGCTCCTTAATTGGCTGCACTGTGCCAATTTCATTATTCGCATACATTACAGATACTAAGCTCGTCTGATCAGTAATAGCCTTCTCAAGCGTTACCGGTATAATAACCCCATCAGAATTAGGCTCCAAATAAGAAACTTGGCACCCAAGCCTCTCCACCGCTTCACAGGCATGTAGAATTGCATGGTGCTCTATAGCGGATGTAATAATGGTTGAGTTCTTTTTGCCTGAAAGTCCGACACCCTTTATTGCCCAGTTATCACTTTCAGTACCGCCGGAAGTAAAATAGATTTCTTCCGGTGAAGCCCCAATGCACTCCGCAATAATCTCACGGGATTCCTTTATTGCCTTTTTCGGACCCCTTGAGAAAGCGTATGGCTGTGATGGATTCCCATACTCTTCGAGAAGAAATGGTTTCATCGCTTCAAAGGCATCTATATCCAGTTTTGTAGTTGCAGCATTATCTGCATATACGATTTTCTTCATAGACACCTCTACATGAAAAGTTTGCAGCCCTCAGCTTTAAACTCTTCGATTTTATCCAACAGCTCCTCGACCGTACATTCAAGATATTCAGCGAGGCAATCCATACAATAGAAGTTCTGAATATTCTCACCGAGGAGTTTTTTGTTGATGCCCACTGTATCCTTGTCGATATCGGTCTTCCCGCATATCACGCACTCATACTTCATTTTTTATATTCCTTAAGCTAAAGGTTGGCATCTGTTTGTCCTCATTTTTGTATTCGGAATCAAGGATGGACAGCTGCCTCCATATAATCTTTCTCATATTCACAGCCGGTCTGAGGCAATACCTATTGAACAGCCTCATGTCAACATCCTCCGGTCTACGCCACTGAGGGAAAAGAAGCTTTAAATAAGCTGTTGCAATGCGTTTTACCGCTTCTGTATGTCTTACATATGCATTGTCGGAGACTTCTACAATCCTGTCTACAATCGCCCTGTAGCTTGCATCATCTCTCAGCATATGCAGCACAGTGCAGAAATATTCCGAATTCAATGCCCAGCCAGAAACCTTCAGGTCATCCCGCATATTAGGAATATCCCAACCCTTAATAAATCCGTGAATACGGTCAACAAGAGCACTTTCCTGGAATAATGTAGGAAGCTCGCCAAACATACTTGAGTACTCATCCATGTTTTCGATGGCGATGTTGCCAAGCAGGACAACTCCTGCAAAGGACTCTCCCTCGTATCCGCCAATATTAAACCCTCCCCGTTCCATATAACCTTGCATAATAGAACGCATCTCACTGATATCGTTAAAGGTTACGAGTTTCACTTCATCAATTGCCACAAAATCGTTGCCAATAATGAAGCCGGGAGTTCGACGGGATGTATCGTAAAACATCTTGGCACGGGTGATTTTACCGCCATCGGTAAGCAGTCCATATTTGCTTACATTACCAAACACATAGGATTTTCCCGTCCCCTTTGGAGCAAGCTCCAGAAGATTAAGCCTTTTCTCCAAAAAGGGAAGGAGCCGTGTGAGCATAGCCAGTTTTTCGTTCTCGTCCTTATAGCCTGACGCATTATAATCAATGGCTCCAAGCAGAATATCAATCCATTCAGAGATTTCAAACTCACCACGAACATCCTTGTAATAATCAAGGTCAGCCATATACGGGCAGAAATTTGTGAATCCTGTCATTTTAATCTTGCCCGGAATCTTCGGTTTTACAGTATCATCCGGGAGCCTGTATCCCAATTCAATGATGCCCCATGTCTCCTGGCCATTTGTCAATTCGTCTTTATAATGCTCCCATACCGGAGGCTCTATGATTGTCTCCTTATTGGTCAGGCCGAAATTCAGAAGAGAGAAAGATATATCGCCGGTCTTGATATCGATATCAATCCCAACTTTCGTGAGAATCTTTACCCTCTCATTTTCATAAATAATTCTGTTTTTTATACTAATCCATTCCTCTTTCTTCGGGAGATAGGTCTGGATGAACTCTGTAACTTCCTCCACATCATAGTTACCTTCATCATCCTCGAACTTTTTAAGAACCCAATCCCTAAGGAACGAAGGCAGTCCAAGGGAAGAAAAGAAATTACTTTTCTTCAGATCCTTGTATACCACCATATCTTCAAAGCATTCTCGAAGCTTGTTTTCCATTAATCACACCTCCTACAGCAGGTCTCTTTCCCGTTGACCTTCTCTCTTTATGATCAAGGGGAGGTTTTCAGCTATAACATTGTCTCCTGAATAAACAGTCACGGAGTACTTACCCGGCTTTTTGAGGTCTGGCATATCAACTCTGTAGAAATTATCGCTTAACTCCACAGCATCATATCTCTTTCCATCGACACCTACGCTTACGTCAGACATCTCAGCGGTCATGAACAGTTTCATGGCTGCTTTCTTTCTGAAACTTACCTCTATTTCAAGAACATCCGCAAAATCAACACCGGATGCATCTACTGGCATTAAATGAATTTCAATCGTAACATCACCGTAAGTAAACTCGATAATAGGAACGCAGATCTCCTCAAGCGTAGCACCGCCATGCACTTCAACATTAGCTTTTCTTGCACCTTTAAACCTGTCGTAATTTGCAAGTGCCCAGAAATCTCCTGCGTCTGTAGCATAATCCGGCTGAACATCAATTTCGCTCTTCGGGCAGCATCGACCAGAGTGCTGTCCCTTTTCTGCCATTTCCCAGATATTCTCCGTATCATGAAGTACAGCCAGTCTGCTGGCTCCATGGTCTGCAATCATTACAGCACTCTGGATATCTCCACCAATCAGCTTGTTCCTGATTTTCTCCAGCGTATCGTGTATTACCTCCAGTTCTTTTGTCAGGTGAAGAGGAAGCTTTGAATTGCTGTAGTAATCATAGTCGTATTTACCGTGATGCTTAATTTCATCAATATCCTTGATAGAAACTACCTGGTTTTCAGGCCAAGGCTCAAGAAATTCCTTATTCTTAAATGTCAGTGAAGGCAGTTCGCAACGGCATACACTTACTTTAGTGCGCAGTCCCAGTACCTTGCACTCCTCCAGAATGTATCCCAGATATTCCACGCCCATTGCGTCCATAAAATACAGCAGAGCGTTCTTGGTCTTTAACTTTTCAATCTTCGAGGAACGTGGTTCCAAGATCAGGTTGTAATCTCTCTTGACAGCCTGTTCCAGAACAACCTCATAAAATTCAGGTAAGAGCTTGTTAATAATCTTCTGATACTTATAATCCTGGAAATATGTATCCAACAGCTCATTCTTGAAGCGGAACGGCAGCATATAAGCATACAAAGTCGAATAGACATGCTTGAGGATACCAATCAGGTCATCCTTTTGATATTCAAGCCCATACTGATCTAAAAACGCAAATATGGCTTCTCGTTCCTGCTGGGTATTATCTGTAAGGTAATAAATCGCATCTTTCCCCTTACCTACAACAACCTTGCAGAAAGAGGCCAATTCAGCCGACGGGTTTCCAATCTGGTTCAGCAGAGTTTTCCTGCTCTCATAACATTCCCAGAAATCTTTATCCTTATGATTTTTGCTGAGAATCCCCCTATAGACATTCGTAACAAGGTCTTTGATGCTTGAGGAATGTGCAGCAGCATCATTTAGACACCAGTTATTCTTTGCTCCAAACAGCTTTAGACCAACATAGTACAGCCAGACTCGTTCTGCCTGCATCTTTGCAAAAGAGGCGGCATGAATCTCCAATGTGAGATGATTGCCAAACTCATCATCAATCACATCAACCCATCCTGGCTTTTTCTCAAACCGGTCAAGGGCATATTTCCATTGAGCATCTGTTCCTATTGCTTCACTCAATTCCGAAGTTTTCGGATCTTTTTGAAGCAGGACATCATAGGCTTTTGACAAGCCATTGATCATATACAGAGCATTGGGAAATTGCTCCCTCGTACACTTTGTGCGGATATAAAGCCTGCTGTCAGCGTAGGTTTCAACCGTTGCAGCAAAATTATTTATGCCACTCACAGCATTTATTCTCGCTGGCAGGGAAAGCTGTGGAGCAACAAGAACTACTTCTGTTACCCCTTTTGCCACTCCTTCCACGACAACAATTCGAGACTTAATTCTCGGATCGCGATATTCAAGGTATTTAGCGCACTGGTAAGAGATCACTACAACATGCCCTTTAATTGTCATGGCAAGAAGCTCGCTCAAAACCTTCCTAAGTTCTGCCTCGCCCTTAAGCTTTACAAACGAAGTCAAGCCAGTAACAAAGCATGTTCCAGTAAAGTTGGAGATCTCATTATAGAGAGCATCCAACTTCGGAAGACTGTCATCTCCACAGAAATTGGACGCAGCTATAAACCTTGTTGCTCCAACATTATAGTGCTGCATAAGAGCATTCCAGTCTTCACGATTTTGAACATCGACAATCAGAGGCTGGACATTTTCTTTGGAAAGATATCTATCTATCTTTTTTTTGCATTCAGCTATATCCATAACCAACCTCTCAATTATCTTTGATGATTTCCATGCCGACCGTCATATTATCCTTGATCAGTTCCTTGAGATACCGCTTCACATCTGCAACATCCATGCTGTCAATCTTTTCAAGTGCTCTTGTACAGCCTTCCTGATTGTATTTTGCTTCAGCCATCTGTTGCAGTTTCTTATCCACCTCAGGAAGTCCAAACCAGTCGTATGGCTCCTGTGTAATTCTGCTATCCAGATATCTCTTCACCTCATCAATATCTGTCAACATCACAGCACAGTTTTTGATGATGGTGTCTCTGAATATCCTATCGAGAGCAGCTTGATCATCCATAAGCTTGTAGAAGGATGCCTTCTCAAGGTACTCTTTTGCCTTCTCAACTGAAGAGGCATCCGGATAGTTTCTGTTCAAAGTTCCAAAAGTAGCTCGAGCGTTCTGAACTTCAGCGTCAGGCACCAGACTCAAAATCGGCATAAGATGCTTTCTCGACCAGTCTCTCGGAGATGCAGACTTCGTCTTTTCCTTCCACAAGGTCTTAAGCTGTTCATTACCCAGATTGCTGCGATAATCCTTGGCCTTCGCATCAACCATATTCGTGTAAGATGCTTTGTCATCTGTAAACACTCCGGTCGGAAGAGTCTGGTATAATCCCCGGATTTCTTCATCTGAGAAGCCATCCAGATAAAACGCACACACTTCCTTGAACAGATCCACTTGATTGTTATAGAAACGATTGAATCCCTCGGCATTAGCAACCAGCAGATCAAGGAATTTCTGTTTCTGCGAGTCAAGAATTGTTCCTGCACGCTTTATGCTGCAAAGCATCTCCATAAATGGCTCTATTGCTCCGAACTGGTTCTTGGCAGCTGCATAAGAAATACGTATTAAACCACACTTGTCACACCATTCACGGATAGTGTTGGCAAAGGTTATATTCTTGCCGATTACCTTGCTGCTTTCCGAAATGATCTTGTATTCCAGGATGACTTCACGGATTTTCTGCTGAGCCGTTTCAATATTCCAAACCCAGTTGGCAGCATCCGCATCAAATTTGCCTCTGAGCACATTGATGTACTGTCCGTTATCTCCGATTTCTGATGCAAGTTCAATCAGCTGTCCACCCTCGAAGTCAGCCACATATTTCTTCATCCCCTCGGTACAGTTTTCCTTTGTCAACAGTCCCTTCAGGTCTTCAGAAGCATTCTTGTTTTTAAGGCAGATTTCTCCTATTTCAAGTGCGATGCTGTTGTCAGTTTTGGAACCGCCCATATTATTGCTGTTGGCAATACCGCAATAGCAGTCGATAAGGCTTCTAATAACAGATTCCTCTGTCTTAAGAGACATCCCCGGTATGATTTCCTTGATTGTCCAGATAGGGAACGAATACTCCTTCATCTTATTCCGGATTCTCTCCCTGGTCTGTTCGATGGAAGTGCAAAGATGAAGCGGTATGCCAAATGCGATGGATGTAGCCTCATTAAATGCCTTCTCCTCCGGAGTCATTGCCACAATATATTTATCCTTGTACCGGGCATTCGGAGTAATCTGAAGATTGATAACCTCGGCTACCATTTCTTTGAGTTTATCGAGGTTAAGCGAATCATTCGTCAGTCCATCGCTCCAGCTGTATGACCCGTCAATGTACTCCCTCAAAACGAAGCCAAGAATAAAGGCCGACAGATTACAAGGCATAAAACCATAAGGTTTCCCTTGCACAATTTCATAAATGGACTTTATTGAAATTCTCCCGCCATCATCGAAGGCTTTCTGAATAGCTTCATCAATATCCTTCTTAATCCTCGAAATAAGGATATTCGGATGGCTCTCCCAATATCTGTCATCGTTCCATGCATCCTGCAAAACGGTTTCAAGCTTGGTGATAACATTACCAGAGGAGAATGTTTGCCTTGTGGTTCTTGTCGCACCACACTCCACACCGAGCTTCAGGCTGGACGGTGTAAACATTGTCGGGAGCACATTATAGGCTCCCTCTAAGCAGTCCGGGAATTTCTCTTTATTGATCCCCTGCAGGATGGCCATGAGGCTTTCAATAGAAATGGCTCTTTCACCATCAGGTTTTTTCTTCGTATATACTACAAATTCGCCACTGGCAATCCGAGTCTTCCATTTTTTCAGAACATCCTTGGCATTATTTGAGTACTGAGTTGCCAGAGTATTGTCTTTGCCCTGCTGATACATAGACTGCGCCATCTCATTACGATACTGCGAATAACCATCCTGCCCGAATGGTGTGACCGTAGCATCAATAAACACTATATTGAAGCTGCCATCCTTAATAGCATCCCTGATTTTCTTTGCGATGGCATTTGCCTCGGTGTCGTTTTTGGCAAAACATGCAACTGCCGGAATCTTGTTTTCAAATTCGTTCTCGCGATTACGAAGAGCACGAATCGCCTGATCAAAATCTGCCACAGATACATACTTCAACTCATAACGAAGTTTCATGGCACCGCCAAGTGTCAGTGCGTCTGTGACAGTCGTCCTGTCAGTTAATTGCTCTGTTATCAGTGCAGATGTGGTCTTTCTGTCGATATCCTCTTTGAATTTATCAAGTTCAGCACCGCTGACCTCGTTGACATAGGCATTGTACTGGAACTTTCCGTTTCCAAGCTGCTTTTTGAACAGAATCTTATCTCTGACAAGTTTTTCAGCGCACCTTCCGGCAGCACCGCCATCCATGTCAGAGCCCTCAAAGGCATGATCCACGTTTTTCTCGTTCGGAATGAAAAGCTCAACGGAATCTCCGGCATGCTGAGAAATCGCCTGCAGAAGAAGGACTATCTTCAGGATTCTCTTCTCATCTGCATCGAGCTTCTGATTCTGGCTTCTTGTGAAGTAGTCAAGGACGGTGCGTATATCATGTGCCAGCAGGTCTCTTCCCTTGTCATAAAAGAACTCCCACAGCATGTCTATGGTGAGCAAAGGATTGTCATCCTCCGGTCCGAAATTGTCTATAAACCACTGGAAGCCTTTTATTTCATCTCCACGGTCATTTTTTATAAAATCAAACATGCTGCGCTGGTTTGAGTCAAACGCAGATGATATATGCTTAAGTAAAAGTGCTGTGTATGGATGAATCGGAAGAATATCAAGCATTTCTTTCTCTTTAATGCTTGTTATCCCCATCACAATCTTTCTGGATTCTTTTGTTCTATCCGAAAGCTCATCCGTCACCTCAGCCCAGTCATCCTGAACGACCTTGTCCGTATTCTTTTCCATAGCCGCGCCCATCAGCTGGAATGCTATATTCTCCGGCAGGCTGATTAAGCTGTGCGGATTGACAAACCTTCCGTTCAGCTTGATGAAGTCCTTATCTCCTTCATGGAAAAGACCTGAGCTTACATGAGTGACCAGAATGAAATAGAAAGGTTCTGTTTCACTCAATTCACAAAGCTCCTGGAATCCTGTAAGATTCCTGCTGTTGTTATAGAAATACTCGGTAAACTCATCCCAAATAAACACAATGCCCTTGAGATTATTCACCTCAATAACTTCTTTGATCCAGTCCGCCAGATCACTGGCCGTCATGGAAAACGCACGGATTTGACGTTCTCTGGCGACTTTGAAAATTTTATCCATGAGCGCATGAAGAGCGGCATCCTCATATACGTGGAGCTTCTCAACAATAGCATCCACATCATCTCCACCAAACAGATCTGCGTAGCTTCCCTTCACATATACGTTAAAGCTCTGCTTATTCTCAGCATCTGTAAGATATCGAATGACAGCTTCTTTGAGGGAATCCCTGCCTTTGTTTTCAATACCGGCTACGGCAAACGCCTTCTCAATGCTCTCCTGAATGGCAAGTACAAGATCATTATCTCCATGAATATTGGAAGAGCCGTAACGATGCACCGTAAGGACACGACCGCTGTTCTTTATCCTCAGGAAGTTATTGCATAAATCCTTGTCCATCCCGTATTTGTCAAAATACTCCTGCACATCGGATTCATCCGCATCGAGAAGCTTCTTTAAGGTAAGCACTGCGTGTGACTTTCCAGTACCATACGCACCCTCAACCCAGATAGACAGCTTCTGCTTCCGATCAAGAACATTAACGGTATTCTTCACCAGCTTGATGAATGTGTCATGTGGAAAGAATTTCTTCCACATTTCGGGGTTGCTGTTTATAACAGCCTCATTGACCGCCGGAAAATAGTCGGGATCAATATCGAAATAATAACGATAATTCTCCATCGCCATAATGCCAAACCTCCTTATAACAACGCGAGTACATCTGACGAGGACTTATCCGCGTTTAAAGTAATCGTATCCAAATCCAGATTGAACTGTGCAGTAATAAAATCCGGGTGGTTGATATTTAATCCGTTAAGGATCTTCTCCATAGATTTCCGTTCAAGACAGAAGATCTCGGTAGGGCTAATTCCATCGCTTTCTATAGCATGGTTGAGCAGACGACTCAGCGTAAACTGATAATATCCGCCACACGCCTCAGCAAATTTATACAACGAGTATAAAATTACTTCAGGATCTGGATTTGTCCAAGCAGACCTAATTACAGAGTTCCAATATCTCTTATTGCCCTTAATCTCATAATCGCACGCTCCCATACCAATCTCATTTCCCAAAATAGTATTTGAGATGAAGATGTTCTTATAAGCTGAAACAATATGAGACCTTGAATTCTGACTCATTGTATCGTCAAGCATGGATAAAATTTCATCAGGAGTATATGAATAGGAAGCCTCGATATTCTTGATCCACCAATTAAACTCGGAAGTGTACGCCAGATTACAAGCAAGGAGAGCCCATGCATTTACAGTTTCCACGCCTAATCTATCAATGACATCACCGAATTCTGCAAACTTCCCCTTGACTGTAATTTCTGCGTCATTAAGAAACGCTTTAAGATTTTTTACCATGTTCTTTCCCAAGTCATGTGGCGATGTCCAGAACTCGTCTTTTTTCTTAAAGTATTCCACGACCCAAGAATACTCAATTCCCATGTTTCCATATCGATCAATGCTTCCCATTTTTCTTTCTCCTTTCGGCAATCTCATTGAATTTGCGACCAGGCACCCGTGAAATACATCGTGACACTTTTTGCACTTGACACATCTGTCATCTATCTTAACCACACCATCTTTCATGGAAATAAATCCGTTTGGACAGTTTGCCTCACATACTCTGCAACCTATACAATAGGTGGATTTTCTCATCACCGTTTTCAAAGCAGACATAAAATATATATCCTGCTTAGTGTTGCTTCCAATATTGATGGTAAAATCTGTTTCCTGCCCATTTGTCTGGACAGTCATCAAATACGGTTTCCCTTCATATATTATTTCGACATTTCCATTTTCAAGGTAGTTAACCTCTCCAACAGTTTTTAACCATTCTTTCCATTCTGTCGACTGCCTTAGAAGTCTAATCGTTAATACGCCCTTGTCGAAACTTTCGACTGTATACTCTTTGGCAAATGATAACTCCTTACCGCTGCGTCTTGCTTTCCATCCAGCAATATTCATGAACTCCTGAACAGCCGCCTCAGACGAAAGTTCCTTGGCCGTCGTATTCAGTATGATGTTGTTAAATGTTGTTGTCGTTCTCTTCCCTGCCTCAGCATATTTATAAGATTGCTCCTTAAAATACATATTTTTTGTAGCTGCCAGAGGACAAACCAAGCAGCCTGCCCTGCTGTTGCCTTTTTTATATGCATCGTTAATAATCAAATCTCGTTCATAAATGTATAAAAACAATTCAGCCGCATTCCATTCCAAGATTGGATGGCAGCTATACTGTCCTCTTACTTTTTCTCCGAGACTAACATCCTCGTATTCACTTCGCGATGCGCTTTCATCTCCTCTAATTCCGGTAAAAGCCATTCCACGGAAATGGGGATTCTCTAAATATTGTCTTAAGAGCAATATCTGAGGAGCTGTTTTGTGAACGCTGCAGCACCACCTCATTGTCTGAGCAGGTGGACCGAATTTCTCCCATGTATATTCTGGCTCGAAGTCGCTTTTTGCCCGAAGAAAGTCTATTCCATTTTCTCGGCAAATATTCTCCACCTTATCAACGACATCATATGTGTCAGGGAACTCCATCCCAGTATCCCCAAACAAGACCTTCATTTTATTGTGCGGCAAAGCTCTCTGAACAAGGTCAAATGCTACGACACTATCTTTTCCTCCACTAAAAGCTACATAAAAAACATCAACCTTATCCTTATATTCGATATAAGTGTTATATATTTTTTTAATCGTATCCTGTACCAACTGCTCAAGAATGTCGCGATTCTTCTCTACCATAGCTGGAATATCAACGAACCTCAAAGGCTGTCCGATATGCTCTGGTTCTTCCAGAATAATAATTTCCGGTGCAGAATATGTTGCGCCCCCCTTTGTCTTTGCCACAAGTCTGCCGCGATAGAAATAGTTGTTCGCCTCCGCCCACATATATGGGTAGGTGTCATTTTTATCATATTGCCAATATTGGTCAAATCCCAATATGTCTAATTCTTTATAATAAACAGGTCGCGGCTCCTTGCTAAAGTTTAGCGGGGAGCTGTTTAGCAATAGCCCACCTGTTTCTGAATCCCAGCTATATGAATACATAGCATTATTTCTCCTTCATGTTTCGTCTCGCCCTTGCGTTAATCATGAGCGATTCAATATTTCTATATGATCTTCTTGCGATAAATCCATTATCTGCAAGATAGTTCAACACCTCCTTTTTCTTCAGATTTACATTACCCTGCGCCAGAACATCGGTAATAAAGTCATCAAAATCGGAGTATGCTTTTTTCTTTTTTACCATTGCACCGGCAACTGCTTTTCTGTTATATCCGCCATGCATAATGTAATAACGGTCGCTAAATGAAGCCACATACTGTTCCAGCAGAAAGATATTCCACGGATGAGAAGCTTCTGGGAATATGGCAAAGTCATTTATATCTGCCAATGGCATGTAATTCCCTGTGCAGTATTTATCAAGAATTCTGTCCGTTTCCTTAACCTGAAACCGAATATCATCTCTATTTACAAATCTGTCTTTACTTACCCTCACAGCATTTTTATAAAGAGAGTCAAAGTACACTACCTTTCCCATACTATCCGCGAAGGTCATAAGTTCGTCCATCGTGAACGCCCTGCGCTCTTTTGCAAAGCTGTCAAACACATCACTCATTGAGAAACCGACATCTCCGGCACTGATTACATTTCCGACAAAGGAAAATCTGTAGCTCAGCTTGTATTTCAGTGCTTCTCTCCATCCCAATTGCGAGAAGATGGAATTTTTCTCATAGATGTATGGATACTTGCGCCGTACTGCTTCATACAGTTCATCGCCGCTTATAAAATCACGTATGGCAATTTCTTCGGAAATAAGCTCCGCTATGTTATCAATTTCCTCTTGTGAAACGGAAAAAGCATCGGCGTGAAAATATTCACCTTTACTGTTTCTGGCAAATTCACCATTGGTTCCAAGTATGGTTCGAATCTTGTCTTCCGGTATATGTGACAGGACAGCGCATAATTCCTCCGTCTCTATCGGTTCTCTTCGTTCTTTAAGGAACGTTCTCACATCTTCAATGGGATCCGCTTCTGCATGTTTTTCTTTGGAGAGATAGCTTCTTGCAATGTAATATCTATCTCCAAACATATGCCTGATGTACGCCTTCAGCATGTCCACATCGTACATGTGGTGATCCAGAAATTCTTCTGAAAACTCACGGAAAAGTGCTTCAAAATAAATTGCGGTTTTCCCATCTGAGAAGCACTTCTCAATGTATTCAAAGAGTCGACTGCGCAGCGAGTCATCCAGCATATTCTCCGGCATATGAACTCTGCCGTCGTAAACAATACCGCTCTCCTGAATCATTTTTTCGATAATATCTGATTCTTCCTCCAGGCTCTCGCCATTGGCTTCCTCGAAATATCTTCTGAATCTTTTCATTTCCAAGTTGGAACCCAGCCGATATCCCTTGGGGAAGTATTCCTTCAATACATCTGCATATGGTATCAATTTTTCAGGACTGTATTCATTCTCCTTTTTGACCTGAACTCTGCCCGTAGATGGACTCCAGTCATCATCACCCAGAAACAGAAGAAGCTTCGTTATTGCCACTCTGAATCTATTGTGCTGTACCTCGTTATACTTAACAAATCCTGCATCACTAAACAATCTGTCAGCGGACTCCTTTGCCACACTCACTTCCACCCCGTACAGTTGAATAGAATCGATCCCGTGCTCTGAAGCATATTTTTCTGCACCTCTGACAAAGGACACATAGCCTCGGCATGTTGCTTCTGCCATTTTTTCGTGATTAATCATCCACTGATAAAAATTCTCTTTATCTTCCCGGTGGTATCTACGTTCTTGTGTTTTGGCTGACACCATTACCTGACTATCGGGTTCTGTATCATCACTTCTGGTGTAATACTGAACAACAACATCTGTATAGTTGATGTCGCATTGTTCGATAATCCGACGAATATTTTTGGCAAAATCAAGTGCACTGCGATTTCCTTCTACATAGAATCCACTGCCGATATCCTTGGCAACTCTAAGCAATCCTTTATTGTTCTCATCCACAAGCCACGTGGCTGTTTTTCCTGAAAGAGACTCTTTCTTCATAATCTCAAAATCATCTGGATAATCAGCCAGCGCAAGGGTGCAAAAATCTATATACAAAACTCTCCACGACTTCTTCGGTTTCTCGGTGTCGAAATACTTTAAAGAAATAGGCTTGGTATATTCCAGACTACCAATATTCTTAAAGTCTACAGTTCTATACCCCTGTGCTCCGCTCTGAAGTTCATTCGCTGGTGTGTCCTCATCATCATGTGTTTCTTGAGGAAGCGTGTCCGGTTCTGCTTCATCAGCGGTATTCTGATATTCATCAACAAATTGAATCAGATGGTTCAGAGCAGCATTAATAACTCCCCTCTGCCTCTTGTGCTGAAATTTAAAAATTTTACTATTCTCAAGAACGCTTTTTATTCTCTTATAGAGTCTGATATCAATATCTTCATAAAGAGAAGCCTTGATAATGCGAGACTTTTTTGCCTGCTTTTCAATTTCCTGTAACGCTATATACAACTCCGAAAGCTGTGCAGGCGAAACTTTCTTTGAAAGCCAGTCTATAAATAGCGTTTCATTATTTTTCTTATCTGCACCTGCCATTAACCTTGCCTCTTTTAATATTTCATCATATTACTCTTTCTTGCTGCGATACATCTCAACCATCGAACTGAATAATCTTGTCGCATGCTTCATAATAGTTCTGCCCTGATAAGCAGACTCCATGCTAGCCATCTGGAATGTTATGCCATTTACATTTCTGTACACGTCATCAATAACTATTCCATTATTAATTGCCATGCGCCGTAAACCAGCGGAGCACGACCTTATTGCCTCAGATCTTGATGCGGTTCCTTCAATTGTGGTCAAATAAGCATCAAGAAGAAGTGCTGCTTCATGCTCTGTGAATGGTACCTGCCTCGCCATCGTTCTTCATCTTCCTTAATTCGTAAATTCATCTATTCTGATGCAACTATGGTTTCCTCTTCCGGATCATCCGGAATAAACTCCATAATATCCGAGACATCACATTCCAACTCCTGACATATCTTTGAAAGAACCTCTGTCGTCACATTTTCGCCCTTTGTAAGTTTTGCCAGCGATGAAGAACTAATTCCAGCCTTCTTTCGAAGATCAGATTTTTTCATCTGCTTGTCGATTAGTAACTTCCAAAGTTTGTTGTAGCTCATCTTCATATCGAATTACTCCTCTGTGTCCCATGACCTTCCATACAATTCACAACCGTCTGTTGACAATCTCAATACACAATTATCTTCCAGTGTTTTTTGCGTTGCAGGCCTGCAATCTCCCTGCTTATCATAGTCTATAAATATCTGTTTATCCGTACTGGTATAAATGCGTATTATTCCATCTTCCACGTCCTTTCCAAGATTCTTAAATAACAACGAGTCATGTGCCAATGCCGGTAAAGCTGTACTGAATAATACCGCCAGGTCATATATAATCATGCCTTTATAATTTGAACCGGTGCCAGTATTATCCAGTGTTTCAAAAATATAACTGTTATACGCTCTGAATTGGATATGCGGTGGCTTCTTCTTTGTCTTGAAGAGCGTGTCGTTGATCTCCTTCATCTTTGCATTCAATGTATCCTCTATTTCTTTCAGAATATTTTCTATCCCACGTTTTAAAACTTCATCGGCTCGTGCCTTTGCAGCTTGCAACTCAACTTGTGTCAGACAAGTCTGGTTCTGATTTGTCAGAACCGCAATCTCTGCTTTCAGTTCCGAGTGCCTGTCAATGAACTCACGCGACAAACCTCCGACAATCCCAAGCTCTTTAAATCGCCAGTTGATATCATCCAATTGTTTCTGGAGTTCTTCTATCTCCTCCAATATAGAGGCTTTCTCCTCGGCGAACTGTGCGTCCAGTATCTTTGCGAGCTTCTGTCGGATAAAGTCCATAGTCAAAACTCATTCTGGCCAGTCTTAGTTTTCTTTCCTTTGCACGGATGGCATTTTCATCATTCAATTTTGCATTGACAAGAGCCGCCTTCTTCTTATTAAGCTCGATTTCTTCCTCTGAATGTCCCTTTTCGGTCTCCTCCAACAAGGTCGCAAGCTGCAGTTCAAGGCTTCGTATAGTTGCAAGATTCTCCTCGTATTTTTCTGTCCTCCGACGAGATTTGAAATGAACTGATACTTCCTTGCTTCTTCGAAAGCATCGAGTTTTTTTCTTTTGCTCCGTAACCTCTCCTTTGAACTCTTCAATATCTTTGTATTTATCGAAGATTGTGAGTATTGTCGTAATGGACTTATCCATATTCTGACCAGGGATACCCTGCAATGGATAAAACTCATTCGTGTTTTGCTTTCCATATATCTGGAAGAAGCTGCTTCTGGCTGTGCGAAAGGAGAGACCCGCAAAAACCACCTTATACATCTTCTTTAGCCAGTTTGCATACTCATCCTGTGTATATTGATTCCCAGTCAGCTCATAATTTTTGTCGCAGATGTAAACAGTGTCCGAGCCTCTGTGTTTCTGGCAAAGTAGTATTCCTGTCCGTCAAAACAGAATGTAAAGAATATAGTATGATGTCATTCGTGCTTCACGCCATCACTCTTGACATAAGTGCTGCCATCAAAGACAAAATCAATCGCCAAGAGGGAGGAGGATTTACCGATAGACATTGCCCCATCCTCTTTGCCAAGTACAACATTTAATCCTTCCTTAAACCGAATGGGCGGTCGTTCTTTTCCCTTTTCTTTGAAAACAGGAGATCTCATCTCTACAAGCATATGAACATCTCCCCGTTATTATTAAGGTCTGCTGCCCGCAGTGCATACAGACAATCCATTACCGATATAAAATCCGTTGCATCCGCTAATGACGGTCTCACCCTTTCATAGAGTTCCTTTAGCTGAACCAGTGTATCTTTTATTTCATTCAGTACCGTGGGTATCAATGCCAGAGTGCTGTTTTTATATGAATACAGCCTATTTAGAAATTGCATCGAACACCTCGCACTTTGCTATAAAATACGCCACCACAATCTGGCAGTAGATATCCTCCTGAAGGCTTACCTTATGCACCTTCTCTGATATCTCATTGAAAATTTCCAGATTAGACTTCTTGGCCTTCTTAAGCCTCTTGTAGATAGCCCTCATCTAATCCTATACTTCGTCGTAATCAATCTCTCCATGCTTATCCGCGTTTATGATGATTTCCTTCAATGTGACGTAGTGGGTATCCACATATTCCTTAACGGTCTTGTACAAGACAAGATTGTCATCAGGATTTAACTTCTCCCGGATATCCTTTGGATCGAGTGACGGATTAAGAATGTCTTTTTTCTTAAGCTTTTTGATCTTCTTCATGACACCGATGATTTCTTTCTCAAGCGACATCCCGTCCAGAAGTCTCATACTCTGGTTCCTTACAACTATAATCTTCTTAACTCATGCAAGTTCTTTGCGGGTCTTTTTATTACTGTCAAAAGAGTATGTAGCCTGACACATCGGGCAGAAGGCCAGCAGATTGTCCACCGTAGCCGGCTTTTCTCTGTCAATAACCGCAACCTCATATAGAGGAACCGTCACACCATTTTCGATTGAGATAGAATCCTGCCACATCCCGGAAAGACACAAATATTTCCTGCTTCATCCCTCAATTACTCCTCATACTTAAGCTTCAACTCCAGTGCCTGTTTTAAGAACTTCTGCCTTTCAAGCTCGCTCTGCGACACGGTTCCTGCAGCGGTTCTGATTATCTCAATAAAGTAATCAGCTAATTTACCAGCAATATTTATTGTCGTTGCAGTGTTGTCATAGCCCTTATAATCCTCTGCCAAAAGTTTCGGTACATCTTCTCCCCTGCTGTTAAGGGACTCGATGAACATTTTACGTTTAAGGCTGTAAGAAATACCCTGGGCAAATTTTGCTGTTAAACCTCGCTTTGCATATGAGCGCAGGGTACTTTCCTTTGTCAGCCTTGAAGATGGATCTTTCGATGTTGCCCACTTCTCTTCCGGCACATCTGTAATCATCGCGACAAGGTCTCTGAAAAACTCAGGTACATCAAGTCCGTCTGATATTCGCTTTTTCATCAATTGAAAGGAGCCCTTAAACTTCACAAGCCTTCATCCTTTCCCTGCGTTTTGTACCATGATGTACCACCGTGTACCAAACCTCCCCCAAAGGTAGATATCCCGTTTTCTATAATGTCCCCGACCCTCGCGGGGAGGCGTTCGTTTGGCAAATGGATAGACAGATTTGAGTATATCAAATATGTGTCCATTTGTCAAAGCAAAAGTTCGCGTTTTGGACATTTCCTAAATGTCAAGTGAAAATTAGAAAAAGTTTTAAAAAAAATATATTTATATTAAGATATAAATATAGAGGCACTCTAAAATATCGGGTTGGGGTTGGTACTCTCTAAATTATCGGGTTGATAAAAACAGCCCGTTTTTTCTTTGAGGTTGGTGGACTCTAAAATATCAGGTTGGTTAAAAAAAATAACCCTTCGCATATAATGTATTTAAGCACAATACTCTAATTACGAAGGGAGGAACACTATGATTCCTAATACTGAGTTTATCACAACTTTTCTCAATATCCGAGATTCTGATCTGGAATATTTCTTTGTTTCTACAGAAAATGGTAAAACTTACTACAATGTGCAGCTTAAAAGGAAACTTTTTTCCTATCCATATTGCCGTTGTGAAACTATCGGCTATGGACACAGAATGAAAACAATCTATCACCCCTGTTTTGAGAGATACTAACGGATATATCAAATATAATGCCAATCGATATCTATGTAAAGGCTGCGGCAAGATTTCCATGGAGCCCAATCCTTTTGCATTCTCTGAATCAATTCATCATGCTTGCTTCTGGATGAAGTTATGAAGAAATTAAAGAACCTTAGTTACACTCTGGGAATGATTTCTGAAGAACTGAACATTTCAACCACACAGATAAACAATTATCTTGACTCATATGTTGTTGTCCCTAATCTTCCTCTTCCTGAATCCGTTGGCATTGATGAACTTCGTAGCCCTTCCCTTTCAAGGAAGAATGCTAGCTATTTATGTGTAATTGTAGACAACGAGAAGCGCTGCCTATACGATATTTTGGATTCCAGAAGTAAAGATTATCTGTCAAAATTTTTCGTGAGTAAAACAAGAGAAGAAAGGCATAATGTAAAATATGTAACTATTGATATGTGGGAACCTTACCGTGATGTTGCCCAGTCATTTTTGCCAAATGCAATAGTAGCAGTCGACCCTTTTCATGTAATTGAACTCCTGTGCAGAGACTTTGAAAATCTTAGAATCAGCCTTATGAAACAATGTCCTTACGATTCAAATGGCTATTATCTTTTGAAGAAATAGAACTGGCTATTAAATAAGGACGGCATAGATTTAGATAACGCCAAAGCATATAATCAAAGATTTCAAACCGCCTTAAACCGAAGAGATTTGTTAATGATGATTAAAGATACTTTCCCAATCCTTGGCGAAGCATATGAATTAAAAGAGTATTGCAGAAGGCTCAACAAAACAGCAACCTATGAGGAGGCAGTTGAAAAATATGATGATGTTGTCAGGCTTTTTAATAACTCCGGAATTCCTCAATATGATGAATTTGCATCCATATTAGTAAAATGGAAAACTGAGATACTTAATTCTTTCAGAAGACCATATGAAAATAGAAAACTTTCCAATGCTTATTCTGAGAATATCAACGGAAAGCTCCGAACATACATAACTGTATCCCGAGGGCTTGGCAACTTTAAACGGTTTAGATGTAGAACGCTCTTCGCTTTAAATCCAAGAATATACTTTGCAATATCGGACAACCTTAAAACAAACAAGAGGATTGGACGAAAGAGAGGTCCATACAACAAAGAATAGCAATAAAAAATGACATTTTTCACATGAATTTCATGCGAAAAATGTCATTTTTTATTCATAGTCACCAACCCGATAATTTATACTATCATTCAAATATATACATTTCTTATCTTTAACTAATTATCTTCTAACTCAATGCAAAAATATTTGTGGTCAGAGTATAGGTTTTCTCTAGGTGCTATCTTTTCATCTTTTTCTTTAATACTTTTCTTAAATTCAGTATTAACAAAAACATAATCAACCTTTTTATTTCTCCAGGTTGGTTCATTTGATGTAACTTCTTCTAGTAAGTCTGAAAAATATTCTAAATATTCCGAATATACTGCATCGTTATGCAGATTAAAATCTCCAAGAATAATAGCTGGAAAAGAGTAATCTTTATACTCTTTGAACTTTAACAACAATGCCTTTAAATATGTTTCCTTCTCAAATTTTGAATCAATTTTTTTGCCATAAATAGTTGATGTTTCTGCGAGTGGAACATGAACACCAAGCACCTTTAATCTATTACCTTTAATAATAACTTCATTCCAATTTCTTCTACTGTAATTGCATATATTAGTGGCAATCTCAAGTTTATCAAACTCTTTTTTTGACGCTATAAGTACACGTTTTCGACCCGTTCTATCCATATCATCATTACAAAAAGTCCATTTATAGTTTAATTTTTCTAAACCATCTTTTACCAAATGTTCATGATACTGAGTTTCATACTCCTGTATTACTAAAACATCTGGATTCTCATCTTTTATTGTTTTTATGATACTATTAATATTCTCTACTTTTGGGTTATTTTTGGATAGTGCTCCTCCATCCTTAATATTCCAAGTCATTATTTTCATATTTGTTCCTCCATTTATAACTTTATAAATTCACTTTTATATATCATAAGCGCCCATTATTCAATTAAAAATATTCCGATAACAGAACATTCCCTTCACTAGTTACTTCAAAATATTTATCTTCAGTATCACCGGTTTGAACTAACACAACATTCATTTTTTTATTTTTTAAAACGTCCCCATCAAGATAGTAATGGTTAAAATCATCATAATAAATATCAGAAAAATGCTCATCATTAGCTATTTCTGAAGTATATACATGATCCGCAACAATCTTTAAATCTAGACCTTCTATTTTTCCTGTAGTAGCAGGATATTTGTTTGTAAAGGTATAATCATCAGTATATTCCCAATTTCCTCCTAAATATTCGTCAATCCCTGCATGTACAAATATAGTATTACTTTCTTGATAATACTTTGGAAGACTCTTAATCCACTCTATATATTTATCATCAATTTCATAAGGTCCAATAGGAGTAATATCCCCCAGAGAGCTATACCCTTTAAGCACAAATTCCTCATGGTTTCCCAATAAAGCGATAACCTTACTCCTTCCCCATTTCTCTTGTAAATCCATAATATAATCAATGACGCCGACACTATCTTCACCACCGTGAATGTAGTCGCCCAGAAAGATTATTTTAACGTTGTCGGAGCCCAATTCTTTACAAATAGAAAGCATAACATCTTTTAATATGCTAAGCTCTCCGTGTATATCCGGTATTACATATATTTTCATAAAATCGTTATGCCTCTTTTCTATATCTTTATTTAATGTTTAGCTTTGCTCATGAAATTATTCCTTTTAACACAAAAATTTTTACATGGTTGATTGTATAATCAACCATTATAAAAATTCCTATAAACCGATTATTTCCTATTCAACACTTCACGCTCTATAATAGCTATACTCTCATCAACAGAAATCCTTTTATTAAGTAATAAGAACAAAGGAGGTGACAATTTATTCATCAATTCTGGAATTGCTGCTGTACAATAGTCCTCAGTTTCAAGTGGAGCCATTTCAAAATGGTCATAGTCTATAAGGGTTGTAGCAGTAAGATCATAATTTCCATCCTCTGTTATGTAGAATCTTGGTGTTTGAAGATGACGGGTTTCGTATAACACTCCTCCAAGACCATCCTGCGTAAACGGCCAAACCATCGCATTAATATAATTAAGTAATCTATACATATTTAATAAGTCGTCTTTATTTTCTCTAATCCAAGTACTAGCATTTTCGTTGTAGTATACCCTTGTCTCCATACAGGACTCATAGAAAAATATACTACATTCTAAAACCTTATCAGGACAATTATCTTTTCTTGTTAATAACATATAAATGTACGAATATCCATTTTCTTGTATATGCTCCGAAAACTTTACATTCCTTTCTTTAAGATACTTAATAAATTTATTCCTTGCTCTATTAATCCTCATAATGATTACCTCTACAACTCCAAATTTATCTTATTATACCAAATATACCCATGCCACATAAAGCTATAACAGGAAATATTACAATCTTGTAATGTAGCTTTACAATAGATGTGAGACCTCAGGTATAGAAAAAAGCGATTGAGTCCG
>ERZ773083.667-NODE-667-length-26563-cov-2.904368_pt1 | contig 26563 bp, 40 predicted proteins | sample MGYA00511465_ERZ773083 | MGnify/ENA primary metagenome ERZ773083 (study PRJEB29015, sample SAMEA2738001) | human oral metagenome | biome: human oral; feature: human-associated habitat; material: dental | place: China | collected 2060 ... | reverse complement strand
GCTGTGCAGCGGGATTCCACGCCTGTGAATACCCTTTGGACGTTTTTGATTACTACACGCCAAGCAAAAGCGTATATCGCGAAGTTGAAGCTGGCGGGAAGATCGACAAAAGCGGCGGCGATAGCAAGGTTGCATCGTCAAAAATCAAAATTGGCGCAAAGTTGACTATCGCCGGGCTGGTTAAAGCTGCGATCAGCTATACATCAGAAAAGGCGCAGAAAGAGGAAGGAGCCACCGGGTACTACGGAGCATCATCCGCCACCGGGAACTACGGAGCATCTGTAGTAACCGGACGAGAAGGTACGTCCTCAGTGGAAAAAGGTACAGGCATTGCTGTTGCATGGGGGAAAGGCTCATCGGCAAGCGGCGTGATCGGGTCTCATCTCGTGCTCTCTGAGTGGTCGGATGCTGACGAGCTTATCAACGCAGTCATGACAGTCGTTGATGGCGAAAAAATCAAAGAGAACACCTTTTATCGCCTGGTTAACGGCGAGGTCATAGAAAAAGCGTGAGAAAAGGGATCAGGTCATAGCCGACGCTGATCCCTCAAGAAAACTACACGAGGAAATTATAGCACAAGGAAATTGCGATGGTAAAGATGATCAGGCTTAAGGATAACGCCGATTGGTTGGAGCACAGAACACGCAAAGATGGATCAAGGGCTTTCAGGATGATTTCGGCGTGGATCGAGATCATCCAAGGATAGAGATAGAGATCAGAGAGGAGGGGGAAGATGAGTGATTTTAGCATTTTAGACTTTATCCCTTTTGGAGCAAGTAGAGCGGTATCCAGAGGATTTCTCGCGACAGCCTGCCATGTCAGTGACAGACAGGTCAGGGAGATGATTCGGGCGGCCAGCACACCGGAGCACCCAATCGCTTGGTGCAAGGATGGGTATTTCAGGCCGACGGAAAAGGATTACGAGACGGTCAGCGCCTATTATCGGCAGGAGAGCGCCAGACAGAGGTCTGTCGGCGAGAATTGCAAGACGATGATGCTTTGGCTGAACGCTCATAGCAGGTGTGCAGACATCACCCCATACGGCAAGCAGATGAGTATAGCGGATTACATGTAAGCGAGGATAGCATAGATGACCGGATTTACCTTTTTTGAAAGCTACTATAAGGCGATCAGCACCCTGCCGGAAGAGTATCAGGGTGACGCTTATAAAGCGATTGCCGCTTACATGTTTGATGGCACAGAACCGTCCGCAGAATCCGGGCTTGCGTATACCATCTGGCTGGCGATCAAGCCTAACTTAGACAAGTCGCTTAAGAGGAGCGAGGCGGGCTCTAAGCGATCAAACGAGGATCAAACGGAAAACAAACGTAAATCAAACGCAAATCAAAACAGGATCAAAGCAGAATCAAACGAGGATCAAACGGAAAACAAACGCGATACAGATACAGGTACAGATACAGACCCAAAGGGTAAAAAGAACCCTACGGGTTCCAAAAAGGCGGCAAGCGCCTATGCTTCTGATCCGGCGCTGAATAGCGCAGTTAAAGACTTTATCGAGCATCGCAAGAAAATGCGTAGGCCTATGAGCGACAGAGCGATCAGTCTTTTTATGCGCAAAATGCAAAGTCTTGCACCATCAGCAGAGGGGCAAGTTGCTTTGATCAATACCGCAATTGAGCATGGTTGGCTGACGGTTTATCCGCCGGACGAGAGATCAGGAACTCAGACAAGTAGGGGAAAGCCGACGGGCCAATCTGGAGGTAAACCGAACCGCTTCCACAACTTCGCCCAGGGCGATTATGACATGGATGCCCTGGAAAGAGCTTTGATCAAGAACTGAGGTGATAAATCATGGTTGGGACGCCGAAGCAGTTAGTGACTTGGCTCATGGACAAAGAGCCGACAAAGCAGTTTGAGATCAAAGAGCACAGAGAGAGACGGACGCTCACGCAGAACGCCTATTACTGGCAGTTGTTGGGCAAGGTCAAGGCGGCCTTAGGGATAAGCGCAGAAGAGGCTCACAACACCATGCTGGGGCGATACGGGGAGATTGTCTTCCGGGAGGATGGGCGGCCCTTGCTTGAGTTACTGGACAGCGATGTTGATCATCTGCGGCTTGAGCATCAGCACCTAAAAGCGACCGGGAGAATCGTCGAGAACAGCGGCTATAAATTTAGCCTGTACTACGTGTTAAAGCCAAGTCACGAGATGAGCACAAAAGAGATGTCAACTCTCGTGGATGGGCTGGTAAGCGAGGCAAAAGAACTCGACATCGAGACCTTACCGCCGCACGAGTTGGAGGCTATGCGACTGAGAGAGGAAGAGCGTGAGAAAAAGCATCATCCCGCAGATTGATGGTAAGTGCTTTCTGTGCGGCCGGCCGGCGGATCATACGCATCATGTCTGGCACGGGACAAGCAATCGCAAGAATTCCGACGAGGACGGACTGACCGTAAGGCTCTGCGAGGAGTGTCACAGGCTCTTGCATGATCAAGGACGATATGATGTCCTGCTCCAACAGATCGCAGAGGCACATTGGTTGATCTACTACGGGGCGGATAAGGGTGATTTTATCAAGAGGTATGGGAAGAACAGACTGTGATGACGAACGTGTTGAAAAAATCCAAAAGTTCATTTGCAAACTAATTCGATTTATGAATGGAGGGGAAAAGCCGACAAAGATGGACGAGCCGAAAGAAATAACTAGGGAATTTATCAATGCCGATTGCATGGAGTATCTTCCGAAGTATTCGGATAACGCTTTCGATTTGGCGATTGTAGACCCGCCGTACTTTAGTGGACCGGAGCGTAGAAGTTATTATGGGCGAAGGATAAGCCCTATAGGAGTACAGAGGTTATATAAAAAAGTCGAAAATTGGGATATCCCAGACAAGAAGTATTTTGATGAGCTCTTCCGTGTAAGTAAAGCGCAAATTATATGGGGAGTGAATTACTTTAACTACCCATTTGGCCCGGGAAGAATTGTGTGGGACAAAGTCAATGGGGAAAGTCCATTTTCTGACTGTGAGATTGCTTACTGCAGTCTGCACAATTCCGTAAGGTTGTTCCGTTACATGTGGAACGGGATGTTTCAGGGCAAAAGCATCGAGGAGGGATGGATACAGCAGGGAAACAAAAAGAAAAATGAAAAAAGAATCCATCCGACGCAAAAACCCGTGGTTTTATATGAGTGGCTATTACAAAAGTATGCAAAACCGTCCGATGCGATCCTTGATACGCACGTAGGGAGTGCATCATCGCTGATTGCGTGCGAAAAGATGGGGATGCCATATACAGGGTTTGAAAAAAGCGAATTTTATTTTCAGGAAGCGAAAAAGAGACTAAGAGATTATAGGAGGATGGAATGAATAAACTGATTTTGATGGGACGCTTGACGAAAGACCCGGAAATCCGATACGGAGGAGTAAACAACACGGCGGTTGCCAGATTTTCCATCGCCGTTGACAGAAGATTCAAGCGGGATGGTCAGCCGACAGCCGATTTTTTCAACTGCACAGCTTTCGGCAAGCTCGGAGAGTTCGTTGAGAAGTATCTGTGCAAGGGAACAAAAATCGTATTAGACGGCGAGATCCAGAACAACAACTACCAGAACAAGGACGGCCAGACGGTCTACGGCTTCCAGGTGATAGTGAACAGCATCGAGTTCGCGGAGTCCAAGAAGAGAGCACGAGGCAGCAGGACATAGGAGCTGATGGATTTGCCCCTGTCCCGGACGAGATGCAAGAGGAGTTGCCATTCAACTAACCGAATGAAGAGAAAAGAGGGTAAATATGAAATTCAAGAATACGATAAGCATTAGCATAGAGCACCTTTTCCCGCATCCTGGGAACCCAAGAAAGGATCTTGGGGATCTGACGGAACTGGCAGATTCCATCAAGAAGAATGGCCTGATGCAGAACCTGACTGTCATGCCAAAAGAAGGGGATAAGGGAAATTTTACAATTCTGATCGGTCACCGGAGATGCGCGGCGGCCAGACTTGCCGACGTGAAGATGGTTCCATGCAGGATTGTAGATGGTCTGTCAGAGCGGGAGCAAATGTCAATCATGCTAGAGGAGAACATGCAGCGGAATGATCTGACGATTTGGGAGCAGGCTAATGGTTTCCAGATGATGCTTGACCTGGGGGAGACGGAGGCGAGTATTGCCGAAAAGACCGGTTTCAGCCGACCGACCATCAAGCACCGCCTGGAGATAGCTAAGCTTGACTCCAAGGCCCTAAAGGCGAAGGAACAGGAGGAAGGATTTCAACTGTCGCTCATGGATCTCTACAAGCTGGAGAAGATTAAAGACGTAAAGAAGCGCAACCAGATTTTAGAGGAAGCGGAAAACTCGAATGCTTTAGCGTTTGCGGTTATACGGGAGCAAAGAAAGGAAAAGGCGCAAGAGACTCTGAAAATCTTGACGGATAAGCTCAAAGAGCATGGCATACAGAAGGCGCCAGAGGGCGCGGAGAGAGAAATCTACTCTGATAAGTGGGAGACGATTCTCAGTTTCGATCTTGATAGTGATGTCAAGAGGTTTGAAATCCCAGAAAAAACAGAAGGCGTTTTTTACTTGGAGCAATATGGACGGCTTTATCTTATACGCAAGGCCAAGAAGCAAAAGAGGGAGAAGACCGCATGGGATTTACGTCAGGAAAAGCTGCGGAAGAACGGGAAGAAGATCAAAGAAATCATGCGGCAAGCGGCAGATAAGCGAAGCCTCTTCATCAAGCACATCATATCAGAAGACATTAAGGGTCCAAAAGACACGGTGGAAATCGAAAGAGAGTTGTTTGATCAGATCCTCGGTTGGTACAGTCTGGTCGGGGAGAATACACTTGTGAGCTTTTTCGCTGAAAAGGAGAGTTGGAAGATCACGGAAGAAGATCGCGCAGATACGGCAGAGACAATCAAAAATTTGAGTATGCTGGAAAAAATGATGTGTGTTGTAGAAGCGGACGCGAGAGTTGCGAATCTGATGAGGAGTGATGGCAAATATAAGGCAGATACAGGGAAGAAGGTACATGCATTTTATTTCGTACTTGAGAAGTATGGCTATAAGATGAGCGACGAGGAAAGAGAGGTTGTCTGCGGTACGAGCGATTTGTATGAGAGGTATGAGAATGATGAGAAAAAGTGATTGTTGCCATCCTGACGGCCAAGAGACTTGGGCGAAGTGGTGGCACCGGTATAATGCGGCCGACCGGATCACAAAGGTGGATATGCTGGCAAAGGTCGAAGGGGTTTCCTATGGTCGGTATATGGTGATGCTTACTTGTGGACAGGTGACCAGGGAGGAATCCTTGGAGAAAGCAAAGACAAAGTATAAAAAGAACGGGAAGTTGATAAGCGTGAAGCAGCAGGATGAGGAGGCAGCAGTTGACGCCTAAAGAGTATCTTCTCACAGGAGGAGAAAAATGGACGAATTTAAAGCCGCACTGATCGGCCTACTCTTAGGGATTGCTATCGTTTTTGCTGATGGGCTTATCGCATGGGTGATCGCAAGCTTGATTGGCGGCCACGTAGCCATGACAGCCCTAAAGGTGTTTCTGGTATTTGTGGCGGTGCAGGCCGTGATCGTCGGAGTGTTGGCGAGTAGGGAGTGAAAAAGAATGAAAGTTCATGACATAAAAATCATGGAGATGTTTGTGGATCCGATTCTCACTGGAGATAAGAATTTTGAGATCAGGAAAAATGACAGAGTATTTCAGAAAGGCGATTATATCCATTTTATGCCCGTAAAAGCGGATGGAGTCACTGAAATTCGGAGCGAAATTTATAAACGGCGGTATAAAATCACTTACGTTCTGAGCGGCTGGGGGTTGCAAAACGGCTACGTAGCACTTGGAATACATGATGTTACCGGAATAGAAAGTGAGGAAAAATGAGGATGGAAAATGCAAAGACGGTAGTGGACACATTTTGCCGGTTAATTAAAAAAACGGCCTTGATGCGGATATCAGCCGGGACTGTATCAAGACTTACGCACAGATGCAGATGGCGATTGCACTGACAAGGATTGCGGACATGATGGAGGCAAAAGATGAGACTGATTGACGCGGATAAGTTAGTGCCGGATACAGAGTATGACGATTACGGCGACGGGGAAGGCCCAGAGTACCTGTCTTACTCTGCAAAGCAGATCAGAGAGGCCCCGATCGTGTGCAAAAGTTGCCGTGATTGTGGGCATTGCGATACGAACTGGCAAGGCGCTTACTGCGATTACTTGAGCGATTGGACAGATGCAGATTGGTTCTGCGCAAATTGGAAGGCGAAGAAAAAGGATGACTGAGCAAGAGCGATATGACCTCTTGGCCAAGAAAGCAAAGATCACGACAGAGGATCTGATCGGAGCGTATCTGAGAGATACAGTCTGTAAAACGTGCATAGCGGCTGAGTGGTGTCGGACGCATGATTATCAGTACCCCTGCAATTACGCGGTGCAGGAATGGCTGAGAGTGGGAGGAGGCGTAGGATGAGCGGGAAGGAGCAGGAGTGACAAAAATCAGGCCAAGGCAAAAAGGCAAGTATGATATGGACAAGCATGAGTTTTACACGGCTTATCACTATGCCTTGCAGTACGAGAGATGGAAAGACAGATATGCGGCGTTAGAAAACACGTTACAAGGAATTGCTTATGACAAAGATCGTGTGATTGCGTCGCCGAATCCTGACGGCCTTTTACGGGTAGCCGCTGAGAGGATGGAACTGGCCGACAAGATCAGGATGGTCGACGAGACAGTAAACAAGGTTGCCCCGGACATCGCGCCGTACCTTCTGCGAGGCGTGACCAGAGATGGGGCAAGTTACACTTACCTCCGGGAGGTGATGCGGATCCCGTGCGGAAAAGACTACTACTATCAAAAGCGCAGGGAGTTCTACTATCGGATTGCGAAAAAAATCCGATAAAGACAAGCACACAGGGGACAAGTCAAGGGCTTATACTGGTAGCGTGGAAATCGTAAGATGATCCACAAGTTAAAAAGGCATGGGCGTGCGCTCCTGGCTGAGGCAGGAAAAAATTTGCTAAGCTGGGCCACGCCGGGCAATGCCGGAGATAAGGGTGGCTCCGATTCTGTAAAGCGAGGCCAGCAAAAGATTTTGGATTGATGTGGAGGGTCATTCCCTCCGGGAGAGCGGGGCGCTGTGTGCATGCTGATGTGCCCGCTTCCCTCACAATGGTGGGACGTGAGGGCATATATGAGTACAAGCGCGTAGGGTTAAGACTGGGTTGTCCGGAAAGATACGTTCTGCGGGGCTGATGGGAAGAAGGAAAGCGCGCAAGGCTAGAGCATCCGAGAGGGTGCTCTTTTTCTTATCTTTTTTCAATATTATAGTTGACATACGGAACATCGTATGATATTATAATATCAGAAAGGAGGTAAGCAGATGAAGAAACCACACATTAAAAAATCCACCAAAGACTTGCTGGCACAAGCTTTGATGGATCTAGTAGTTGGGATAATCCTTCTGATCATCTCAAAACTATTAGGGTAAAGGCCATAAGGCCGGGAGGGGCGAAAGCCCTTCCTGTTATTCAGTATAGTGTGGTAATAGGCATCTGTAAACAGAAATGAAGGAAATGTTGATAACGTTAGGCGTCATTATGATTACGATGGGGCTATGCCGCTTAATCCTTGCTGGGGTAAAAGCATGGAGGTGTAAGCATGAGTAAAGACGGATTGACCCCACAACAGAGATGGGATCAGAAGAACGGATATATTACAAAGAGTTTCCGCATGTACAAAGGACAGGCAGAATCATTTAAGAAAGCCTGTGAGGAGAGAGGACAGAGTCAGGCAGCAGTCATCAAGAAACTGATGGATGGCTATGTGGACGGGACAATCAAAGTTGACTGAGTAAGTCAGGGGAAGGCAGGGCATAACGTCCTGCCTTTTCTTATGCCAGAAAGCAGGATCAGGTTGACGAGCGGGAGGCAGCAGGATGAAATCGAAGAGACCGGACAGGGAGGGGACACACCGCCTGGCATTTGAGCGGAACAAGAAAAAAATATATGCCACCCGGACGGTCTGCGGGATCTGTGGCAAGCCTGTGGACATGTCACTTCGCTGGCCAAATCCGTTGAGCAAGTGCATTGACCACATTATCCCAGTATCCAAGGGAGGACATCCGTCGGACATTGAGAACTTGCAGCTGGCTCATGTCTGTTGCAATCGCGAGAAGTCAGACAAGATCACGAAGGAAGCATCGGCGAAGCAAGAGGAAGAAGTATTAAGCAATCGAATTTTGCCGAAAACGATAGATTGGATTCAGTGGTCACAGAAAAACTAAAACAAGACGACAGCGAAGGGGGCATACCTCCCTCCCCTGACCTGCTGAAGACGCTCACCGCCGTACTGCGAATATTTCTCGCTGAAGAGAAGGGAGAAGAATGGAAGAATTATACGGAATGGAGTATCTAAAAAGGAAACTCTCAGTCAAATCCTCACGTGTGCGAACAAGATATCGCTATTACGACATGAAGAATCGGGTTCGGGATTTTGATATTTCAACGCCGCCGAACCTTAGAAGCTTTCAGTCAGTCCTTGGATGGTGCGGAAAAGCTGTGGATACTCTTGGCGATCGTCTGATCTTTCGGGAGTTCAGCAATGACAATTTCAATATCAACGAGATCTTCCGGATGAACAATCCGGACACATTCTTTGACAGCGCAATCCAGGCGGCGCTGATCGCCTCATGTAGCTTTGTCTATATTTCGAATGGCGAGGATGGTTATCCGCGGCTCCAGGTGTTGGACGGAGCCAGTGCAACAGGGGTAATTGATCCAATCACCGGCCTGCTTCGTGAGGGCTATGCGATCCTTGAGCGGGACAAAAACAAAAACCCGATTCTTGAGGCCTATTTCCTTTCTGGATCCACAGCCTTCTATCGAAAAGGCGAGCGAGTGCCGGAGGTGATCAGCACAGCAGTAGATTACCCGCTTTTGGTTCCTGTCATTTTCCGGCCCAGTGCAATGCGGGAATTTGGGCATTCCAGAATCAGCCGTGCTTGCATGGATATTGTCGGGAGCGCCATGCGAACCGTAAAGCGGTCGGAAATCTCTGCGGAGTTTTATTCATTCCCGCAAAAATATCTTCTGGGCACAGACCCTGATATGGAGCCTATGGAAAAGTGGAAGGCAACGATGTCGTCTATGATTGAGATTTCTAAGGATGCTGATGGAGATAAACCAGTTGCCGGACAATTCCAACAGCAAAGCATGACGCCGCATCTTGATCAGCTGCGGATGTTCGCGGCCCTCTTTGCCGGAGAGACGGGGCTTACGATGGATGATCTTGGCTTTGCGACTGATAATCCGTCAAGCGCTGAGGCAATCAAGGCGGCGCATGAGAATTTGCGGCTGACGGCACGGAAGGCACAGCGCAATTTTGGTAGCGGTTTTCTCAATGTCGGATTCCTGGCGGCCTGCTTGCGCGATGATTTCCAATACACACGTAAGCAAATGTATCTGACCACGCCGGAGTGGGAACCAATTTTCGAGCCGGATAGCGCCATGCTTTCGTCTATCGGTGACGGCGTTATAAAGATTAATCAGGCAGTCCCCGGCTATCTTGGTGGTGACAACATGCGAAACCTAACGGGGATCCCAAAGTCGGAGGAACAGAGTGAATCTTGAAGCAGATCTGAAAGCCATCAAGGCAGAGTATGACGCGGCTATGCATCACGGACAGACCTTGACGAGGATATATCAAAGGGTTGAACAGGGCACAGCTTCCTATTCGGAGGCATGTGCCTTTTCTAATAAATCGGGAAAGGTCATTGCAGATATTCTAGATCGCTACCTGTCAAAGAATCTAGTTGATCAGAGAGTGACGCAGGAAGTGGCAGAAGCGCTTGTTCCAGGCGCTCTCAAGCATAATCACGCACTTGTAGCGGAGGTTTGTGAGAAAGTACAGGCAAATCTAAACGAAAAGGCAGGGCTCAATTTGAGGGCGCTCAAACCTTACTTTGATGATCGAAGAGCGGGCGGCCTAGTTACGGAGATCGTCAACGCGGAGAATTATCCGGATAAGAGAGCAGCATTCCTTGACCAGGTGGAAAATTTATCTATGTCGGCGGTTGACAAGTCGGTGCGGGTAAATGCGGATTTCCATTATAAGGCAGGAATGGCTCCTAAAATAAAGAGAATTGCTGTTGGTAAGTGCTGCAAATGGTGCTCGAAGCTTGAGGGTGTATATGACTATGAGGATGTGAAAGATACGGGAAACGCTGTATTTCGCAGGCACTCCAACTGTCATTGTCGGGTAATCTATGTACCGACCAGAGGCAGGGCACAGGATGTGCACACAAAAGAAATTCTGAGAGAAAATGAGGTTATATCTGATTCAGGGAAAAGAGGAAAAGTTTTATTTGATTCGGGATACAAGAAGGGAAAGAACAGGGATGAGATAGATGCGGCAAATTGGTTAGCAAAATCCTTTGGGGGAAATGTGACACTTCTGACAAATAAATATGATAGGCCAACGCCAGATTTTAAATGGGATGAAAAATTTTGGGATTTAAAAACACCTAAAGGGACGAATGGCGTTGACAATCTTGTAAAACATGGTCTTCGCCAAATCTCCGAAAAGCCAGGAGGGATACTTCTTGATTGCAGCGCGCCTGATATAGATATTGAAAAAGCCATAAAATTGGCACAGCACAGACTAAACAGAAGCTCTAAATCAGGAGCTGAACAAGTTATTGTGAGGAGAAACGGGAATTTGATTACAGTGCTGCATCCGAACAAAAAAGGGTAAAGAAAAAGGACACCCTATCCTCCACAACGAAGGGGTGGGGGGAGGTGTCCTCTAAAGCAGATGCTTTATTTAATATGATATTAGCAGTAGCAAGTAAGAATGTCAATATGGCGAACGTAGTTTAACGGTAGAACGTGGGATTGTGGCTCCCAAAGTGCCGGTTCGATTCCGACCGATCGCCCTGGCCAAAAGGGCCATTTGAGTAAAAAAAGGAGATGTATGGAGCAACGGAGAGGAAATCAGCGCCCGACCCAGTCCGTTGTATTGCCCTATGAGGAATCAAAGGGGCCGGAAGCGGTGGCGCTGTACGAGAAGACGGGGAGGACAGCACAGGAGTGGCAGAAGAACCTTGTCAATGACATCATGGGGCTGAATGCTGACGGATTGTGGGTACACATGAAGTTCGGGTATGCAGTGCCACGGCGAAACGGGAAGACAGAAGCCGTGTATATGGTCGAGTTGTGGGCTTTGATGAATGGCCTGCGAGTGCTTCATACAGCACATCGAACCACAACATCGCATTCGTCCTGGGAAAAGCTTTGCTCCTTGCTCGAAAAAGCGGGGTACAAAGAGAAAGAATTTTTTAAATCTACGAAACAATTCGGACTTGAAAAAATCGAATTGTTGGATGGAAGTGAAGGTTGTATCCATTACCGCACAAGATCAAGCAAGGGAGGCTTGGGGGAGGGATTTGACATCCTGATCATCGATGAGGCGCAGGAGTACACGGATGACCAGGACACGGCGCTAAAGTATGTTGTGTCAGATTCGCAGAACCCGATGACGATTTATTTGGGAACCCCGCCAACAGCGGTATCAGCAGGTACGGTATTTTTAAAGTATCGGGAAAAGACCTTGCAGGGTGCAAATGAAGATGCCGGATGGGCGGAATGGTCTGTGTCTGAGATGACAGATCAACACGACGTCGATGCGTGGTATCAGGCAAACCCGTCCCTCGGGTTTATCTTGACGGAGCGGAAAATACGATCGGAGATTGGCAATGATGAGATTGATTTCAATATCCAGAGACTTGGTCTCTGGTTGAAATATAACCAGAAGTCAGCAATATCGCTTACGGAATGGAATGCCTTGCAGTGTTCTAAAGTTCCGAAATTGAAAGGGGGTATTTATGTCGGGATAAAATTTGGGCACGATGGCTTAAATGTGGCCATGTCAATCGCAGTAAAAACAGATGACGATCGGGTGTTAGTAGACGGTATTGATTGCAGGCCAATACGGGCCGGAACAGATTGGATTGTGGCCTGGTTAAAATCGGCGAAGGTTGAGAGCGTTACGGTTGATGGCGATAATGGAAAGGCATTGTTAGTCAGCGAACTGAAAGACGCTAAGGTGAAAATCAGACCGATATTGCCAAAGGTAGGCGAGATCATTTCCGCAGGAACCGTATTCGAGCAGGCGCTTGAAGCGTGCAGTATTTGCCATTTTGGGCAGCCGTCAATGGTGCAGTCAGTGACAAACTGCGAAAAGCGGGCGATCGGTTCAGGAGGTGGATTTGGCTATAAGGCAAATAAAGAGGGGATTGAAATAGCACTCTTGGAAAGCGTTGTTCTGGCAAACTACGCATGTAGTCAAGCCAAGGGAAAGAAGAAACGACAAAGAGCGAACTATTGAGACAGGCCAATGGCTTGTTTTTTTAGTTATAGATTACGCATACCTAGCGGAAATAGGGAAAGGAGAAAGAAATGGGAGAATTTGTACCAATCGAAACACAGGAGGCCTTTAATGAGGCTCTGAAAGACAGGTTGGAAAGAAAGGAGAGTGCAGTAAGAAAAGAGTATGAAGGATATTTATCTCCAGAGCAGGCAAGTGAAAAGTATGCTGGGTACTTATCGCAAGATGAAGTAGCCGAAAAGTATAAAGGCTATCTGTCACCGGAGCAAGCAGAGGAGAAGTATAAGGGGTATCTATCCCCGGAGGAGGCATCCGCAAAGGATGCAAAAATCAAGGCATACGAGACCGACTTGGTAAAAACGCGAATCGCCCTTGAAAATGGCCTGCCCTACGAGTTCGGAAGCAGACTCGCCGGGGAGGATGAAGAGTCGATCAGGGAGGACGCTTTACGGATGGCCAAACTGATCAAAAGTAACCGCTCAGTCCCCCCATTGGCGTCAAATGAGGGCGCTGGGGATAAGAGCAGAGACGCCGCACGGAAGATGCTGGCAGGATTAAAAGGAGAGTAAATATGGCAGTAAATGAAATGAAAACACTTTTTGACCCCGAGTTAGTTGGAGACTTGATCAATAAGGTAAAGGGCAAGTCCTCCTTGGCTCTTTTGACCGGGCAGACTCCCATTCCCTTCACGGGGTTAAAGGAAATGACCTTCGCGATGGACAATGACATCGACATTGTGGCAGAGAATGGAAAGAAGACGGAAGGCGGCCTCACCGTTGAGCCGGTGAAGATTGTTCCCGTCAAGTTCGAGTACGGCGCACGAGTGTCAGACGAGTTCCTCTACGCAACAGAAGAGGAACAGTTAGACATTTTGACCGCATTCAATAACGGTTTTGCGGCAAAGCTGGCCAAGGGCTTTGACATGGCCGCCATGCACGGAATTAATCCGAGAACAAAGACAGCCTCTGCGGTCATTGGGGACAACAATTTTGACGCGAAAGTAACGAACAAGGTGACGTATGCCGCGGCTACGGCAGATGAAAACCTTGAAGCAGCAATCGCCTTGGTTGATGGATCTGATGGCGATGTGACAGGAATGGCATTGTCTAAGACGTTTGGATCGGCAATGGCAAAGATCAAGGCAAATGGAGTCCGCCAGTATCCGGAATTCGCGTTCGGCGCAAGCCCCGCAACCTTCGCAGGCCGCAAGGTTGACGTCAATAGTACACCCAATATCGCCACCTTTAAGGATCACGCGATTGTTGGTGACTTTGATGCGGCTTTCAAGTGGGGATTCGCCAAGGAAATTCCGATGGAAGTGATCCAGTATGGCGATCCTGACAATTCCGGCAAGGATTTGAAGGGGTATAACCAGGTGTATATTCGCGCAGAAGCTTATCTCGGATGGGGCATTCTTGTTCCTTCGTATTTTGCCCGTATTGTGGAGGAGTAATCCATGCAGTACATCAACACAGTCACAGGACATATGATTGATGTCGATTCTTTTGTTGAGGGGGAGAATTGGGAGCCTGTAGAGGCTCCTGAACCTCCTAAAACAAAGATAAAGACAGCGGCCAAAAAGGAAGACAAGTAATGGAACTATTGACACTGGACGAGTTGCAAAAGATCTGGCGGCCATTTAAGGACGATAATGAGCGAGAGCGCGCAAAAGTATTGATCCCGCTTGTGTCTGACAGTTTGCGAGAAGAGGCTATCAAGGTCGGTAAAGACATAGATGAGATGATTGCGAAACGATCAAGCTTTTCTGGCGTGGTTAAGTCTGTAGTAGCGGATGTGACAGCTCGCACGCTTATGACTGCGACAGATGCGGAACCTATGGTACAGACAACAGAGTCGGCCCTTGGTTACTCCGTTTCGGGGACTTATCTTGTCCCGGGCGGGGGACTTTTTATCAAAAAGTCAGAATTGGCCAGATTGGGCTTGCGAAGACAAAGGATGGGGGTGATCGAATTGTATGGCTCTGATTAAAGGTGTATCAATTACGCTCATCAGCACGAAAGATGGCGCAGAAGATCCATTCGGCAGGCCAGCGCAAGAAGAAGTCAGAGAAGTGATTCCCAATGTCTTAATTTCTCCCATGTCAAGTGATGATGTTGTCAACGAACAAAATCTAAGCGGAAAACATGCTATTTATCAGCTGGCAATCCTAAAAGGAGATAATCATAACTGGGAAAATGCGATTGTTGAATTCTACGGGCACCGATGGCGAGTGATCGGGCTTCCAGAGGAGGGGATTGAGACACTTGTCCCCTTGGAATGGAACCGAAAAGTAAAGGTGGAGCGATATGAGTAAGGTGAAAATTGTCCTGAATAATGCTGGCATTCGGGAACTCATGAAATCGAAGGAGATTGTGGCGATAGAAGAGCAGATTGCGGGACAAATTGCCAGTCGAGCGGGGAATGGCTACAGCGTTGGAACACGATCCTATCCAGAAAGAACAGGTGTGGCAGTTTTTCCGGAGACGAAAGAGGCGATCCATGACAACATCAAGAACAACACTCTATTAAAGGCGTTAGGAAGATGATAGAAATTACCATTTTAAATCACTTGAGGCAGTCATTAAGCGTGCCGGTCTACATGGAAGAACCGAAAAAGCCGCCGGAGTCCTATGTACTTATCGAGAAGACAGCTGGTAGCAATAAGAATCATATCCTTAGCGCGACATTGGCGATCCAATCCTATGCAGGGACGCTCTACGGCGCGGCAAAACTGAACGAAGATGTGAAGGCGGCTATGGAACAATCCATAGCCATTTCCAATGTATCAAAAGCGGCGCTTAATTCCGACTACAATTTCACAGACACATCAACAAAGAGATATCGCTATCAGGCGGTGTACAACATGACCTATATGGAGGTATAACATGGATAAAAATAATGCAAATAATGTTTCGACAGGAAAACCGGTAGTAGGTGGCGGCATTTACGTCGCTCCTCTTGGGACAGCACTACCAACAGACGCAAAGACGACGCTTAATATAGCATTTAATAATTTGGGTTATTGCTCTGATGATGGGGTGACTAACACCAACCCGCCCGACACAGATAACATTAAGGCATGGGGCGGAGACACTGTTGGGACAATTAACAAGTCCAGAGATGATAAATTCAAGTTTACCTTAATTGAGATTAAGAACGTAACGGCACTCAAAATGGTTTATGGGAATGAAAATGTTTCCGGCGATCTTGAGACAGGCATTACCGTAAAAGCCAATTCCAGCGAGCGTGAACATCACGCAATTGTTATTGATCAGATATTGTCCGGAGGGGATTTAAAGAGAATTGTCATCCCAAATGGTTCCATGACCGATCTCGGAGATATCGAGTATAAGGATGGAGACCCGATCAATTACGAGGTGACGATTGCGGCGCTTCCGGACGCGAGCGGAAATACGCATTACGAGTATATCATCAAGAAAGGGGTATAAATGATTCAGGGCAAGACAAAGAGCGGATTCAAGTTCTCAGTAGACGAGAACAAGCTGAAATCCCGTAGGTTTATAAAACTGCTGACAAAACTAGGAAAGGCCTCAAAGAATATTGAGGAGAAGACAGAGCAAGAGCAGTTTGACCTTGGAATTTTAGAAGATGATTATGAAGTCTTCATCCTAGGAGAAGATCAACAGGAGGCCTTGATTGCGTTTTGCGACAAGAAGTCAAAGAGCGGCTATGCCACAACGGAAGAAGTGCAGGGAGTCCTGAACGAAATTTTGGCAGAAGTCGCAAAGGCCAGCGCTGAAGCAAAAAACTCTTGATCCTTGCCTCTTTTATCACGCTTGATAGAGACGCTCTCGTTTGCGATTTTGCGGAATTTTATCATATTTACGATATGGATCGTCTGTCCGTAGAGATGCAAGCGACTCTTGCGTCGGGTCTTAGAGAAAATTCTAGGATCGTCATGAAGGCAGCAGGAGCCACGGTAAGCAATTTAGACTTGATGTTGGCGGCAGTCGTTGATCGGCTGTCGCTTTTAGTTTACGCAAAAACGAAAGACGCCGAAAAGCGGATTAATGCACCGAAATCTCTTGTCACGGCGTTGCTCAAGCATGCAGACGAAAAAGAAGCGGCCTTTAGCAATGGCGATGATTTTGAGAGAGCAAGGAGAGAAATATTAGGAGGTAAAGATGGCAAGTGAATTAGCGCAGGCATATGTCCAGATCCTCCCAACAACAAAAGGCATAAAGAGCGGGTTAGAAAATGCTTTTGACGGCGAAGCGCAGAGATCCGGCGCAAATGCCGGGCAAAGCTTTTCCAGTGCTTTAGGCTCTACTGTAAAAAAACTGGTTGTAGCGCTTGGGATTGGAAAGATTATCGCCAGCGCCTTTTCAGAAGGGGCGGCCTTACAGCAATCCATAGGAGGAATTGAGACCCTTTTTAAGGATTCGGCTGATCGAGTGAAAGAATACGCGAATATCTCTTACCGGACTACGGGCTTGTCAGCTAATGCCTACATGGAAAATGTTACAGCCTTTTCCGCCTCCCTGATCTCATCTCTTGGAGGAGATACAGCGGCGGCCGCTGAATTAGCGAACACAGCGATGACGGATATGTCTGATAATGCCAACAAGATGGGGACCAATATGGAATCCATCACACAGACTTATCAGTCTCTGGCCCGCGGCAATTATGCAATGCTGGACAACCTGGAGTTAGGCTACGGGGGCACAAAATCAGAAATGCAGCGTCTTATGAAGGACGCTGAGAAGCTGACTGGAGAGCACTATACCGTCGGAGATTTTGGAGATACGGTCAAAGCAATTCATGCGGTACAAGACAGCCTTGGAATCACCGGAACAACAGCAAAAGAAGCGGCGACAACTTTCAGCGGATCATTTAACCAGATGAAGGCGGCGGCGCAGGATTTACTTGGAAGTCTGGCGATTGGCGGCGATTCCACAGAAAAGTTCAGAACACTGCTTGATGCCGTGAAGACATTTACGATCGGAAATGCTTTGCCTATGGCGGCAACAATGATCCGAGAGATATTGACAGTGGCGGGGCCTGCTGGCGCCGCCGTTGTAGGCCTTGCAACTGCGTTTGGCGTACTCAAGGCGGCAATGGGGATCAGTGGTTTGATTCAGGTCGTGACAACAGCACTGGCCGGAGAGACATTTGCGACAGAGGGTGCAACCGCTGCGCAGGTGCTCCTTAATGCCGTGATGACGGCAAATCCCTTTACTTTGATCGCAATGGCGATTGCCGGGCTGGTGGCTGCTTTTGCCGTACTATGGAACACCAACGAGGGATTCCGAAATTTTATTATCGGCGCCTGGGACAATATCAAAAATGTTGTCGGAGGAGCGGTCAATGGCTTGATCTCCGGATTTAACGCCGCCAGGGATGGCGTCGGTAATGCCATGAGCGCCATGCAGTCAAGCATCCAGGCCCACGGAGGCGGGATCAAGGGGGTGATTGGTGCAGCGGTTGATGGCTATATTGGTATTTACCGCACCGGTTTTAATCTCATCAATCAGGCAACCGGCGGGAAGCTTGGAGAAATGTTGTCCACCGTAGGACAAAAGATGCAGGGGATCAAGGATTCCATTGCAGGAAAGATGGAGGCGGCAAAAAATGTTGTCGGCAATGTCATCAATGCGATCAAGGGCTTTTTCCACTTCGAGGTACACTTGCCGCACATCAATCTGCCGCACTTTTCCATTCAGCCCGCAGGCTGGCAGATCGGAGATCTGCTTAAAGGGTCAATCCCAAGGCTTGGAATTGAGTGGTACGCAAAAGCGATGGACAAGGGCATGATCTTGAATCGGCCTACAGTCTTCGGGGCAGCAGGCGGCCGGCTTTTGGCAGGTGGAGAGGCTGGCGCCGAGGTTGTAGTAGGACAAGGTTCTCTGTATCGGATGATTCAGCAGGCAGCAGGCGGAAACGGAGGTGATACCTTTAATGTTGCCGTTGATGGAATTGTGATCAACGACACGGAGCAAATGGATCGAAAAATCCTTGATTTTGTCGCGGAAATGCTCAGAAAGGGGAGAATGTACTAATGGCAACGATAGCAGACGGAACATATATCCTCGTCAACGGGGCCAATCCCGACCTTGTCTTGGATTGTGCGGGAGATACGACCTTAAACGGGGCGAACATCCAAGTCTGGCCAGCCAACGGCACCGATGCGCAATACGTGACCATCTGGACGATGGCTGACGGGAGCAGGCGGCTTATGATGTCAAAATCCGGCAAAGCCTTAGGATTGCCGGATGAAAATATCGCGCCAGCAAGGACCATCCAACAGAGGGATCCCACGGGAAAAGCCTCGCAGGCGTATAAAATAGACCCGGTAGATGGTAAGCAGATCACAGTTGTTGGCAGGCAGTATCAGGCCTATAAGATCAGGTCTTATAGCAAACCGACTCTTTTGATCGAGTGCGTAGGCACAGGGACGCCCTCTGCAGGTGGTGACATCGGCCTGTCTACAGACGAGGGGAGCGCTTTGGATCAAATGTGGGCCTTTGTGCCTGCGGATCCGGTCCCGCAAGGGACCTACACCATACGATCAGCGCTTGACCCTAAAGTCGTTGTGGGGATCGCATGGGAGAGCATGGCAAACGGCGCGCGTGCGATGGTGTCTGCTTATAACGGGCGTAATCACCAGGTCTACTGGGTCAAGGATTACGCGGCCAACGGCTACAGTCATATCCTGCCGACGCACTCTTTTAAATATCTCGACGCTGTCGGCGATGATACGGTAGGCAAATCAACCCCGGTCGATCAGTGGTCGCTTGAGGATGTTAGAAAGCATCATTCGCCGGAGCAAGATATGCGCTGGCTGATCGTCCCGGCCGGATCAACTCGATATAACGGCGTTTTTGTGCCAACCTACGAGATCCACAACACCGCCGCAAACGGAGAGACCTTGTGTCTTGATATCATCGGGGCCAACACCAAGCAGGAGACAAATCTGCAGCTGTACCCAAAAAACAACAGCCTGGCTCAGCGATGGATTTTTGAGCGAGCGGACATGCTTGCGGCAGATATGTCAACGCCGTCCACTTTGAGGGTGGATGATAGGACATGGATCCAACAAAACGGCACAAAATCCTACAAGCCCACATGGAGAGGCGAGGGGTTGGACTATCAGGCTAGATATCGTGTCCGAATGCAGGCCCCGGGCAAATCCCTATCATCGTGGAGCGGTTATCGCTCCCTTGCGGACGGCTCTTTGGCCAACTCTGGATGGGGGTTAGCTGGACTGCCCAACATCATCACGCAAGAGGGAGCCGTCAAAGAGAGTCCCTATCCGCTCACTGTCGCTCTTGATAACTCCAAGGTCGACTATGAGGAGATCGAGTTGCAGGTGCGACGCTACGCCAAGGATTACATGGATAAATCCGGATTAAATGCCCACGGGCCAGAGGCATCAAGCACTTTTCGTTTTTTGTGGGAGCCGACTTTGACAGTCAAGTCCGCATCATGGTCTGTCGATGGGCTGTATATCGGATATAAGAGCGATTATCGGCATGACGGTAACTCCGTCAGGATTGAGACGATGGTTGGCGACAAGGTCTTATGCCGCTACACAGCGACAGGACTTCCGGCGGACTGGTATGTGCTTGTACCAAACGACAAACTAAATTTTATCCCAGAAAATAACGACAAAATTGATATCTGGGCGCAGATCACGACGGATAAGGGAGCTACGGCTGAGACGACAACGCAGTTAACTTTAGCGGCCTCGACCAATGGCGGCCTGGCTGTGATGGGAGCGATGGAAAAGGTCGATCAGCACTACATCGGCAAGACTGTCTCTTATCCGGATTGCCACTGCTATCTGCTCTTTGACGGTCGCATGGAGTCGTGCGACCGCCTGTCTGATCAGTCCGGGCATGCGAGATTTCTCATCCCCCCGCCAATCTGCAGGGAGTGGAAGGTATGCTTTTTGTCCAAGGCCGGAGATAAGTGGGGCGCTTATACGACATCTAAGCAGGCGGGCCTGACTTGTCTGTGGCGGCTCTGGACATACGTCTACAAGGGCGAGGCCGTCGAGTGTGCGCTTGGGGTCGGCAAGGGAGACGCGCCCAGCGAGACGGACAACCTTACGCCGGAGAGCACATCAGCGATCACGACGGGCAGAGCGCATCCGATCTATCGCTTTGGAGCCGCAGAAAAGCGAGAGATCACCGTGTCAGGCGCTTACATCTCCCCCGATGTCGTGGCGCACTCAACTGCCGAGGATTTTAAAGCACTTGCCAAGGCGCATCACGCCATCTACCGATCGCCGCATGGCAAGTGGGAGCACGTGGCCGTCACGGCTGTGGATACGAGCAGTGGGGCGCATGGATCACACTACGGAACGGTCAGCGTAAAGATGGGAGTTGAGAGCATATGATGATGGACTGGAAAGATCCGCGCTTAGAGCATGAGTGGAAATTTTTACAGATTGACCCGCACAATCTTGATACCGTCCGAGGGGAGTTGACAGGAGTGGCCTTAGATGGCTGCTCCTTATCTTTTGGCTACGAAACAGAGACAAGAGCAAGTGCAAAGATCAAAGTGATTGAGAGCGACTATATCCCGGACAGCTGGATCCGGATCATCGATACCGTCCCAGCGGCGGGATACAGGGAGGAGATCGGCACCTTTATCGTCGCAGGGATCTCAGGCGATACGATGGAGACCGGGATGCATACGACGGAGTATGAGCTCCAGTCTGTGCTATGGGCCTTAAAAGAGGACTATAGCGGCGGCCACTGGACGATCGGTCAAGGGGCTTATGCCCTGACTGCGATTGATGTCGTGGCAAAACTCTGTGAAAAGGCCATCCGGCACAAGGCGGGAGCCTATGACTATCGCTATGGAGCGTCCAAGGCTTACGACATGGGAGCAAGCTATCTGTCTATCATGCGGGACATCTGCACGACATCTGGTAACTACCTATCCGTGGATGGACATGGCCGGATCACGGTTGAGCCATATCTGCAACCAAAAGAGCGAGGGATCAGCTGGGAGTTAGATGCTACCTCAGAGCGGTCGATGATCTTAGATAGCGGGATCGAGACAAGCACATCCCTCTATGACATGGAGAGTCGGGCGATTGTGACCTTTTCCGGTGACAACTTGGAGATCACAGCACAGGCCGATGTCCCAGCGTCCTCTCCGGCATCACCACAGCACAGGGGCTATACCAAGGCCAAGGTGTATAACGCCTCTGACTTACAGCCACAGACACAGGCGGCGGCACAGGCTCTGGCCAATCGTTATGTGGCTAACAACGCTTACGGCATCTCCTACTCTATGACCACGATGTACTTCCCCTGCCACTGCGGGGAGGCCGTCCGGTACACCGATCTGCAGGGTAAGAGGCACGTATGCACGATCAAAAACATCGACTCGATCAGCTTATCGAGCCTGACGCAAAAGTTAACACTTAAGGAGGTGTGATGGACAGATGGACAGATTAGATATGGCAAAAATTTTTGCCGAGCAACAGGCAGAGCCAAAAGAGACAGCGACTACGACTACCGTGACGGCACTGGCTACATCAGACAGCGCTGACGGGACTGTCTGCGTCGACATGGGCGGCGTGACGATCAGCGGGGATGACTCCCAGAGCGTCCCGATCACCACAACCGTGGCCGTCAAAAAGGGCGATACTGTGCGCGTGGAGCTCTTGGGAGCCGACGGCAAGGCAAAAACGCCCACGGTAACAGGCGTAATCGGAGGGGGTGATCGAGTACAAAAGGCCGTAGATGAGGCCGGGGAGACCGCACAGCAGGCCAGTCAGACAGCAGAGCAGGCAGGCGTGGCCGCAGGACAGGCATCAAGTGATGCCGCAAAGGCAAAAGCCGCCGCAGATGCGGCGCAGGAGGCATCAAAAAAGCTTGAGACCCTGATCCGTCAGACATCAGATGGTCTGACTGTTGGAAAATCAGCCGATGGTCTGACCTATGCTGGGCCTTATGTCCAAGTCGGCGCAGACGGGACGGTGCGGATTATGGGAAAGAGTAGGACGGCGATGGCAAGCTTTGATAAGGACAGCGTTAGCTTTGGCGAGAGCTTAGCCTCTCAAAAGGTGCGTTTTTGCGGCGGCCACGGGGAGCTATCTTATCATGGGAGTCAAATCTGGCTGGCTGGCAAGTCGGTCATGCTTGTGCCAATCGACCCATCAGGAATCCAAGGAGGGGATCGATACATTGGCTTTGGACCCGATGGGACTGTGTGGGTTGATGGAGGGGATTGCGCATACCGCATTGGCGGCGGCTCTTTTAGCTATCAGGATTTTACAAAATTAGAAAAGCTGCTGTCCAGCAAGCCTGTCGTCCTCTGGGACCATGTTGGCCTCTCCCAGGATGAGGTAAGACAAAACGCCGCACTATACCGAGCCAGGTCTTATGTGGACTCCAACTGGCACATGGAGCGCTTTGAGCGCGTCCTCATAGAGTACGCTGACGATGATGGGACGATGCAATCCATGACCGTCACAGGTCCTTTTTTTGGACAGAGAATCGCCCTCATGACGGGAGTCTCCTTGCCTGGGACGATGTGGCTAAAGACTAAGCACTTTACGATCCACAATGACGGCCTCAGAGAGGCAAAAATCCGAGATATCTATGCCTTTGGTGATGCGGCTTTGCCGGATCATGGCTCAATCGTGATCACGCAGGGAAATCCCATCGCCATCCTCAGGATTACTGGCTATCCGAGCATGTAGAGAAAGGAGGTGAAAATGGTTGAAACGAGAGATGTGATCACAATTTTGATTGCCATTATTGGCAGCGGGGGCTTTTGGACGGCCCTGCAGTATCACTGGCAGAGGAGAGATGATCGCAGGCTTAAGAGTGAGCAGGCTTGCTCCACGGAGCGCAAGGCCATGCTTGCCCTGCTCCATGACCGCATCTACGCCAGCACGACGGAGATCATCGAGCGTGGAGAGGTGACGGTGGAGGAGCTTGATAACCTGGGCTATCTTTATCGGCCGTATAAGGCCCTCGGAGGTAACGGCACCGGGGAAAAACTGATAAAAGACGTGGCAAAGCTGCCCGTCAGAAAGGAAAAAAATCATGATTAACTGGAGAGTAAGGATTAAAAACAAGAACTTTTGGCTGGCACTTGTGCCGGCTCTTTTTTTGCTGGTGCAGGCGATCGGAGCCCCACTTGGCTACAAGTGGGACTTTGTAGTCTTAAACCAGCAGCTGACCGCGATCATCAATGCGGTCTTTGCCTTGCTTGCGATCCTTGGCGTAGTCGTGGATCCTACCACGGAAGGGATCTCTGATAGCGCACAGGCTCTGGCGTATAAGGCTCCCCGGAAGGAGGTGGAGTGATGGCAGACATTACAAGACAAATCAGTGATTATAATCACTCGAGCCGATACGGCGAGAGCATCATCGGCATTGTGATCCATTACACGAGCAATTACACGGATACAGCGGCAGCCAACGCCCACTATTTTTGCGAGGCAGACCGGGGAGCGTCCGCTCACTACTTTGTAGATGAGGCATCCATCTATCAGGTCGTGGAGGAGAGCAACGCCGCTTGGGCAGTTGGGCGCAAGTACGGCGATGCCCGCTTGTGGGGGAGATTTACTAATCAAAATACCATCTCGATTGAGATGTGCTCCTCCGGCGGCAGGATCGCAGATGCGACGATGCGCAACACGGCTAATCTGGTGAGGGCCATTTTGACCAAGTATGGCCTTGGCCTTGGAAGTGTGGTAAGGCACTGGGATATCTGTGCTAAGAGATGCCCCGGATGGGATGGATGGCTCCCCAATGATGAGAGCCAGTGGAATCGCCTCAAGGAGATGATCAGCGACGGCTCCGCAGATGCGGTCCAGACTCCTGCACCGGCCACCCCGGATACATATATCCAGGTGTATACTGCAGAGCACGGATGGCATCCGGCAGTTAAAAATCTTGACGACTATGCAGGCTGGGGTGACTGGCACATCAAGGCGATTGCGGTCAAAGCGTCCTCTGGGGAGCTGACTTACCGTATCCACGTCAAGGGTGGCGGTTGGTATCCAGCTGTGAACGGGTTTGATGTCAACGACTTTAATAACGGCTTTGCCGGAGACAAGGTGCACGATATCGATGGGATCCAGATCTACTATGACACTGATCTGGCCCAGACCGGGGGCCACTACTACCAGGCCCGCTACCAAGTACAGACAGAGCAGGGCGGGCATTTCCTGCCGGTTGTTGTAGACACAGATTGGGAAGGCGGCGATGGCAAGAGCACGGCTGGCACTTTTGGGCAGGCAATCACAAAAATTTACTTCCATCTTGGATAAATTCAAGGGCTTCCTCCGGGAGGCCCTTATTTTTGTGCACAAAAAGCCCCTGGGCACAAAAGGCCTAGGGGCTAAGTCAAGAGTACTTACACAAAAGGAAAGTACAAAAAAATTATAACATTTTCTCCAAAACTTTCCAAAAAGGTGTTGACATTATACGCAGTGCGTGGTAATATAATCTTGTCAAGAGGAAAGGGCATAAGCCCAACACAGAAAGGAAAAGAACATGATGAACTTCAATGATTACTTTTCAAACCTTTACGATGATGGCACAGAGTACACAGTAGAAGGGGTCATAGTTGACCACAATTACATAGTCGGTGACCATTATAAAGAAACTCCGGTAAAGGGACTCAAGGGAATCATGTATGGAAACGACGAATGCTTTGACTTTGACTTTTACCAGATTTTAGTCGCTGGTAATAAGGTCTATAAATGCTATTACAACATCCCGGATGATATTTGCGGCCCTGATGGAAGTAACGATCTGGGCTCTATCGATTACAGCCATCCGGATTGGATGGTGGACGTGACCGATAAGTACGAAGACTGAGTTTCAGCCCCCTCTCCGGAGGGGGACTTTTAAAAGATAAGTATATGCGCACATTGATTAAAGTCGGGGAAGTCTATGGCTCTGTCAAGGTCATAGAGATCGCCCAAAAAAAGCCGAAAAAGTATAAAGTCCAGTGCCTGCGCTGTGGAAAGACTTACATCACAAGCGGTCAGGGCTTACTGGAGTATAACGCCGGATGCCATGATTGCCGGGAGAAAGACAAGATCAAAGAAAAGTATGACCCCTATATAGGACAGCGATTTGGCCAGCTGGAGATCTTAGGCTTTGCTGGCAAGGGTAAGAGAGGAGCCGGCCTTGCCAGATGCCTGTGCCATAAGTGCGGACGCGAGACAGTGACTACATTCAGCCGCTTGCTTAGCGGGGAGAGAAAAGAGTGCTGCGCTTGTGCGCGGAAAAACCTTGACACTGGGCGAGAGATACACAAAAAGTCATGTGTGGATGGCACAAGCCTTGATGCCATTAAGCCCGATCGTAAGGTCAACTCCAACTCAAAGACGGGCTATAAGGGTGTGTCAAAGATGCGATCGGGAAAGTACCGGGCATACATCACTTTTAAGCGCAAGCACTACCACCTTGGGACATACGACAAGATCAAGGACGCAGTTAAGGCTCGGCAAGCCGCAGAGCAAGAGATCTACGGCAAGTTTTTGGAGGAGCACAAAGAGGCTTGGAACGAGGACATGAAAAAGGGCTAACACAGGTCATGTTTTAGGTCATGTTTTGCTATTTTTTATGGTAGTATCGGCTCATGTGATGCAGTATCCTATCATATAGAAAGCCCCATTTTACAAGGCTTAAGCACAAATCCAGCAGTGGCAAGCGATAGCGGATTTTCACTCTTTCGGGTTCGAGTCCCGCATGGCTCATACAAGAAAAATCTCCGTAAACTCTTGATTTTACAAGGGTTACGGGGATCTTCTTTTTCTTCCGGCAGTTAATTTTTGCTTTCGATACAGCTAAAACGGGTTATTTATAGCTATTCTAGAGCAACAAATTCAGCAACAAAAGATTACGATTTCCCATTAATAAGATCAGCGGCCTTTAGAATCTCCGACCTGTTTCGCCTCGGCCTGATAAGGTCGAAGTTCAAACATACGGCACCTCCTTAATTGAATGGCAGGTCTTCATCCCCGGTGATCTCCATCCAGTCATCCTCGGCGGGGAAGAACTTCTCGTCATAGTCATAGAAGCGGTCGACATCGTTTGCCTGACGCTCGTTGCCGTCACGGTCGGTACGGACGCTTGCGATGCCGTCATCGGTCTTGACCTGCAGGGTAAGAGTCGCCTTGTTGCAAGCCGACATCTTGGCGGAGCCGGGAAAGCGCCCGCGCTCGGAGTCGGTAACGGTGAAGTTGTAGTCACCTTCC
>ERZ773083.665-NODE-665-length-26627-cov-3.515355_pt1 | contig 26627 bp, 22 predicted proteins | sample MGYA00511465_ERZ773083 | MGnify/ENA primary metagenome ERZ773083 (study PRJEB29015, sample SAMEA2738001) | human oral metagenome | biome: human oral; feature: human-associated habitat; material: dental | place: China | collected 2060 ... | reverse complement strand
TAAAATTATCAAATATATCAGTAAATGCCTAAAAAATATGAATTTAATTTCCTTAAAATTAAAAAAACTAACATAAATGTTAGTAATTTAAAAATTCTTATTAACATTTGAATAATACCACCATCTAAAATTTTTTTTGTTCCTTTATTCATTACCTTTATTATACTTGAGTTTTTATTATCAATATCTTCTAAAATATTTTCAATATTTTTATTGTTTTCCTTTAAGTATATATAAAATGAAAAAATGTCTTCTGTTTCTTGTTCATCAAATATTATAAATAGTATGGCAACAACTGTAGTTGGTATTATATAAATAAAAAATTCTAAAATTATTTTTATTATTATTTGTACATCATTAGTATATTCTTCTTTTAATGAAAAAAATTTAATTAATTTATCTATTATACATTTATAGCATTCAATCATTAATTCTTCTGCTTTTTGTTTAAAAACAAATTGTGTTAAAATAAAAATTATTAAAGGAGTTATCAAAATAAATGTGCTAGCTATTATTTTATACCAATATAACTTAGTTTTTTTTCTTTTTCCTAAATAATCATACTATAATTTCTCTAATTCCTTTTTTTTATTCAAAACTTCTCCTTTCCAACAAACAAACAACCTCCAAATGGCTCGAGTGGATAGCAAGAATGTCAAATCTCACTTTGTCGTATTCGGAAACATATCAACTGCCATTTTAGCCCATTTGACCGTATGTGGAAACATATCAATAAGGATTTTGCCCTGTTTTTACAATTTGGTCGTTTGTGGGAACATATCTACTATTTCTTTAACATCATATTGTGGCTAACTGCAAATTGAAGCTAGATAAAATTCAGAGGCAATTCTTGTTTTCTTTTCTTATAACATTTTCCAGGGACTTAACTATATTTTCCCTATTACAGTCATAAAAATTTGATGCATTAAAAATATTACATTCTAATACATAGTATCGATTTTTGACCTTAGCTACATCCATTACCCAGGCAACTGGCGCCTTTATTCCACTACATGCTTTTGTACAAGATTCAACCAATTTCTCCGGTACATCAGTTTCAGAGACATCTCTTTTACCGTTTTTCAAATACCTGCATATCGAAACCACTTCATTGTTAACTATAACACTTCTCCATTCTTTTTCTATTTCTTGAACCGGAGATACGCATAAACATTTCTTTCCATACTTAGAACAAGACCGGCATATGTACAAAATCTCATCTACCTTTATTTTATCCATCACCTGACCGTCAAAGCACTTTATATCCAAAAGAGGTCTTACAAAGAACTCTTGTTTTTCGCTAATAATCGTATCTAATTTTTTTCTTGTTACCACGGCTGTATGAAAATTAAGATAATCATCCTTCCATATACTCATATAAGTATCTACCCTAAAAAAACAAGTAGATTCAAAAATTCCATTAATTAATTTGATGTTCTTTTTTGCCTCTAGCAAAAAATCATCTCCCCCTATTACTATAGGAAAATCTGCCTCATTTATATCAATAGTGCTCAGTTCTTCTTTACGTTTTATTATATATCTTGAATCTAATTTTTCGATTGCTTGTGCTAACGCAACCCAATTATAATGTTTTCCATTCGAATATTGAATAACCCATAGAAATTTCACAACACACTCCTCTTTCATTATTGTGAAACACCTATTGAGATTTATCATCTCAATAGGTGCCTCTTTTCAAACAGTCCAGAAATTAATGCTCATGGCAATGTTCATGACAATGCTCATGGCAAGACATTTCTGCTACATTTTTAACGATATTCGTTAACTTTGTAGTATTCTTTTTTTCTTTTACAACCTTCATGATTTTCCTCCTTCCAATAATTAATTATGATCAACGCCTATTAAAGACATTAAACATCACTCCCAATTCAAGAACCGCAGGTAATTATATAAATAAAATTTTTTTAATTAATTTTCTTATTTGACTTCCATCTGTCTTCAATTTGAAGCTTAAGTTTATTCCAATAGCGAATCCATGTAGGCTTGAACTTTAAGTTGCTCTTGAGTTTTTATTCTGTACTTCATCATATGGCATACATACTCATTTTTTCCTAATTGGGGCTTAGCTACACATCCACCTTGGCATAAAGGTAGTACTTCGCACTTCTTACATTTGTCACTCACAGTGCCATCATACCAAGAATTTACTTTTTCAGTTACAATTACGCCTTCAAATACATCGCCTATTGAATACTCTTCGCGGCATAGTAAATGCTGACATTGGTATATTAACCCTTTATAGTCTATGGCAACAGTTCCTAATGTTGCACCGTAGCATGGCAAAGATAATTTACGAAAATCAAGTGCATATTTACGATCGTTGTAGTATCCCGTATTATAAAGGAATGTATATAGATTATGCATAACCTGTTCGTATTCTTTTTCTTTAAAATAGAGTTTTTCTTGAATGCTATTAGGCTCCAATGGATAAAAATATATCGTAATATTCTTATTCCATCTCTCTTGCTTTATCAGAAATTCCACCATTTCTTTAATACTTTGTATGTTGCCTTTATCAAAGTTAAATCTTAACGTAATATGAATTCCCCGTCTCGAAAAATCATATATATTATTCACAATTCTTTCCCAAGAATCATTCTGAAGAAAATGCTTTCTCTTTTCATGTTCTTCCTTAAATCCATCTAATGTTACCTGTATATCCGAAATTCTTAAATCATGTATATTATCTATTATTTTGTCCAAATAATATCCATTTGTCGTAATTTCACAATGATAATCAATTTTGTTCTCATCAGCAAAACGAGTTAGCTCGTTGCTAATTCGAACTATTAAATCTCTACAAAGTAACGGTTCGCCTCCAAACCAGGAAATATAAATACGTTTCTTTCCTAATGCTATATTTTTTATATATTCAACAAGAGCTTTTTCTGTTCTTTCATCCATATAGCAAGATTTTCTTGTCTCATTTTCATAACAGTAAAAACAATACGCATTGCAATCCATCGTTGGTGCAATCACAAAGCCTGCCTCATCGGATGTAAAGGAATACATGCTGATTTTTCTTTCTAATTCAAGGCATGCAATTTCATCAACTTTGTCATTTACGATAATACCCATTTCATATAACTGGCAAAGTAATTCTTTTGAATCTTCCTGAGGCATACTACAGTTGTTCAAAATTTTAAGTTCTTGACTGTCAAGTATACATTCCGAACCAGAAGAGAGATTATGTACCATCCAAGAATCATCGTCAATTTTTAATATTCTCGTATACATCGATTTTTTATACTTCATTCACATCACCTCCCTCTATTTTAACAAAAGCTGTGTATCAAAATATTGATTGTTTTTCCAATTATGATAACTCTTTTTTAAATCTTGCAGTTCAGCAAAATTACTGCTTATATCAATATAATCGTCAAAAAAACGATCATCTGCGGTGCAACCACCTTTCTTTTCGCCTATATAAATAAGTATACATTCAGGGTTGACTTTTCTCATTGTTTGCAAAACCTTATATGCTAAGTCACTATTTTGAGGAGGCCAACTCATAATTATAAACCCTACTTCCTTACCATATTTTTTTACCGCTTCAATTGCATCCATACTAATTATATCATGGATCCATGCATGTGTTTTCCAATCTTGGTATTTGCTTGTATCATAATTTATCCACGACATATCATCTGTTGCAATAACATCAACTCCACAGCTTCGTAACGTAGATGCGTAGCTTCCTAATCCACACATAACTTCTAAAACTTTTTTCCCATTAATAATCTGAGCAAGAATTCTGCAATTTCTTTTTGTCACAACCGAAAAACCCATTCTAAAGACAGCATATTCATGTAAACATTTGTAATTTTCTTCTTCAAATATAAAGCTTGGAACATCCTCCACTACGAAATTATCAAAGTAGGAACAATAACTTTTTAATGTATCCGGTATTTTACAATAATAATTTTCTATTTCTTCCAACTATGCACACCCCCAAACTTTTAAGAAAGCGTTTTTTCTCAAAATCCATTCAGCTTTTATAACTTCTTCTTTTTCTATTATAGACTGATGGATATCTTATCAACTTTTCCTGATACTGCATCTTCTATCATACTTATTTATGATACAATCACACATTATAAAGTCATAATGTGTTTTTCAATCTATCTTGTAATCATATCGACAGAACACCTAAAAAATTATATTATATATTCACACAATTTTTCTACATGTCCATCTGTTTCATAGCTAAACTACTAAGGATAGTTAAACTAGCAAGTATTATCAAATCGATATCAAAGTATAAGTCACTATACAATAATGAGCAAATACCCCAATATGTAAGCATTGAAATAACTGACACAACTAATATTTGAGCTTTTCCCTTGATAACAGATCCTGCAATGATGCATATCAGCCACATAGCAAATGGTATAGCCAAATATATTAATTGATATTTATCAAATGACCATCCATACCCGTAAATAATGCGATTAAAGATATTCATTCCATCTGCCATTGCAGCAATTATAAATCCATATCCAGGAGCATGTCTTGAAACGCAATATATCATCGTAGCAAAACCTACACCACGTAATCCAGTTAAAAACCAATTAAATCCTTTTAGGACGGTTTCAATACTGATATTTGCAATATAGGTGGACCAATTGAACGGCATAATTGTCATAACACTTCCTTTTATGCTTTCAACTGTATCCCACATTCCATAAAGATTGGATATCCCTTTATTACATGCATATGGCATGATCAGAAAACTGATTATTGCCATTACAATAACAGTCACTTTATTTTTTACCATGAAAAATCATCTCCACTCACTGTATTATGCTATCGTGGAACCAAATGGAGTTAACAACAGTCTTGCAATTTTAAAATGTTGCTTACCAAAAGGAATGCCAACTATTGTACAACATAAAATCATACCAATTGTTATTTCAATAATCGCTAATGGTAAACCAGTAATACAAATCCAAAATAGATTTAACAAAAAATTCCCTGTTCCTCCCACGGGACTTAAAACATTGTTTTCCAAGCGGAATACCAATAATTGTTATTGTCCAAAATGTTCCTGCAAAATACCAGAATAATCCCATGACCCCACCTCCAGAAAGAAACCATATTATGTTGCTAATAAAACACATGGACACTCACATCCCTTCTATTAGTTATTAGTCTACGATTTCTTCAGGGAAAAAATATTTCTCATTTGCACCATCATCGAGAAAATCATTACCATTTTCAACAAGAAAATCTTCGATAAAATCATAGTCAAATCTCATTCCTCTTGCTGTAGGATAATCGGATAATTCCCAAATATGAGTTATCTTCATCATACTATCCGGTTGCAACAGACCACTAATATAAACACCATCGTCCTTAATTCCCCAAGTCGGATCAACATGATAATATTGTCCATCTAATTTTACAAGATTCCACATATGCCTCGTTTTCAAGTCTTCTTTTAAAAATCCACTAACACAAATACATTCAATGTTTGCTTCGTCCATTAAAGTTTTAAATGCCCATGCAAGACCGCTACAAATACCACGAAGTTCGACCAATGGACCATATGCTAAATGTGGAATTGGATCTGATGGTGTTTTTTTCGGATTACTTTCCACTTCATCAAAAGCTCTGTGATCATAACAACATTCTTGTGTTATATAACTCAACGCAAGAAACGGCTTTACAAATTGCGGAACTTTGGCTCTACCAAGTATTTTTTTCCAAATATTCTTTGCAGCAAATATTGCTTTTCCTTGGTATTGTCTAAGTTCCGGTAATGGAAGCATGTAATTATAACCGATTTTGCATAAAGTCATATCTGTCAACTTATCAAATGAACTACTTTGTGTATTCCATCCATTAATACCCTCATAATAACTTAAAAGTTTACTCATTTGCTCAGACAACTTAGAAGCAACCTTATTCATATCTAAAGTAACCAGTTGGATTGGTTTAGGATTTCCTTTTTCTAAGATTGTTGTAGCATCCCATTCTCCTGAATCCACCACAATATCATCCAATGAATCTGGGCAGTCATCTTGATATGTAATAGTCACATCATAATCATACATAATCTGTAAAAGACCTTTTTTCATATATGAATATTGGTAACTTGATAAATATGCCAGCAAACGTGGTTCCTTTTTGAGCGCATTCTTAAATACAGTGCCCAATGAACCAAAACAATGCCGTAATTTCACCTATGCTTGTTTAGATGACATTGCACTAATCAGAGTATCCTCTGGAGAAGTAATAATTCCCATACCGCACATCACCTCTCAATCTAAATACTTGCTTTGCCACTCCATAATAAAGCGTGAATCATAGCTTTCTATATCATCATATCCATAATCAGCATTATATGTGCCATCTCCCTCAAGGATATAGCTAAACGATGTCCAAGAATCATTTACTTGTTTACACAGAGTGTGTAATTCCTTACACAAATCTTCAATATTAATAATGGCATCATCATATCGTTCTGTATCCCATGATAACTTAACCAAATCGGAATAATCATCCTCATCTTTATTCAACACAAAGAATTGAAGATGCGTTACATTAGATATTTCAATAAAATACCCGATCACAACTTTTTCCCAACCATTCTCCAACACAGGCAGGACTGCATTTCCAATTTTTTGCATTAAGTTGTTCAATGCTTGCTTGTTTTCTCGTATATCTGACATTTTACTTTCCTCCTTCCTGATTATGAATTCGTTTGGTTTCATTTCGTGTAAATCCATCATTGTCCGTTATTTTATATTTTACGATGAAATCTGTTGGACGGGTAGAGTTCCCAGAATATCTACATTGGATTTTAACATCAACCGTACTACCTTTATTAAGTTCTGCAGCCCAATCGTCTTCTAATTCTTTATATTCAACACCATTAACATGACTGTCCATCGGAACTAAATTATCAACTTTTTCAGACCCACCAAACCTTCTACCAATTAGATGTCCACCCTCATCATTTTCCAAACGATATTCTCCACCAGCTCGAATTTGATGTGCTGTATTTCTCTTTCCATCCTCTAATCTAAGTATTCCTTCACATCTTGTAATTCGCCCAAGTTTATCAGTCTCATAACTATATCCATTTGCATCATAATTTTCATTCGGCTTTAAAGTATATGTAGAAGCAAAGTGTTCTTTTTCTGACTGCCTGCGTTCAGATTCAGATTCAATCAGTTCCTCTGAATCTTCTAAAATATCCTCTTCTGGATTATGCTTTATCATTCATATCACTTCCTTCCACCAGCACTTGTGCTAAAATAATTGACGGATTTCAGATAATTATACGCATTGGCATAACGCTCATCAGCTGTATATCTAATACCATAACGCTTAAGAATACCATCGTATATTTCCCAAAAATACTCTGCTTTTGAAGCATCTAATGGCCATCTGTATGCTCTTGCAGGATCACATTCTTCCGGCATATACAAATACCTTAAAACACCACTTCGCAATTCTTTTTCCCATTTTAATACAGCTCGTACTTCTTTCGCTGTTAATGGATCTAGCGTCATTTTTGTATTAACGCCAGATAATGTGAATATTTTCATAACACTTTCCAAACGCACAAATTGAGACACAAAATCAAAAAATTTACGTCTCAATTCTTTCAGCCGTTTTCCTTTAATTAATACATCATTATTTTCCAAGAATACCTGTACTTCATCTAATAATTCCTGCTGTTTTGATTTTGGTAGTATCGGTTTAATTGCACTAACTTCCTTACACAAGAGATTCAATAATTCCTGTACATCATCATATATACTAAAAAAATTACCCTCTTGGATATCTTGATATATTAACTGAACAATTGCGCCTTGAATTTTGGTATAAGTTCCATTATCCAAAATCGGAGCACTTTTTAGTCGATATCTTTTATCCCATATGTCTCCCATTCTAGCCAGTAACGTATCCGTCCATCCCGCATGAAAAATAGCAGCAACTCCAATGTCAAGTCTACTCAATTCTCTGATTTGATTTTCGTTCAGACTTAACGCAGCACCAATTTCCTCACAGTCATTTTTAGAAGGAAGTCTCATACATACTTTAATTGCAGTATTTTTTATTGCCGCCTCATCTACTGCACCAGGCGACTGATCTATAATCATAAATCCCTCTCCAGCACTTCGCATTTCAGCAATACATCTGCATAAGCTACCGACTGCAGCACCTTGTACATTTCCAGAGTCGACACTAGTTTCCTGCGAACATCTCTTCAAAATATTATGAGCTTCTTCTAAAACTGTCACATGCACAAGATCACTATTAGGACCAGTTGTAACTGTTTTTCGATAATTCTTCAATTTAATAATCAAAATTCCCATTATCAGAGAACGAGTTTCATCAGATCCAATACTACTCAAATCAATTATTGTATTTTTATTAAAAAGAGTTGTATCAGGAATTCCAATACTTCTCCCAAAGATTTGACCTTCAAATCCATTACAGAGCGAAGAAACTCGATTTAATAATGCTCCCTTGTAGTCACCCTTAGTTTGAGCAGAGTACGGAGATTCGTTAATGATTCGTTCAAGAACTTTCACAAGGTCTGAAAATACAGGGAATTTACTTCCTCTATTAATAATTCTTTCAGAATGTTCCAAATCCCATCCATGATCTAGATACACTTGCTCAAACGCCTTTTTCAAAAGTCCCGGCATTGCTCCATACAGTGGCCAACATGCACTAACTACCTGGACAATATTATCCAGATGTTCTCGAATATGGATGCCTGCACTGAATTCAAATGGGTTGATTTGTAACAATCTATATGGAGACTCATCTGCCGTAAAAATATTAATTCCTGGCAAATCTGCAAATTCAATTTTGTATTCACCTTTTGCTGGTTCGACCACTAAGAATGGAACCTTATTCTCAATGAGTTTTTGGAGCAGATTATATGTAGTATTACTCTTACCCGAACCAGATGAACCACAAATAAACATATGTGAAGCAAAAGTATCCAAGTCAAGAAATGTTTTCGTTTTCTCTTCTTGTCCCATGTGATATATGTTTCCAAATAAAATAGGACGTTTAACTTTTCTTTTCCATTTTTCAGGTATGTTTCTTCCGAATTCAGCCATGCTATCAACAACAATACCGGGAACAGATTTTCGAGGCAAGCCCATAAGAGTAGGAATTTCTTTACCGCTGATCATCATAGCCGGTGTGATTTTTTCTGTTTGATATGGTGTTGTGGTTGTATTTCCGCTACCATCTGTAATCTGTTGAAGCATTGTAAGATTTATTTCTGGATGCTGAAGATTAGAAATATAATCTAGCACATTTTTTCTTTCTTTTGGATTTGTAGCATCCCATTGATTATAATACGCTCTAGGTGCTGCCTGAGAATCACCCGAAAAAAGTGCCGCAAGCGTACTTGTTCCCATTGTTGCCGTTGCTACATCATCCGCAATAATATAACAAGCACTATTCCACATACCAAATGTTTGACTTAAATTAATTCTCTTGATGTGCTCTTCAATTTTTGCAAGCAAATTTTGAACAGCTTTATTATCTCTGTTCACAGTTATCGAACGGTTTGTACCTGTTGTTGTACCTGAACTTTGGCTATCTCCACTTCCATAACTATCTGAAGATGATGTACTAGAACTAGTACCCGTGGATGTTCCGCTTGCTGAAGATGTTCCAGATGATCTTCCCGAACCAGAATTAAAATGAATATCAAATAACTCATATCCATGTCCACTGTTTGAACTTCGCCCCTCAGAAACACTGTTTGTGTGAGAAGTGCCAAATGATTTTGAAACAGATCTACTGATTGAACTATTTACGTTATTAGATATAGAGTAGTTAACAGAATCCGAATCACTCTCTCCGTAAGAAGCCGTTTCTTTTGCATATGGCGATAACGATGTATATATTGCTTCCAAACCTTCTAAGCATCCATCCATTGCATCTGGTGAGACCCGTTGTGATAAAACAACCAAGGTATAACGATGTCCATTCATCGCATCAACAAATTTTTCATATCCCTGTGCACTAAATTCTTTATCATGCTGACGTTCATCTTCACGCCTGCTAGGTATCATACTTAACGAACGAACTGTTCGACTTGTAGATATTGAACCAACCATTCCACAAGAATCCAAAAGTTTATTTTTGTCAATATCATTCAACTCATCTATTTCACATCCTGGAAATTGTCCCCTAAGATTGTTAGCTAATAATCCTCCTGCAACTTTGCCATCACCGCTAGTATTCGTACATAAATAAAGTCTTGTGGAGTTTCCATCACTCTGAAGAATCAATGCAACGATGCCACCAAAACTGTTTAAGGCAGAGTAGACACTAACAAGTTTTTCGAAAGAATTTTCTTCTTCGTTATACATAAGTTTTGTAATCTGATACACTGCAATACCAGTTCTTCCTCCTTGAATAGAATTGAACTTACAGGCTTCACTAGTATACAAACTACCAGTTGGTGCAGGAGACAACATCTCTAGATGTCGACTATTCACATATAAACTTGTAATACGAAGATTATTCTGTAATAGAGATAGCTGAGTCGCATCCATTAACATTTTTTTTGCTTGTCTTTGCTTAGTCCCATCTGGATTTTCGATAGGCATTGAACTTCCAGCTCCTACAGGTTTAGGAGTCGGCAGGTTTCCACCAGATGAACCAGTAGGTCTTCTAGCTGCACGTGAAGCACCACTTGAACTTGAATATGAAGGCATAAAATTTCATCTCCTCTCCACTTATCTACTTCTCCTCAAGACCTTTGCACCAATTTCATTATCTCCTGGATCATCTTCTCCGCTGTCCTCAGTTCCTACTATCTCGTCCAGTTTTTCATTGAATGCTTGTTTTTGTTCATCAGACATTTCATCATATCCATATTTTTCTTTTAATTCTGACCGTAATTTATCACTATCGGATGTTTCTTCAGATGGAGAATCTGTTGTTTCACTTTCTTCAGGTTGTTTTTCAACTTCTGAACACTCCACTACTTTATCTAACTTTTCGTCAAATGCAGCTTTTTCTTCATCAGACATCTCATCATATCCATTTTGTTCTCGATATTTCTCTACTACTGCATCATATTCATTGTGTGATAACTTCATCTTCTCCATAAAATGTGTCCATCCTTTATTACTATCTTATATCCTCGTCATCATCTCTTTCGTGTTCATGAGGATGACCATCTTCAAATTCGCCCTTCTCTGCTTCTTCATCATCAGTGCCATCATTCTTATCTGAATCTTCAGCCTTATCTCCTACAACTGCAACCTCATCTATTTTTGAATCAAAACGTTCTTTCTCTTCATCAGACATTTCATCATAATTATATTTTTTCTCCATATTGGAACGAAATTCATCATACTCTTCCTGAGTCACTTTTTTAGGACCTACCATATCAATTCTCCTTCCTATTATCGAAACATTTATCGTTCATCGCCATCGTCTATCTCACGGAATCCACGTCTGCCACGTTCTCGCTCATGTCCTTTGTTAATATCTTCGTTAGGTTCAGTTGGATCGTCATCAGTAGCATCGCTTTTTTTATCAGTCTGATAATGTTCATCAAATTTCTTATCAAATGCAGCTTTCTCTTCAGGACTTCTTGAATCGTAACCATAACGTTTTTCATAATCCGCACGAATTGCTTCATATTCTTTTTGCGTTAGTTTTTTTGCTTCTGCCATACTTACACCTTTTTTCTGAGAATCACAGCTGCCAGAATACCTACTAACGCTGTGATCCCCAAGTTAATTATTACTTTCTTCCAAATAATCCACCCAAGATACTTCTCAATCCACTCCTTGGAGCTTTTTTAGCAGCATCCTGAAGCATAGTTATAAGCATTTTCTTCACTTGATTCTCATCATAATTAGCTTTTGCAACCTGATCCGGAAGATTAGGTTTGTAATGATTTGGTAACGTTTTTACAAAGTAAGCCTTTAGCATATCTGCAGACTCTTTTACCTGAACTGCTTTTTTCCCCGGAATCTTATATTCGTAATAGAATGCCTCACATAAGCTAAGCATTGAATAAGCCAACTGTTTTCCTTTTGAACCATTAAGCACTTCATCAACATAAGCCTTAATATATTCCTGCTTTATTCCGATATCTTGTATATCAAAAAGATGCAGGAAAGCCATGTGAACTTCTGGATCGCAAAAATCTGCAGCAGTTTGAGCCAAGTTTTCAAAATATTGACTCCTTAAATAGTTATCTGGTATCTCTAATTTCAAATCAGAAAATTCATACATTGTTGATAAAACTTTTTCTGCTTTGCGCTCACGTTCCATATTTTTACGCAAATCATAAAGTGCCGCACTTTGAGACATCTCCCCAATATCATTTGCCCATTCCTTAATTTCTCTAAATATAATAGAAATTTTTCCTGACGTAGATTCATATGGAACCTGTTTATCAACAAGGTGGAATAATTCTTTTTCTGCGGAAGAGGACAATCTATTCCCTCTAATATTCCGAATGATATTATTAAGGTGTGAAGAATTTTCAACTTTAATCCAAGCATTAAAGAATGCAATACCTGTATTTTTGCTCTTGCCAAGCTGCTTTATGGAATCCTCAAATGCACGATAAATATCTCGATCACATTTTCCTGCTTTTAAAATTGTATTCGCTAGTAAATGTTCAATCATGTCAATATTAGTTTGAGTAGACTTACAAAGTGTCCTACACAATTCCATGACATTTCCACCGGAAAGATCAATAATAGAATCCCACCATGCCTCGGTTTTTCCCGGTTTATATTCTTCAAGATGTTCAGAAACTGACAAAGCGACCGCATTTATAACATCATCTGAAATACTAATTCCGTTTAACACAGCATGTAATGCATTTCTATTATCAATCAATGCAGTCAAAGCATGACAAACAAACTGATATTTTGCTTGACTTTCTAAAATAGACTTAATACCGTTCCTTTCGAGCGAGAGCATATCAAAATACATTTCCATCACTGTGCTAACAACAGAAGCAGGGGCATTTTCAAACTGACTACTATAGCTTGTCAACTCACTATCATTGAACAAATCTTGTAATGCAGGACGAATAATGCTCTGAACTCCACCTGCTTTTATTGCATTCCATGTACCTGTCAAAGTATTTCCGGATACTTTTAAGTTCATCATTCCTGTACTCAGAAGATCAGCTAAACATCCTGTAACTTCTCCTGTGCGTTTTGTTACTTTAGCAATGTTCCAGAAAATCTTAAGAAGTTTAAAATTGTTTTTTTCATCTTCTGTTGCAAAACGCTGATACCCACGCATCCCCTCATCAAAGATATACTTATTCAATACGTCATTTTTAGAAATACCATACTGAGTAATAGACTGTAATTCAGTAATTGCTTCTCTGTATGTCCATTTTTCCACTCGGTGATTGGAATCCAACAGGTACTTATATGCATCATACAATTCCGGAATTTTATCCGTTATCATATCAATAGGTAAACTAGGCAAAACAACGCTTGTAAAATCAATAATATCTGCATCATACTGAACAGCCGCAGAGTAGTATGCTGATTTTATGCTTTCGTCTGTTGCAAAAGATACCATATTATTAGTGCCATCAATCATTACAAAATTACTTGTCGGCATCTGCTTGACGGAAGCGCAGAAATTATCCCTAGGATGATATCCAACAATCATATTGTACGGATGTCTAATCTGCGTCATACTATTGTTACGCATCGGATAAAACTTTCCAGATTCATCTGTATAGAAAAACAAAATATTATCAATCTGTGTACCAAGTTTTGTTTTATTCGTTGAGAAAGTAATTTTTTGTGCCATTTCTGCACTGAATGCATATTCAATGGCTGCAATCCATAATTCCACATTTTCAGGAATATCCTTAATCAAAAGAACTTTTCTCTCATTTTCAGGTTTTGCATATTCGTGTAACAGAAACCAAATTCCAGCTTTAACAGCTTCTGCACGACCTGCATTTACAAACTTTTTAACGCTCTCAATAGAAACGTATGAACCATTTGGTATATCCTGCACCGTATTAAGCCATACAGGTTCAGCACTAGGATTTTCATCAAGATAATAGTCATTTTCAGACTTCAAATGTGCATCCCACACAGATGCACCAAACCATTTGAAAGGATAATCGCCTGGATTTCCAACAAGGCACTGCTTAATGTATGTTCCCGTTCTATGGCCCTGTCCATTTTTTCTTACTTCTTTACAATGTGGTCTTGCAACTTCAAATGACAAAGCATATACCTTGGAAGAAATTGCAGTGTAATCATATGAATTAAATAAACCAGTAGCCGATGTTTCTTTTGCTCCATTCTGTACAGCTAAACGAGTCTGAAGAAAATCATAGTTAGGTACAGGTGGATTGGTAATCAACTCTTGACTCATAGAAAATACACCAAATCCATCTGCACGAACCACTTGCCCTTTATTTTTCAACTCACGATGTGGCATACACCGTGTGTAAATAAGTTGATTTAGCATTATATTGCCTTCCTTTCTTTAAAATAAAACACTAGTTTCAAAGCGTGGGTACAATACCTTCCTTTGAGAGCATCCAAATTAGAGGATCTAAAACTCTGTGAGGCATTACTTTTCCTAACTGATAGCTACCCGTAGGTGGCTGTCCAAAACTTGATACACCAAAGAATCTAACACCGCCTTTTTTAAAGTTTGTGTCAATCGCATCCAAGAATGTATTTTCCCCCTGACTCTCTAGCCAATCCCTAATCTCTGCATCAACTGCATCTGCATCTGCTTTAACAAAACCTTTACGTGCCAAATGTGGACTAGGCTGCATAACTGTGGCTGAACCAAAGGTATCTTTTACAGCATCAATTTTTGTAAACACAACAGCAACATCTTTATTTATCAGTTTTCCAGGTGCAATTCCACAGTTCTGTCTAATATATGTAGCTAATCCATCTACCATATCTGCAGACGCATCCGTATCATGAGAAGCAGAAGTAGACCAATTCAGAATATTTTGCGGAATACTAGATGCGACTCCATGTAACGCAAGAGGGTCAATCAAAATAACCAGCACCTTAGATTCCTTAATATATCTGCTGATAACTGGAACAATGTGTTCGCAATCTTCACCTGCTCCATCAAAAATAGTCATAGAATATGATGGGATAACTGTATTAGTCATTCGATTTTTATCTTTAATTTTCCACAACTGGGGTGGCGGTGTCATACCTGCGGCTGTTGCAGCAACCGGCTGTCTCATACTATAAATTGCTCTGTCATTTTGCTGGAAAATAGCAGTTGTATCGGCATCCATCGGTGAAAGAACCCATGGTGAGCCACTTGTATGACGCAATTCATGAAGCATAGTTGTCAAAAAGTTTGTTTTTCCAGAACCCGTAATTCCTAAAATACTGAAACGCAGATATTTCTTATAATCCAAAATATCTGAAGGCAATTTAATATCACAATGAGAACACTGTTTTACACTTCCAAATCCTCCACATCCTGGTTTTTTACATTTTGGTATTTTTTTTAATAACGACTCTGTTCTTGTTGGTGTCACTGAATTTCCACAAATATTGCAAACTGTTTTCAAATCTCTACTTCTGAGTTCTTGTAAGCAATATGGACAAAGAACATCTGAGTGTAATAAAGCCATGTTTTTTCCTCCCTTATGGTACCTTACAGCTTTCAATATCGCTCGGTACAATTTCAAATTCTGTCATATCATCATCTTGAATAAAAAGTCTCATTGGTGTAGCAGATGAAATTCCATTCCATGTACTATCTGAAAACTGATATACGTATTCTCCATTATTAAATCCACTATCCGATTCCGGAATAGTATGGATAATAACTGCTTTTGGATCTTGCAATTTCATAGGAATATGCCCGTCCGATTTATATACCACATATATTTCCGGAGTTTCTTCTGCATTCGAATAAACCACTAATTTGCAATTTTTTGCTTTTGCTCGACTGAAGAAACCTCCTGTTCTCCAGCTAAATCGATATGTTATTTTTTCCTTGGGTTTATTACTTAATCTCAATTTCGAAGGTTCCGAGTAAATAGTACTGCCATCTGGCATTTTATACTGTCCAATCACTGATATATAAAGATCAGTTTTAGGAAGCATTTCTACAAGAATCATCCCATCTCGTTCATAATCTCTCAATGATACAATAGATAGCGATTTATGTTTCGCATCTTCAATCGTTGCCCATGGAACTGTAGAACCAGTCTTCTTTGCGACAATGTAGTGAATTCTTTCCAAATTTTTAAGTTTATTTGCAAGGACAATTCTTAATCTGTTTCCTTCTATTCTCGTCTGGCGTTTATCAATTTCACATTTTTCAACACTAGAAACACGAACAATATCTGAAATAATTCCCTTAGAGCCTGCAACACATATTATTGCCAATGCACACGACATGTTTGGCGGAATTTCAAACTGTGCTTGCAATGTTGTACTCATTGTATTCGCATAATTTCTTCCATTTCCAAGCATTGAGTTAATATCTGACGCAGGAATTACCTGACCAATAAGATTAGCCGCTGCATTTGAAGAAACTTCCCTGATAAGAACAGATCTCTGTGCATTATCTGGTGAATTCCAGCGAATAGTAACTAATCGGCCTTCGATACGTGATGTAATATTTCTTAATGCTACAGGTGGTTGTTCTGGCGTTAGCATGACAGTAACACCCTTACTATACCTAAAGCTATTTTCATATAGATATACGCATTGTAAACGATAACCATATGTATTGTTATTTGAAACTCCAGAGTCATCAAAGTTTGCTGATGCCTTAGCAGCTACAACAGTACTTCCAGAAGTAACATTTTCTGATGGAATCGCATTCGTACTTCTAAGAATACGGACTCCAATGCAATTTGGAGGTAAAACCCAACTAAAACGACAAATACCATTCTCAGCCGAAGTTCGAAGATGTTTTGTATCTAATTCACTAAAGTTTGCAATCTCACACACAGATGGATCTGAAAAAACATTTCTTCTGCATGCAAAAACTGCATACCCATAGCTAATACCTGGTTGCAAAGAAGTATCCTTATAACTAAGATCCCCAATATCCGCAGCCAAAACTTCACCATCTGCCTGTCTTTGCGGAATACCATTCTTCTTTCTTACAACTTGATATTTAATACCCTTATCACCAGTTGCATTCCACGATAAAGTACATATCAATGAAGATGTTCCCGTTACTGCTGCATTTAAGTTTAAAGGTTTCCTTGGTCTCGAAGCAATCAATACATCTATTGCTGGCTGATAATCTTCCACAATTTGAAGGATTTCTACGCATCTATTTGCTTTGTCAACAGGTGATAGTGATCCAGATGGCATCAAGCGTTTAACTTCTGCCATTTTTTCATCTATCACTTTCTTCTGACTATCTAGTTTTAATTGAGGCATTGAGGCACTTAATGCTTCCAATAATGTTTGTGCCTTACTAAACATACGCGCAGCTATTAAAGCCTTTAATTCATTGAGTGGCTTATCATACTTGTCTCGCTCTGCTTTTATTCTTTGCGACAAGGTTAAAAGTTTTGGATGTCCCGGAAAAGCATTTTCTGCATTTGCAAACTGCTTACTAGCTTCACCTAAATCCATTTCTTTAAGAGCAAATTCAGCAGCTTTAATATAATCATCAAAGAATTGCATCTCTGAAATCAGGAATCCACAAGAACATCGATCCGCTGTCGCTGGTACTTTCTTATGACATTTTGGACACTTGACATAAAATGACGCCCCACAGACAGCACATTTTCCTCGTTCAGCGTCCTCTCTAGTTCTAAACTCTGCTGGAGCTTTACACGAATTACACGTCAAGTGAATTAATGCTTCTAACGGTTCGTATGGATCCTGCATTAGTCCGGCTTCCTGATTATATAATGCCAGTGATAAATTATAATCCGGAAAACTCTTTTGTATTGTTCTAATGCAACTGTCCGCAAAGTAACGATCTTTTTTGAAATCTTCTGGCGCAGTTTTTAATAATGAAAAGAATTCTTTCATCTTTTCTCGTTCTAGAGACTGATCGTATTTTTTTCGATTTGCCTCAGTGTTGAAAACTTGAGTAGTTCCAGCTGTGAACAAATCTGCCAACAAATGACCTTGTGTACTCATATCACTTGCAAATTGTGCTGCCCAAGATTCCATAATGCTATATAATTCTGTTGTTCTTTTTTTGTGATAACTTCCAGTATCGCTATCACTTCCCCCACCAAAATAACATGCTAAATCATATAAATCTGAAACATTCGGTGTCCACGGATATTTAGGTATTGCCATTGTTTGAAGCTGTGAAATCTTACTACTGATATTTCCTGCTACCACAGTGGTCAAAAACGCATCGTTAAGATTGATAGTTTTAGTTACTTGCTGTATAACGAATCCTTTTTTTACGTAAGTATCTTCTATTGTTTTAGGGGACAATTTTAATTTTAAATGCACATTTCTTATCTGTGCATTTGTCACTTCAGGAGTTCCCGATTGTCCGATCAGCATAATATCAATCAACTTTTCTAATTGTTGAGTGCGAATCTCTTTAAGAGCTCGCGCCTCTATATTTCTGGTCTTGTTCTCACGTAAAGTCTCAACCATATTATCATGAAGAGACAATTCGTCTGAAAGTACAGCTCTACGTGTTGCAATTGTTTCATTTGCAAGCATATCTTCTGTACGCTTTTTCCACTCAGCAATTGCTTTATCTATACGTCGCTGGTTTTTTTCAGGCGGATCAAAGTCAAGTCCAAGAATCTCAAAATAATTTCGTCTGTCCATCGGATAAGTACCTCTCACTATTGTTCATTAATTGCTAACCATGTAGCAACTGATGTTTCTGCACCTGTACGCCCATGCTTTCCTGTATTACTTCCACCAATTTCCTGTGCAATCTTTCCAAAGCTTTGAGTCAATTCGCTCTGGTCAACAAGCATGGAATCAATATCCCCTGAACTTATATCACGTAAAAATTTTTCATCAGCACTACCAAAACCGATTCCCGTAATGTCAATTCCCATACGATGACAACTTTTCGCTTCACTTACTGCTAATGACTGATTCTCCCACATTCCATCTGCAAGGACAATTCCTAGACGTTTCCCATCTAAGCTTCCAAGCATAGATTGAATGTCATTAAATGGATGCCCTGCATTACATACACCTGTCATGCACTCAGTAATTGATCTGATAGATGTTTTGCACTTGTGTAAATTGCTAGTTAAAGGCTGAACTACTTTTGATGAATCAGATACTGCAATAACACCAATTTCAACATCTCCTGGATAATCCTCAAAATTATCAACAAAATGGCACATTGCATTACGAGCATCTTCTATAGGTTTTCCAGACATACTTCCCGAAACATCCACTGTCATTACAACTGACAAGGCTTCTGCGATTGGCTTCATTTCTTGTGGATCAATAGGTCTTCCAAATTTACTCATGTCAGCTGGAACAGCCTCTTCTCTAATAGGCAAATCTGTTGTACCACTTCCCTGACGAGCCTGAACATGAACCATGCCATTTATGTCATAGCTATACTGGATTTTTATTGTTGTAGGATTGTCAGTTCTATCATGGCTAATTCCAGAAACAACATATTTTCCAATAATTTCACAGTCTAACGGTGCTTTTGTTCCTTGTAAAACATAAATTTCTACTTCATTATCTCCACGTGCTGACGTGTAGTAGTGAAATGCTTCTGCACATTTGACAGGTATTTTCTGATTGGCCGGCACGATTGTTTTATTGATATAATGCGTTCCCTCCGCATTTACCGCAATGACCCCCATTGCATGTGCAACTACATCAACATGACTTATACACAATGCATTATTTAATGCAGTTTCCTTTCCAACAGTGCCTGGCAAAGTATACTTCTGTGCTTGTTGCGACGCAGTTTTCAACTCCTGTCTTTTAAACTTAAAGAACTCTGAATTGCTGGTGTTTTCTTGTTTAGGTGGTGCCATAGTGATTACGCTGTATTCTGGTAATGGAAGATGTACTTGAATAGCAGCTCCTAATGCAACCGCTTCATCTGGATTTACCTGGGCAAGTGGTGTATGACCGCTAATTCTTTTCAAATACGACGACACTTGACGCATTCTTGTAGAACCACCAACCAAGAGAATATCTGTTATGTCTTTCCATCCGATTCCTAATCCTCTTAGAAGACTTTCACAAAGTGTTCCAGTTCTTTCAATCAAATCTGTTGTACTCTGTTCAAATTCTTCAAGTGATATAGTTGTTGAATACCAACCATAGTTTGGAAGATTAAGTCTGACATTTGCAACATTTCGTGTTGTCAGCTGTTTTTTTATATTTTCCGCATTTTGAATTACAGTTTGATGTATCTCTGGATACTCTGAGACATAGAAGCCTGTTTCGCTCTCAATTTTGCTTTCAATTTCTGCACTTAAACGAGCGTCCCAATCTTTTCCACCAAGTGTATGATCTCCTGTAGTCTGTAAAGATTCCATCTGATTGTTTTTCTTCATTTGTACAAGAGTTACATCAAATGTTCCTCCACCAAGGTCATATACCAAAACACGAGCATTTTCACGCCAATGATTAACACCATAGTTCATAGCTGCTGCTGTTGGCTCGTTAATAATCTGGCGAATATTTAAGCCTGCTTTTTTGGCAGCATTCATGGTTGCTTGACGCTCCTTGTGATAAAAATACGCAGGCACGGTCACAACAGCTTCATCAATCTTTTGATGCGTTACTGCTTCCGCCTCTTCTTTAAGATAACGAAGTAAAATTGCAGATAAATCTTCTGCTGTATATTGTTTCCCATTAAAAGAACAGTATGTATCATTACTTCCCATACTTCTCTTAAACACAGAGGCACATCCAGATTCGCCAGCTTCAAAAGCTTCCTTTGCCTCAGCACCTACAATTATCTCATCGTCCTCTGTAAACTGAATAACAGATGGCGTGATTCTTTCTCCCAATGTATTAGAAACAATAACAGGTTGTCCTTTTTTCTCATCCATCATCGCAACAGCTGAGAATGTAGTGCCTAAATCAATTCCAACTTTTATTCCCATTGATAATCCTCCTAAGTATAATTTTAGCTTTTCAACATATTGCTAATTAGAAAAAAATCCTTTTCAACGAAAAATACGCTATGCGCCACAGACGCATAGCGCATTTTCATTTATTTAACTAAGAATGTTTTATTCGGCAGAAATACTCACCTGATTAACTGCGCTTGTTTCTGCATCAACATCAGATTCCATTCTAAGTGTAGTCTCCACAATTTCACCGGTAGAAAGATTTATAGCCTTTACATATACACCAACTACATCTATCTGGAAAGTAACTTCTATAGGAGATCCCTTTTTTGTGTTAGGAGGTAAAAGCATCTCAAGTTCGCCCAGAAGCTTTACGTTATGTGCCGGATCGGTCTGCTGTGGTTCACCCATGTTATTCACACAAGGTGTAAGGATTTCGTCCTGTGACATATTCTCAAAAGCACGAAGAACAATCTTCTCCATATTATCAGCCGCTGTGTAGTAAGTTTTCACAGCTGTTGCTGGTATAATTTCTCCCATTTTAATTATATTATCAATAATATAATCACCAACTTCATTTAATACACCAGGACCGAAAGAACGAGAAGTCGGATCTACAACAGCAAATCTCTTAGAAAGACCACTTCCAACGTGCGATGGCTGAGGTTCTGTAGTCTCAGTACTATTATCGTCAACAGGTGCCGGGTCAACAACCGGCGAAGGTACAACAAACTCTTCTGCTTCTTCAACTAACATACTTGCATAAATTGCAGCTCCCTTTGCAACTGCTCTATCCGGATCCTCAATCTGCACTTTTCCAGGAAATCTTGCTTCTACTGCATTACGAATCATCGGCATAAATATAGAACCTCCCACAAGTAACACCGTATCGATTTCAATATTTCCAGCTTTCTGCAGAGTGTCTTCAACGTATGTCATAGTTTGAGCCACTTTATCCGAAGTAAGATTTTCAAACTCTTCACGGGTAATATTAATTGTGGTCATCGCACCATTGACATTTATCTTTACTTTTGCTGTCTCAGCATTACTAAGCTTCTTCTTGGTAATTTCTACACGACTTCTAATCAGCTGACGAGTTTCAACATCAATTTCGTCTGGTGTGAGGCCATTTTCGTCACAGCAAGCCTGAAGAATGTGATCGAAAAGCTTATCATCCCAATCTTTACCACCAAGTTCATCATTGCCACCTGTTGCAATAACAGTAACCTTCTGAACCTCGTTTCCATCGCTATTCATTACTAGTGACATTTTTACAATAGTAACATCGAATGTACCACCACCAAGGTCATAAACTAAAATAGTTTTTTCTTCTTGGAATTGACGAGCACAATAGCTAAGTGCCGCTGCTGTAGGCTCGTTAATCAAATTTAGAACATTCATACCCGCAAGTTCGCCTGCCTTTCTTGTTGCATTACGCTCTTCAAGACCAAAATACGCAGGACAGGTAATAACAACATCATCTACGGAACCACCCTGCTCTTCAACCATCTGCTTCAAACGGCCAAGAATAAGTGCACTAATCTCGACTGGAGTGTATGTTTTTCCATCAAATTCATAAGTGCGTGCATTAGGTTTTCCAATTTCGCGTTTTACAAACTGGACAACTCTTTCTCCATCTGTTTCAACCATATCTTTGGCACTATTACCAATAACAACATTGTCTGCACTTTCAAAAAATACTGCTGATGCCAAAGTATCACTTGCATCCGCTTGATTTCTAACAACTTCAGGATTACCATTACGATCTAAAGTTGCAATACAAGAGTAAGTTGTTCCTAAATCAATACCATATGTGCTCATATCAATTCTCCTTATCTATGTGTTTTTCTTCGTCTTCCTCAAGAATTTCTTTATCTATCCAATTCTCTAAAGTGGCCTCTTCATTTACATCAACAGCATCGCAATCACTAGCACTTTCTAATGGGGCTTCACTAACAACAGTTTCCGTAATGATATTCCCTGCTAGCCCCTCTTCCAGATTATTATCCAGATCTGTTGAAGCTTGATCAAATATTTCCTCTTGAATAATAGTAGGATCATATACGTAGACATCTACAAATTCAGGATATAAAACTGTTCTGCCTCTCAAAACGCCCGGTTTTCTGCTTGTTGCTATAGTATTGTGCTTCTCCTGATCAGCAGTAGAAACCTTCTCAATAATCTTTGTGCTTCTTGTTTGTCGAGTGTCTCCCACCTCACTACGAGTTATTTCTGCATCATAATCTATGAGTAAATCTTCCATCTGTTCAAACAATGCTTTGAGATTTTTCTTAGATAAATCTGAGATAGTTTCATCCTCAAGTAAAGTTTGATACTCGACATACATTGAAGCAATTTCTTTTAAAATTGGATTAAATTTTTCTCCGCTTTGTTGTTCTTTCAGTACATCGAGATCCTTTTGCATTCCTTGGCGTACCTGGATTTGGAAGTTCGCATTTTCCCTTAATGTCTGTGCTAGCTGTCTATCATTTTTATCTTGCTTTTCAGTTACCGCAATGAGTATTTCTTCAAATTTTGCAATTTTTTCTACTAAACAGCTATCATTTGAAGTATTTTGATTTTCACTAATCCCCAAAATCATTTTCTCAATGCTACTTCTTGCGGAATCAATTTTAGAAAATACAACTCTATAATCCGGATTCTTACAAGAACTAACTTCTTGCTCTAAATCTGCCACACTTTGATTTAATGACTTTAGTTGCTTTTCAATAGATATTAAAAGCATTTCCGTGGAGTCATGAGACTCCTGATGAACTGTTGGCTGTGGTTTCGGCACCGCCTTCGGAGAAACTTTCCCATCATCTATCCGTGTACCCTGTACAGATGGTTCAGATTCAGATTGAGTATTTTGGAAATTTGGAACCGGTGCTGTACTGTTCTGACTCGAACAAGTTCCACTACCTGTCATTTCTGACTTTAGCTTATTATCTAATGCCATATTTATCTCCTTCCTATTCGTTTATCATATTAGTTTACATAATCAGATCCGCCAACTCCTTATCTGCTAACGGCAACATCCAATCAATTGCATCTGTGACACCCCACGGTTCATATTCACTTCCATCTGGTGCATGTCCCATAGCACTTACAGGGAAATAATGCAAATTTGAAAACTCCGTCTCTAGATTTTCTACTGTTGCAGACAAACCGATATCCATCAAAAACTTTCTGCATTCACCATCACGAGCCTCATCATAACTTGTATATCCATTTTGATTATTCTTGAACACACTCGAAATTTTAGCAGGGCCAATTACCCTTTTAATTTCTCTCACATCAGCCTTTGCTATTAGTACTGCCATAGGTATTGTACATCTCGCATTTGCTTTCTTATGTCCTATAGTAACAAGATAATTTATAAAATTCGTTACCACATCCTCAACCGGCATATCACTAAAGTCCGACATGTCTTCACCAGAGTTGATTCTATCCTCACGAAGATTTCCACTACTGAAAGGATCAATTAAGAATAAAAGGCCATTGCAATAATGAAATTGTTGCTGAAGGATTTCACTTTCTGCCGTAAATCCATCAAACATTTCTCCCGCAATATCATAAATAGAAAACTGACGCTTTATTCCCAATGAACTATTAATTAGCAGCGGGTACATTTGCGAATTAAGCTGCGCTGTAGCAGGACACTCGACACCGCTATACCATTCTTCTAATTCAGCAAAAAATGGCTGATACTGGTCTGAAATTTCAATCTCTAAATTTCGATTCTTTCTTAATTTTTCTAAATATTCATGGAAATACGCTGACAGAAATACTGTTTTTCCTGATTTACTTCCACCAATCAACTGAAAGACAAGCTGTCTTGCATCTGACGCAACTAAAGGAGATCCACAATCTGGACAATACGCATCAAGTTTTGATCTACCACTAAGAAAAGTTGATGGAATTTTATGTCCACAAGTACACTTGTGCTTCCATATTCCATATGGTCCTGGAACAAGTTTCTTGTGCATTGCTCCACATTCAGGACACATGAATGTAGGGATCAAGAATCTACTATGACAAACTGGACAGTCTGATCTAATCTCATTTTTAAGCAAATACAATCTGTCAATTATCCATACGATTATAAAAATAATATAAGTTAATATCATTATTACCGATGTAATAGCTCCATGAATAATTCCGAATACAGCACATAATAAAGAACCAATAACATAAATACATATATCAGCAATAATCAGATATATAACACCATATATTGATTTAATTCCTCCCCATATTCCATCGCTATCGCCCTTAAACCCTTTTGCAATTGTACTAACTTTTTCTCCTGATAGTGCATTTAGTTCAAAAGCTTTTTTAATGGTTCCTGTTAATTGAGCATATCCAGGTCCAAAAAAATAGCTGCGTTTTGCCGGTTCATCATCCTTTTCCCATTCCCAATTTCTAAAATTAATATTTTCTCGCACAGCCTTAATATAGTTTGCAAATGCTGTGAAAAAGCCAACAATTACAGCTACTCCTGCAACTATAACCAAAGCGATTCCACCTACAACAGCACCAACTGGTATCAACACTTTTACAATCAGTAAGTATGCAAGATAAATAAGTATAATGGCTGCTATTAGTTCAAACATAATTTTTTCCCTCTTCCTTTTTATTTAAAGACTAAGACTTCCTATACCCAAAATGGGATTCGCACCTTATTGGTGTGGGAAGTTTGAGTTAAAGATTTCTTCCATGAGTTCCAAAGTGTACGTATTGCCTTTTATCATTTCAAGAGTCTTACTGTTACTAACAAAATAAGAAACTAATGCTATGCATATATTCCATGGAATTTTTCGCTTCTTTGATTCATATGAATTATAAGTTTGTCTTGAAACGCCTATTTTTTCTGCAACTTCTTCTTGTGAAACACCAAGACGAGCACATAGTACAGGCAAATCATTGACTAGCTGAATACAACATAATTCTTTTTTTGCTTCCATCTCAAATGCTTTCATATTCCCTCCATAGATAAAATTTATGATGCCAGCTTTAAAGTAATTCCTTATCATGATTCTTTATTCGTAGAGTGTTTTACTCTATGAAGCGTTTTTTAGCACCAATTCAACGAATAACTATTGAAATTATACAACTTATCGTATTATTTGTCAATATGTCGCAAGTTCATTGTGCAGAAATTTGTCGTGTACTACAAAAATATGTCAGTTAGTTTGTATAAACTGCTATATTAGCCGTCAAAAATAGAGTCATGAAAGGATGTGTTGTCATGCCAAGAAAAGGCGAAAATATTTACAAAAGAAAAGATGGACGATGGGAAGGGAGGTATATTAAAGAACGGATAAATGGTAAAGCTAAATACGGATATGTTTTTGCTCATTCTTATAAAGAAGTAAAGGAACGCTTAAGCAAAGCAAAGTCTAATGAAATCACGAAATCTGTTTCTATTGTTACAAGTTCAAATCTAGCTATATGCTCTTTTTCAGATATTGCACAGAAGTGGATCGAGTTAAACCGTTCGCAGTGGAAAAGTTCAAGTTTAGCAAAATATATAAACATCTTGAACAATTACCTCCTCCCCCGATTTGGTCAATGTAATATGCTGGGCATTTCAAGAGAA
>ERZ773083.663-NODE-663-length-26687-cov-14.383636_pt1 | contig 26687 bp, 24 predicted proteins | sample MGYA00511465_ERZ773083 | MGnify/ENA primary metagenome ERZ773083 (study PRJEB29015, sample SAMEA2738001) | human oral metagenome | biome: human oral; feature: human-associated habitat; material: dental | place: China | collected 2060 ... | reverse complement strand
CATCATTTGTTGTCGCGTTATCGATCGCTTGTTTTGCTGCATCTGCTTTTGCTTTCGCATCAGCTTTCGCTGCAGTTTTCTCTTCAGCTGTTAAATCGTTATTTGCATCAATCGCATCATTCTTAGCTTTAAGCGCATCGTCTATCGCTTTCTTAGCTGCTGGTTTCGCTACTGGTGTTGGATTTACATTGTTTACTTCTGTTGTTCCGTTAGCTTTAGCTTGAGTTACTGCATCATTTGTTGTCGCGTTATCGATCGCTTGTTTTGCTGCATCTGCTTTTGCTTTTGCATCTTCCTTAGCTTTTGCTTTCTCTTCCGCTGTTAAGTCGTTGTTCGCATCGATCGTATCGTTTTTAGCTTTTAGTACATCATCTATTGCTTTCTTCGCTGCTGGCTTTGCTTGTGCTGTTGGATTTACCGAATCCACTGATGTAGCTCCATCATTTTTAGCTTGAGTTACTGCATCATTTGTTGTTGCGTTGTCAATCGCTCGCTTAGCTGCATCTGCTTTCGCTTTTGCATCTTCCTTAGCTTTTGCTTTTTCTTCAGCTGTTAGGTCGTTATTCGCATCGATCGCATCGTTCTTAGCTTTTAGTGCATCATCTATTGCTTTCTTCGCTGCTGGTTTCGCTTCTGCCGTTGGATTTACTGAATCCACTGATGTAGCTCCATCGTTTTTAGCTTGAGTTACTGCATCATTTGTTGTTGCATTATCTATAGCTTGTTTTGCTATGTCTGCTTTTGCTTTTGCATCTGCTTTCGCTGCAGTTTTTTCTTCGTCTGTTAAGTCATTGTTCGCGTCAATCGCATCGTTTTTAGCTTTTAATGCATCTTCTATTGCTTTCTTCGCTGCTGGCTTAGCTTGCGCTGTTGGATTTACCGAATCCACTGATGTAGCTCCATCATTTTTAACTTGAGTTACTGCATCGTTTGTTGTCGCGTTGTCGATCGCTTGTTTAGATGCAGCTGCCTTGTCTTGTGCTTCTTGCTTAGCTGTGGCCTTCTCTTCATCAGTTAAATCATTGTTTGCTTCAATTTCTTTAATCTTCTCAGCTAACGCATCGTCTATCGCTTTTTTAGCCGCTGGCTTGGCTTGCGCTGTTGGATTTACTGAATCTACTGATGTTGCTCCATCATTTTTAGCTTGTGTTACTGCATCATTTGTTGTCGCGTTATCGATTGCTGTTTTTGCTGCGTCAGCTTTTGCTTTCGCGTCTGCTTTCGCTGCAGTTTTTTCTTCGTCTGTTAAGTCTGTACGCGCGTCGATTGCATCGTTTTTAGCTTTAAGTGCGTCATCTATCGCTTTTTTAGCCGCTGGCTTAGCTTGCGCTGTTGGATTTACATTGTTTACTTCTGTTGCTCCGTCATTTTTAGCTTGAGTTACTGCATCATTTGTTGTTACATTATCGATTGCTGTTTTCGCTGCATCAGCTTTGGCTTTCGCGTCTACTTTCGCTGCAGTTTTTTCTTCGCCTGTTAAATCTGTACGTGCGTCTATCGCGTCATTTTTAGCTTTTAATGCATCATCTATTGCTTTCTTAGCTGCTGGCTTAGCTTGTGCTGTTGGATTTACTGAATCGACTGATGTTGCTCCGTTATTTTTAGCTTGTGTTACTGCATCATTTGTTGTTGCTTTATCAATTGCTTGCTTCGCTGCATCGGCTTTGGCTTTTGCATCAGCTTTCGCCGCAGTTTTTTCTTCATCTGTTAAGTCTGCACGTGCATCGATTGCTGCTTCTTTTGCTTTTAACGCTTCATCAACTACATTTTTTGCATCATTTTTCTTTTGACTTGCCTGTGGATTGACACTCTCCACATCAGCAACACCTGATGTTTTAGCACTGTCTACAGTTGCATTTGTTGTCGCATTGTCGATTGCTGCTTTTGCTGCAGTTGCTCTTGCTTGTGCATCTGCTTTCGCTGCTTTTTTCTCTTCAGCTGTTAAATCAGTACGAGCGTCAAGTTGCACTTCTTTCGCTTTAAGGGCTTCGTCGATTGCTTTCTTAGCCGCTGGTTTTGCCGTCGCTGTTGGTGTTACTGAACTTACACTCGTTGTTCCCGCCGTTTTAGCTGAGTCTACAGCTGCGTTTGTTGTTGCATTGTCAATCGCTGTTTTCGCTGCAGTCGCTTTTGCCTGTGCATCTGCTTTTGCTGCATTCTTCTCTTCTGTCGTTAAATCATTATTCGCATCTATTGCTGCTTCTTTCTCTCTTAAAGCTGTATCGATAGCTGCTTTTGCTGTATCTTTCTTCGTTGCTACAGGATTATCATTGCCAATCGCTATTGTTCCTGAGGTTTTCGCATTGTCTAATGCTGATTTTGTCGTTACCGAGTTATCGTTAATTGCTGTTAAAGCTTTCGTCTTATCGGCATTAACTTTTTCGATTGCAGCCGCTTTTTCTTCTGCGGTTGCGTTTGCATTTGAATTAATTTCCGCAATTTTATTGTCTGCAGCTGTATTAATTGCATCAATTGCAGGTTGTTTATTTAAACTTACATATTCTGATAAAGGTTTTGTGTCAGTTGAACCATCTTTATATGTCACAACAAGATTTCCACTAGCATCTTTTGTAATCGTAGAAATTCTTGTCGCTTGATTATCTACAGCTTGTCCTCTCTTACTTGTAAGATTTGCATCATCATTAGTTTGAGAGTATTCGATTTTTACTTTTTCTTTAATTTTTTCAAATTCTTCTGCAGTTACATTCGTAGGGTCTACTACACTTACCTTACCTTCTGGTGCTTTAATATCATATTTTTTTGTTTGGTTTTTTACTACAAATTCAACATATCCCTCTATTTTTTGACGTTCAGCTGGATTAGTAGTTGCATTAATTCTTCCGTTGAAAGGTGCACTTTCTCCGTTGTTGTCGTCTTTTGCAACGATAATACTTGTCCATTTTTGACCATCTCTTAAGCTAGTAGTTCCAGTCATTTTAATCGTAGCAGTTTTCTTATCTTCAGAAACAGAACCTTCCCCACTAGTAACTGTACTATCAACGATATTCCCTACCGCTAAACCAAAACTAGTTGCATTATTGTAGTTTATATCACCAGGACCACGAAGTTTTAAGTCTTTAATCTTAGATTCATCTGTTGCAGTGAATGTTAGATCTGTTTCTTCTCCAGAATATATATAAATATTTCTATTCGCTTCATTTGAATATGGCAGATTAACAGTCGGAGGAGTATTTTTTCTAACTATCTCTCCTACTGGTTTTGTCTTCGTAGAACCGTCTGTAAATGTAACAACGATATTATTCCCAACTATACTAACCGATTGGATAACATCCTCAGGATGTTCTACCAATGTTCCACGCTTATTAGCAAACCTTGCATCTTCATTGTTTTGTGAATATTCTAATTGAATGCTATCTTTGATTTTCTTTAAATCTTCTGCTGTTGGATTTGTTAAACTACTTACAGAAATCTTTTCATCTGTAGGTTGAGATCTTAATGCATATTTTTTTGCTTGTGATTTTAACACTAAGTAGAAATACCCTGGATCCGTTATATCCGTACCTTTTTTAAGATTTTCTCTACCTTGATCATCTACTACTTGTATATAACGAGTACCAACATTTAATGTTTGGTTTTCTTGTTTTGTATACTGTGGCATATTTTTTAGTACATCATTTGGACGACCTGTAATGACGATTTTCGCAGGATTCTCCTTGCTAGCGTCTGAGGTAACTCCAGCTATTTCATCACGGTTTATTACTGTAGCAGTAAATCCAAACTGTATATCTAGCTGATCAGTAGTATCAGGAACATTAGAAAATTTATTTCTAGACCCTTGTTTTATCGTTGCATAACGAATCTTTCCTGTTTCAGAATATACTGGTATTTCTAAACGAAAATTTTCTTCGTTATATATATATATTTCTTTTTTTGAAGGAATCGAGAATGTGAAATCTACCTTTGGATCTTGATTAACAGCCGCACGGAATGCAGTATTCTTCGCTATCTCTTTTCCAGTACGTGGATCTTGCGCTCCTTTATTTTCAATTGAGTCAGTTTCAACTTTCTTCTTCACATTTTCAGCTGAGTTAGCTTCAACTTTTCTCTCTGTATTTTTAGCTTTATTACCTACAGTTTCTTTTAAAGTTGTAGAGTCGACTACTGGAGTTTCTTTTTTCTCAACTGGTTTGTTTCTCAATTTTGAGTTAACAGAAACCACTAATTTTTGATATGATTTAGTTAATTCATCTTGTGTTGTTGCACTTTCTAAAGTTGCTTTTGCCGAATTTAAGTCAACTATTAAATTAGCTACGCTCTCTTCTGTCTTATTTGCATACGCTCCACTTGAAATCTTTTCTTCGATTTCATTAATAAAGCTTGATAGTTGCGCTTTATCTAATGTTTTTACTGGCTCTTTCTCGGCTTCTTTTTCAGTTCCCTTTACTCCTAATTTTGCTGCTACACCTGCCACTACCTCCTCTTTTGTAGCTTCTTTAACAACTGGTTTAGCCACTGCTTTTTCAGAGACTGCACCTCCTAATGTCACACCCTCATCTTTTGAGTTATCTGTTGTTGTGTTTTTTGACACATCTTCACTAGCTTGAGCTACTGCTCCAGCACCAAAAAAGATACTTGCACCTATCACTACTGATGCAGTACCTACTTTAAATTTTTTAATCGAGTAAGTTTCTACTTTTGTTCCTTCTTTTGTTTTCTTTAAATATTGATTATTTTTTCCTATCACCGATGCATCCCTCCTTAAAAATTTATCACTTCGACTTAACTAATATTTTTTTCTCCATTGAAGGATAATAAAACACAGATAAATATGCATTACTATCCTATTTTATAATAATTATTCCTTAACTAATATCTTATCAATTTCCAAAAATTTTTTCAAACTATAACCACTCATAAATAGTATAATATATATTAAATTATAAAATATATTTCCCGTTGTAAGAAAAACAAAATTATCCTTAACATTATTACTTTATATTCTTTATAAAAACCATCTTAAAAGAATCATAAAACCACATTTACTATAACTTCTTCATTTCTTATTTTTGTAACTTTTTTCTAGGAAATTCAACCTTTTCTTTACTTCTTACATACTTGTTTATATAAATCATATAATTCAAAAAATATTTCTCAATTATAGTTTTTCTAAAATAATCATTATTAATTCAATATAAAATATTATAATATAATCACATTAATTTTAGTTAAAGTTTATATGTAAACTAATGTTAATTTTTTGGAATTTACATAGATTAAACTTTAATTATCCATAACAAAAAAGGGATGACTTAACAAAATTAATTTTGTCAAGTCATCTCTTTAAAAATCAATCTATTATTTGTATATTTTCTCTAAAAATATCTTTCTTACTGAACAGCAATTCATATATTCTAGCTACTTTAATATCATGTTCAAAATTCATACTATTTTTACTATTCAGAAGTGGGTGAAGAATAATTTTACCCTCTCTATTAATTTCTCTAATAATCGCTGCTTTATTCTTTTTCACAGCTAGCACTCTAAAATTATTAGTAGAAAAATACTTTTTATAATCTTCTTTTGTAGTATTTGTTAGAATATGAAGTAAAGCCCTCTGAATTTTTTTATTGCTATACCTTTTTGTAGCTATTAAATTTACTAAATCACTATAATTCTCTACCTTAAGCGAAGCTTCATAAATTCTATTTTCTAATCCTTCACTAACATCATAAATCTTCTCTATTCCCACTTTACCTAGGGTTAAAATTTTGTATTTTAAATACGGAAATAACTCTGCTTCAGCTGCCATATTTTCTTTTCTCAAATCAGCAAACATTTCTTTTGAAAGATATTTTTCTATCTTTTCATCATTTATATTATTCCTTATAGCCGTCGCACTAAGATGCACTTGTTCAGAAACATCACCACTATTTAACCCTTGACCTTCTCTTTTTAAAGGAATCAGTTTAATATCTAAATTCGCTTCTCTAATAGCTTTATAATAACTATACGCTAAACTAAAATTCGGATTATTATTTTCCAATCCAAATAATACACTATTGATTTTAGCATGATTAAGGCCAGTTTTTAATAATTTTTTATATTCTTCTCTATTTTTATTTTGCTGTTTTGTGTAAATTTCTTCAAACATACTTACATCTTCATTTTCAGTACCAAAGATTAAATGAGTTATCCCAGTACCAGACAATATCTCTATACTCTTTTTTGCAAAGTCGTCACCATATGCAACACTGCCTAGATAAGGTAGTGCAATAACCATATCACAACCACTTCTCACAGCCTCCTTAGCACGAGTATATCCATCTACTATCGCAACTTCTCCCCTTTGAGTGAAAAATTCACTCATCACACAAATGACTTCTCCATTATTTTCATCAGCTATTTTTCTTGCACATTCTATTAAATATCTATGTCCACTATGCAATGGATTAAATTCTGCAACTATTCCAATTTTCATTTTTTCACCTCACTTTTTACTATCTTTGTGTAAATATAAAGATAGCGAGTTTTTCACCTAATACTTTAAAATACTAAGTAATTCCCTCGCTTTTTCACTATTCTTTATCTTTGTTTTTCTCAGTGTCCTCTGTTGGACTAGACACTATTTTCTCAACACTATTATCTTCAAATATATCCACAGTCCAACCTACTAAACTTCCATCTTTTGCAGTAACCTTACTTATAGAAAACTGTCTAGGTTTTTTATCTCCTTCTGTTAGTTTATTAACTTCTTGTTTCCCAAAATCTAAGGCTTCTTTTTGAGATTTAAAGACTTTACCCGTCGTTCCAACACCTTCTGAATCTGAAAGTTTTTTCCCGTTATAATCTTGGATCTTGGTGTTTCTTTGAGATTCATTACCACTGTTTCTTACTATATTTTTTTCTCTATTTTTTATGGTTTTATTATCATTATTATTAGATTCAGCATCTTTCGATTTAGAGTTTTCTTCTTTCTTCACCTCTGTAGATTGGTTATTACCTTCATTATATTTATTATCTTTTGTCTGTTCCACCTGTTCTTGTTTGTTTTCACTTTGTGATGAATCCTTTTTCTGAACAGGTTCCTCCTTACCAAAATAACTGATTGTTAAAAAAATAATAATTGCAATAATACATGATAAAATGCTATATATCATAATCTTATTTTTTTTCATAATTTCCATATCCTCTTTTATACTTACCCTATATTATACCACTTATTATAATATTTTGCTAAAATAAACAGATATTTATTCTCTCTTTTTTACGCATAATAAAAGCACAGTCTTTAATATATTCCTAAAGACTGTGCTTTTAAATTCTAACCTTCTTTAATATTTACAACAAATTCACCTTTGTTATTTCTGTCTACAGTATAACTATAGTGTTTTTTGTTTTCTTTTGCTAATCTAGCTATTTCATCATTAGCATATTTTTTAGCATCAGCTGAACTTCCGTATGTTCCTTGTGTTGATGTGTTACTAGAAGTTGAACTACTGTTATCTTCTTTATTATCGGTATTTACTTCTTCTTTCTTAGTAGTAGCATTGTTACTATTTGAAGCAGTATTGCTGTTGTTAGTTGGTCTATTACTTACAGATCCGTTATTGTCACTTGACTTGTTACTTTCTGATTTAGGAGTACTTGAAGAAGATGAACTATTACCATCATTAGAATCTTTATTTTCTCTGTATTTCTCCTCATCACTTTTCTCTTTTGACTTAGATTTAGAATCATCTTTGTCTTTAGTTTTCGATGAAGATATATCTGTAGTATCATTATCCTTTTTCTTACTCGAACTATCTCCACCAGTGAAATAACTTATCCCTATGAACAGTGCACTACATAAGAATATAGCTAATACTATACCCCATAATACTTTCAACAATCTATTATCTTTCATTATATTCCCCTCCTTCGTTACTAATATATTATAATACTATTTCTAGTATATTTCCACTACTTTTTTATTATACTCTATTCAAATTAAATTGTACTTAAAACTTAAACTAAAACTAATATTTAGAAAATAGAATTATTTTTTGACAATTTATAGCTAGTTATTTCGGTAAGTATAATGTCAGAGGCCAAAGACAAATAAAAAACAACAAAGGAGATTTCAAAATGAGTATATTAAAAAAAGTTTTACATTTAAACTATGGTGAAGAGAAAAACCAAAAACAAGTTATTAAAAGTTATAACTTTGAGGTTGCTCCAAACACTGAGGACAACATTTTAAAAGAGGTTGGGGAAGAATTAAAAAAACTTATCGATAAAAATATTGATACTATTACTACCAACACAAAAGAAGCACTATAATTTAGGAGGAAAAACACATTATGGAGAAAAAATTAAATATTTATTTCAATACAGAAAATAAAAAAACTTATCACATCGCTTTATCACATCCAAAAGAAAATTTAAGTAAAGCTACTGTTGAGGCTGTTGCTCAAAAAATTGTTGATACAAAAGTATTTAACAACGACAAACATACTCTAACAGGTTTTAAAAAAGCTACTTACGTTACACGTGAAGCAAGCGAACTTCAATAATAGAAGGGAGGGAGGTGCGGTTAATTCCGCACCTTTTTTTATGGATATATTAAATTTCATTAATACTGTAGGCTTTCCTATATTTGTTGCGGTATTCTTTTTATTAAAATTAGACAACACTCTACAAAACATAGGAAAAAATTTAAATGAACTTACTCGTATTATCGAAACAAAATTAAATCTAGATATTAATAACAAATAACACAAACAAGGGGAGTAAATATTATGACAAGTCAACAAACAATGGTAAATTGGGCTAAAGATAATGTATATAAATGGATTGACATGGATGGCATGTATGGTGCACAATGCGTCGATCTTACTATGGCCTACGTAAAAAACTTTGCAAACTTTCAAATATACGGCAACGCTATAGATTATCTAACTAACTCTATACCTCCTGGTTGGAAAAGATATTATAAAGGGGATACAGAAATAGCTCCCGGAGACATAGCAATCTGGCATTGGGGAGATTGGGATAAATATGGACATGTAGGAATAGTCATTGAGGTAAATGGTAGTACTATTACCTCTGTAGAACAAAATGTTGATGGTACTCCAGAACGTGGAGGTATCGCTCGTATCATGAGCCGTGATGATACTTATCTAGTTGGATTCATAAGACCTAGCTACGATTCTAGTGAAGAATGGACTAGAATCCCTGAAAATGGTTATTTCACCGTAGAAGTTCCTTCAATAAATGTTAGGGTTAAACCAAGTAAACTAGGGAAAATTGTTAATACATATTATAAGGGAGAACGAGTATACTATGATAGCTATGTAATAAAAGAAGGTTTTGTTTGGATTAGCTACATATCCTACTCAAAAGAACGTCATTACTTAGCTACAGGAACTCATGATGGATCTAAAAGAACTAGTACCTGGGGAACTTTTGAATAATTATTTTTAAATTTATTTCTTACTTACAGATTTGAATAATTTAATCGGACTGATACTATCCATCGGTCCGATTTCTTAATGCATATATTTGAATAATCAGACTGTATAAAATAAAAAAGCGACTGGAAAATTCCAATCACTTTTCATTATATTTTCTAATTATTTAACGCGGATGTATACTGCTCCACCAGCTACGTTTGCAGAGTTAAGTACCGTTTGATTACCTAACCATCCACCGTGAACTGCTTGACCGTTACCAGCATAAACTGCGATGTGAGCCATTCCTAATCCACCATTTGCATAATAGATTAAATCTCCAGGTTGAGCTTGTGATGCTGGAACTACAGTCCCTAAACTCATGTATCCTATTGGCCAGTCGTGGAAGTTAATTCCTACTGCTTTAAGAGCGTTTGTTACTAGCATTGTACAGTCTTGATATCTACCTAATTGAGCTAATGCTGCTTGGTAAATTGCTGCTCCTTTGTTTGAAGAAGCCGCTTGAGTAGTTGCCGCTGCTGCTGGTGCTGCTGGTTTTGCTGCTACACTTGGTGCTGCTGTTGCTACTGTTGTTTCTTTCTTAACTTCTGCTTTTGGCGCTACAGCTGGAGTTTCTTTCTTAACTTCTGCTTTTGGCGCTGCTGCTGGAGTTTCTTTTTTAACTTCTGCTTTTGGTGTAGCTACTGCTGTTACTGCTGGTTTAGCAGGTACAGTTTGAACTGGGTCTACTTTAGCTACTGTTTTTTCTGTAGTGTTTTCTACTACAGTTGCTTTAGCCACAGTGTTTTCAGCTTTAGCTACTGTTACTTCAGCTTTAGCTGCTGCGTTTTCACTTACTTTTAATACTGTTCCAACATAAATTAAGTTAGGATTGTCAATGTTGTTTAATTTAACAAGTTGATCTACTGAAACACCAAATCTATTAGAGATTTTTCCTAAAGTATCTCCTAATACTACTGTGTAGTAACCTTCTTCTTTAGCTTGAGCTACTTGAGCTACTGTTGTGTTGTAAGTTAATTTATCCCCAGGGAAAATTAATGAACTTGTTAAGTTGTTATCTTGCATAAGTTGATCAACAGTTGTTCCGTTGTTGATTGCGATATCCCAAAGAGTATCACCTTTTTTTACTGTATATGTATCTGCATCAGCGATTTGTGATAAACCAACACCTACTGTTGATACGATTGCCGTAGCGGCTACTAATTTTTGTAATTTACTCATCTATTCTAATCTCCTTAAAATTAAGTTCGAGTCAAGCGACTCATTTTCTACTAAGTTCTATTTAAATTTCTATTTTCTAATTTCTAAATGTTTATGTCTAATTTCTAACGTCTAGATTTTCTTTCGAATCACTTCGATCGCTTTATAACTTCGACGTAATACCATTATATGTTGAATGTATCTGTTTTTCAATACTTGTAACAGTTTTGTAACAATAACGATAACTCTCTGTTACATTATATTATTATCGTAATATTAATTCTTTTATCAAGCAATTTAATTGCATTTGAAACGTTTTTATAATATAGTAAATCTGTAATTTTAAATTTTATTTTCAGGGAGGTTATATGACAGATTTTAATACAGCTAGTTCTTCCTTAAAGATGGGCCTTGTCTTTTTAGAAGGTCTTTTATCTTTTCTTTCTCCTTGCGTAATACCTATATTGCCAATCTATATCGGTATTCTTGCTGGAAAAAAAGAAATGAATGAACACGGAGAACTAGTCTTTAATAAACGTAACACTATTACAAATACACTATCATTCGTACTTGGTATTTGTTCAACTTTCTTCATCCTAGCTTTTGCAACTAGTTTTATCAGTATTTTCTTAAACGAAAATATTAAAACTTTACAAATTGTTAGTGGTGTCTTAATTATTTTTATGGGACTATTACAACTAGGTGTCTTCAAGATAGGATTTTTAAAACAAGAATTTTCAATAAAAAATAAAGTTAAGAGAAAAGGAAATAAAACTACTCCTATTCTTGCTTTTCTAATGGGATTCACCTTTAGTTTTTCTTGGACTCCATGTATTGGACCAATCTTAGCTAGTGTTTTCTTATATGCATCTAGTCACACTGGAATAATGAGTGTTCTTTTAATTCTTGCTTATTGCTTAGGATTTATCTTACCATTCATCCTTGTAGCATTCTTCGCTTCAAAATTATTAGAACTATTCAAAAAACATACAAACATTCTAAAATATACACAAGTTATCTCAGGAGTTATCCTTATTTTAATAGGTATACTAATCCTAAGTGGATCATTTATCACTTTAACTAGATACTTTTCTTAAACTTGTAATTTGAATTGGAGGAAATTAATATGAAAAAATTGACAATACTTAGCGCAACTCTTCTTAGTAGTGCTCTTATTTTAAGTGCATGCTCAAGCTCTTCTGAAAAGAAAGAAGAGACAAATAAACAAACTTCTACATCTTCATCTAGTGAAACTAAAGCTACTCAAGCTTTTGATTTTACTGCTATGGATAAAGATGGAAAAACTGTAAAACTTAGTGATTTCAAAGGTAAAAAAGTCTATATTAACATGTGGGCAAGCTGGTGTGGACCTTGTATGAGAGAAATCCCAGAATTAGAAAAAGTTTATCAAAAATACAAAGATAAAAAAGATATCGTCTTTCTATCAATGACTTCTCCTAATGATGCAGAATTTAAAAACCAAAGTCCTCAAGATAAAAGTAAAGATGTAATTCTTAAAAAAGCAAAAGAACTTGGTGCAACTTATCCTGTTCTTTTCGACGTTAACGACCGCTTCATCATAAACTACGCAATTCGTTCATTCCCTACTCACATTTTAATCAATAGTGATGGTACATTTGAAACTAGAATTGCTGGGGGCGTTACTGAAGAATCACTAACTAAAGAAATAGAAAAACTTAAATAATAAAAATATCCGAATCTATTACGTTACAAACTATCTCAAGCCTAACCCTTGCGATTGTGTAACTATTAGATTCGGATTTTATTTTATATGTAGATCCATTATTAGTTCATATCCTAGTTTATCATCCACTCTTCAATTAGTTTCTCATGAATATTTAAATCTTCATACTCAAAAACTGTAACTTTCTTTCGTTTAAATAAACTAACTAACTTTTTATGAATAACAATATTTCGCTCATCATCTAAACTCGAATAACCAAAATAAATCTCCGCTTCAACATCCTCTGCATAATTTAACACATCAATTTTTTCTAACATCTCTAATAAGTAGTCCTCTTTTTCAGGATAATTACGATTATATTCTCGAATACCATCATAAACTCCTACATCAAGATTATTATCAAAAATAAATTTGAAATCTGTATTTTGCACATTAGAAATAAATAAATTTTGGATTTTTTTACCAACGGCAGCTGTGACAATACCTATAGCTGCCCCCTGACCTTTAGCAACAATCGTCACTTGCAAACCCGGAAACTCCCTCTTAAAAACATTCACTAAATCTATCCCATCTTGATAAGCATAATTATAATATAAATCATCCTCACTATTATTATTTAAAAATGGGAAATATATTGAAGATGGCTGCTTGTTTTCACTTCTCCCTCTATCTCCCCTCACATGAAGTGTCGCATAACTATAACCTAAAGCACAATATTTCATGAGATTTACCTCATTACTCGGTACTTCCTCATAATCTGGAATTTCTAATATTATTCCTTTGTTATTATCTATTTTTACTGCAAGTTCGCTATAAATTTTTGAATTATCTATAGCATCAAATTCAATCGACAATAATTGCATCTCTGCATAATCTTTTAAAATACTAACCTTATAATTTACTTCTCGTTCTCTCTCTAATTTCATTCTCTTACCTTCCTGGCCCTATATTTCAATACAATTATACCTCAACAAAGTTTAGAAAAACAATATCCTAACTCACTATCTCAAGATTCCAATAAACCATCATAAAAAGAACAATCCTCGACTTTTATATCGAGGATTGTTCTTCGTAAGTTTGTTATATTATATTTAAGGTCTTTACTTATTATTTTGCTTCTTTTACGTATTCTTGATCTTTAGTATGAATAGTAAGTCCAGTGATATTTTTTGTAGATTTAAAGAAGAAACTACAGATATATCCGAATACTAATGCACTTAAGAATGAGAATCCTGAGAAGATAAATGGACTTTGTTTAGCATAAGTTGTGTAGTCTTGGATATACCAACATACAACACCTGCTACTAATAATCCTAATAGTGCTCCTGCTCCGTTTGCACGTTTAGTGAAGATACCAAGTGCGAATGTACCAGCTAAAGGCACTCCTAGAAGTCCGATATATTTAAGGAATAAATCCCAAGTTTCTTTTTGGTTAGTGTTAACAAAGTATAATGCAGCAATTGTTCCAAGTACACCTGCTACAATAATGATAACACGAGCTAATAGAACGTCTTGTTTAGCATCTTTACTTAGTCCAAAGAAACGTTGTTTAATATCAACTGTGATACAAGCAGAAATTGAGTTTAAACTTGATGCAATAGTTGATTGAGCAGCTGCTAAGATAGCTGCGATAACTAATCCAGCGATACCAGCTGGTAATGCTGTTAAGATGAAGTAAGGTACTAAAGCTGTTGTGTTAGCTGCTTTACCTACTACTTCAGCGTTCATAAAGTCTGGTAATTTAGTTACAGCGTGGCTACCTTTGTAGAAGCTGTAAAGAACTGTTCCCATTCCATAGAAAATTGGAATAGAGATGAATGCTAATAATCCATTAGTCCAAAGTGATTTATTAGTTTCTTTAACTGATTCAGTAGTACTATAACGTTGAACTACGTCTTGAGAAGCTGTATATTGTTGTAAACTGTTAAATACTGATCCAATGAAGATGATTGGAATAGTAGATGCAGTTAATGACCAATTAAATTTCTCAGCAGTTACAATTTTACCATTTGCTAAAGCATCTTGAGTAATTTGTCCAAATCCACCTACGTGGTATGCTCCTAATATGATTACTAAAACAGCTCCTCCAAGTAAAATGATACCTTGGATAACGTCTGTCCAGATAACTCCTTCTACCCCTCCTAAGAATGAGTAAACTACACAAAGTAATCCGATAACCGCACACACTAAGAATGGGTTAAGTGTCGATACTGATGTAATAGCAACTGTTGGTAAGTAAATAACGATAGCTACACGTCCAATATGGAATAGTGAGAATAACACACTTCCTACTACACGTACACTAGGATTAAAACGTTCTTCTAAATATTCATACGCTGTCGTTACATTTAATTTTCTAAAGAATGGAACATAGTAGTGAATTAATATCGGAATAATCGCGATAATTGAAAAGTTCCCTGCTGCATATGTCCAGTCACCGTTAAATGCTTTTTCCGGTGTCGCCATAAATGTAATGGCTGATAATGTTGTTGCATAAATTGAGAATCCTACTGCCCAAGATGGAATATTACCACCAGCTTTAAAGAATTCGTCCGTGCTTTCACCTGCTTTTTTAGTGAAATATACCCCTATACCTAGCATAGCTATTAGATAAACTGCTAAAACTATACTATTCAGTGTACCAAATCCTATTTTGTCCATGGTACTCTCCTCCTAATTTTTATTTACTTCTTATTTTGGGAGCGACCCAAAAAATCATAATTTCAAAGAAATCGATTTTTTAAGTCAGTCCCTTTTCCCTAATATATCCCTTATTTTTTAAAAATTATAGGTTATAATCTTTAACTAATTTTTCAACTTCAGCTAATTTAGCTGGATCAAATGATTTCATAGGTTTTTTACAAGTTCCTGCATCTATTCCTTTAACTTTAAGAATTTCTTTAAGTGTTTGGTATAATCCTAATTCAAGAACTTTTTCAATTACGTCGTTTGCTTCGTGTTGAAGTTCATAAGCTTCTGCAACTTTACCTTCTTTAGCAAGTCTGAAAATTTCTTGACTTCTTTGTCCGTTAACATTATATGTAGAACCGATAGCTCCATCTACTCCAGTAATAGCAGCTTGAACTAACATTTCATCAAATCCAGACCAGATAAGTTTGTTAGGGAATCGTTTTCTAAATCTTTCTAATTGATAGAAGTCTGCTGCAGTGTATTTAACACCGATAACTTTTTCATCTTCTAGTAATTCAGCAAATTGATCTAAACTAATTTTAACCCCTGTTAAGAATGGAATGTAGTAAAGAATCATGCTGTTATCTGTTGCATCGATGATTGTTTTATAGTAGTGTTTAATTTCGTTGAATGATAGAGGGTAGTAGAATGGAGTAACTGCTGATAATGAGTCATATCCTAATTCTGTAGCATATTTAGCTAATTCTACCGCTTCATTTAAATCTAAAGATCCAACTTGAGCTATAAGTTTAACTCTGTCACCAACTACTTCTTTTACAAATTTAAAAATTTGTTTCTTTTGAGCAGTGTTTAATAAGAAGTTCTCCCCACTACTTCCGTTAACATATAGACCATCAATTTTACTTACATTGATGTTATGTTCGATAACTTGTCTTAGCCCCTCTTCTTTAACCTCACCATTTTCGTCAAATGGAATAAGTAAAGCTGAATAAAGTCCTTTTAAATCTTTCATTGTTATAACCTCCGTTATTTGTTTTTATTATTTTAATTTTTGCATTTATTTAACACATTAAATTTTAACACACTTATATTGTAAAACGTTTTCTATCGTTTGTCAATAGAAAATAACAAAATTATAATATTTTTTGAAACCCTTTTACCCGTTAACTTTTAGGCTACACTTATCATTATTAGTGTTGAGTTGTTTTATACATTATTTATCTAGTATTTGTCTAGTCTTCTATTATCTATTTAATACATTAAACTTTTAAATGAAAAAAAGGAGCGACTCAAAAATCATAATTTCAAAGAAATCGATTTATCAAGTCACTCCCGCTAAGTTTATTAGATATTAAAACTTTCTTTAAATATCAGTAAATTCCTGCGTCTATGCGCTCTTATATAATTTTTTTAGGACTTTTGGATCAGTCACTTTAATTTAAGATTCATATTCTTTAGAACATTCTATCTATCATAGCTTCCGATTAGGAACATATTTCCTTCTAATGTATATGAAGAACAAGCTGTTGTTAGGATAAAGCTGTCTCCTTTTTTTACATCGTAGCTAGTTCCATCAATTACTACTCTACCTTTACCTTCAAGAACTGTGAATAAATTCCCCGTAGCAGTTTTTTCTAGAGCAACCTGACCTTTAACATCTATCTTATAAACAGAAAAATACTTCTCATCTGCCAAGTATGTTATAGTAACTCCATCTAACTTCTCTTCTTTAGGATTTGTCGTAGCTTTTTCGAAAGGAACTTTGGTTACATCTTTTGTTTTTTCTATATGCAGTTCACGAGCATTCCCCTCTTTATCAACACGATCATAATCGTAAACTCTATATGTTGTATCAGAGTTCTGTTGCACTTCATAAATTAAAATTCCTTCTCCAATCGCATGAAGAGTCCCCGCTGGAATATAGAAGAAATCTCCTGCTTTTACATTTTCCTCAATAAATAATTCATTCCATTGTTCCCTATCTATCTTACTATCAAACTCTTCTTTTGTTTTAGCAGTATGTCCATATACTAATTTCGCACCTTCTTTAGCATCTAACACATACCAACATTCAGTCTTACCTAGCTCTCCATTCTCATTTACTCGCGCATAGTCATCTTCAGGATGCACTTGAACCGATAAATTATCACTAGCATCTAAGATCTTAATCAATAATGGAAACTTATCATAAATTTTTTCTGTAAATAACGTAGGTTGTTTCTCGTAAGCCTCTTTTAGTGTTAATCCTGCTAGCTGTCCATTTATTATTTTTGAACTTCCATTATCATGAGCTGCAATTACCCACGCTTCTCCAATATTTCCTTGTGGAATAGAAAAATTAAAACTTTCTAAATTGCGTCCTCCCCATATTCTTTCACAAAATACAGGCTCTAAAAATATAATTTTATCCATTTTCTTCTCCTTATATTATATAACTACGATTTAATTATACACCAAGTAGACTACTTTATATAGCAGATGCCCTATATTTTTTTCAATAACTTATTTTCAAAAAACCGTTTTTATGGTAATATATCGTTGTAAAGAAATTTTAAAAATTAAAAAAACAAAGATTGATATGTCTTTATTTAGAAAGTAGGTATAATATGTATTTAGGAATTGATATTGGTGGGACAAGTATAAAATTTGCTGTGTTTGATGACAACTACAAAATCATTCACTACGAAACTTGCAAAACACCTGACAACGTAACTGTAAAAATTACTGATGAGATGTTCAGAATAGCAAGCAAAATTCGCGAAACATACAACTTCACTGCAGCAGGAATTTCTGCAGCGGGAGTTATTGATAATGTACACATGGAAGTAATCCGTGCTGCTCCAACTATTAAAAACTACCTTGGAACTAACTTCAAACGTGACTTTGGAGATAGATTAGGAATTCCAGTGTATGCTGACAACGACGTTAACTGTGCTTTACTTGGTGAGCAATGGCTTGGTGGAGCTAAAGGTCTCGATGAAGTATTCTGTATGGCTTTAGGAACTGGAATCGGTGGTGCTTACTACTTAAATAGCCTTCCTTTCGGATCTAACTTCGGTGTTGGAGAAATCGGACAATCTGTTTACGATTTTGACACTAAAACTACTTATGAACAACGCGCTTCTACTATCGCATTAGATAGAAAAATTAAAGCTGAGATGTACGAAGGACTGAGCGTTATCGAATTCTTTGACCTTTGTAAACGTGAAGATACAACTGCATTAAAAGTACTAGACGAATGGCTATTTGAGCTTGCTCGTGGTATTGTTAACTTACTATGTATCTTAGATCCAAAATACATCGTAATCGGTGGTGCCGTATCTGCTCAAGGTGATTACTTATTAAACAAACTTGAAGCTAAAGTACGCGAACTACACCCAATCGAAAATAACCAAACTAAATTCCTAGCAGCTGAACTAGGAAACGATGCAGCTCTATACGGAGCTATCAGCCCATTTGTAGAAAAATAAAATATTAAAACTTATCCCCTCTTTACCTAAAAAGTAAGGAGGGTCTTTGTTTCTTTCATCAATATCTCTCTTGTTCTAATACTCCAACTTATGCAACCGTTTAAATTTTTTCTAATATTATTAAAATTTTTCTTTACAAAGTTCACGATAAGTGATAATATAAATTTAAGTTAACACATTAAATTTTAATAAGTCTATTTTTATATTAATTAATCAAGGAGGAGTCAACTTGAAAAAATACGAGAAGATTATAAATGACATCATTTTAAAAATACAAACTGGTATTTTTAAAGAAGGTGAACAACTCTATACAGAAAAAGAGATAAAAGAAATATATAATGTTAGTAGTACTACTGCAGTACGTGTTCTTAACGAACTAGAATCTGCCGGGTATATTTTTAGAGTTCAAGGTAAAGGGAGTTTTGTTAATAAAACATTAGTTAACAAAAAAGTTTTAGTTACAGAAAATAACAACTTCCACAAACACTTTAAAGAATCAGTATCTGAACACTCTGAAGTTATCGAAGCTGAGATTATTCAAGATAAAGAACTTTGTTCTAAATTAAAATTAAAAAATCAAAAACTTCTAAAAGTAGCTCGTATAAAATATATCGGTAATATCGCATGGGCTCACCAAACTAACTATATTCCAATAAAATATTTACCTGACGTTAATATTAATGATATAGATAGTTTCAAAGAGCTGGCTACTATGATTAGAAAAAAATATCGTATAGATATTCACCAAGAAAAATCTAAAAAAATTATGAACGTTATAGTTGATACTCCTGAAGAAATTGCCAAATTTATCGCAAAAGACGGTGAACCATGTTTTGAATTCGATAGGTATACTTACTTCGGTGATGGCAAAATTTTCGAATATGTAAAAATATATATAAATTATAAATACTACAGCTTAACCATTAAAGATTAAGCTCTGATTGGAGTTAACTATGGATAAAAAAGAAAAAATCTTAAACCAAATAAAAGGTGGAATCATCGTTTCTTGTCAAGCATTACCTGGAGAACCACTTTATGTTGAAGAAGGTGGAATCATGAAACTTATGGCACTAGCGGCTAAAGAAGCTGGAGCCGTTGGTATCCGTGCACAAGGTGTTACTGACATAGTTCAAATCAAGGAAACAGTAGACTTACCTGTTATCGGAATTATCAAACAAAGTTACGAAGGAATGTCTCAATTCATCACAGCAACTATGAAAGAAGTAGACACCCTTGTAGAAACAGGTTGTGAAATCATTGCCTTAGACTGTACTTTACGCCCTCGTTTTGATGGAACAACAATTAATGATTTTGTTGCAGAAATCAAAGCTAAGTATCCTGATATTATTTTAATGGCAGACATCGCTACTTTCGAAGAAGGTGTAAATGCAGAAAAAATAGGTATTGATTTCGTAGGAACTACCTTAAGTGGTTACACAGAAAATACAAAAGATAGACCAAATGAAGTAGACTTAGATCTTATCAAAAAATTATCTGAAACTATTTCTGTTCCAATCATAGCTGAAGGGCGCATCCACTACCCTGAGAATGCTAAAGCAGCATATAATGCAGGAGCATTCAGCGTAGTAGTAGGTGGAGCTATTACCCGTCCAAAAGAAATAGCAGCTAGATTTATCGATGCAGTGAAATAAACAAAAAGTTCTAATTGACACTAGATCAATTAGAACTTTTCTTTTATATTACTTTTCCCAAGCACGTCCATCGATGTAGCTTGATTTTCTATAATTTTCTTTCATCGGTTTTACCGGCATTATTATCGATAACAGTATATATATCAATATCGGGCTACCGAATGAGAAAATACTCGCTAATAAGAATAGTACTCGTAAAAAACTAGCACTTACTCCAAATCTTTTACTTAAACCACTGCATACCCCAGAGACTAAAGCTCCTTCGTATGATTTATAAATTTTTTTATCTTCTAAAAAATTAAGAAATTTATTCCAAATTTTATTTAATCCATCTATCATAATAAATTCCTCCTGACTTTATTGTTGATATTTTATTATTCTGACTTTATAAATATTATATCACATTTCTATGATATATATTAACTATTGTACTTAGGCGACTTTAAACTAAGTTTATATTATTAAAATTAAGAAAGAAATCATTCTTGTTATTCAATTTCTCTAAAAAATTTCAATTGCCATTTTTGTGTTTCTAGAGCCATTGTATTCAAATTTACGCTCCAAGGCGGATAAAATCGCATAGACATTTTTCCTTTACTGTCTTTTGTCGAGAGAATTTTTTTATGGATAGCCTCATCATTTGGAATAATAAAAAGTCCTCTCTTATCGTTATCGATCACAACAATAACGAGTTCATTCCCCAAATCTTCATTTGTATAAGGAATGTTCTTGTTATTTTGGTCTTTTTTCCAAAAAGCTGTAAAATACCCCTCTTTTTTTGGTGTTTTTTTTGCCAAACGACATCTTTTATAACCTTGCTCTTCCTTTATTTTGATAAGGATACCTTCATATTTTTCGTTCCACTTTTCTTTTTCAAATTCAAAATCACCATAAAACTCATTAAGAACCTCAAGTATTTTCATTTTAATATATGTCCTCCTTAACAAAATTTTTTTCACTTGAATTACTGCATACCCCTGGTATAATACCCCCTCGTATGATTTATAATCTTTTTATCTTCTAAAAACTTAATTCATATTTTATTATTCTGATCTTATAAATATTATATCATATTTATATACTATATATTACATGTAGTACTAAGATGACTCTAATCTAAGTTTATATTATAAGATTTTTTAATAAATATCTCCAAAACCATATTATCTGTGAAATACTTAGCTTAAAAGTAAAAGAACACTCCGAAGAATGTTCTTTTACTTTTTGACAAGAGTCTTAAAGGATGGACGGCGTACCCATCATCTCAGGTACTCTATAAAAGAGTGTGTAGAGAGCCTTTTCTACTTCAATAAGACTTTTTTCTATCTTTATGTTATAACAAATATGTTGGTTTGTCAAAAAACTTTCCATCTTGACAAGTGAGTATTTACTCACTATAATATTAAATATAAGGTGAGTGTTTACTTACCGAAAGTTTGAAATCTTATTTCTAATGGGATATTTCTTAGCACCTATCGTGAAACTATTCTTTAATAATCACAGTTCCAAAAGCATTAGGTGAACTAATATCTCTCAAATAATCTTATCTATATATTTTTTTAATTTTAAAGTGAGCGTTTACTCACTTTAAAAAGAAAGGTGATTCTTATGAAAAAATTAATACAAATTACTTCATTATCAAGAAGCTTCGGGGATCAAACAGTCCTTGACAACATTGATTTCAACCTAGAAAAAGGTGAAATTGTGGGCCTTATTGGGCCATCAGGATCGGGAAAATCAACATTAATAAAAACAATGCTCGGTATGGAAAAAGCAGATAAAGGTGAAGCCCTTGTTCTAGATAACAAAATGCCAAAAAGAGAAATTCTTTCTAATGTTGGATATATGGCACAAAGCGATGCTCTTTATGAAATGCTTACCGGCTACGAAAATTTAGAATTTTTTGGAAAAATGAAAGGTGTTCCTTCAAAACAACTAAAAGAAGAAATAGCTTATATAGCAAAAATAGTCGACTTAACCGACCACTTAAAAAAATTAGTATCGAATTATTCAGGTGGGATGAAACGCAGACTTTCACTCGCTATTGCGCTAATCGGTAGCCCTGAGTTACTTATACTCGATGAACCTACAGTCGGTATAGATCCTAGCCTTCGTCGTAGTATTTGGAAGGAATTATTTAAGCAGAGGGCTAACGGTGTTGGCATTCTAGTAACGACTCATGTAATGGAAGAAGCAGAACTTACAGATAAAGTCGGACTTCTTCTTCGTGGAGATATTATAGACTTCGACACACCAAAAAATCTAAAAGAAAAAAATAATGTTACTACTATCGAAGAAGTATTCTTAAAAGTGGAGGAAAAATAACATGAGAATTTTAACTGTTTCAAAAAGAGTATTCAAAGAATTTTTTAGAGATAAAAGAACTTTAGCTATGATGTTCGTCGCTCCAATTTTTATAATGTGGTTGATCAGCATAGTCTTTTCAGCAAACACAAATTCTGAAATTACTATTGCTTCTGTAAACACTCCTCAAAGTGTGGTTTCCGTAATGAAAGATATTGACAACGTTCATCTAGAAGAATATCAATCAAAAGAAGCTGCTGAAGAGAAATTAAAAAATAACGAGATAGATACTGTAATTTCTTACGATAACAATACCTACACGGTGACTCACGCTAACATAGACACTACAAAAACTATACAAGCCCAACAAGTTTTAAAAAATTCTATAAAAACATCAGAAGTAAAAAATTTAATAGACGTTGTAAAAAAAGTAAATCCTAAATTAGGTGAAAATAAACAAGAACCTGAAATTAAGGAATATTATAACTATAGTAATGCAGATTCAACATTTTTCAATAAAGTTGCACCTACTTTAATTGCTTATATCATATTCTTCTACGTGTTTCTAATTTCTGGTATGGCGCTATTAAAGGAACGTACTAGCGCCACTCTAGACAGACTTTTAGCAACTCCAGTAAAAAGAAGTGAAATCGTACTAGGCTATGTATTATCTTATAGCTCATTAGCCATAATTCAAACTATTATCGTCACTTTATCATCTGTATATTTACTAAATATTGAAGTTGCTGGAAATCCATTTTATGTTATAATAGTTAATGTATTACTAGCAATGGTTGCCTTAACACTAGGATTACTAATCTCGACGGTTGCAAAATCAGAATTTCAAATGATGCAGTTCATTCCAGTAATAGTTATTCCACAAATGTTCTTTTCAGGAATTGTATCTGTTGAAAGTATGGGGAAAATAGCTGTCTATATTAGTAAAATCTTACCTGTTACCTACGCTAGTGACGGTTTAAGCAAAATAATTTTAGAAGGTAAAAATCTTCTTGCGATTAAAAATGATATAGTTGTTCTACTTGCACTTTGCATCCTTCTAATAATCCTTAATATTCTGGGCTTAAAACGATATAGAAAAGTTTAAAAAAATAATAGGAGACCCTTATGACTGAAAATATCTTGAAATCTTACTTTAGCATATCTCATGACGAAACCTTCCCACCTGGTAAGAAAAAAACAATAGAAGCTGCGATTAAATTATTCGCAAAACAAGGATACCATGGGACTTCTACGCTTCAAATCGCTAAAGAAGCCGGTGTTAGTCAAGCAACAGTATTCAAGTACTTTAAAACTAAAGAAGATTTATTGCATTCAATAATAGTCCCTGTTATTCCTAAATTATTTTTAAATTTTCTAAAAAGAACTCAAAATACTAATTCTCTTGAAGAATTAATCAGTTATGCTGTAGAAGATCGCATGGTTTTCCTAAAAGAAAATAAGGATATTGTAAAAATAATCTACTCAGAAATATTAACAAATGAAAATTTTAAAACACAACTTATTGACTCTTTAAAAATAACATTTGAAAAAATAGATTTCAAAGCTATATTACAAACATATAAAGAAAACAATCCTGAAGTTAACGAAAACTTATCGACAGCCGAGATAATACGTTCATTCTCAGGACCTATCACTACGTACTCAGTCCAAAGATTTATTCTTTTTGAGAATATTCCATGCCCTACTGAGGAGCATGATCTACAATTTATTAAACAACAAATCTATAAAAATTTAACAAAGTAGAAAAAAGAGGAGCTTACCCAAAAGCCCCTAAAATTTAACAAAGTTCATATGAGAACTCATAGACGCAGTGGTTTATTGATATCTAAATTCGCTTTGTGAAAGCTTTTTAGATATCTAATAAACTTTGCGGGGGGACTCGACAAAATCGATTTCTTCGAAATCACGATTTTTAAGTCACTCCCTATTGAATTACATCGTTTACAATTTAATACTTATTCTTTAGGATATCATTTTTAATTAAACTTTTCACATGATATAATATTAGTAAATTACTATGAAAGGTGCAGCTTATGGAGAATAATTTACTTTGTTTTAAACGCACTTCAAACCTTACTGCTCTATCACTTCCAAAAAACTATAGAGAGGGCTTTTATACTAAACAAGGTGTTTGGACAAAACTGATAATAGTTAAAGGAAAAATGAAATTAAGCTTTCTAGATATAGAGAACAGCGTAATTAAACAGTGTTCTTTAAATAAAAAGAGTGAAATTAGTCTCATTGAACCAGAAAGCACATTTAGAATTCATCCTAATTCTACTGACCTACAGTTTCACCTAGAGTTTTACTGTACAGCTGAGAATTACTTTTTTAACAAGTACAACCTAAGTCCGGCTCATCCAGAAGTTGTAGCTGCAATGAAATATATAAAACCTTGCAAAACATTAGACTTAGGTGCAGGTCAAGGAAAAAATTCATTATACCTTTCTTCATTAAATTTTAAAATTACTGCTGTTGATATTGATGCAAAATTCTTACAAGATCTTGCTGACATATCAATTAAAGAAAAACTAAATCTTAATGTTTTTAAACATGATATTGTCGAAGCAAATATAAAAGATACATACGATTTTATCTTCGCTACTGATGTATTCATGTATTTGAATCCAACAAGAATACATAGTATTATCGCTAATATCAAAAAACAAACTAATGATGGTGGATACAATCTAATCGTGAGCGCATTAAACAAAGCAGGTCATAGATGCCCTCCATTCCCATTTACTTTTATTGAAGGTGAGTTAAAAAACTACTATAATGATTGGAAGATAATTAAGTATAATGAAAATCTTTCCGCTTCACCTTATCCATACGCTGTAATTCTTGCTCAAAAAATATCAGAATAAAATCTATCCCCACAAGATTATTCAAATTTTCTTGTGGGGATTTTTTTTCTATTTAATATCTTCTCTAATATCTTTTTGGTACCATACGACATCATACCAACGATTAAATTTATAACCTACTTTTTCGAAATGAGCTACCTTTCTAAACCCTCTCTTCTCGTGAAACGATACACTACCTTCATCCGGATATGCTATACATGAAGTCAATCTGCATATTCCTCTATCGTAAAGTTGTTTTTCAAGTTCATTATACAACTTCTCTCCAACACCTTTTCCACGAGCCTTTTCATCTAAATAGATCGTAATTTCGGCAGTCCATTTATATGCATCTTTTGGATAAAACTCACTAGCATATGCATATCCTAATAAATCATCGCCTTCTTCCGCTACTAAAAATGGGTAACTTTGAATTGATTTTGAGATTTTTTCTTCGAATTCGTGTATACTTGGTACAGTGTAATCAAAAGTAATAGCCGTATGTTCAACATATGGTCTATAAATATTTACTAAATTTTCAGCATCTTGTAATTCAACCGTTCTAACGTTTAACATTATCTATCTCCTTAAATACTCCCTTTTACAAAGTCAATAATCGCTTTAGTTGCCTCTTCTTGTTGAGTTCCTCTAAAGCCGTGACCAGCTCCTGGAATTTCTTTTAACCTAGCATCTTTAAAAGTTTCTATAGCACGTCTCGAATAACTTATCGGTACTACATTATCACTTGTTCCATGGACAATAAGAACTTTTCCATCGTAGTTCTTCATATCATTATAAACATCATAGTCTAATGATTTTTCAAAATAAGCTTTTCCTACTTCTGTTCCTCTATCTTGTTGATTATTTTTAAGAGAAAATTGTGATTTCACTCCTAAAGCTACTGCTGCTATAGCAACTAATGCTGCTATTACTATTACTATTTTTTAAAAATTCATTTATCCTTCTTTCTTGCATCTAATTTAATATTAGTACATATCTTATTTTACCCTATTAAAGATTATCTTTCTTGATTTTATCTAATAAAGCCGTACATCCTTTAGTTACATCACTAAATGTTGTTTTGAAATCTCCTGTATACCACGGATCATCAATAATTCTATCTTCTCCTGCGTATTCTAATAATTTTTTTACCTCACCAGTTTTTCTTCCTGCGATAAATTTCTTAATGTTTTCTATATTACTATCATCCATTCCTATGATATAGTCTGCTTGTAAATCACTATCATTAAGGATACGAGAATACATTCCCTCTACTCCAATTCCAACTTTAGCAAGTTCTTTTCTAGTTCCACTATGAACGGGATTACCGTGTTCCCAACTACTAGTTGCTGCTGAATCAATTTGAATTTTTTCGCTTAATCCTTCTTTTTCTACCATATCTCTAAATATTGCTTCTGCCATAGGTGAAC
>ERZ773083.660-NODE-660-length-26723-cov-4.076496_pt1 | contig 26723 bp, 25 predicted proteins | sample MGYA00511465_ERZ773083 | MGnify/ENA primary metagenome ERZ773083 (study PRJEB29015, sample SAMEA2738001) | human oral metagenome | biome: human oral; feature: human-associated habitat; material: dental | place: China | collected 2060 ... | reverse complement strand
ATAGAAAATTGTTTCCGTGACGGCTACGCTAAAGCACAAGAAATCGCTACTGATAAAATGAAACCACTCATGGGTCAACTTGGTGGTCTTTCAAACCTTGGCATGTAATGTTACCACAAGCACTTGAAAATACGATTAACGCTCTTGGGAATCTACCAGGGGTCGGTCCACGTACGGCTGAACGTTTTGCCACCTATCTTTTTCGTGCTGACTCTAAAATCGCCGACACTATTATCGAAGCTCTCAGCCATTTACATACTGACGTTAAAATTTGTCCGATCACTTTTGCGCTCATCAATTCCAATGAAACTGTTTCACCACTTTATAGCACTTCAGATCGTGATAAAAAAACTATTCTTGTAGTCGAGGAGCCTCTAGATATCTACGCTATAGAACAGACCAAACAATATCATGGAACATATCATGTACTTGGCGGTGCAATTTCACCCATTGACGGTATTACTCCTGACAAACTTCACATCGAAGAATTAATCTCCAGAATTAAACAGGATTTAGTAGAAGAAGTCATTATTGCAACAAACCCCAGCGTAGAAGGAGAAAGTACAGCACTACTTCTCCAAAAATTACTTTCCAATAAATATCCAGATCTTCGAATCACTAGACTAGCTCGCGGCTTACCACTCGGCGTAGATTTATCTTTCGCTGATCAAATCACATTAGGCGCCGCTTTAACCAATCGCACTAAATTATAATAGTTCAAGCTCACATATCTTGATTTTATTTAAGTTTTAATTTTTATGCTAAAATCAACATAATATTCCATTCACCAAGGAGGTCCATGTTTTTTAATCAAAATACTCTACTATTCTTTATCTTATTCTTAAACTCACTCTTTTTAATTATCATCCTCATTATCCTTAAAAAATATCATTCAAATAAACAAAGCGATCTAGCATTATCTCTTGACATGATAGTTAAGAATACTGAACAAGTTGTTGAAGTCTCCAAAAAACTCAACGAACGTATGATTCAAGTCGAAACCACCGTTAAAAATATTACTAAAGGCGTCGATGATGGTTTTCGCGATAACCGTAAAGAAATTGCTGACAATCTTCAAACTATCCAAAAAACTGTTGATTCACGGGTTAAAGACTTACAAAATGACAATGCTAAAAAACTAGAAGAAATGCGTATAACAGTAGACGAAAAGCTCCAAACTTCCGTCGAGAAACGTTTTAACGAAAGCTTTAAAACTATTTCTGAACAACTTACGAGTGTATATAAAGGTCTTGGTGAAATGAAAAATCTTGCCACCGGAGTAGGTGATTTGAAAAAGGTCATGGAAGGAGTCAAAACGAGAGGAATCTACGGTGAAGTCCAACTAAGCAGCATTATTACCGACATTTTAAGCCCCAACCAATATCGCGAAAATATTAATACAAAACCAAACTCAGCTGACCGCGTTGAATTTGCCGTAAAAATGCCAGGTAGGGAAGAAGAATATGAAACGTATCTGCCAATTGATTCTAAATTTCCAGTTGAAAATTATTCACGACTTATTGCTGCATATGACCTAGGGAACAAGGCTGATATTCTCACATATCAAAAAGCCCTAGCAAATGATGTGAAAGAACAGGCGAAAAAAATTTCCACCAAATATATTGAACCACCTTACACTACTGATTTTGGTATGATGTTCGTACCAACCGAATCACTTTATGCAGAAATTTTACGTATACCAGGTTTATCAGATGAGATCCGTCAAAAATATAATATCAGTATCACTTCTCCTTCAACTCTACCTGTTACTTTGTCGGGATTACTCATGGGATTTCGTACCGTTGCCATCGAAAAACGCAGTAGTGAAGTCTGGCAAATACTTGGCGCCATCAAAACTCAATTTAATAAGTTTGGCGACTTACTTGAAGCTACTAAAAAGAAATTACAAGAATCTGCCAATAAAATTGATGCCGCCGCCACAACTTCACGTCAGATTGAACGTCGACTTAAAGATGTCGAAAGTCTGCCAACCAACGAAAGCAATAAGTTGATTGGCGAAATTGACGTATAAGGCTAATTTTCAATTCAAAGCCCAAGCCTCAACTATGTTTTATCTATAATCTGTTATAATTAGTTTAATGTACGAAGACTTCAAACAATTCATCACCAATAAAACACACCTTTGTGTTATACAAGCAGAGAATCCGGATGGCGATTCGCTAGGTTCTGCTTTAAGTATCGAAGCTCTTTTGCCAAACAAACAAATTAGCCAGTTCTGCCCCGTCAATATTCCAAAATATCTAAGATACTTTCAAGATTGGTCAAAAATTTCTAACGAAATAGATTATCAAGCAGAGGGATATATTATCGTTGATACTGCCGCCAAAATTCTTCTTAGTAAGTTACTCAATGATCTCACAATCAAAAATCTACTTTACACTAAACCAGTTTTTGTTATTGATCATCACGAAACATTAGATGATTTAGATTTTCCACATCAATCCATTATTGAACCATTACCATCCTGTACAAATCTCATCTATAAAATAGCCACTGAGCTTAACATGTCCATCAGTAAAACTGCAGCTGAATATCTATTTCAAGGTCTACTTTCAGATACTTTAGGATTAACCTCCGCTGGCGTAACCAGCGATACTTTTCGCCTAGCCGCAGAGCTAGAAGACTATGGTGCTGATATCAGTATACTCGAGGAGAAACGCAAGGAATTCATGAAAAAATCTCCTCGCATTTTGTCTTATAAAGCAGACTTAATTAAACGTATTGATTATTCTTTAGATGGACAGCTCTCCACAATTCATATACCATGGGAAGAAATTCAAGAATATTCAGACGAATATAATCCCAACGTCCTCATCCTTGAAGAAATGAAAATGGTCGAAGGTGTTAAAGTTGCTATTGCAATCAAGACATATCCTGATGGTAAATTAACCGGTAAAATCCGTTCCTCATTGCCAATTGCAGATAAAATCGCAGGTTTTTTCGGCGGTGGTGGACATCCATTCGCTGCTGGATTTCGAACATACGACACTAATTACCAAGAAATTTTACATGAATTGATTAGTTGCTGTTTAAAGCTAATCAACAACTCAAATACAGAAAATACATCATCAGAAACCACTTTTATTGGGAGTTTTTAAATGCAACTATACAATACCTTATCAAGAAAAACCGAAGTCTTTACACCTCAAGACCCTAACGATGTTAAGATTTATACTTGCGGACCAACTGTTTATAGTTTCGCCCACATCGGCAACTTTGCTTGTTACATTTACTGGGATCTCTTAGTTCGGACAATTTATTTACACGGTTGGAAGCCGCACCGTGTCATGAATATCACCGATGTCGGGCATCTTACCTCTGACGGTGACGACGGTCCAGATAAGCTCGAAAAAGGTGCTAAACGTGAAAATAAAACAGTTTGGGAAATTGCAGATTTCTACACTAAAGCTTTTTTCACTGATTTCCACGCCCTTAATCTCATTGAGCCTAATAAGATCGCCCGTGCCACTGATTATATTAAAGAAGATCTCCAAGTAGTTAATCAACTTATCAAAAACGGTTACACTTATGAAACCTCCGATGGTATATATTTTGATACCAGCAAGTTTCCTGATTATGCATTATTTGCAAAACTCGATTTAGACAATCTTAAATCTGGTGCCCGTGTTGAATTTAATCCGGAAAAACGCCATTCTTCTGATTTTGCAATTTGGAAGTTCATCCAAAACGGGGAAGATCACGCCATGCGCTGGGATTTTATTGGACGACCAGGTTATCCAGGTTGGCATCTTGAATGTTCAACTATCTCACATTTTGAACTAGGTGAACCACTCGATATTCACACTGGCGGAATTGATCATATTCCAGTTCATCATACTAACGAAATCGCCCAGTCTCAAGCCGCCTTCGGAAAAAACATGAGTCGTTTCTGGCTCCACTGTAACTTTATTACAATCGACGGTCAAAAAATTAGTAAATCGCTTGGCAACGTTTTTATGATCTCCGATCTAATAAAACGTGATTTTTCACCACTTGATTACAAGCTCTGGGTTCTACAAGGACACTATCAATCTGAACGAAATTTTACATTTGACGCACTCAAATCTGCTCAAATTCGCCGTTTAAAATGGCGTAATCAAATCGCAGAGCTTTTACAATCAGATGATCTAAAAAAACTTCTTTATTCCACGGCTCAAGGTCCAAACAAGATTTCTAAAAATCAGACACTTAGTCATTACTTATCTAATCTTCAATCACAAATAAAATCTCCAACAACGAATATCTCTCAGCAAATTCTTACACTCACCTCCAATAATTTAAATTCAGCTGCTGCATTTTCTTACATCGACCAACATGAATTAAGTCTAGAGGATTGGGCTTTTGTCGAACAATTATTCGGTTTGAATTTGTTCAAAGATCAATCCCTTCCATCAATCGAAGTGATAAAACTAATAGAGGCTCGCGTCAATGCACGCAAGAAGAAAGACTATCAACAATCCGACTTACTCCGTGATCAAATTATTGCTAGTGGTTACTCCGTCAAAGATGAAGCCAATAAGCCAATTTGGCAATATTTGAAATAGCTTATTTATTTTTTCTTAAATTTTAGATATACTAAATAAAAATAGAGGAGAATTATGTCACGCACTATCGAAGTCGATACAAAAACTTTTATCCGATTTTGGTTAGTTATTATCGCCTTTGCTAGTCTCGGCTATTTAATCTTTAAAGCCGCCAGCGGTCTCATTATTATCTTTATTTCAGCCTTCCTAGCTATCGCCTTGCATCCGCTTGCAAAGCTTATTGATAAGATAAACAAGAAAAAAGATCATCCGCAATTAACTGCTATTATTGCTGTAATCGTCGTTGTTTTAGGTTTTTCCATAATACTTGCTGTAATCGGACCAGTCATCATTTCACAAGTTTCTATCTTCCTTTCAACTGCCCCACAAAAAATCTCATCTGTCATCGATAATTTTAACTTGAATAAACTCGGCGATTATTTTGGTATCCCTGATTTTCAAGTTCAAGTGACCTCCGCCATCCGTAATTTTGCTAATACATTGCTTAACAATCTCAGTAGTATTGCTATTAGTAGTGTTAGTACTATAGGTAGCATCTTAACCAACATCGTTCTCACCATTGTCTTAACTATTCTCTTTATGCTCGAAGGACCGCAACTAGTTGAAAGCTTTTGGCGAACCATCTCCTCACATGATTCACAGGCCACTCGTGTTTGGCACCGAGTAACTTCTAAAATGAGTACCGTTGTCGCTAAATATGTTTCTGCACAAGTACTTGTCGCCCTTCTTGACGGCATAGTAACAACCACCTTTGTTTTCATCCTTAGTCTTATTTTTGACATCTCCAGTGGCATCGCCATCCCCCTTGGTCTCATCTCTTTTCTCTTCTATCTCATCCCCATGTTTGGACCTATCATCACCTGCGTCATTAATTCAATTTTATTATTCGTAAATTCACCTTGGTCTGCTCTTAGCTTCTTCATCTTTTACGTAGTCTATCAGCAGATTGAAAATAATATCATTGCTCCACGTATACAAGGTAAGGGTTTAGGACTCTCACCACTTGTAATCCTTATTGCTATCGTCATTGGAATGTACGCCTTTGGACTGATTGGCTGTCTAATCGCTATTCCAATTGCCGGTTGTATCAAGGTAATTGTCGACGAATATTCTGCTATCAGAAAAGTCATTGATAACTAATAGACTAAATAAACAGTCTATGCCATAATTATTATTTAGAAAAAAGGAGTATTTTATGGAACAAGTTTTACCATTTCTTGAAGGAATCTTTTTAATCGCTACAAGCGACCATGATCAACCACACGTTCGACCGTTCGATGGTGCAGGTATTTTGAATGGTAAATTATATATTGGCACAAATAAAACTAAGCAGGTTTTTGCCCAAATTAAAAATAATCCAAAAGTTGAAATTTATGCCAAAAATGACGCGCTGGGTGCCCTAAGAATTCAAGCCGAAGCATATCCAGTGGAAAACGAGACACTTAATCATGCAGCATATGAATCAACAAAAAAAGACTATATAGATACGCAGTGTGCCGCCATTGAACTCAAAAATATCCACGGAACAATCAGAAATAAACTTGGTGAAATTATTGATGTCAATTTCTAAATCCCAAAACCAACCAAGTATAAAACAAACTACATTAATTTATTTAACTGCAATCTCTGCTGGTATTCTTTTAATTTCCAATTTAGCTGCCACAAAACTTTGGAATATGTTTAACATCGCAGTTGATGGCGGAGTAGTCTGTTTTCCCATCTCATACATACTAGGAGATATTATTATTGAATTTTACGGTCAAAAAACCGCAAAACATGTCATCTTTTCCAGCCTTGCACTAAATATCATAGCTGCTCTAGTTTTTTGGGTCGTTTGCATACTACCACCTTTCACAGGAACGGAAGATATGCAAACTTCAATCGTAAAAGTATTAGGTTTTGCGCCTCGTATAATCATAGGTTCTTTAACCGCCTATCTATTCTCACAATTTTCCAACAACTATATCTTTGATAAAATCAAACAAAAAACTGGTTCAAAACTTTTTCTGATACGAGCACTAGGTTCATCCTTTATTGCACATTTTCTCGATAGTTTAGTTTTTGAAACTATCGCTTTTTTAGGTGTTCTACCATTTAACGACTTCTTAAATCAAGCTCTCTTTGCTTATATTTTAGGACTCGGGTTTGAGTTTATCTTATCTCCCATCGAACTTTTTATAGTTACAAAAATTCGACCACTTCTGACAAATTCCACAAAAAACCAAGAGACCTAACATGCTATCTGAAGATTTTCATTTCCATATTGAACATAAAATTCCCAATCATCTTGGACGAGCCGGCACTATCTACACACCACACGGCATAATTAAAACTCCAGCTTTTATGACCGTGGGGACTCTAGGTTACGTCCGTTTCGTACCACCAGAAAGTCTAGCCTCAATCAATGCGCAAGCCATGTTAAGTAATGGTTACCATTTACGTCGTCACTCTTTTGAGATTGCTAAACAAGGTGGTTTAGCCAAATGGTCAAAGTGGCAAGGACCAACTCTTACTGATTCGGGAGGTTTTCAAGTAATGTCACTCGGCTCTGGTCTTGGCAAAGTTGTTTCTATGGATAAAAAACTAGGCGTTACGAACACCGCACACAAAGAACGTTTAGCTCATGTCACTGAGCAGGGTGTAAATTTTATTGATCCCTTTGATGGTCAACCAGATTTTATCGGTCCCGAAGAGTCTATGCAGATTCAATGTCGCATCGGTGCGGATATTCATATGGCATTTGATGAATTAACCTCGCTAGCTGATGACTATCAATACAACAAAGAAGCACTTGCTCGAACTGAACGTTGGGCAGAAAGAAGTCTCGCTGAACACTTCAAGTTACGCGACTCCCTTGGTTATCGTCAAAGTCTTTACGGCGTCATACAAGGCGGAAGATGGGAAGATTTAAGACGCAATACATCAAAAAAACTTAGTCAACTCCCCTTTGATGGTTTTGGACTTGGTGGTGCCTTTCTTAAAGAAGATTTATCTGAAATTCTGCGTTGGTGTAACGAAGAATTACCAGAAAATAAACCTCGGCATCTCCTTGGGCTCTCACACCCAGATGATATATTAAACGGTGTTGAAATGGGAGCTGATACCTTTGACTGTGTTGCTCCCACTAGAGAAGCTAGACATGGCAAAATTTACACAAAATTTGGTGATATTAACTTACGTAAATTCAAAGATTCCAATCTACCACTAGATACCGACTGTGATTGTCCAACTTGTCAATTAGGCTACACAAGAGGACAACTTCGCAGTCTATGGCGTTCAGGCGATGGGGAATTAAAAACTAAATTTTATCACCTCGCGTCAATACATAATCTTCGCTTCATTATACGTTTAACCGAACAAATCCGAGAAGCCATCATAAATGATTACTTTCAAGATTTTAAACAAGAATTTCTAAAAAATTATTATCAGAAATAAATATCTCATAATTTTTATGGTAAAATTAAAAAGTGAATAATCAAGTTTCCTTTTTGCGACGACATCCAATTTTAAAAGACATCTTCAGCTTGATTATTTTTGTTTTCTTTGTCGTTATAGGCACACTTTTTTTAAACGCTTACGTAATTCGTTCTTATAACGTTGTTGGCGCGTCCATGGAGAATACACTACACGGTAAAGACCGTCTAATTGTTAATCGAGCAGCAGTTTCTCTATCTCATTTCCTCGGTAAACCATACGTTCCAAAACGTGGACAAATCATCGTTTTCCTCAACGGCGATGCCAGTGGTCCCTTGACTTGTGGCGTTGAAACAACAATTCGCGATCAGTATATTATTAAACGCGTCATCGCTTTCCCAGGGGAACGTGTTACGGTTAAAGACAATGTTCTTACAGTTTATAATAATGAACATCCTGAAGGTTTTCATCCTGATGATCAAACCAGAAAATCAGATTTTGATGGACCTAAAAAACAAACTTCTGGTGAAGTTGACATGATTGTACCTGATGATGAAATCTTCGTAGCCGGAGATAATAGAGAAGGAACTCATTCATATGACTCAAGATATGGTCTAGGTACCATACCATATTGTCGAATTATCGGACCCGTTCTTTTAAGACTTTATCCTTTTAATAAAATTCGTTTATTTTAAGGTATAATATTTTTATGTCAGACTATATTTTGATACGCAAAGGTCGGAATATTATTAGTGCAATCCTTCATGCACTTTTTAATCTTTTTCTTGGTTTGGGCTCAGTATTTATTACATTTACTACCAGTAGTTGGGTTATTGGGGTTTTTCTTGTCATAATTTCTAAATGGCGTATGTTTGCAGTGCGACCTCGATATTTATTTCTAAACCTCAAATCAAATCTCGTCGATCTTATCGTAGGTTTTTCTTTTGTGTTTATCACCTATTGCTCTGGCCCAGTTCTTCTTCCAATCCATTTCATTCTTGCAATCCTCTATTCAGCTTGGCTAGTTGTCTTAAAACCAATGTCTACCGAACGTGCATCTTGGCTACAATCTCTTCTTGCTGTCTTTCTTGGCACAACTGCGACCACGCTCATGTCTGCAACTACTAATTCCGCTATCCCTGTAATTACGAATTTTCTCATAGGTTTTGCTACTGCAAGACATGTCTTAGTTCAAGGAGACGACCCTGAGTTCTCCTTCCTATCTTTAATTGTTGGATTACTTTTCGCTGAAATTTCATGGTTATGTCAATCTTGGCTGATCGTCTATACCTTTAAAGAGATTGGCTTTCTCCTCCCTCAATCATCAATTCTCTTAACCGTTTTAATTTTTCTTATTGGTTATATCTTCAATAATTTTTCTACAACCGAAAAATTTTCCTTTGCCAAAATCGCTGCCCCAACTATTTTTTCACTAGCTCTCATTCTTATTATCGTGCTATGGTTTAGTCGACCATTATTTAATGTTTAAGGAGGTAAAATGACAGAAGATTCTAATCATAAAAAAATATCAACAGAAGAACAAGCGTCAGAAAATATTAATAAAGATGTTAATCAATCATCAAAACAATTTAAAGAAAAAACGACCAAATCCACTGCAGATTCAAATAATAAACTACCTATTATTCTCTCCACAATTGCCTTAGCCTGTGGAATCTATAGTGTAAGTATTACAAGTAATTTAAATAATAATTCTGGATCAAACAATCAATCTTTTAATAAAGATAGTAATTCTGCAAATTTCACTGAAGGCTCGATTGCAAGCGTTGCTAACTCAGTATCAAAAAGCGTTGTTTCGATCGTTACTAGTACAAATCAAAAATCATTTTTTAGCGGTGAGAGCTCATCACAAACCGCCGCTGGGACGGGTTTTATCCTAAGTAGTGATGGTTATATTGCTACTAATAAACATGTTGTTTCAGGAGCAACGAAAATCGGCGTTGTTTTACATGATGGGACCGCTTATGAAGATGTTGAATTAATTGGTACCGACCCTCTTAACGATTTTGCAATCATCAAAATTAAAAACGTAGATAATCTCTCACCCGCTAAGTTAGGTGATTCCAAAACTACATCAACTGGACAACAAGTAATTGCTATTGGCAATGCACTAGGTGCATACCAAAACTCCGTCACCTCTGGTATTATTTCAGGAAAAGGTCGTAGTCTTACCGCCACCGATTCATCTCATTCGCAATACGAAACTCTCTCAGATATGATCCAAACTGATGCTGCTATTAATGGTGGTAATTCTGGTGGACCATTAGTCAATGCTGCTGGCGAAGTGATTGGAATTAATACCGCCTATGCCAGTCAAGGGAATAATGTTGGTTTCGCCATTCCAATTTCTTGCGTTAAAGGTATTATTAAAAATGTACTTGAAAATAAAAGCTTTGCTCGCGCCGTCATTGGCGTCCGTTATATCAATCTCACGCCAAGCATTGCAAAAGAAAAGAATCTTAATGTTACACAGGGAGCCTTAATTTCCTCTAGCCGAAACAATCGTGCTGTCATCCAAGGTAGTGCAGGAGATAAAGCAGGGCTTAAAGAGAATGACGTCATCACTCAGGTTAACGGTATCAATATTGGTGACGCTGGTTCACTAGCCAGCTTAATTGGTGAATATTCTGTTGGTGACACGGTCAAGCTAACTATTTCACGCAATCAAAAAACAGAAATCATCGAATTAACATTAGAAGCATATAAATAAAAGAGATAATAGATCATAGATAAAAAAATGGGATCCAAAAGATCCTATTTTTTATCCTGTTTTTTATCTCAAGAAATTTAATAAAACACATAAACCATCATATGAACAACAAAAACAAATAGAATGGTAAAAATTAGAGGAAATATTTAAATTAATACTCGAAAAAAGTGATCAGATCACATTTATCTACATATTTAAATCCATAACGTTTCGCATAACGAATAATCTTCTCTTGTTGACTCATGTCAGACTCAATTAATAAATATTTATGATGTTTAGTTTTCTCTTCAAATAGTTTTGGCCATTTTGCATGAATTTGTCGGATTAATTTATATATCAAGGCTAATCCACCTTTATCCGCAAACAACGCAATACTTGGTTCGAACTCAATCTCCGGCGAACGCCATTCCCAATTTCGATCTACATAAGGTAAATTCGCCATAATAATATCAGGAACAGGCGCAGGATTGCTAATCCTATTTAATAAATCACTAGTCATATATTCCAAATTAGTCAGCTTGTAATGATTCTTATTTGTAATAGCTACACATAAAGCCTCTTTCGAAATATCTAATCCAAGCACTTCAGCGTTTTTACAATCTAGCGCCACCGAGATTGCAGCACATCCTGAACCAGTGCCAACATCAAAAATAAGTACAGGCGAGAGTATCTCATTTCTTAGTTTGTCATATCCTTCTTTAATTGTCGGATTATCCGGCCAACTTGGTTCAATCGCACCAAATTTCTCTTTAATAACTTGGTCAAAAGTTTCAATCTTATGTTTTAAAATTAAATTATATAGACCAATTGTAATCTTAACCATCAATTCAGTTTCAGGACGTGGCACTAAAACATCAGGCGTAACCTTAAATTTATGACCAAAAAACCATTTCTCACCTGTAATATACGCTAGTGGCACATGCTGCGCCCTAAGTCCTAACATTCGATCCGCTGTTCGTCGTTCTTTATCGGTCAATACAGAAGAACCATGCGTCACTAAAAAAGACCGGTCAGCCGCCTTTATCACATTAGATAAAATCAGTTCTGCATCTAACGGATTCACTAGCCCCTTTGCCTGTGTTAACCATCTTTTTACCGTTAACGACATCTATTTTACTCCTTGATTCCGTTTTCATCTCGAATCGTTCGGATCTCATACTTCTTTAATTCATCTAAAATATCATCAATATCCCCATCCATTACGGCATTAATATTCGAACGCGAATAGTGAATTCGATGATCCGTAACACGATCTTGTGGGAAATTATAAGTACGTATTTTTTCCGAACGGTCTCCCGTGCCAATCAAGGATTTACGAGTTGCCGAAGCGTTTGCTGCCTCCTCTGCTCTCCTCTGGTCATTTAACCGCGTTCTTAGTACCATCATTGCTTTTTCTTTATTTTGTCTTAAAGATCTCTCGTCTTGCATCGCTACAACTAGTCCTGATGGTAAATGCGTAATTCTGATTGCTGAATTCGTTGTATTAACTGACTGTCCACCGTGTCCACCAGAATGATAAATATCAATTCGTAAATCTTTTTCATCAATTTCGATTTCAGACTCTTTCACTTCCGGCAAAGCTACCACTGTAGCAGTCGAAGTATGAATTCGCCCCTGTGATTCAGTTACTGGTACTCGTTGTACCCGATGTACACCACTTTCAAACTTTAAATCACCATAAGGTTTTTCGCCAGAGATTTTAAATACTACCTCTTTAATTCCACCTGCTTCATTAATATTTTCAGACATTAATTCAGCTTTTAATCCATGCTTTTCAGCATAACGCAAATACATTCGATAAAGTTCACTAGCAAATAAAGATGCCTCATCTCCACCAGCTCCCGCTCTAATCTCCATAATTACCGGTTTATCATCGTCAGGATCTCTTGGAATCAATTTTTCTTCAAGCTGCAAAGTTAGCTCACTAATCTTTTGCTCAGATTCGCTAATATCCAATTTTGCCATCTCTCCTAAAATAGGGTCTGACAAAAGTTTTTCCGATTCTCTAATATTATTTTTTAACTGCGAAATTTTCTTATCAATACTTATAATTTCATTTATTTCCGATAAACGTTTCGATTTAGAAGCAAAACTATCATCAAGATAAGCCTTTGGATCAGACAAAAAAAGCGAAATCGCGCTAGCTTCTTCTCTTAAATTCTTAATTTTATTTTCCATATTCAAAACCCTGGTGGGTCTTACTGGGCTCGAACCAGTGACCTTACGAATGTGAATCGTACGCTCTAGCCAACTGAGCTAAAGACCCTACTCTAGTATTATAACAAAGAAACTATAAAAAAATAAAGACAGGTTACCTATCTTTATTTTTAATTAATTTATTCTTCTTTGGCAGCCTTTTTTTCTGCTTCTTTTTCAGCTTTTCTCGCCTTATTTGCTAGTGCAGCCTTACGTTCTTCCGCTTTCTTAGCACGTGCTTTAAAGCGATCGACGCGTCCTTCAGTATCAATAATCTTCTCTTCACCAGTGAAGAATGGATGTGAAGCCGAAGAAATTTGCACTTTCACTAATGGATATTCATTTCCATCAGTCCATTTTATCGTCTCATCACTTTTAGCAGTAGACTTAGTTAGGAAAGAAAAGTTTGCTGCTTCATCTGCAAAGACCACAAAACGGTAATCTTTTGGTTGTAGTTCTTTTTTACTCATAATTATAGAAAATATATCAGATTATCGTTAAAATGTAAAGGAAAGAAAACACATCTATATACAGGAATCAGTATCCTATCTATCCCTAACTAGAGTATCCCTATACAAAATCGAAAAATATAGTATAATGAAAATATAACAAATTTAACGAAACAACTTCGCGCGTTTTCCTGAAAAATCATGCGAAGTGAAGGGAAAGGAAAACATGTCAATTAAAATCGACATGAAAGAGCTCCTTGAGGCGGGAGCACATTTTGGACATAAAACCTCACGTTGGCACCCAAAGATGGCTGAATATATCCATAGCAAACGTCAAGACACTCACATTATCAATCTAGAAAAAACCGTTGCAGGCATTGAACATGCTATTCCTGCCGTTGAAAAAGTCATCAAAGATGGCAAAAAAGTCCTCTTTGTCGGTACAAAAAAGCAGCTCAAGGCTTTAGTTAAGGAAGTAGCCGAATCTGTAGGAATGCCTTATGTCACCGAACGTTGGATTGGTGGTACACTCACTAACGTTGAAACCGTCAACCGTCAAATCAAAAAACTTAAAGATCTTGAGCGTCGCATGAAGTCCGGTGAACTTGAAGCTCGTTACTCTAAACTTGAAGTTCAGCGTTTCCAAGAAGAGATCGATATGTTAAATACCCGTTATGGCGGTATTAAAGACATGACTGAACAACCAAGTTTAGTTATTGTTACTGATGCCTGTGAAGATAAGAACGCAATCAAAGAGGCTAGAACTCTCAATATTCCAGTCATTGCTATCTGCGATACTAATGTTGACCCATCTGATATTAATTTCGTTATTCCAGCCAACGACGATTCTACTAAAGCAGAAAAACTAATACTCGGCTATTTTGTTGAAGCAATCAAAGAAGCAAAAAAATAATCAAAAGGAGTAAAAAATGGCAGAAATTACCATTGAAGCAATAAAAAAACTCAAAGAACTCTCAGGCGTTGGTTTAACTGATGCCAAGAAAGCCCTCGTCGAAGCAGCTGGCGATTTTGACAAAGCTCTCAAAGCCATGCGTGAAAAAGGTCTCACCAAAGCCGAAAAACGCAGCGATCGCGAAACACGTGAGGGGGTTGTTGCTTCATATATTCATGACAATCGACTTGGCGCAATTGTTGAAGTAAACTGTGAAACCAGCTTTGTCGCCAATACTGATGAATTTAAAGAACTTGCCCATAAACTAGCAATGCAAATTGCCTCCATGGATCCACTCTACGTTTCAGAAAATGATATTCCCGAAAAAATCCGCAAAGAAAAAGCTGCTGAATTTGAAGCTAAATTTAAAGGTCCAGCAAAGATGAAAGATCAAATCATCGACGGACAGGTCAAGAAAGCTTTCTCTGACAAGGTTCTCATGTTACAACCTTACATCCTTGATGATACTAAGACAGTGGCAGAATATATCAAAGAAATGATTGCGAAAACAGGTGAAAACATCACAGTTCGTCAATTTAAACGCATCGAACTTGGTGTTAATGAGTAATTATTAATACCTATAAAAAATAAATCTCTTTGAGGTTTATTTTTTATTTTGTTAAGATTATGCTAATATATGCACATGAATATATTGTTTGGTGTTATTGTTGGTTTTATTGTTCTAACTATCTTAGTAGTACTTCACGAATTTGGTCATTTTTATATGGCAAGAAAAAGTGGTGTAAAAGTTAACGAATTTGGTATTGGTTTTCCACCACGTGCCATTGGTTGGATTCATCTTCCTGCAGATGAAATAGAAAATTATTTAAACCAACTATCCGATGAAGCAAAATTACAAGTTCCACTTCAAAAGATTGAAAAAATAATCAAAAATATTAAAACACAATCCACTCGAAACAAGAAAAAATATTACTGGATCCGTTTTCCAAAATCCGAATACAATAAGCCACAAAAATATTTAATTTTTAGTTTAAATTATCTGCCAATTGGTGGTTTCTGTGCCATGGATGGCGAATCGGCAGCAGATATCAGAAAAGGAACTTTTGGCGCCACAAATTTTTGGCAGAAAACCAAAATCCTTTTTGGTGGCGTAATCATGAACTGGTTAACTGCTATAATTATTTTCACAATACTAGCATGGACTGGCATGCCAAGTTTCCTACCAGACCAATTTACTATTAAGAATGACGAAAATTTTACAAAAGATTTAGTCACGGTATATGACGTTCAAAAAGATTCACCCGCCGAAAAAGCTGGTATTAAAGTTAATTCTAAAATCATCAGTATGTCAGAGGGTAGCAATCTACAATCACCGATCGAAGTAGTCAATATATATTCAATCAAAGAGTTTAATGAAACCCACAAAGGACAAGTAGTTTCTTATAAATTATCTGATCCAGACGGCAAATTTTATCAAGTAACAGCCAAACTAAATCCAGAAAAAGATAATCTTCCCGCACTCGGTATAGCTATGCAATCTTCGAATAAACAATCTCTCACGCGTTATACTTGGTCTGCTCCTCTAGTTGGACTTGGTACGACAGCACAGATTACTCAAAAAACATTTGAAGGGATCGGCGACTTAGTTAAAAATATTTTTCAAGGTGGTCTTAGGCAGTTTAGTGATAATAGCTCCATAAAAGAAGAGGGGAAACAACAAATTAAAAAAGCCGGTGATTCAGTCTCAGGACCGGTTGGCATTATCGGTGTACTTTTCCCAGCCTTTACTAGTGCAGGTCCAACGAATCTTGCCTTCCTTGCCGCTGTTATTTCCATCTCCCTCGCCTGTATGAATGTTCTACCAATTCCCGCACTTGACGGTGGACGTTGGTTCCTCATAGGTCTCTACAAACTTCGTCATAAAAAATTACAAAAAGAAACTGAAGAAAAAATAGTCGGTCGAGCTTTTCTAGCACTAATCGTCCTCAGTCTCTTTATCACTATTTTAGATATTATTAAATTTACTAAATAAATTCATGAATCAACACTCTACAAAATTCACTAAAAGAACAGACATTAAACTCCCTGATCGTCAATCAGAAAGTGTAGATTTCACACAAACCGAGAATCACACACAAAAAAATGCAGGTCGCACTAAAAAATCTCAAAAATTCCTCTTAATCTGTAATTATCTCTTATCAGCTTATTTTTTATCCTACGGGTCTGAATTAATTGTTGGTTATTCCATGATTTATCTCATAGGTTTATCATTTTTTAATACACCGCTAATAACTGCCATTTATACAGCCCTCTCATACCTACTTGTTTTATTTTTGCTAGTCATTTTACCAAACATTCTTTCATCAAAAAATAAAACTAAACAGAATACCATACAAAGGTTTATAAGTTCTTGGCAAACTGATCGTAAAGAACTTGGACTAGTGGGACTCCCCACTTATACCGACATGGCTTTAAGTATTATTGGTTTTGCTATCTATACTGGACTCTCCTACTTTATACTAGAATTATTTACTCGATTTAGTTGGTTCCAACCTAATCAAGAACAAGCTACAGGCTTCTCTCATTATTTAATTGGTACGGATCGCATTTTTGCTTTTTTCGCTTTAGTCATATTTGCCCCAATTTTTGAAGAGGTTATTTATCGTGGATGGCTCTATAGCAAAATCCGCAAACAAACCAACCAAACTTTTGCGATTCTCCTCACATCCGTTTTATTCGGTATCGCTCACGGTCAATGGAATGTAGGAATCAATGTTTTCGCTCTAAGCTTAGTTTTATGTTCACTACGAGAAATAAATGACACCATCTATTCTAGCATCTTACTACATATGATCAAAAACGGAATCGCTTTCTTTTATATATACGTAATGGGAATTTAAATTAATAAATTATTATTTTACGTTTAACTCTTATTCAATTGAAAGAATCTCACCTTCATTACCATTTGGCAAAAGATATTTATCACCCACCTTTTTCCCCATAATCGCTTTACCAATTGGAGAAATATCTGAAATACGACCATTCAACGGATCCGCCTCAACTTCACCAACAATCATATATTCATGTTCTTTTCCAAGAATCTTAATTCTCACCTTCGCACCTACCGCCACTTCTTTAAAAGAACCTGTTTCAATAATTTTTGCATTTTTTAGGATATCTTCAATTTCCAAGATCCTAGTTTCAATCTGACGTTGTTCATCACGTGCGTCAGTATATTCCTGATTTTCCTTTAAATCACCAAAAGAGCGAGCGTAAGCCAATCGATCCGCAACCAACGGACGTTCAGCAATTAGCTCTTTTAATTCCTTTTCAAGTTCAGCTTTGCCATCTTTAGTTAAGCTAATATTTTTTTTCATGCTTAATAAAATACACGTTAGTAGAATAAAAGTCAAGGATCATGATATAATCTATATATATAATAAATTAAAGAGAAAGGTAAGGGGATGAAATTAAGTCAATCTTTTATCAAGACCTTCCGCGAAGTAGGGAAGGATGAGGCCGCAAGAAATGCCCAACTACTAATCCGTGCAGGATTCATCTACAAAGAAATGGCAGGAGTTTATGATTTTCTCCCCTTGGGCTTAATCACATTAAATAAAATACAAGACATCATTCGAGACGAACTTGATAAAATCGGTTGTCAAGAATTACAAATGACAGCCTTACAAAATCCTGAATCATGGATTAAAACTGATCGTTGGGACGACAATGTAATTGATGTATGGTTTAAAACAAAACTTAACGCTGGTGGTGAACTTGGTCTTGCTCCAACACACGAAGAACCTCTCACAAACTTGATGGTCAAATTTATTTCTTCATATAAAGACCTCCCAGTTTATGTTTATCAGTTCCAAACAAAATTTAGAAATGAGCTTCGTGCAAAATCCGGTATTTTACGTACACGTGAATTTCTTATGAAAGATCTTTACAGCTTTAGCGCTGACGAAGAAAGTCATAATAAATTCTACGATGAAGTTGATAAAGCCTACATGCGCATCTATACAAGGTTAGGACTTGGTGACTGTACTTACAAAACTTATGCCTCAGGCGGTGCATTTTCAAAATACAGCCATGAGTATCAGACTATTACTCCAGTCGGTGAAGATGTGATCTATATGAATAAAGATAAATCCATCGTACTTAACGAAGAAGTAATGAACGATGAAGTCTTAAATGACTTAAAAGCAAAACGTGAAGACTTCACGCCTGTTGCTGCTGCCGAAGTTGGTAACATCTTTACCCTAAGATATAAGTTCTCAGAACCTATCGGACTAAAATATGATGACCAAAATGGTGAAAAGAAAACTGTTTTCATGGGAAGCTATGGTATTGGTGTTTCACGCGTTATGGGTGTGATTGCTGAAAAATTTGCCGATGACAAAGGTCTCGTTTGGCCAGAAAATATTGCACCTTTCAAATACTATGTTATGGGTATTGGTGAAAAATCTGAAAAAATCGCAAACGATTTGCATCAAGCACACTCCAAAAAGATCCTTCTTGATGACCGTGATCTAAGACAAGGAGAAAAATTTGTTGATGCAGAACTGATGGGTATACCTTATCGCGTAGTTATCTCAGATAAAACTCTTGAAGATCAGGCTGTTGAAATTACCGAACGAAAAACTGGCAAATCCAAAGTTGTTTCTATCGAAGAATTCAAAAAAATGTTGAAAAAATAATAAATATCAACTTCAAATAAGGGATAATATGTTTGATCATCTTGAATATCAACAAGCCATGGAAGGCGTCATTGAACGCTTCAAGTCAGAAATGCAAAAAGTCCGTACTGGTCGTGCCCATCCAGATATGTTGGCAGGAATCAAAGTTGAAGCCTACGGTCAGTACATGCCACTTAGTCAAGTAGCTAACATCACAGCTGCAGACGCCACCATGCTTCTAATCACCCCGTTCGACCCATCAACCATCCAAGCCATCGCTAGCGCCATCCGCGCAGATCAGACACTAGGCTTAAATCCAGCTGATGATGGACGTGTAGTTCGTGTGCCAGTTCCACCACTTACAGAAGAAAGACGTAAGGAAATTGTAAAAACTGCTTCAATAAAAGTTGAAGAAGCCAAGGTTGCTCTACGTAAAGTTCGTGATGATGCAAGAAAAGAATTAAAAGCAGCAGACGATCTTTCAGAAGATGTCAAAAAGCGTGGTGAAAAAGAAATTGATGATCTCATTAAAAAATTCTCAAATAAAATTGACGAACTGTTCAAAATCAAAGAATCTGAAATCATGAAAATTTAATCAAATTTTCAGATGAAAAACAGAGACATGATATAATCGAAATATGACTACACTTAGTGATTACCGAGACGAACGATTACGTAAACTATCCGAGATTAAAGCACTTGGTATTGATCCATATCCTGCTCATTCGGACCGTAACACTAAAATCTCCGAAATTCTAAACGATTTTAAAGATTTTAATCAAAAGGAAGTAGTTATTGCTGGTCGTATCACTGCAATTCGTAGTTTTGGTAAACTCGCTTTTGTTAAAGTTCGTGATTATTTTGGCGAAATTCAACTCTTCATGAAGCAATCTGAAGAAATACCCCAAGGATACTTCTCAGTAAAAAATCTTAAACTCTTAGATTTAGGTGATTTTATCGAAGCAAGAGGCTTAGTTGGTAAGTCGCAAACTGGTGAAGTATCCGTTTTCACCAATTCAGTTCGTCTTTTATCAAAATCACTTCGTCCGCTGCCAGGGCGTGATGGTTTTACTAACAAAGAAGAACGTTATCGTCGACGCTATGTAGACATGAATGTCAACCCCAAAGTGAGAGAACGATTGGTCCGTCGTAGTATTTTTTGGCAAGCTACCCGTGATTTTATGAATAAACATGGTTTTATTGAAATCAATACTCCAATCCTTGAGCACACCACTGGTGGAGCCGATGCTGCACCTTTCGTTACCCATATGGATGCCTTAGATGAAGATTTTTATCTCCGAATCTCTCAGGAATTACCACTCAAACGATTGCTTGGTGCAGGATTTGAAAAAGTTTATGATATCGGACCACGTTTTCGCAATGAAGGCGTTGATGATGAACACCTCCCAGAACACATTGCTTTTGAAGCTTATGCAGCTTTTGAGGACTATCAAGATGGCATGAAATTCTATGAATCCATGATTAAATATGTTGCACAAAAAACATGGGGGACCCTTCATTTTAACGTCAACGGTTTTACAATTAATCTTGATCAAGAATGGCCTCGCATCAAGTATGCCGATATTATTCAACAGAATTTTGGAATTGATGTTTTTCATCCCGATCGTACAAAAATTATTAAAATCTTAAAATCTCACAATGTAGAAGTTAAAGAACATCAAGCTGATTCTCGCTTAATCGATAATTTATGGAAAATCATTCGTAAACAGTCTGGCGGACCATTCTGGCTAATTGAAGAACCTCTTAGCCTTTCTCCGCTTGCAAAAATTTCACCTCAAAATCCATTAGTCACCGAACGTTTTCATCCTATTATTGCTGGTACAGAAATGGGAAACGGATACTCTGAGTTAAATGACCCGAAAGACCAACTGCAACGTTTTGTAGAGCAGCAATCCATGCGTGACCAAGGGGATAATGAGGCACAAATGCTAGACATGGATTATGTTGAAATGCTTGAATATGGCATGCCACCAGCCTGCGGGTGGGGAAATTCCGAACGTAATTTTTGGTTACTAGAGGGAGTCTCTGGCCGCGAGGCCGTACCATTCCCGATCATCAAACGCAAAACTGAAACAATAAGTTAAAATTAAGGAGAAAAAGAGGCAATATGTTAGACATAAATTTTATCAGAGCAAATCGTGATCTAGTCCAACATTCAATCACTGAAAAAATGTATAAAAATATTGATCTTGATAAGTTAATTGCACTTGATGATCAACGTAAGGCAACTATAAAAGAAGTCGAATCTTTACGTAAAGAACGTAATCAAAATACTGATAGTATGAAAGGTAAAAAACCAAGCCAAGAGCAGATTGCAAGAGGTAAAGAACTAAAAGAAAAAATCACAGTACTTGAAACAAAATTAGCCAAAGAAGAATCAGAATTTAAAAATCTCTTGAAAGCTGTTCCAAATATTATTTTCGACGATGTCCCTCTTGGCGACGAAAGTGCCAGTGTTGAGGTAAAACAATGGGGTGGACAGAAACAAGAAGGTGTCGACCATCTTGATTATGCTATCTCTCGTGATTGGGTCGATTTTGAACGTGGCGCAAAAGTAGCAGGAGCAAAATTTTACTATGTAAAAGGCGGTCTGGCTCTTCTTGAAAATGCCTTAATTCAATTTGGCATCAAAAAAGTCATCGAACACGGTTTTACACTGATGGACGTACCTGACATGGTCAATTCACGAGTACTTGAAGGCACCGGTTTTGCTCCAAGAAGTTCAGAACAAAGCGATGAATACTACATTGAGGGTGAAGATCTCGCAATGATTGCGACCGCCGAAATGCCGATCACCGGTTATCACATGGACGAAATTATTGATGAAGATAAATTACCTCTTTTCTATGCAGGTTTTTCCGCCTGTTTCCGTAAGGAGGCAGGTGCCTATGGTAAACATACAAGAGGACTTTTCCGCGTTCATCAATTTAATAAACTAGAAATGTATTCCTTCTGCTTACCAGAACAAAGTAAGGATATCCACGAAAAAATCCGTGGTATAGAAGAAGAGATCTGGCAAGAAATTGGTATACCATACCATGTAATCAATATTGCCGCAGGCGACCTTGGCGCTCCTGCAGCCAAAAAATATGATATCGAATACTGGTCGCCAGTTGATCAGAAATATCGTGAGTTAACTAGTTGTTCAAACTGTACAGATTTTCAAGCCAAAGGTCTCAACATCAGGGTCCGACGCAAAGACGGAACCATCGAGACCCTTCATACGTTAAACGGTACTGCTATTTCACTGGCTCGTACTATGGTTGCCGTTATTGAAAATTTTGCCAAAAAAGATGGTAAGCTAAAAGTTCCCGCCGTCCTCCAGCCATTTCTAGGAGTAGAAGAACTATAATTATTATCATATTGTTGTGTTAAAATAGGCGTAAGGAGAATTTATGATCGAAAAAATTGATATAAGTGGCAGTAATTACAAGGTCGAAGAAAGTTTCCAAAAATATGCAACCAAACGAATTGGCAAATTAGACCGTTATCTACCTCGCGGTAATAAAAAGGACGTTGTAGCGAAAGTTGTTGTGACAGAAGTTAATCGTTCTCACGGCAACAAATATGAAATTTCAGTTGCAATGGAAATCCCAGGTGGTAAAGTTATTGCAGCTAAGGATGAGTGCTCAAATGTCTTTGCTGGTATTGATATTTTAGAGGCAAAACTAACGGGACAAATTCGTCGATATAAAATCGAGACAACCCCACATTTACGTAAAAATCCTCTCCTACGTCTTTTCCGACGTGAAAAATAATTAAAAAGTTTTAAAACTAACAAAAAACTGCATGAATCACATTTCATGCAGTTTTTATGATAAAATACACCTATAAAATATTATCCTGTTTTTGGAGGTTTTGACTGACTATGTCGAAAAAAGTAAAAAAAGAAAAAAAGCCGACCGACAAATTGGCTGATAAAACCCTTACCACAAAAGTACTTCAAGGTATTTTTGGTGACCCAGAAAAGCGCGAGTTAAAGCGCATGGAAAAAATCGTACAGGGAATTAATAAGCTTGAGCCAAAATATCAAGCCATGTCCGACGATGAGCTAAAAGACCAAACAAACCTCCTCAAAAAACAGCTACTTGAGCTTCGTAAAAAAGCTGACGCAAAAACTGCACTCGAAAAACAAAAATTAGAGAAGGAATCTAGCAAAAAAACCAAGAAGACTTCTGCCAAAACCATCGATACCAAAAAGGCTGAAGACAAAATCCTAGATCAACTCCTCCCAGATGCCTTTGCTCTTGTCCGTGAAGCCACCTTCCGCATTCTTGGCATGCGTCATTTTGATGTACAGATGATTGGCGGTATTGCACTTCACGAAGGCAATGTTGCTGAGATGAAAACCGGTGAAGGTAAAACCCTGGTCGCCCTGCTCCCTTCCTACCTCAATGCCCTCACCGAGCGCGGTGTTCACGTTGTCACTGTCAATGACTATCTTGCCCAGCGTGACGCTGGTTGGAACGCGCCAGTTTTTCACTTCCTCGGTCTCAGTGTAGGTGTCATTATTGCCGACGCCAGCTTCCTTTATGATCCAGAATACATCAATGAAGAACACGCCGACGAACGTATGCAGCATCTAAAGCCATGTACCAGGAAACAAGCCTATGCTGCTGATGTTACTTATGGTACCAATAACGAATTTGGTTTCGACTACCTTCGCGACAACATGGTTAATGAGGTAGATTTTCTCCGACAACGCGAGCTCAATTTTGCCATCGTCGATGAAGTCGACTCCATCTTGATCGATGAAGCTCGTACTCCATTGATTATCTCTGCTCCAGCTGGCGATAATCCAGATTCCTACTATCAATTCGCTAAAATTGTTTCTAAACTCACTCCAGAGGATTACGTACTTGATGAAAAACATAAGTCTGTCACCCTTACTGATCAGGGAATTGAAAAAGTTCAACGTCTCCTCGGCATTGATAATCTCTACTCTGCTGAAAACTCACGCCTCGTCTATCACCTAGATCAAGCGCTTCGTGCTCAGGTTGTCTTCAACCGCGATCGTGACTATGTTGTCACCAACTCTGGTGAAGTAATCATTGTAGATGAGCACACTGGACGCTTAATGCATGGCCGCCGCTACAATGAAGGTCTCCACCAGGCCATTGAGGCCAAAGAGGGTGTTGCAGTTAAAGAAGAATCCATGACTCTTGCTACCATTTCTTTCCAGAACTTTTTCCGTCTCTATCGAAAACTTTCTGGTATGACAGGTACTGCCTTTACCGAAGCTGAAGAATTTCAACAGATCTACGCCCTTAATGTAATTCAAATTCCGCCAAACCGCCCAATCAAACGTATCGACAGGGACGACTTAATCTTCCGTACTGAAGCTGGCAAGCTCCGCGCTATTGTTCGCACTATCCAGGAATATCATGCCAAAGGTCAACCAATTCTCGTCGGCTCAGCGAGTATTGTTAAGAATGAATTAATTGCTAAATATCTTGATGAAGCTAAATTACCATATGAAATCCTCAACGCGAAAAATAATGAACGTGAGGCTGCCATCGTCGCAAAAGCTGGCGAAAAAGGTGCGATCACCCTTGCAACCAATATGGCAGGTCGTGGTACTGACATTAAACTTCCTGAGGAAGTAAAGAAATTAGGCGGCCTCGTAGTTATCGGCTCCGAACGCCACGACTCAAGGCGCGTCGATAACCAGCTCCGTGGCCGTGGTGGACGCCAAGGTGATCCTGGTATTACTCAGTTCTTCGTTTCCTGTGAAGATGATTTAATGCGAATCTTCCAAGGCAATCAGCTCGCCAATATCTTAAGATTTGTCGGTCTTGATGAAGATACTCCGATCCATAACCGCGCTGTTACTAAAAATCTGGAAGCCGCACAACGCCGTATTGAGGGATTCAATTTCGACTCTCGTAAAAATGTAGTTCAATACGATAATGTCATTAACCGCCATCGCCGCGTCGTTTATCTTATGCGCCGCAAAATTCTTGAAGGAGAAAACATCTCTCAAGAAATTAAACGCCTCATGAAGGAAGCAACAGTTGATCTCACTATTGAAAGCTCACGCGTAAACAAGAAATTCAAACAAAATTTCCTTCAGGTCTTTAATATTGACCCCGACCTCGTTGAAACCATTGGCGCTATGCGAAAACCTGAAGACCGCGCCAAACTAGCGCTTACCGCAGTTTCCGAAGCATACGCAAATCAAGAACTCGAATTTGGGCCTGAGGTCATGCGTCGCATTGAACGCGAAGTTTACCTCAAAGTTCTTGACGCTCTCTGGATGCAACATCTTGAAAATATGCAGCACCTCCGCGAAGGTATTCACTGGCGCTCCATTGGGCAGCGCGACCCACTCGTAGAGTATCGTACAGAGTCACAAAAGCTCTTTGAGGGCTTACAGAAAAATCTCCGCGAAGAAGTTCTCAAAATCCTCCTCAGCGTCACTAAACAAGAAGCAGTTGCCACTGATATTGTAGACGGCGAGGAATATGACACCGAACTCACTCAAATGGCGGAGACTGCCACCAACAAAGGCGTAAATACTATTGATTCTGGCGTAAAAAATCTCGATAACGAATTTAAGTCCGGATCCAGCAAAAAGACCGACGTTAATCGCGAGCGTAATACCGCAAGAAAATCTAAAAAGAAGCAACGTCAGAACAAAAAACACAGTAAACGCTAATATGAAACATTTTGTTGAAGAAATCGAGCTAAAGAATGGCGCGAGGGGACTTCTTATTGACGTCCCTGGCGCCTCCGTCATGAACATCAAAGTTCAATTTCGCGGCGGCATGCGTTTTGCTAAAAGTCCTGATCTCTATGAGATTGCCCACGTAGTCGAGCATCTTAGCTTTGGCGCTAATTCTGTTTTTCCAGATGAACAAGCATACGAGGCTGATTTTACCAAAAACGGCGCCTACCACAATGCCTGGACCTCAGATTATTCAGTCTGTTATGAAGCTGAATGTGCCGATTTTGAATGGGAAAGAATCTTAAATCTTGAGCGCATCGCAATTACCTCACCAATGTTTAATGAGGAAGAGTTAAAAAGCGAAAAGGGAAACGTTAAGGCCGAGCTCACTGGCTATATGAATGATTACGCCAGACTCCTTTGGCCAAGGCTGCAAAAAGCCATCGGAGAAGAGGTTCCCAACCTCAAAGAGCGTCTTGCCACTATCAATAATATTGAATTAAAAGATATTCGCGAGCATTACCGTCGCACACATACCGCTAAAAATATGCGTTTCATCATTGCCGGACAAATTAAGCACCGCAAAAAAGAAATTTTACGCAATCTTGAAGATTGGGATCTAAAAGAGGGGCGTCGTTTTGAGATTCCAAAAGACAAGCTCCATTCTTCACCAGCCGTCCTCGTCAAACGCAAGGACGCTAGCAATATCACATTCGGTTTTTCCATGGTTACCCCAAGGCGTTTATCCATCCAAGAGACTCAAGCCATGGGCGCGCTCAACCACATTCTAAATGGCACCATGAGTAGTCGAATTTTTGGTCAAGCCAGAAAACGCGGCCTTGTTTATGGTATGGGTAGCGGCATTAATAGTAGTAAGCATTATTCATCTTGGGATTTTGACGGCGAGGTTAATCTAGAGACTGCCGATGAACTTTTTTCGCTAATCCAAGTTGAAATGGTTCGTGCCCTTAATGGGGAGATATCTGATGAAGAAATTGAAGCCGTCAAAACTTATGCACAAGGTCGCTATCAAATGGGCGCTCAAACCGTCAGTCAAATCTCCGATTATTACACTGATGACTATTTTATGA